>Ga0265323_10001176_pt1 | contig 13363 bp, 23 predicted proteins | sample 41225metaG_FD_193580 | JGI IMG/M metagenome (GOLD analysis project Ga0265323, IMG submission 193580) | Rhizosphere microbial communities from Carex aquatilis grown in University of Washington, Seatle, WA, United States - 4-12-25 metaG | ecosystem: Host-associated > Plants > Roots > Rhizosphere... | reverse complement strand
ACTTAACTTGAAAAAACTCTTGCCGAAAGTGCCAACGGTAAGGTACAACTATGACTGTCCTGGACACGCTCAACTGGCCGGTTTTGAAGTGACCCCAACTGGCCGGTTTTGAGGTGACCCCCGAGGGGAAAGCGGCGATTGGATCAACGTGGCAATGCCCGCACGGACTGTCCAAGTGGAGGGCGGCTCAGTAACTTTGGACGACCTTGGTTTGTTCCCCACCCCGAAGCAGCTTGGCCCGTGGAAGACTGTCAAAGCTGGCACCAAGGTCAAGTTCCGCGCGCGGCTTAACGGCGCTTACACCCTGCTCCTTGGGAATGATGGTGTGTGGCATTGGAACGAAAGTACACTGGAGGCTGAATTACTCAAGTAAGGAAAGCTCTGCTCCAGCACCGATTCTACCGAACGGCGGCGCACATGGCGATGGCCCCGGCCCGAAACTTGACAGATTTCAGTTCCGTGGTGGAATGTATGTGGGCCAGATGAAACACCGATGTCCAGCGGGATCTTGGAGCGGCGTGGATGGCCTTCAGTGGATGATGAGATCCCCTCTGCGGCGCACGTCGCCGTGGTGTTGTGATTCAGTACGCCGGTGACGGCCATCAGCGCCGCCAAAAGCAATTCTGAAACCACGCAGTGATCGCACAGCGCAGCGCTGTCCTACTGGCAGCGATCCACCTTCGACAAGCGACCTGCACGGAGAAAAGGAGAGTGCAGTACCAAGATCAGCAGCAACATCAGAAGGAAGAGCAGTTTGAAATCTTAGACGTGCGGGGAGCGGCGGCATTACTTCATTGCTCACCATCGCACGTCTCGAACATCCTGAACGGAAAAGTTCCCAACATCCCTCCAATACCCAATGTTCACGCAGGTCGAAAGCGCCTGATCCGCAAAGACGCCCTCATTGAATGGTTCAAGGCGCGAGAAGCGGCGTCGCTGGAGACTGCGGCCAAATGCTAATCTCAATCTACCCGGACCAAACGCCTGTGCCTCTGGAGAAAACCATGAGACGCAGACGATACCAGAAAGGCAGTCTTCAGGAAAAGACGCATGGAAAGAGGCGCGTATGGGTTGTTCAGTATTACGACGCAGACGGGCACCACCGTTATCACACGATTGGGCGCATGTGCGAGTTGAACAAAAGTCAGGCGGCAGAAAAGCAAGACGAGTTCATGCGGACAATCAACGGCGGCGATGCAAAGCAGAACGAGATTCGCCCCGTATTGATGGGCGAATTCGTCAATCAAGTCTACTTGCCGTTCTACCGGGGCAAGTGGAAGAAATCCACCAAGGGAACTTCGGAAAGCCGAATCCGCGCCCATGTCATCGCCGACCTTGGCAACGCACAGATGATGAATTTGTCCACCACCAACCTCCAGGCGTACTTGGAGAGCAAGGCGGCGACACACGGCTTTTCGGTGGTGGACCATCTCCGGTGGGACCTGACTTCGATTGGCGATCTGGCGGTGGCCGAAAAGGTGTTGCCGACCAATCCCGCATCGCAGTTGTACACTCCGACCTCTGCCAAGAAAGGGGAGCGGCGAGTGATGACCGGAGATGATGCAGAGGCAGTTGTGGGTGCAGTCGAATTCCGTGAAAAGGTCATCGTGCAACTTGCAATTTTTGCGGGGCTGCGTCCGGGAGAAATTCTGGCACTTCAGCGTCGCCATGTTGCACAGGATCGAAGCTCCGTTGAGATCGAACAGCGGGTCTATCGTGGCGACATTGACCGGCCCAAGAATGGTGAATCTCGTTTCGTCGCCATTCCGCCGCGAACAGCAGCCCTGCTTGTGGAATGGCTGGACACTGCCGTTGATCCAGCCCCGGAAGCGTGGGTGTTCGCTTCAGAAACACGGGACACCCCGGTCTGGCGAGACAATCTTCTTCGCCGCCATATCCGGCCCCACCTGGAGGCACTTGACCCGTCCTTGGGTTGGGTGGATTTCAAAGTGATGCGCCGGACGAACGCCAGCTTGGGCCACAGTGCAAAGGTTGATCCCAAGGTCGCCGCCGATCAGCGCGGCCACGGCATCGGCGTTTCGTTGGATGAATACACAATGAGCAATCTCAAGGACAAGGCTACCGCCGCCAAGAAGCTGGAGGATTCGGTGCTTGGCCGGAAAGTGGTACGGATGCCGAAAAGGAAGGCATCGTGAAGATCGTTAATGTAGTGCAAAAGAGTGTGTGTTTTTCGGGGTTGTTTTCGATTTCTGTAACTCATTCAGTTTCAATGAGTTATGGAGCGGGAGACGGGGCTCGAACCCGCGACGTCCAGCTTGGGAAAGTGGGCGTTAATTGAAAATAAAGAACATAGCGTCTATGGCGACTATCCACACGTCACTGAAACCACAGAGAAAACGCTACTCCCCGTTTTTTGTCGCTTAACGGAGTATTAATGGAGTATTGGAATCGGCCCGTGAAAACCCCAATTCAGGCGGCATTCGCTTCGCCGGCGGCTTCGTCTGCCAGCATCACGCGGATATCGCCTTCCCCGTCCTCGTAGCACTCCCCACAGATCAGCATCGCGTCCGGCTTCGCCCAAGCATTCTGTCCGCACTCCGGGCAGCTAAACTTCGTCTTGCTGGCTGCCTTCTTTGCCCTGGCTCCGCCCTGCTTGCCGTCCGGTGCCGATTCCCAGTGAAGCTGGAAGCCGGAGGCCTTCAGTTTCGCGTAGGCCGCGGCGTAGGCTCCGCCGGGGGCGATGTAGTGAGTCACCGATTGCCCGGTTTCCCCACCGCCTGGCTCGCCAGTGGTAGACGGCTGCAAGCCGATTTCCTTCATCTTCCCTGCCCATTCACGGTCATGATATGAACGCCGCGGCGGTGTGCCATGGGCTTGCTGCCAGACGTGGGCCATCTCATGAGCGAGCGTGCTGAGGATCAGCTCGTCAGTGCGGCCGATGAACCCGTCCGGGTTGAGGGCTAGTTCATGGGCGGCCGTGCGCTCCGTTCTCCCAGTGAATCGCTCCGGAGCGAAATAGCCGTAGGCTCTGGCGTGACGCTGAAGGGTTACCAGCACGTCCGGAAGGGAGCCTCCGAAAAGCTCGCGGTTGAAGAAATCGTAGGCTTTCTGGAAGGCTCCATACTCGGCTCGGGTGATTGCTTCGTTCATGTTTGTATCGTACGATCCAACATGCAAACCAGTCAAGAAAATCCTTCGGCGACTGTTATCTGGGATCTGTCTTCACTTTGTCTCAAAAAAACTTGAGAGCAGTGCGTTCACCGAACCACTATCGCTTATGGAAGGGCAAATGAGCGAAGAAAAGAACCCGGCGGCGGTCGCATTGGGGCGCCTTGGCGGAAAGGCGCGAGTTCCGAAGGGATTCGCCAAATTCGACCCGAAACGTCGAGCAGAGGCCAGCCGTAAGGGAGTGGAAGCGAAACGGAACAAGCGAGCAAAGGAGACGGCATGAAGATTATGAATCACCGGGCAGGCGACGTGAGATTGACGATCCGAGACATGCGGTGTCGGGATTGGCGGCGGCTTTCGGGAATACTTGCCGGCATCCTACCCGAGTTTGACTCTCAGGATGAGTTTCAGCGAGCATTGACGGGGTTGGCGTGGTGTGAAGGATTCAAGAAACTAAATGGCGACATATCCGAAGAGGGGTGCAAACCTTTACGCCTAATTCGGCGCGCGCTCGCCAATGGGCCTTTTCAGTCTGGCGTCTTCCGCCTGGAGAGGTCGGGACGATGGGAAGTGGTGTTCGTCATCAGTCCGGAATACGCTGCGGAGCGCGCGCCTCGGCGACGGCGGCGATCCGGCCTTGACGCACTGTCCCGCGGCTTCGAAAAGGACTTCCGTCGGCGTTCGAAGGCTCATGCCGAAGCGGGGTGCCAGTGATTACGCTGGGAATCCAGAATGGCGGCGTAGTCCGTTCAACTGAACCATCTACTGGCACGGGGCGTAGCACTGCTCAAATCTGGGCGATACGAAAAGAGCAGGTTAAGGACTCCCAGAATCGCCAATGCCTGTTCTGCGGGCGCAATGAGGGGCGATACAAGAAACTGGAACTCCATCACGTTCAGAAGCGGGAACATGGCGGGGGGAACGCCTGGAACAACACGCTCGCCCTGTGTCCGGCTTGTCATCACGTGATTCACAATATCGCGGACCGGGGTATTCCATTTGCCGGGCGGATCGTTCTCGCGTTGCAACTCCTCGGCTCGCAGGAATCGCGGGTAGTTATGGCGATCTGTCGATTGATCTTTCGTTTCTTCCTTCTTTCGCCGGCCGCGACTGCCTTTCATCCCGCCAAACTGGTGCGACCGTTGCGCGCGGCGGCGCTCAGCGCTGTGGAACAAGGGGAGCCGGCATGACGATCACTAGACCTAAATCAAGCGCGGAGCGATGGGCGTACCTGGTAGGGGACGCGAAACGAATCGTTGCTAACCCGGCCGGGCGCTCCAAGGCGGAACTGCGGTGGGCTGGGGATACGCTGGCCGTCCACGAATCCGGGCACAGTTGGCACGACGGGAGAGCGGCGGCGAATATCGAACCGCCAGAGCCGGCGGCCGTCATTAAGCCTCCGATCATCATGAAGCCACCGATCACTCAGGCGCAACTGGCGGAGGCGGTCGCGCGGTTCAGGTCGCTCGTAGAGACCCTCCGCGATTTCGAAAGCCGTTCGGACCCGGATACCGGCGGATCAGTGGAGCCTGGAGAACTTCGCTTGGACGCGCCTGTCCTCAGCGTAGACATCGACATGCTTGAAGACAACTTCCGGGATATATTCATCTCGCGTGGCTGTTAAAACCCCTGCCGGGTTCCCAAAATGAAGGCCCATGGCCGCGAACTTTGCGCCCCGTGGGCCTTTTCCTGTTTCCCACGGAGAACAGCACAGGTCGCGGCGTGCCGTTCGGGGCGGGGAGCGGTTTTGGATATTTAGCAAGAAAAGACGGGGCTGGGTTGGTACCACCCGTGGCGGAGTCGCAAACTCGCTGCCTATACTTGCAAACGTAGGGAGGAACGATGAAAGTCACTTGATCGCCTCCCAGATGATCGTGAGCAGAACGGGAAGACCGACGGCGATCAGCCACATGTGAAGGACGATCCGGCCGGCGATGTACCGCGCGTCGATGGAAGGACCTGTGGGCGAAAGTGGCGCGGGCGCCGGATCTCCTTGGGGTGCCGTAGGGGTGGTAATCAGGCGCGGGGATATCTTGGCGGATGTGCGGCCGCCGTGGCGTCCGGCTCGATGGTCTCCGGCTCGATGGCGGGGCGGCCGATGGGAAAAGCGGGCTGAGTGGTACCACCAGTGGCGGGTTTCTCTCGACCTTGTGTAAAGTGAATGTGCTTGGCGAAATAACCAAGGGCCCTGGCACACTGACAATCCCCTAAACGAAGTAGCAGATTTCATTGATAACCGGAGGTGTATCCAGGTGGAGCAACAGGAGAGAAAGCGCGGAAATAAGACCGTTTGCGTAGACGCGAGAGAGGCATCGCTCTGTCCTCCGCCGGACTACAAACTGAGAACGGTGGAACGTGATTATTTCCTGGAAGCGGTCCGTGAGGTCTGTGATTCAGCTTTCCTCCAAGTGATGGACCGCGGTGGATACAACGAACGCGCACGGGAAAATCGGGAACGAATTTCGAGAGACGCGAGAAAGCAGGCGGAGTACGTCGCGGTGTTAAATCGCGGACGCGGGGCAACCATGAAACGGGTGGCGTAAACGACATGTGTTCAAACGGAACCGGCGGAGGGGAATCCACTACGCAAATCGCGCAGTCAGATACGGATAATTCGACAGTCCTTTACCTCCGCATTGTGGAGCAGGAGGTGAATCGCCAACTATCGTTCGGTGTCCCGCAAGGACTTATCCGCTCGGACCTGATTTCTGAGGCACATGAAGCATTAGCGGTTGCGCTCCATCGAGGTAACAGCGCTATCCGGCTGGCGATTCGAAACGCTCTGATTGATCGTGTTCGGCATGAGGCCGTGAGGATGCGCCATAGCGGCGACATACTGGAAAGGATCGCCGACTTTGGGGAGTCGGTTGTAGGCGAACTGGTGGTCGGTATAACTCCGCGCCAGACTCAGGCGGTCCGCCTGGTGTACTACTTCGGGATGACCGAGGCGGAGGCGGCCGGAGAAATGGAGTGCTCTCAGCCTGTGGTTCACAAGATCCTAGCCGCGGCTATCGTGGCATTACGGAAGAAACTTCAGGACGTAGGGTATTAAACACGGCATCCAAAACGACATTACAAGTAGAGCGGGAGATTCCGGTAATTGGCGCTAGTAGCCACTGACCGGCGGTACGCTCAGCCAAGTAACACAACATGGAGGTTTATATGAATCTGCTTACCTTGTCTCAGGTTGCACGGCGCCTCGGGGTGTCTGAAAAAACCGCTCGACAATTCAAATCGGAGCTACCGGGCGTAGTACTGATCGGACGGCGCGTGAAGTATACCGAGGAGGCTATCGCGGAGTTTGTCCGCCGCGGCGGTTGCCGTCCGGTAGGGTCGCAGTCACAGCCGGCGGCGGTTTGAAAACGGACGGAGGTTTCGGGATGTTCCAGGCCGAGAGGGTTGGCGTTAAACATACAGGCGCGCGGCGGCGGAGTCGGAATCGCCGGGGCACGCCGGGAAGCGGGGCTTGCGCCAACGGAGCCGTTCGCGGACAATGCAACGCCTGTGACGAATGGGCTGTCTTACACTTCCCAACAGGAACACACGGCGGATTGTGCGGTCGGTGCTGTCCGGTGTGTGGATCTGGTGTACTCAATAGCAAGTTGACCGCGAGTACACTAGTTGGCAACTGGTAGTTGACCGCTAGTACAGTATCTAGTAGTTTCAAGTCAACAAGCGGTTAACCCTATGTCTATGTTAGTGTTCTTAAGTTCTTCTTTCTTGTGATGTAGTTCCTGGTGTCGGGAAAAACGAATGAGTCATTTCAGCGAGAGAAGGTACACGTGGGGAGGCCATCCCATCGAACCACGATCATCCCGTAGATTGAACGGTATGGTGGCGCGCAGGCGATTAGAAGCGGATCTGATGGCAAGCCCTGCGCTCGCGTTACGAAGCGATCGTTTGTTGGCAGAGGTTTATGCGGTCAGCTACCCGACTGTAAATCGGGCGCGGCGGAAGTTGGAATGCGAAGGTTCGATTCCGGTGATACCGGTGCGCATCTGTCGGGATGGAACGGTAAGGCGCCTGCCGGCGCAAACGATTGCGGTGCCTTCAAACAAGCCTTCAAGCAAGCGAGCCGATGGGATGGCTGCACGTCGGCGTCTGGAGCAAGCGTTGATCGATAACCCCGATCTGGCGTTCAGGGCTGACAGTCTGTTGGCCTTGGACTTCGGGATTAGCGTCCTGACGGCGCATCGAGCACGCCGGAAATTGGAACTGGCCGGCTCAATCCCGGTGACGTTGGCGCGGATCTGCCGGGATGGTTCAGGGCGATTGGTGCGGACGGGGCCGCAAGTGAAGCGGGCATGAAAACGGTTAGGCATTCTGTTAGGATGCCCCGCGCTTTGAGCGGAAACCGAGTGCCATTGATCTGGGAACGTTTGGCCGGAGCTATGAGGCGGCTCGCTTGCAGGAACGCGCTGAAAGGCCGCGGTGGGGCGTTCGTTAAGGGCTAGTTTGACGGTGTGGAGTTGTTGCGGAAATTCAGTAGGGCCGGAGAGTATAGCGGTGATCTATCAGATTGAGTATCGGCGGCGGCGCGCAATGATCGCTGATGCGCTCGGGAGTCCCGACATGCGCTCCCTATCGAATAACTGTTTGGCGCGGACGCTGGGTGTGAGTACGCAACTGGTGCGCTGGTGTCGCCGGCAAGCGGAGGCAGACGGTTCAATTCCTCCGGTAACGCTTCGCGTGGGACGAGACGGCCAAACCTACGACGTATCCGTCCACGTTCGCTATCCCGAAGCGGGGCCGCGGCAGGATCATCAGGCCGGATGGGGGATTAGGCGGTGGTGAGTCATGGCGTCGCTGACGGAGGTTGCGGGGGATGCCAGAAAAAAATAGGTTCTTCCGGCGGAAGTGAGGGATGGGCGGGTTAATTAATGCCGCGATGTGCGTAGCGCTGGCGGCTGGGATTGATGCGACTGTGTTGATGCAACAGGGACTTCACGATGCAACGTAAAGCAACAGGAAACCTCATCACGGCTGCCGCATACGCCAAGTTGCGGGGGCTGAGCCGGAGCACGGTTAGCCGGCAGGTTCGGGCGGGCCAAATTCCCACGCGGAATGGCTTGATAGACCCGATAGCCGCGGACAGCGCGCGCGAAAGGAACCTTGATCCCGCACGGCGGGCCGGCGCGGAACTGCGAAAGCGCAATCGTCCGCCAGAGCGGCGCGCGCCAGATCCCGGTGAGGGGGACGGCTCCGGCCGTGAGGTGCGGATTGATGTGCTCGCTGAGGTCACAGCGGTGCGTGAGGTGTTGGGGTTCGCGGAGGATTGTGTACGCATGGGGCTATCGAAGGTCCAGGCCTGTGCCGCGGCGCAACTGTACTCCATCCACGCGGGCGAGGCCCTTCCGGATATTGAGTGTGACGATTACGATGCTCGGTTCGCTGATCCGACGCCGGACGACTGGCACAGACTATTCGGCGACTTCGATATTGCGGCGGCGGATACGTTAGTCGAACTGGTGATTCAAATGGACGGGCGCGGATGATTCAGTCACTACGTGGCGTTGTAGGGCGCGTAATGGCGGCCGTGGGGCAACGGTTGCAGTCGCCGGCGGCCGGTGTGTCACGGTGGGCGGAGGCTCCGGCCTGCCCCGTGAAAGATCAGCGGCGCTCGCCGCGGTCCTGGATTCGGCGGAATCGAGAGGAGACACAAGGGGAATGGGTTCGATGGAGGTAGCCCTTAGCGGGGCGATAGTCGAAGGCTGTCCGGCGTTGAGTTTCATCGGCGGCGGAAAGTGGGAAGGATCAAATCTTGAAGATCTCGATACGGACGATCTTCGATTTGTCCGGAGCCGGGCCAGTAGTCCCCATGTCCGGGGTCAAGTAGGAAGTATCCTTCAGGCGCGCTACCGCGCTTGCCACAGAAAGATGAAACCGCGTCGGACCTCGGGGTATCGGCGGTAATCAAAAGCGGGCCGTTCGTGGCCGATTAAATCAAAAGAAGAAACGAGGAATAGGGGAAATGTTCGAACGCGGCGTAGACCACTGGGCAAAACGGGAGTTGGATCTCACCCGGCGGAAATTGCAGATACGGGATTCATTGGCGGCTATCGAAGCCGCGGCCGGCGCGCGGTTGCTCGATGAAGAGAACGCGGAGAGTAACGGCATCGCGGATGGCGCACTACTGGTTGACTTGGAGCGCGCACAGGCGGAACTTCGATCGTTGGCCGTGGCTATCGTCGGCTGTCGCGGCCGTAGGATGGAGGCGATTCGATCTAAGCGTATCGCGTCGGCTACTGCCATTCGAAAAGAGGCAACTGGAAAAGAGGCGGAAGCGGCCAAGATCGAAGCCAGATCGCTGGAACTGCTGGCGGAGATTTCGAGTGTGCAGGGGATGACCTACCCTGGAGCGATCTTGAGCACCAATCCCCAACTGGGGCAATTCGGCATTCCGAAAAGCGCCCAACTTCGCATCGAGGCGGAGAACCTGTTGGCGCGAGCATCTCAGCTTGAAAAGGATGTCCCAAGCGGCGGCGTGGTCGATGTCGAAAACGTAACGTCCTCGGCAGAGCTGGCAATTGCGGTCTTGACGCACGAGAGCGAAGGCCCTACCGCACAGCAAATCCTGCAATGGGCCGAAGACGTGGAGCGCACTGCGCGCGCCAAGAGCTTTGAGCAGTTCGGCGTTCTTCCGAGACGCTGCCGTCTCGTGTTCGTCGGCTCCAAAATTAATCCCGAGGAATCCACGATCATTGTCCCTGCGTTCGTCAAACCGATTCCGGGTATAACGATGGGCACGCCAGTTGCGGGGTACGATGTCGCGGGAGCGACCTTCAGGGCCAAGGCGGAACCTTCAAGCGAAAGTCGGTTCCAGTGACGCCGGGCGTCGCCGAAATGCCGGCGGCGAGCGGAGACTTGGGAGCGTTTTCCGATTCGCGTCAACTCCTAGAGTCCGATGTTTTGCGTACACTGGCCGGACCAATTGCGGAGCGACGTGCGACCGAGGGCGGCGGCGGATTCCGGCGGTGGATCTCCTGGGATCAGTCGCGCGCCTTTCATGAATCCGGACACATCTGCATCGCCGCGGCGGTGGGGTTTCACCCGTGGCACGTCAGTATCAAGCTCGACCAAAACGTCAAGATCGGGGCGGGCTTCATGGGTGGCGTCGCCTCCGCCGGTATCACGCGTGAACCAGTAGCGGACCTACCGCCTGGCACCGAACTTGAGACGGACCGGCGAAGCGTGGCGCGGACCTGTTTGGTACTCGCGATGCGCGAAGAGGTCCGCGGCTGGCGCGGCGCTGTTCGAGCCATGAACCGGCTCCGATCACAGGCGCGCGGTTTGGTTGAAAAACACTGGGCTGCGATTACGATTCTCGCGATTGGGCTTGAGCAGCACGGAGAGTTGGACCGTGCGCAGATTGAGCGCATTCTGAAACCTCGCGAGGTTTGAGTTCCCGCGGACCGCTTCGGGTTCCTTACCCCCATCTCCGGGGCCTCCTTTACCGAAGCGGTCCGCCTGGGGCCGTGGCTCCTATTCGAACGGTTCTGAAAGGTCGCGTGCGGCGATGCACGCTCGAAAGAAAGGTTAGGTAAAAAAACATGTTCTCTATTCCTCTTGGGAAGGTCTCTGTGCCGACTCCCGGCACACCGGTACCGATTACCCTCAGCGGCGCGCAACAAGCGAAACTCGGGCCGGCCGGCCGGGTAGCTAAAATGGAGGCGCGCACTGACCCTGCGGACACGGGCACCGTGTCAGTAAAACAGGGCGGCGCCACGATAGCGGTACTCCCTGTACCGGCAAGTGGCCACGCGGAGAGTTGGGAGTCGCCGTGTCGTTACGGTGCCTTGGGGTTGGACCCGACTGCTTACGCGGTTGATGCATTCATAGCGAACAATGGACCGTTCGTTACGCTCTGGGTTGAGTGACGGCTTATGGGCGCGCGCTTCGTGTATCGTCCGCTGTCGGCGGAACAGATGGCAACCATCGGCAACCTAGTTATCGCCGATGTTCAGGCGCGAATCCGCAAGGGTCAAAACGTGGCGGATGCTCAAGCGAAGCCACTGAAGCCGGGGCGCAACGGAAAGCGCGGGTATCCCGACTACAAGACAGCGCGCGGACTGCAAAGCATTCGCGATTTAGTGTGGCGCGGACTCACCATGCGGTCAATCCGCGTTATCGACTCGAAGCCGAATGAGGTGCGCATCGGCTTCGACAACCCACAGGCTGCGCGGATCGCAGCGGCGAACCAGAACAGGGATGCGATGTTTTGGTTTTCTCCAAATAATAAACAACGAATTCAGGAGTTAGTATCTATGGCGATCCGCGCGGCGGAATTAGTGCGCATAGGAAAGGTGGCGTAAATGGACGCGAACATGATGACTGATGGAGTCATTTCGCTTGATGACCGGCCGGCAATAGAAGCGGTCGGAAGGGCGAATACAGCACTTGACGGTCACGAGAAGAAAGTCAAGGAGGTGATGGACCGAACCGGCAAGGTGTATCAGATGGCCGGGGAGCAGTTGGTCCGGGTCACCGATAACAGTAGGACCTCCCTGGATCGGCTACTGAGCAGTATGCAGCGTCAGGCGGACATGGCGGGTAAGAGCGGCGTTGAGCGGATGGTCATGCAACGCGATCAACTCATCTCCAAGTGGGGGCAGGAAAAGGCTGCCGTGGATGCGATCACGGCGAGCTATGCGAAGCAGATCAAGGCGGCGGAGGATGCCGCCAAGTCCGGCGGGGGGTTCAACGCGCGGTATGCCTTCTTTGGCTTGAAGGATATCGCGGAGGGGCGGACTAAATTCGCGGTCGCTGAGTTGGGGAACGAATTAATGCGGCTCAGTGGATCGGCGCTCGGTATCGGCCTGGTGGTGACTGCCGTGGTTGGCATCGGCCTCGCGGCGTACGAAGTCACCAAGCGGTTGGATGAACTTCGCGAAGCTAACGAAAAGTTGCACGGGGAGTTGGATCGTCTCGCGGACAGCAGCCGGATGGAAAACGCGGAGTTGGCGCTTTCCAATACCACGCTGGAAAACCTGATTGCCAAGCTGGAACATCGGCCGGAGAACAGCATCAAGCAGGCGCTCGAAGAGGCGGCCGTTGCTGCGGGCCATCTGACCGAAAAACTGGACGGCTCCATCGGGAAGTTCTATGAACTCCTGAAAAAGAACGAGGTGTCCGGGATCATGCAGTTGTTCGCTCCGGACGATAAAGACCTCGCGGAGATAGTGGGCGGCAAGACGGGCCTGGGTGGAATGCGAGGGGAGATTTACGAGATTTTGCGGCAAGGCGGAGACCCTACCGCGGTTCTCAAACAGTACCAGGTGGAGGCGGCTGCAGCTCTGAAGCAGGCGGAGTACAACCAAGCGCATCCACTGACAACGAAGGAGCGGGCGCGGATCGGTATGGACGTGGCCGGCGTGGGCGGCGCAATCACGGGCGCTTTGATACCCAACGAGGATTACACGGGGCGTATCGAGAAGTTGCAGGCGCTGGTACAGCAAATCGGCTATATCAGTCAGTCGTACGGACTCGAAAAGCAGCACGCCGCGCTGACGGGGCGGAAAGACCAACTGGAGGCCGCAGAGCGCGATAAGCCGAAGGTCGATGAGGACCTGAAGCGGTTTCGCGAGCAGGCACAGGCCTTCGAGCGACGGGGAGACGAGGCGGAACTCTCCGCAATCGGCAAGATCTATTACGCGCGGGATCAACTGTTGGAGCAGGCGAAAAAGCTCAAGGGCGTTGAGGCGGACGTTGCGGCGATTCGCAAGGCGGCCGATGAGCAGGCCGGGGCGATCTACAAAAAAGACTGGGAGAAGTTCGAGGCCTACGATCAGGAGCAGCGGGACAAGCGGAATCGCCAGATGGCTCTGATGATGGGGCCGTCCAAAGAGCAGTTGAAAGAATGGGAGCAGTGGTTCGCTGCTCAAGATCAGGTCGATTCCATCAACCTGCAATCCCGCAAAGAGGGACTGAACCGAGAGGCCGGACAGGCTCAGAAGATGGTTGGGTTGAGCGGCCTAACCGGGGTGGATGCGATCCGCGCGACGTACCAAATCAGGATCGACCTGGCGAAGCAGTTGGCGGCAGTGGAAGCGGAGCGGATCTCGAAAGAGGGGAACGCGGCGGACCAACTTAAGGATGCTGCGCGGGCAAGTATAGTGGTCCCAGGATTTCAGACCAGGCAATAAGTTAGAATTTGGCGGAGTCGTGAACGCGGGAGGAGCGATGACGACGACGCGGAAGCAGTACAGCCCGAAGTTCAAGGCCAAGGTGGCGGTGG
>Ga0265323_10001175_pt1 | contig 13374 bp, 17 predicted proteins | sample 41225metaG_FD_193580 | JGI IMG/M metagenome (GOLD analysis project Ga0265323, IMG submission 193580) | Rhizosphere microbial communities from Carex aquatilis grown in University of Washington, Seatle, WA, United States - 4-12-25 metaG | ecosystem: Host-associated > Plants > Roots > Rhizosphere... | reverse complement strand
GGTCCGTGGCGATGCGGGGCCGGTCCGGCCACGGGCCGGCTGGCGCGGGTCAGGCGCCGGTCCGTGGCGATGCGGGGCCCGGTCCGGCCACGGGCCGGCGCGGCGCGGGTCAGGCGCCGGTGCGCAGAGCGTTGATATCCGCGTTCTCCAGCACTGGCTTGGGCGGGCCGTGCAGGGCCACCTCGATCATCGCCCGGCCGACCTGTTCTGTGGTGGTCACGTATCTTGGGAACCAGCGGTAGAGCCAGGGAAGTAGCGGCGTCATCGCGGCGTAGAGGACGCGGTAGAGCTTCGTGCCCGACCGAATGCCGTGAAGCGGCGCGATCACTGCGGGGCGGAACATGCAGGCCGCGCGGAAGGGCAGGCGCAGTAGCGCGTTTTCAGTCTCCCCTTTCACCCTCGCCCACATGGTGCCGCCGCGCACGGTGCTGTCGGTGCCGGTGCCCGACACATAGATGAGTGTCATCCCGGGGGTGAGATCTGCCAGGGTCCGCGCCACCTGGAGCGTGAGGCCATAGGTGACGGAGCGATAGCGATCCTCGGTCATGCCCACCGAGGAGACGCCCAGGCAGTAGAAACAAGCGTCAAAGCCCGAGATCTGGCGGGAGACCGCCTCCAGGGCGAACAGATCCGGCTGCACCAACTCGCGCAACTTGGGGTGCTGTTGCCCGGTGGCGCGCCGGCCCACTGCCAGCACCTCGCTCACCCGCGGATCGAGCAGGCATTCGCGCAACACGCCCTGGCCCACCATCCCGGTCGCGCCGAAGAGTAGAACGCGCATCCGTCCATGGTAGCGGGTTGGTGGGGGGAGCCGGCGGCGGATTTACAATTGGAATATGTTGAGAGTCCCGCTCGCCGTCCTCTTTGCCGCGGTCTTGCTCGCGCAGACCGCCGTGCCGCCGCAGGCTTCCCCGCAACCCGCGGCGGAGGTGGACCGCGCCCTGCGGGGACGCATCACGGAGTTCTACGATCTGCTGGTCAGCCGCCAGTACCGCAAGGCCGAGGACCTGGTCGCTGCCGACTACCGGGACACCTACTATAACGCCGACAAGCCGCGTTACATGGGCTACCAGGTGACCGGCATTGCGTACTCGGCGGATTTCACGCGGGCCGAGGTGGCGGTGGCCGTCAAGCTGCCGCCCATCAGCCCACTGAATCCGGTGCCCATGGATATGCCCGTCACCACCATCTGGCGATTGGTGGACGGCGCCTGGTACTGGTCACTTCCCAAGCTGGACGTGATGGACATCATGCGCGCCCTGGCGGGGGGCAAGGCCGCGCCAGAGGCGAGCGGCGCTCCGGCGCCTCCGCGGTTGCCGGGCGAGGCGAATCTGCCGGCCGGGCTGCCGGCGGGATTGATGCTGCCGCCGGGTTTGCCGGGCAACCCGAATCTACCGGCCGGCATGGGGCGGCCGGAGGCGATGCTCGGGGCCGCCGAATCCACCGCTCCCCAGTTCAACATGGACCCTGCGGAGGTGGCGATGAAGCCGTCCACTGCCGTGAGGGTCACCATCGCCAGTACCAGTTCTGAGCCGATCACCCTGTTCCTGCTGGGCAATCTGCCGGGCATCGAGGCGGCGTTCGACCGCGCGCTGGTTCGACCCGGCGAAAAAACGGTGCTCACGATTCACGCCGCCGCCGGGGCTAAGAGCGGTGCGCTGCTGATCGGGGTCACCGAAACCAAGGCCATGATCACGCTTCCAATCACGGTCCGGTAGGGCGACGCTCCGGCCGCGGTGGGCTACCGGGCCGCGGCGGGCTTGCCCGGAAACGCGGGGTTCGGGAATTCGATCTTTGCCTCCGCGGTCAGCTTCTCCAGCAGGGCCTTACCCTTCTCACCCTTGATGGTGGCGAAGATCTGGTCGCGAACCTGGGATAGCGCAAGGTAGGACACCTGCTCGGCACGCACCAGATAGAAGCCGTCGGGCTGGCGGACCGGCTCGCTGGTCTCGCCGGGCTTGAGCTGAAACACGGCGGCGCGCATGGCGTCGGAAATGTTGTCGGTAGCAGCGAGGGTGGCGAAATCTCCGGCACGGGCCTTCGATGCCGCGTCGTCGGAGTTCTCCTGCACCAGCTTGACGAAATCGGCACCACCGCGAATGGCGGCCAATAGCCTGGCGGCCTTGGCCTTGGCTTCGGGTTCGGTGAGGGCCTTGGATCCGTTCTTCGGCGCCGCGGTCGAGCTGAAGGCAATCTTGATGACCTTGACCTTGACCTGTTTGAACTCTTCCTTGTGACCGTTATAGAAGTTCAGGACCTCGCTGGATTCCACCGTCGGCGAGCCCAACAGATACTGGCCACCGAGTCCCGACAGCAGCGCGTCGTGGTTGTACTCGAGTTGCTCGCGCACCGGGCTGGCCTGATCCAGTTTCTGTTCCATGGCCAGCGCCGCAAGCTTTCGCATCAGGACTATCCGCCGGAGCAGAAACTCGGGATTCGCCATCATCCCCTGTTCCGCCTCTGGCGATATGAACGAGGCGAACATCTTGAGCTGTCCCATGGTCATGGGCTGGCCATCGACCTTGACGACCACCTCGGAATCGGGGATCTGCGCCCGCGCGGAGGTGGGGGCAGTTGGGGCGGCCTGCTGCGCACAGGCGGCAGCCGCGCATAAGGTGATAAGAAGAAGCGGTTTCATGACGGATCGGGGGTGATTTTTAGTTTATCACGCCGCCATCACGGGGTCTTCTTCTGGGTCTGTGCCGAAGTCGCCGCCGCATCCTGGCGGGGTTCGCTGCGGGGATCGCCGCGTTTGATCTGAACCCGCCGCCGGCCTGCCTCCAGGTTTCCCGCGGCCTTCTGCTTAGCCGCATCGCTGATCTGCACGTGGTTGTTCACCGCGATGGCGCCGGCGGTCCGGGCCATGCGCGTGGCCGTGCCCTTGTGCTGGATGACGTCGGTCCTGCCTTCAATGGTGGCCACGCCGCCCTGCACGCGAACCGTGAATTTGTCGGCGGAGATTTTGGATCTCGCGAACTTGGCGCGGATGTTGGCTTCCAGTTGCTTATCGGGAGGCCGCGGCATCGCCGGATGGGCCGCAGCGGCAGGCGGTGCGGATCGGGCACCAACAGCGGTCTGGGTTTTCTGGGCGGGAAGCTGGTCTCCGGCCCAGGCGCCGGCCGCGAACAACGCCATCACGGCCATGGACGAAAGTCTGCCCATACCGTTGACAGTGCCACGGGCCCGCCAACATTCTCGAAAATCTGTGCTAAAGTTAGGGGTTCTCAAGGCTTATCGGCTCCCCATGCCCGAACAGATCCTGCTGCAAGGCAAAATCCTGGGCACGGAAGAGTTCCTTTTGGCTGCTCCCGCCGAAGGACGTTCCGTGCGTTCCGCCGGCGAAGACCTGCTCACCGGACGATCGCAGTGGATTACGCTGCTCTGCGAAGTTCTGCCCCGCGCCCTGCTGGCGGAGTTGGGCCTGCCGCGCATTCTGCTGGGATCCAGCGGCGGCGGACAGTTCCTGGTGGTGCTGCCCGGCGGAGCGCGGGAGGCTTCGGAAGCGTTCCTGGCCGCGGCCAACGCGCAGATCGGGGAACTCAGCGGCGGTGTGGTCAACCTGATCTGGGGCGTCACCGACAACCTGGGCGATTGGGCCGTCATCCGCAAGCGCCTGAATGCGGAATTGAACCGCAAGCGCCATACGCCACTGGCGCGGCAGGCGGAGGCGTTTCAGCCGTTCGCGCGGCCGGCGCGCAACGACGCGGCCGCGTATTTCGCCAAGGAGTTGGGCGCCAAGGTCCGCGAGGCGTCCCACATTTCCTGGTCGCCAGAGGCCCCGGGGAAGGTGGTGGCCGGGGAGGGCAAGCACACCTGGAACGTCACCTCCAACCTTTCGCCCGACGGCGTCATGCTGGCGCGCCATGCGGCCCCGAGCGACGACGGCAAGTCGGCCGCTCCGGTGCAAACCCTTGGACGCCGCGCGCAGGGACGCTCGATTTGGGGCGTGCTGCGCGGCGATGTGGACAGTTTCGGCCTGCGCCTGCGCCGCGTGCCATCCATCGAGGAGCACGTGCCGCTGTCGGTGCTCTACAAGCAGTTCTTCGCCGGCGAACTGGAAGTGCTCTGCTCCATGCCGGAGTTCTGGCGCAAGGTCAGCATCATTTACTCCGGCGGCGACGATTTCGCGGTTTACGGCGCCTGGGACGCCCTGATCGCCCTGGCGCGCGAGGTGCAACGCCTGTTCCACCGGTTCACCGAGGAGAACCTCAAGGACTACCCCGGCCCGGAGGGCAAGACCATTTCGATGGCCATCGCGCTGGCGCCGGAGACCTACTATCCCCTGGCTGCGGTGTATGAGGAAGCCGGGCGGAATCTGGACCTGGCGAAATCCTCGGACCGCGATTGCATCTACCTTCTGGGCCGCATCCTGGAGTGGCGCCACCTGGGCGACGCCGCGGACCTGAAGGACACGGTGACCCGCCTGATCCACGATTTCCGTATGTCGCGCCAGTTTCTGTATCAACTGCGCAGCTTCTACCGGCGCGAAGCCTATGGCGAGGGCGGGGCGGAGACGCAGCACACCTGGCGCTTCCAGCGGCGCTTCAACCGCATCCTCAGCGGCACGCGCGACCGCGAATTTCAGAAATTGCGTACCCACCTGATCGGCGAGATGGCGGGGCGCCGGTCGGCGGAGGTAAAGTTACGGCCCGCGGGCCTGGTGGCTCTGGAATGGGCCAGATTGGTGACAGAGGTCTAGGACATGGCACAAGAGCAGGAACAACGCAAGGAGACTCGTCCGGCGCGCGACGCGCGGCCTCACGGCGGCCCGCCGCGGGGCGACCGCCCGCCGGGCGGCGGCGGAGAGCGGGGAGATCGTGGCGGTGACCGCGGCGACCGCGGCGGCAGCCGGGGATTCGACCGTGGCCGTCCCGAAGGGCCTCCCGAGATCGAACTGGAGAAGTTGATCTCCGACAGCCTGTACCTGGACAACCAGGCGCACGCGGTGGTCAGCCGCATGCGCGACATGGATTCCGGCACCAAGAGCCAGTTGCGCCGCCTTTACAGCGCGGTGCGGCGCGCCGTCCGCGCCCCCGAGGGCGACCGGCAGCATGAGTTCGTGATGTTGCGCGCACGCCTGGCCTACACCATCGCGCGCCATGGCCTGCGCAGCCTGGACCAGATCGAAAAACTGCTGCTCCAGGTCACCCGCAGGAACGATAGCCGCGGTTACGAACGGTTCAAGGATCTTTTCGAGGCCATCGTGGCCTACAACGAGTAAGACATGAGCGCACACACTTCCCAAACCGAGTTGAAACTCATCGGCAAGCTGATTCTCGAAGGCGAATTGTACTGTCAGACCGGTCTGCACGTGGGTGCAGGCAAGGGATCGCTCGAGATCGGCGGCTCCGATAATCCGGTGGTCAAGGATGCCTTCGGCCGCCCCTACGTGCCGGGCAGCTCGCTGCGCGGAAAGATCCGCTCGCTGCTCGAACAGTCTTCCGGCCTGGCCGTCCCGGCCGAACTGGTGTATCTCTCCCGCCGCAAGGGACAGGAAGTACGCATTCATCAGAGCGACCGTCCAGACGACGAAATCTGTCTGCTCTTCGGGCGCAATCCGGGCCGCATGGAGCGCGTGCAGGGCGAGACGCTGGACACCGCCCAGGCCACTCCGGCGCGGCTGGCCGTCTTCGACGCGCCGCTCGATCCCGAGAGCATCACGCCGCAGATGCGCGAGAATCTGGACGACGAGCTCACCGAAGTGAAGAGCGAGAACGCCATCGACCGCATCACCTCGCAGGCCAACCCGCGCACTCTGGAGCGCGTTCCCGCGGGCGCGCGATTCAAAACGCGCTTCGTCATGGATGTGCTTTGCCCGGAGGACGCCCCGCTGTTCCTGCGGGTGCTGGAGGGCCTTCGCCTGCTGGAAGACGATTCGCTGGGCGGCGGCGGGTCGCGCGGCAGCGGACGCGTGAGCTTCTCGAATCTGCGCCTGGTGTGGCGCGGCCGCAATTACTACGCCTCCGGGGCGCCCGAAAAGGAAATCGGCCAGGGCGCCACGCTGGCCGCCATTCAGACGGCCGCAGCCGAGTCGGCCTTTTCGTTCGTGCGCGAGGAGTAATGAATCCGGGACTGGTCGTGAAGCTCCGTCCCGCCGGACCCTGGCGCATCGGGCCGGATTCGGGAGCGCGCAATCGCGTGGACTCCATCTACCACAGCGACTCGCTGTACTCCGCCGTTGCGAGCGCCATGGCGCAGTTGGGCTCGCTCGACGAGTGGCTGGCGGCGACGGCGCGCGCGGCAGCCCCCGCGGTCTCCTTTGGCTCGTGTTTTCCGTTTCTGGACGAGATTGTTTTCGTGGTGCCGCCGCGCACCGTCTGGCCGCCCGCCTCGCCGGCGCTGCTGGCCGCGCGCGTGCGTTGGAAAAGCGCCCGCTTCGTGCCCCTGGGAATCGTGCAGGCGCTGCTGGAAGGCCGCAAGCTGGAGGAGCACCGCTGGAGCGTGGACGGCCTCAGCCAATGCCTGGTCCCGGCCGGCCGGCCCGGCCCGTTCCGCATCGACATCCGCTGGAACGCGGCGGTGGACCGCCTGACCGGATCGAGCGAACGGCATTCCACCGCGTGTCTGGAGTTTCGTCCCGGCGCAGGCCTGTGGACGGTAGTGTCCTTCGTGGACGAGGCGTCGCGGGATCGCTGGCTGGATCCGGTGAAAGCCGCATTCCGTCTTCTGGCCGACACCGGTTTCGGAGGGCGGAGATCGCGCGGATGGGGCCGTTCCGAGGCCCCCGAGTTCATCGACGGCCAGTTGCCCGGCATGATCCTCCCGCCGCCGCCGGCAGTCGAGGCCCGGCCCCAGGCGGCTGTGGAGCCGGCATCGGTGCTGCCGCCGGTTGAAGAGCCGCCGGCCGCCGATAGTGTGGTGATTGCCGCCGTGCAGGCGGCCGTCGAAACGTCCGAGATCGCCGGGGAGCCCCCGATCGAAGAGCCGCCCGCCGGCGAAGAGACCGGGATTGCCGCCGGGGCTGCTGTCGTCGACGCAACTGACATCGTCGTACCGCTGGTCGTGGAACAGCCGGCGGCTGTCGTTGAAGAGCCTGTAGTGGTGCCGCCGGCCGAGGCGCCACCCGCGGCCGCGCCATCTCCGCAACCGGTCACCGAAGCGCCCGCGCCCGAAGCGGTGCAACTGCACTGGCTGCTCTCTCTATTCAGCCCGGCCGCGGCCGATGCGGTGGACTGGACAGGCGGCAATTATTCCGTCATCACCCGCGGCGGACGCGTCGAAAGCCCGGCAGGTTCGGGCGACCCCAAGAAGCTGGTCCAGATGATCGCCGAAGGTTCCGTCCTGTGTGGCGTCACGGCGCCGGTCGGCGCGGCCCCCAATGTGGCGCCCGATGGTTTCGCCCATCCCGTATTCCGCGCCGGCTTCGCGGTGGCCATCCCGCTGCCCCGGGTGAGGAGCTGATATGCGCTATCGCCTCACGTGTCTGACCCCCTTGCTGGTGGGCGACGGCCGCAAGCTGAGCCCCATCGACTACATGGTGTGGAAGGACCACGTCAACGTGCTGGACCAGTGGCGCATCTTCCGCCTGCTGGCCAAGGGGCCCCGGCTGGACGGCTACCTGGCGCAGTTGAAGAAGGCCGACAAGCTGGACTTCGCCTCCTGGGGCGGCTTCGCGCAGAACTTCGCCGGCCGCCGCATTCCCTTCGAAAACGCCGCCTATTCCGCCTACTGGAACCGTGCCATGGGCGACAGCCTGCACATCCCCACATTTGCCGCGGGCGCTTCGGGCCAGTACCTGCCCGGCTCGGCCATCAAGGGCGCGTTGCGTACCGGCATGGTGTTCGCCAACTGGCGCGAAGGCATGCTTCCGGATCTGTTGAACCGCCTGAAGGGCGAGCGGCTGCCGCGGCGGCCCGCCGAATCCGTCGAGGAGCAGGCATTGGGGGCAGCCGGCGCCAACCGGATGCGCCTTTTGGGAGCGGGCGATTCCGATACCGTGCCCGCCACGCAGTTCAAAGTCTACCTGCTGCGGACCTCGACGCTGTTGCCGCGCGGCGGCGGTTTTGCGCTGGGCTGGAAACAGAGCCCGCGCGGCGCATCCGACGGCGCGCGTCCCGACGACAGTACTGCGGCCTTCGCCGAAATGGCCGTGCCCGGCTCGACCTTCACCGGCATCTGGAACGAGAAGGCGTTTTTCCAGCAGCCCGAAGTGCGCCGCGCGGTGCGGTGGCCGGAATCCTTCAGCCGCGCCAGGATTTTCGAAGCGGTCAACATCTACGCCGCGGGCCTGTTGGCGCTGCATCGCCAGTACGCTTCGTGGGCGGGCATGGGGCTGCTCGACAAGAGCCTGGAAGCGCTGGAGCAGCGTCTGGCGGCTGCGCGGCAATCCGGGTCCTGCCTGCTGGCGCTGGGCTGGGGCGGCGGCCTGTGCTCGAAGAGCGCCTGGCTGGACGCGACCAACGCCGACTACCGCCAGATCCTGGAGCAGTTCGGTTTCTACAACCGCGCGCTGGAGTCCAAACTGCCGTTCCCCAAGACGCGCCGCATCGTGTTTCTCGACAACCGGCCGGCTACCCTTCCCGGGTGGGCGGAACTGTCGGTGGAAGAGTAACCCGTCGGCCTTCGATCGGGTGCGGAGCTTTCTGAATTTACAAGTAGTCCCGCGGCCGGCGAGGCTGGGACGCAGGGGCATCCGCTAAAATACCAGGCATCGGAGGCTCATGCTATGGAATCCGACGCGCAGCGACTGCAGGGTGCGTGGTGGATTGTCTCGCTCGAACTGGAAGGGCAGAAGTATCCGGCGGGCGGGTCGAAGATCGTGATCCACGGCGACCGTTTCGTCAGCCTCAACATGGGCGCCGAATACGAAGGCACGGTGTCCTTCGACCAGAGCCAGTCGCCCAGAACATTCGATCTGGCTTTCGCCAAGGGCCCCGAGGCCGGCAACAAGGCGCTGGGCATCTACGAACTGGATGGCGATACCTGGCGCATCTGTCTGGGGCTGGCCGGCAGGACCCGCCCTCGGGAATTCGCATCCAAGCCAGGCACCGGCCACGCCCTGGAAACGCTCCGGCGCGATAGGGGCGGCGTGGACAGGCTGCCCGCCGCCGCCGAACTGGCTGCCGCGGGCGAGCTGGAAGGCGACTGGGCAATGGTCTCGTGCATGCAGGACGGGCATCCCATGGACCCGCGAGTCGTCAAGTCGGCGGTCCGGTCCTTTCACGGCGGCGCCACGACCCTGACCATCGGCGGACGCCCATTCACGAAGAGCCGCTACGGCGCTTGCGGCGAGGCGAAGCCGAAAACCATCGATTATCCGGACCTCGGACAAATCGGAATCTACGAAGTTGTGGGAGACAGGTTGAATACTTCCGTGGTCACGGCCACGGAGCCGCGTCCCCGTGACTTCGCCTCCACTGCAGGCGATGCTCGCACCGTCTCGGTCTGGCGGAGGAAACACGGCAAGGGCGCTTAGGGTTTGTCACGGAATGACCATTCCACCCGCAGACTGCCGCGACCGTGAGGGAGCGGTTGGCACGGCTGTTTCGGAGCGGGCCCTTAGTCCTTCCTTCGGGGCAATCATGTAACAGAAGTAAACTCATCCACAGTTTGTCTCCGGAGAGTGTTACTTCTCACATCAAACTCCTATAAGCAGAGTTCTCCCGATGCCACAGCTCAGCCTGCTGGTGTCATATCAGTACATCTAAGTCTGGGTGCTGGGCACCTCGGAGGGAACTTGACTAACAAAACAGCCAAAATCGTGGCGGCCGCATCGCTATTCTGCGCTCTTTCGCCTGCATGGGGCGCCACTATAACATCCTCACTGGGTGTGAAGGACACCACCAATAACGATCCTTCGATCCATGTGATTCCGGCCAATATAACGTTTCCAAGCGCAGCGGCTCCGTTCGACGGATTCTCGGTTGGATCCGATGTCAGCGGGCCCAGTCTTTCGACGAGCTGGACCTTCTCGTATACAATTCCGGCGCTGACTTCCATTACCGGAGCTACGTTCTATCTGCAGACTTACGACTCGGATGTCTGCACTACCGCATCGCGTGCGACCACGCCGGTTGCATCCGTGTTTTCGATTGACGGCGTGGATCTCAGCGGCGCCCTGAACGCGGCGTTTTCCGCCGATGCCTGCGGCTCGACGAACGCGAACCGGAATGGCAACGTCAATAAGGACCTGATTACTCTGCCCGGTTCGCTTTTCACGCCGCTGCTCACCGGTCCGGCTACCGTAGACCTGACCTATAGCAACCTGGGCCGCGGAGTTCTGGGGGGACACCTCTTTCAATGGGGCATTTCTCCTGTACTCCGAGCTGGACTTGACCACGCAGAATGATGCTGGCCCGGATGTTCCGGAGCCGGGGAGTTGGGCGCTGCTAGCGGCTGGAGGAGGGCTCCTGATGCTGAAGCGCCGCTTCCGGCGCCGCGGCTAAGCGACCGGGGCGCCACTCCATGAGGATGTGCGCGCCCCGCATTTCGACTTCGCGGAAACCCAGGCGCCGGTAGAGGTGCAGTGCCGGGTTATCTAACTCGACGTGCAGAGTCACCGGTGCGCCCAGCGCCTCCGACTCCCGCATAACGGTGGTAACCAGACTGCCTCCGATGCCGCGGTTGCGCCAGCCGGGAAGCAGGCTGATGTCCATGAGATTCAGTCCGTCCGAAACTGGCGCCACATAGAGCCGGCCAATAGGACGGTCCCCTGCCAGGACAATGCGAAAGGATGCGTTGGGGAAGTAACGGCGGTAGTGGGCAGTCTGAAGCTGGAACTGCATCCGGACGAAAGCGTCCTTTTGGACATCGTCCCACGGCACGCGCGCCATTTCCAGAGCGCGCGTGCTGGCGTAGAGGATCAGGAGGAACTCCTCATCCTCCGGACGCTCGTCGCGAAGAGCGATGGATCCTGCGTCCACGCTGCCTCAGTTCCGGCTCGGGAATATGCCCTGCATTGCGATGCAGAAGTTCAGGTCCGTGTATGGAGCCATGTTGGTGTGGCCCTGGCCGATCCCCTGGCTGCCGATGGCCGCCGGCGCCAGTTGGCTGTTGGGCGCCGAGGCATAGGGCGAGTCGCCGGCGGTGTCGGCCGCCCAGAAGTTCCCCAAGGGCGACAGGGCGTTGGGAGCGCTGTTGCAGTTCGCCTGGTGGGTATGGGCGGGGATCTGCGCCACCGTCAGGGCCACCGATTCCGTCCCGCCGATTTGTCCCTGGCTGTAGTTGCCGCCGGCGTGCATGGGGATCCGGCTGCGCAAATCGGGCAGTGCGAAGGTAGTGCTGCCGTTCCCCCCATAGGTGGTTCCCAGCAGCGCGAACAGCGCCGGGTACTGGTTGATCGGCAGCAGTTGCCCGACGCATTGAGCCCAGCCCGACGGGGCAAAGGCGAAGCCGAAGATGCTGATCTGGCCGAGAAATGGTTCGCTCATCGATCTTATCCTCCGGAGACGGCTGTCTCAACTCCTGGGCGGGAAAATGCCCTGGAGCGCAATACAGAAGTTCAATACCAGGTAAGGCTGAAGGTTGGTGTGGGCCTGTCCGCCGCCCTGTGACGGGATCGCGGCAGGCGCCATCTGGGCATTGGCGGAGGTGGCATACAGGTTGTTGCCCGCTGCATCGGGCGCCCAGATGCGGTTCGGAGGCCCGTAGTCGTCACCGTCGGCGGTGTTGCACGTCGCGGTGTGAGTATGTGCCGGCATCTGGGACGTGGTCAGGATAACCTGGCTCTCCCCCCCGGTCTCGCCGATGACCCGAGCCGTCAGGCCCGGCCCCTGGCCCAAACCCATGGGCGCGTCACCTTGCAGGTTGGGCAATCCGAAGGTGGTGCGTCCGTCGCCGCCGAAGTTGGTCCCCAGGAGGGAGAACAGCGCGGTGTTCTGGGAAATCTGCAACTGTTGCCCGTTGCACTGCGCCCAGCCCGTGGGGGCGAAAGTGAATCCGAAAATGCGAATCTCAGCGACAAATGGCTCACTCATGACTTGTCCTCTTCTCCCGTGCTTCAGTTAGCCTTGCGACGGAAATATTCCGAACAGCGAAATGATGAAAGTGATCGCCAGATACGGGTGCATATTATCGTGCGGCTGGCCGCCTCCAACCGTGGAGAGCGCCCCGGCGTTCATCTGGCCGTTCGGAGGCTGGGTGGAATAGGGGGCTATGTTCCCGCTGGGATCGGTCGCCCAGACTTTCAAAGCAGGAGACGGGCCTGTGCCCTGGGTGGAACACGCGGCCTGGTGGGTATGCACCGGCAATTGGCTGGTGGTAACGGCCACCGTTTCCTGACCGGCCTTCTGGCCGATCACGTAGTTACCCAGACCCGGCCCCTGGCCCTGATTCAGCGGGAAGCGGCCTTGCAAATCGGGCACACCGAAGGTGGTTACGCCGTCTCCGCCGTAGGTCGTTCCAAGCAAGTTGAATAGTACGCTGTTCTCCGCGATCGACAGTAACTGGCCGTTGCAGAAGGCCCACCCTTGAGGGGCGAAATTGCCGCCGAACATTCTGATTTCTCCGACGTATGGGTTTGCCATGGTAAGATCCGCTCCTGGATTGCTGGCTCCGCGCTAGTTGAAGACCGCTTCGTAGTACATGGCCGCGGGATCTGTCCTCTCCCGCTCCGGTATGCTGACGCGCTGGAGGAATACGTCCAGCCGCTCGAAATCGCGGTGATTGAGTCGCGGGATGCCTCTGCCGAGAGGCTCCTGGTCCCGCATGACGAATAAGAGAGAGAAGGGATCGCGGGGAGTTCCGGCATGCCGCCGGAGCCGTTTCACCTCGACTAACTGCATGGAAGCCGGTCCTCCGGGCCCTTCGAATACGAAAACCTGGCCGGTGTAGGGTTCAAGCGCCCCTGCGGTAAGTTCGGCAATCAAAGCAGCACCGGCGCTCATACCAGGAACCCCATGGATGACGGGGACGAGCCGCCGGCAAGCCAGGACGCCAGCGTGCCGTAGAACTGGTCGCGGAGCGTGGTGGGAGTCAGCCGCCCGGCCGAATCCCAGGTGCCCGCCGTGAAATCCGGAAAGTCGCCGTGCACGTCACCGCCCAGGACCGACGCGCCCATTACGAGGTGGTGATTGGCCCAGCCATGATCGGATCCGTGGGTGGCATTGGGGTACAGGCTCCTACCGAATTCGGAGTCCGTCACCGTGGTCACGCGGCCCGCGACGCCCATCTCCACAGTGGCTTCATAGAACGCGCTCATGGCGGCGCCGAGCGAGCCGAATAGCTCCGCCACGCGGGAGGCCTGGTTGTGATGGGTGTCGAAGCCGCCCATCGGAACCAGAAATACCTGGCCGCCCGCCGCGCTATCCAGGCCCAGGCGGATCATCGCCGCGACTTGCTCGAGAGCCCGTCCAATGCCCGTCGCCGGGAACTCCGTGCGCAAGCCCCCCGCCGAACCCGCGCGCACCAGCGCCTGATGCCTCGCGCTTCAATTGC
>Ga0265323_10001174_pt1 | contig 13374 bp, 10 predicted proteins | sample 41225metaG_FD_193580 | JGI IMG/M metagenome (GOLD analysis project Ga0265323, IMG submission 193580) | Rhizosphere microbial communities from Carex aquatilis grown in University of Washington, Seatle, WA, United States - 4-12-25 metaG | ecosystem: Host-associated > Plants > Roots > Rhizosphere... | reverse complement strand
CCCTTGGCGAAGACGGCCTCGATGGCGTCGGCAACCAGTTTGCGGTCCTCGGGGTGGATTCTGATCAGCGTGCCCATCTCGGGGATTCGCGGCGGCTGGGGGTCGCCCAGGCTATAGCGGCGCCGGTTCCACCTCACGTATTTTCCGCGGCGGTCCAGCACGAAGAAGATGCCGGGAATGGCATCGATCGCATGGGCGGAGAACTCCCGCTCGCTGCGTAATGCGCGGTCGGCCTGCTTGCGCGCGGTGATGTCGTGAACGATGGTGACGCTGCCGGCGACGGCGCCGTCGCCCGACCGCAGGGGCGCCGCCGTCAGTTCGACGCTCCGCTCCATCCCGTTCTGCAGGATCTGGCACTCCAGACTGACCGGCTTGTCCTCGGTGACGGTGGAGAAGATGGCGGCGCGGACGCGCTGGCGGTCGGCGGGGGCGATCAACATGGGGGCCGGCGAACCGACGATCTGGGCGGCACTGGCGTAGCCGTGCACCTCCGCCGCGCGGCGGTTGCACATGAGAATCGTCCCCGACGGATCGGTGGCGACGATAGCGTCCGGAGAGGCTTCCACCAGGGTGCGATAGCGTTCCTCGCTATCCCGCAACCGCCTGGTGGTGGCGATCATCGCCTCCGAAGCCAAAACAATCATACTGGCCGATACGCAAAACGGCATCAGAGCGGCCATGGCGCCGCCGGCGGTGGAATACGCAGCCGAGTACGGGGGAAGCCCCCGGACCGCCAACGCCTGCGCCAGGTGGTGCAGGGCATAGAGTGCGGCGGACAGGACCGTCGCCCGGCCACCGGCAGTTCGGGAGAGAGGGTGCCTTCGCCAGAAGGCGATGCAGAACCAGGCGAGCGCCGCCGCACCCAACAGATGCCGTTCAAGCCGGAGGGCCCGCATCAACTGCACGAACCCGGGGACCATCCAGGCCGTCGCCAGGGACAGGACCGCCAAACCGGCAAAGATCCCCGCCCCCAGGATCATCCGCCGGCGCCGGGTCCTGGGGGGCGACTTCAAACTAAGGGCTGCCAGTGCGATCAGGGCAAACTGGGACAGCCCGGCCAGGTAAACCCAGAACGACGTGATGACTTCAGTCGAGGATGACGTGCGCGCGGCCAGGTTCCAGGCCAGCGACACGCCCGCCGCAACGAAGGACAGAGACCAGAGGCGCAGAAAGGGCTCGCGATAGACGCGCCGATAGACCAACTCGAGGACAAACGCGAGCCAGAGATCGCCGCCCACCTGGACCCACCAGAGAGCCACGAATACGTCTGTCATCCCCACCGTCACACCGCCAATTTCTAATATACGGCAACCGGCGGCCAACCGGGCCCGCCCGGTGGGGGAGTTGTCAAAAAACTTCTATGCGTGGGGGCATGCTGCCTATTTCCAGTGACTTGTGGAAACCGGCGAATTCCCCACGCCGGGCTGGCGCAGCCCCTGGGCACGCCAAGATTTCAAATTCCCGGACCGCTGCCTTCAGCCCTCCAGCAGGGTGGCACGGGCCAGCCATTCCAGGCTGGCAGGCAGGCACCGGTCGATCTCTTCGAGTGGCGGCGCACCGGGAACCCGCGCCAGATCTTCGGCGATCTGGCGGTGGGATCGCGTGCCATCCAGCAGTTGCAGCAGTTGGCGGGCGACCTCGTCCAGTTCGACGGGGCGGAAACAGGCATTGGTGACGCGGGGCGAATCCATCGCCTGGAATTTGGCCAGCCGGCTGGCGGACGGCAGGGACGAGACGGTCTCCTGGCACGGGAACGGGTAGACGTGGAAATCGGCGAACCCGCCGAGCACCATCCCGGCAAGGACGAGACGCAGGCTGGATTCGCCGCCCGCGTAGGGAATCAGTTCCTCGAATGTCAGGGGCAGCGGGTACACCTCGCCCAACGCCGCGGCCACGTTGCGGACAGGCTCGTGAGAAGGGGCGATCCGGGCGCGGCGCAGCCCCTCGATCATCCCGTCGTCCAGGGTTTGGCAGAGCGCGGAGAATAGAAACCGGTCCAGGCGATCCAACACGTTTCGACGATCCAACTTGACGCTCTCGTGGCAGAGCAGGGTCTGGCGGAACCGCCGGGCCTTGAGGAAATCCATGTACTGTTCGCGCTCGATCACGTCCCCCGTAACCGGTTTGAGAAGCCCCTGGGGATCGAACATCTCGGGTGGGTCGGAGTCTCCCAGATACTGCAAGCCGTGGCGGGCGGCGTGCGCCGCGAATTGGTGGAAGTACACCGGGTCGTTGACTTCCGCAAAGTCGTCGTGGAACAGCCAACTGTCCGAAGCATGGAGCACCGTGGCGGTGTCGGCCTCGATCAGCGGCCTCCAGGCCTCCGGGAGCCGCGGCGATGCCGCCAGGAACTGCGCGCTCCAGCGAGCCGCGGCGAGGCGCTGGGCGGGGCCGGAGATGCCGCGGGCGTGAAACAGCATGAGGTCGCGCAGGAACCGGAACGCATGGCGGCCGGGCAGGGTGTTATAGCTGATGAAGGCGATCCCATTGGGCGCCAGGCGCTGGCGGCACACCCGGAGCAGGGCGTCGCGGACCTCGGCCGGAACCCAGGAGTAGACGCCGTGCGCCGCGATGTAATCGAACTCGCCGGATTCCGGGCCGAGGTCGCGCAGGTCGCCCGCGCGCAGGGTCAGGTTGCCGATACCGAGCGCCGCGCGCATCCGCTCGCCGGCGGCGATGGGCGCCTCGGCGGCGTCCACGCCCACGAAGCGGCTCTCCGGCAGGAGGTACGCCAGGGGCACGATGCTCGCGCCCGAGCCACAGCCGATTTCGAGATACCGGCAGCGGTCGACCGGAGCCGGCTCCATGCCATAGAGGCGGCCCACCGCCGCCAGCCGGTCCGGATGCATCTCGATTCGGGCGGTGGTCTCATAGGGGATCTGGTCGTAGGGATTCTGCGGCACAGAACAATTATGGCGCGCCAGGCGGCGCCAGCCTACGGCACTACCGGCAGCCAGACGGCGCTGGCGCGCTCCGGGGAACGGAACACCGACTGCGTCGCCTTCACATAGTCCTCCGGGCGGGCGAAGAAGATGTTGGACACGAAGGTCTGCGGGTTGCGGTCGTAGAGCGGAAACCAGCTTGACTGGATCTGGACCATGATGCGGTGGCCGGGCAGGAACACGTGGTTGGCGGTGGGCAGGGCGAAGCGGTATCGCTGCGGCTTTCCCGCGGGAATGGCCGACGGGGTTTCGAAACTGTCGCGGTAGCGTCCGCGGAAAATGTCCATGGAGACGGCCAGTTCGTAGCCGCCCATCTCGGGCTGGCTGGGGACCTCATCGGGGAAGACGTCGATCAGCTTCACCACCCAATCGGCGTCGGTGCCGGTGGTGGAGGCAAACAGTTCGGCCACGGGGGGGCCGGCGATGCGCACGGGAGCCGTCAGCGCGGCGGTCTGGTAGGCCAACACGTCGGGGCGGTCTTCGACGGCGCGCTGGTCGGTAACCAGCCACTGCTTCCAACGGTCGGAATCGGCGAAGCGCACGGGGCGCGGCAGGTAGGGAACGGGCCTGGCGGGATCGGAGACGTAGGAATCCGCCGCGGCCGCCGGTGCCACGGGCTTGTCGAATCCCAGGCCGAAATCCGCTTGAAGGTAGAGCGGGGCGAGCGGTAGAGGGCAGGTTCGCTCGCAGGCCAGGGGCCAGTCCGGGAGACGGTCCCAGTGGTTCCCGGCGGTGTTGTAGATGAGAACCGGCGGCGTGCCGGCTGTGGGCGCATCGGTCATCAGGTACTGGTCGAAGAACGGCTTCAACACGTCGCGCCGGAAATTCAGGGCGGTGTCGCCTTCCCACTTGAGCGGCCCCAGGTTGTAGCCGTCGTAATTCACCTGGCTGTGACGCCAGGGGCCCATCACCAGGTGGTTGCGATCCGTCTGCCCCTTGGCCTTCAGAGCCATGTAGCAGTGGATGGCGCCCCACATGTCCTCCTGGTCCCAGAGGCCCTGAATCCACATGGTGGGCACCTGGGACGGGCGCGCGGCCACCAGTTTGTCGAGCGCCTGCCCTTGCCAGAAGGCGTCGTAGGCGGGGTGTTCGACGATCTTCTGCGCCCAGGGCAGTTGATCCAGACCGTGGGCGCGGGCGTAGGCCCCGGCCGAACCGGCGCGGCGGAATTCCTCGTAATCGTCATAGGTGGCGCGCGGGACGCTGTCGCCGCCGGATTTCTGCTCCGTCTGGCCGGCGATGTAGTCGAAGTTGACCTGGCGGAAGGCGCCGTAGTGGAACCAGTCGTCGCCCATCCAGCCGTCCACCATGGGGCTCTCCGGCGCGGCCACTTTGAGCGCGGGATGCGGACCGAGCAGGGCCATGGCCACGGTGAAGCCCTCGTAGGAGGAGCCGATCATGCCCACGCGGCCGTTGGACTCCGGAGTGTTCTTCACCAGCCATTCGATGGTGTCCCAGGCATCGGTCACGTGATCGGTGGTGGACGGGTTCAGCGGCCCGCGAACCGGGCGCGTCATGAAGTAGTCGCCCTCACTGCCGTACTTGCCGCGCACATCCTGGAAAACGCGGATGTAGCCGCCGCGGACGAACACCTCGTCCCCCTCAGGCAACACCGCCAGCATGTGCGGGCTGTCGTTGCGCGCGGCGCGGTGGGAAGCGTTGTAGGGCGTGCGGGTGAGCAGGATAGGCGCGTCCCTGGCGCCCGCGGGAACGACGATGACGGTGTGCAGCCGCACGCCGTCGCGCATGGGGATCATGACGTCGCGCTTGACGTAGTCGTAGCCCGCGAGCGGGGCGGTGAAGCTCTTGGGGATATCGCTGGACTGGGGAGAGGCGACGGCGCACGCCAGCAGCAAGCCCAGGCTCACCCTTTTGAGGAATGCCATCCGATGATTTTAACCGGGCGCGGGGCGGCGCGCTCGGGCCGCTATGGCACGGTAGCGGGGCAGTCCCCGAGTGGCGTCACCCCGCCTGGAGGAGCGCGGGCGGTTGAGGGCGGCGCGGCGGCGACAAACCGTCAAAATTGGCCGTTCCGGCACCAAATGGCCTGTGGCTCAAGGCAAAGTTGTCATCGCTTCTTGGAACAGAATTTCGCGACAAGTCCGGGATCCATGCCAACGCTGCGGCCAACGCGATTTGGCCACTGTTCCGAGACCGGCTTTCGAGACGCTGCGGACCTTGATTTCAGGGCCTTCCGACGGCGTCTCAAAACTTACCCCTGATGAGACGCAGTCGAAACCCGTAACAACCGTAAGACCTCGGCCCGACCCTCGTACGGATCAGCCTTTGAAGCTATCTCTAACGGCGTCTTCCCCTTGTTATCCGTCGCGCTTGCATCGGCCCCACCGGACAGCAGCGCTACCATAACAGGGCCAGGGCCGATATCACCGTAGCCAACAGTGTCCCAAGCATGGCAGTTTCTGCTCGCTGCAGCGTGCAAGGGGGTTGTGCCGGAATTGTCCACAGCGTTGACATCGGCCCCGCTGGCGATCAGCAATTCTACAAGCGTCACACCAGGACGGTCATTGACCGCCGCGTAATGCAGGGGCGTCTCGCCGTACTGCCCCCTGGCGTTCGGATCGGCACCGTTGAGCAGCAGAATCTCGGCCACCTGCAGGTGCTGCTCGCCATATCCCCTCACCGCTAGGTGCAACGGAGTTCGGCAGTCGTCGTTCTTGGCGTTGACGTTGGCTCCATTGGCCAGCAACACTCTAGCGGCGGGGGCGCTGGCCCCGTCAATCGGGCGGCATTTGACCGTGCTATGCAATGGCGTGTTCCCGTCTTGGCCAGAAGCGTTAACGTCGGCCCCATTTGCCAGCAACGCTGCCGCCATACCCGGGTCTTTCTCCAGCGCTGCGCCATGCAAGGGTGTTGACCCCACCTCGTCCTTCTGGTTTATAAACGCGTGCCACGCTCGCTGCGCTTGTGCACGATCCCCACATCGTGCAACCGCACATGAGCGCATGGTCCGGAGCAAGAGTTCCACCACGGCAGTCGAGTGCGCCACGTGCAGCGCATTGCCTTTGCCGCGGGCCTGGGAATCTGCTTCTACCCAGGGGCCAAATTCCCGATCGCGGCTGAACGCCAGGAGGGGGTTGTCATTAAGCAGCCCCCGATTCGCCGTAGATTGTCCTCCCTGACCGCCGAGATAAACTCCTCCTGCTCGCTCACTCGCAAGGACTCCCGCGCCGCATCCGCTGCGAAAATGAGGGTGTATCCGCACCTGGAACAGACGGAACCACTCCACTGGTGGCCAGACAGGCACCCCATGTCCAGAGGATCAAAAGTACCACAGCATTGACGGGGAGGAAGCGGGAGGCATCTGCCTCGTTGCGTGCTTCGCGGGACCCTTTTCGAGACAAAAGCCCGCACCCGCCGGCGTCCGCTTTCATCCTCTGGACAATGTGCGAGGTTCTTTCCGGACCGGATCCCGGGGCCTCGGCCAAGCTTCAAATAGGACTGTCTCCGAGGCCCCTCGCACGCGGCGACCGCGATCGAGAGCTCATTACGAGATCAGCAAGTCGTAGTTCTCATGGCCGCCAACCCAGAACCACAGGTATCCATCGGCCTGCTTGATGGCGAGTGCGCGGTGTTTGGCGGTAACGCGGGCAGACCAGATTCCTCGCCCTTGGCGCTCACCAATCTTCTTGAACTGCAGCGAGGCATGTCGCGGGTTCGCTTTGAGCAGTCCAAACTGCTTGTCGGCACGCCGGCGGATGTCTTCCCGAAGAGCGGAATACGCTTCCCAAAACTCCGCGGTCGTCCGATGCATTAGAGCGGACGGACCTCACCGTTCCTATCGTTCTCCAGGGCGCGGCAAATCGCCTTGTCCATGCGGCCCGCTTCGATGTCACTTACGAGCCGTGCGTCAATCCGCCGCGGGTGGCGCTGGTCCAGCCAATCGTGGAGGTCCTCCAGTTCTTCCGACCGCAGAGCGTCTATTGCTCGTTCGATGTCACCGATCGTGTTCACGTTCATAGCCTCCACAGCCATTCTACCGGAGTGGCCGTCCCCCCAAGTGGCGAGGCCCGATTGCCAAAACCGTGCCCGGGGTCGCCGAGCCTGTCTCAGAAGGGGCCCGTTTTGAGACAACGGGAGCGGCTTGCGCTCACGTTCCGACAACCGCGTGTTTCGTGAGCAAACTCTCTTGCCTTGCCCGCGCTCGCAAAGATGCTACGCTCGTGTTCGGCGGAGCCAGAATGGGCGATCACGACAACGGTCGCAGGTATGCCTTCAGCTTGCTTGGAGCAATAGCGGCCTTCGCGATTGTCAACGGTTCCGTCTACTGCTGGCGGACGCCACCCTGTTGCGAGTGGACCTACACAACCGGCATCCCATTCGCGTTTCTCGAAGAGGGAGGATTCCTCGGAATCCGACGCCTGTTGCCGGCAGGGGTCGCCGCCGATATTGGTAGCATCCTCGTGCTTGCTTTCATTACGAATGGGTTAGCCGCACACCCTCGCACCAGACGATCAATTGTGGCTGAAAAACCCTGCTCCCAGCGGCACTTGCCGGAGAATCCTGGGTGCCGCTGAAGCAACTTGTGGTTGCCTGGGTCATCATCGCGGTCGCCTGCACGGTCGCGTTCCTGACCAGCCACTAAGCGGCCCACCGGTTTGGAAGGACCGAAACCCATCAATTCCCGATAACTTCCCCGAAAGTGGCCTTCAGTAACCCTACCTGCCGGCGACTGAGAATTGGCGCTCTGTGACGAACCAATACGACGCACCAAAAGCGATCCCCGAAAGCATGAAGGAAAGGCCCTGACGCGCGGCCGCGATCAGCGCACCCTCCAGAAAGGTCTGGTCTTCGATCCAAAGGGGCTTTGGCGAGATCGACGCCATAGCGCAGCCAATCACAACAATGAAAAAGGCCCCAACGACCGGAAAGAAAATGCCACCCGATAGGCGCAGCCTGCTGCGGAGCCAAACCGCGAAGGCCCAGGGGAACATCAAAAGGACAAGTGTGACCGCAAACCCGCCGGAGAGCCACAAGAGCACTGAGAATGAAAGATCAAAAGCCATCCGGGCTGCGTCGGGGCGCATCCGGATCATGTCCACGAGGAGCCACGCGATATAGACCAGTGAAGCGGCAATCGCGCTCACGAGATATCCAGCAGCTCGCCGCATCACACCAGTTTAGGCTACGTTCAGGCTGTCCCGCTCGGACACGCCTCATCGCTGAGGCCGTCCCACAAGGGACCCTTGTTGAGACTTTCCGGCTTGAGCACGCCGATGCGCCGGTTCTGAGGATTCAGAGGAAGGGATTCTTAACCTGGAGACATCCGAACCGCTGACCGGATTGAAGATCTTCCGTAAAAGGAGTTCGCGCCGCGTCTGGATAGCGGCCGAGACGATCAATGCGTCGTACCACGAAAGCCCGCCGTGGGCGTGAAGATGCAATGCCTCTACATACAGCACCTGGGACGAATGCACGCCGAGCAGCGGACGGAAGACCGCGCTGAGATAATGCTGGGCGTCTCCAGCCTTCATCGGTTGGACAAACCGCCTGAGGGCCACATGGAAGAATTCCTGTACGACCTGATAGCTGATAACGCCCTTCTGGGTCGTCAGGGCTTCGCGGATCAGTTGCTGGGCTCTCTGGGACTTCGCGGCGGCGCTTTGATCGAAGGAATAGACGAAGATACTCGTGTCCAGAACACCTATCGCTCATTCAACTCATCCCTGCTGAAGTGCCGTCCCGCATCGACGTGTTGCAGGCGCTTCATCAGCGCGTCGAAGCCTTGGGCGTCTCCCGCGCTCTGAGCGAATTGAGCAAGCCATTCCCGAAAGCCTCGTTCAGCGTTCGGCGCTGGCCGCGCGCGATCAAGCGAGCCCGGTCGATCAGGTCCTCATCTGCGCTCAGAGTGACGTTCTTCATACGAAACCAGCGTCCACGAGTGTCGTGCATATGGCGAGGCCGCCGCGGAAGTGGCGCCTGCCCAGTTCCGAGTGGACCGTCGCCGGCTCGGGAACTGGCCCACTACCTACCGGACCACGATGTTGACCAGTTTGTCGGGGACCGCGATAATCTTCACAATCTGCTTGCCGGCCAGGAACGGCTGCACCTTTTCGTCGGCCTGGGCGCGGGATTCCAATGCGGAGGCCGGGGTGCCGAACGGGGCGCTGAACCGCGAGCGGAGCTTGCCGTTCACCTGGACCACGATTTCGGCCTCGTCGTCCTTGGCCAGCTCCGGGTCGAAGGCCGGCCACGCCTCGCGGAAAACAGGGCCTTCCCGGCCGAGTTCCTCCCAGATTTCCTGGCTCAGGTACGGAGCGAAGGGGGCCAGCACCAGCGCCAGATTTTCGACCACTTCGGCCAGTGCCGCGCCCGAGAGATGCTCCTCCTCGGCGTAGAGCACGTTGACCAGTTCCATGACGCTGGCGATGCAGGTGTTGAAGTGCCAGCGGGTTTCGAAGTCCTCGGTGATCTTGCGCAGCATCTGGTGCAGTTTGCGCAGGACCTTGCGGTCGCTCGGCCCAGGCTGGCCGCCACCCAGGCGGTCCACGCTGCGCGTCACGAATCGGTAGACGCGGCCGAGGAAACGGTAGATGCCCTCGGCACCTTCTTTGCGCCAGTCCACTTCCTTTTCGGGCGGGGCGGCGAAGAGCACGAACATGCGGGCGGTGTCGGCGCCGAACTGGTCGGCCAGCCCGTCGGCGCCCACCACGTTGCCCTTGTTTTTGGACATCTTGGCGCCGTCGGCGATCACCATGCCCTGGGTGAACAGGCGGCGCGCGGGCTCGTTGTTCGAGATGACGCCGATGTCACGCATCACCTTGGTGAAGAAGCGCGAGTAGATCAGGTGCAGGATGGCGTGCTCGACGCCGCCGATGTACTGGTCGATCTCGAACCAGTAGGCGATCTTCGCGGGATCGAACGGCGCCTGGGAGTTGCGGGCATCGCAATAGCGGTAGAAATACCAGGATGAATCGATGAAGGTGTCCATAGTATCGGTTTCACGCCGCGCCGCGGCGCCGCACTTGGGGCACTTCACATTGACGAACTCGGGCACACTCTCAAGCGGCGAGCGGCCGGCGCCGGTGATCTCGACGCGGTCCGGCAGAACCACCGGGAGTTGCTCGTCCGGCACGGGCACCAGGCCGCAGGCCGGGCAGTGGATCATGGGAATGGGCGTGCCCCAATAGCGCTGGCGGGAGATGCCCCAGTCCTTGAGGCGGTAGGTGATGGCCGCCTGGCCGAAGCCGTTCTCCGCCGCATGGGCCGCCATCCGCGCGCGCGCTTCCTCGCTCGCGAGGCCGCTCCACGGGCCGGAGTCTTCCACCACGCCATCCTCGGTGAAGGCGGCCTGCATGCCGGGCTCGACGGCCAGCGCGCCATCCACGGGGCGGATGACGGGGCGCACGGGGACCCCGTACTTGCGGCAGAACTCGAAATCCCGCTCGTCGTGCGCGGGCACGCTCATGATGGCGCCGGTGCCGTAGCCCATGAGCACGAAGTTGCCGATCCAGATGGGCGCGCGCTCGCCGGAGTAGGGATTGACGGCGTAACGGCCGGTGAAGAAGCCTTCCTTTTCGATATCGCCGGGATCGCGGTTGGCGCGGGCGTCCACCGTGGCCTTGGCGCGGGCGAGGCCGGCCGCGTCGAGCAGGCGCGCGTTGAGCGGATGCTCGGGCGCCAGAATCACGCAGGTTGCGCCGTAGATGGTATCGACGCGGGTGGTGAAGACGCGGATGGGCTCGCCGGTCTCCTCGAGGCGGAAATCCACCTCGGCGCCTTCGGAGCGGCCGATCCAGTTGCGCTGCATGGTGAGCACGCGCTCCGGCCAGCCCTCCTCGAGTTGGCTCATGTCGGCCAGCAACTGCTCGGCGTAGGCGGTGATTTTCAGGAACCACTGCACCAGCGCGCGCTGCTCGACGGGGGTTTCCTCATGGCGCCAGCAGCAGCCCTCGACCACCTGCTCGTTGGCCAGCACGGTGGCGCACTTGGGGCACCAGTTGAGCAGGGCTTCCTTGCGGTAGGCCAGGCCGCGCTCGAACATGCGCAGGAAGAACCACTGGTTCCAGCGGTAGTATTCGGGCTCGCAGGTGGAGACTTCGCGGTCCCAATCGTAGCTGAAGGCGAAGCGGCGATGGGTGGTCTTCATGGCCGCGATGTTGTGCCGCGTCCAATCGCGCGGCGGTTGGCCGTTCTTGATGGCGGCGTTCTCGGCGGGCAGTCCGAAGGCGTCCCAGCCCATGGGGTGGAGCACGTTGAAGCCGCGCATCCACTTATAGCGCGCGAGCGCGTCGCCGATGGAGTAATTGCGGATGTGCCCGATGTGCAGCATGCCGCTGGGGTAGGGCAGCATTTCGAGCACGTAGAACTTGGGCTTGGAGGAATTCTCCTCGGCCTTGTAGAAGGTGGCGTCTTGCCAACGCTCGTGCCACTTGAGCTCGATCTGGTTGTGGTCGTATGGCTTTTCGGGCATAGGGATGCGAAGGGGGCTGAATTCCATCGTAGCAAGCGGGGGGAGGGGGCGGGTTGCTGCTGGGCCGCTAGTATCGGTTCTCCGGCGCGGGGGAATGGTTTGGCAGGGGCGACTTCCGGGCTCCAATTTGCCATCTTCGGCGCTCGCCGGTTCAATAGCAGAGCCGCCGTTTAGATCGTGCGCAGCGCGCGGAGCGCAGTCGCGACGTTGGCTTTGGCCGCAGCGATATCAGTGTGACTAAGACGTGAGAGCCGGAGACGTCTTCATGGAATGTACTGAAAGGACGACATTTCCTGGTCTTGGATTCTGCGGGCATAGCGACAACGACGCCTTGCAAGGGGCTAAGACGGCCCAAGGAGAGACAATGCAGTTCGCAGGAATATAGGCGTCGTTTTAGGCTATACTGAGTTAGGTTCTGCGCCTTACATGCACCAGAGATATTGCACGAAATGCGGCCAGATGGAACCTTCGGGCTCATTATTCTGCGGGCGGTGCGGAACGCGAGTCGCCTTGGCCCAAACTCCCGGGACACCGGCGTATGTGAATCGGCGGGTGTCTTCGCAGAAGACCCGCATTAGAGCCTTGGGGCGGTGGCTGGCTGTGGTCGTGGTTCTGACCGGCCTCGCTGCAACCGTGATTATTGGTCGCTGGCAGTCGGATTCTGGTGCTCACCAGAAAGCAGCTGTGCAACCGAGATCCGACCAGGCTGAGAAGAAGGCCTCTACCGGCGTGAGCAGGCCGACCATTGCGCCGCCGAAGTTTCAATTGTATCGTTCGAAGTTGGACGAACATCTCACCTCGATTGTGGTATCACCTGATGCCACTGACGGGCAGTTGAGGAGCTTACTCTGGCTATTCCGGGAGAAAGTTCGTTCCCACCGCTTCAAGGACATTGGCATAACAGATCCGTCATCGTACAAGGGAGACCAGCGCGTCTATTTGGGTGGTTCTATCTGCGTGTATCGCGGACAGAAGTGCGCTGGTGAGGGTTTTCTTGGTTCCGTTCTTAATCCGTGCGGCCAGGGCGAACATGCTGCTGCTGAGTACGAATGGGGTTGGGTGGCAGACAACGACCCGAAGCTGTCTAACACGGAGCCTGACGTTGCATGGATAAATACTTCTTCAGACGGATACAACAGTACGGAGGTGTTCAATTCCGCCAAGGACCACTGGCAGTTGCCCCCTGAACCCTAAACAGCATTAGATCTTGAAAGAATCCATCAGCAGGATTCATCCGAGAACCACATAGTCGGACATAAAGGACGTGATGTTGATGATCTGGTCGAGCCCTTCCATCTGCCTGCGTCCTAATTAGGGTACAATGCGGCTTGGAGCGTTATGAACGTCTCTAAACTTGCAGAGGACCTTCGCGCCATGGCGGATGTGGCGGAGCGTCGGCTCTGGGTCGCGTCGCCGTACATCGGCTCGTGGAAAGCGGTCAGCAGAATCCTCGGCGCCGCTTGGCAAAAAGTCGATGCAAGGTTGTTGACAGACAAGGGCAGCGGAATTCTAGCAAAGGACACAATTGAGGAATTTGCTAAGCACCGGCCCATTCATTCTCTTACAGGTCTCCACGCAAAGCTCTATATAGTGGACGACTCGGTGCTTATCACCTCAGCCAACCTGACTGAGTGCGCCTTCACAAGGCGGCACGAGGCAGGCATTGTACTAAAAGGTGAGCAGGCGCAGGAGCTGATAGATCTCTACGAACGCTTCTGGAAACTGGCCAAGGCGGTCCCCAATCTCGACGAGATCCATTTCACAAAGCCCAAGAAGGGGACAGTGGACCAGGACAGCGGCGGGGCGCCCCTCCCGAAACTGTATGAGTTGCCTCCTCCCCCAGCCGCGGCGCCGAAATGCGCCGGGGCCTTTGCGGACTATCCGTCTTTCCTGGAAGAGTACCGACGTGCGGATTCCGAGGGATGGCGATCAGCGTTCCGAACTGATGTCGATCACGATTCCGAAGTGATGCCGATCAGTGTTCCGAGCTGATGCCGATCA
>Ga0265323_10001169_pt1 | contig 13410 bp, 11 predicted proteins | sample 41225metaG_FD_193580 | JGI IMG/M metagenome (GOLD analysis project Ga0265323, IMG submission 193580) | Rhizosphere microbial communities from Carex aquatilis grown in University of Washington, Seatle, WA, United States - 4-12-25 metaG | ecosystem: Host-associated > Plants > Roots > Rhizosphere... | reverse complement strand
AGCGCCTTCAGCGTGACGACGTTGATCCACTCCAACTGCCGTCGGGACGCGATCTCGGGGATGATGCCGCCGTACCGTTGGTGGTCCTTCAGGCTGGTCGCGACAACGTTTGAAAGCACACGCTGCCCATCCTCGACCACGCTCGCGGAGGTTTCATCGCAGGATGTCTCAATTCCGAGTATTTTCATAAAGGCGTATATACTCCTTCACCGGAATGAACTCAAAGCCTTCCTTGGCCAACTTATCCACCTGTTCCTTGATGATCTGGAGCGTCAGCGCCCGGTCGTGCCCGATGATCAGGGCATAGCCGTTTTTCATAGCCAAGCGCTCGGCGATCATGAACTGTCTTTCGATGTAGGGCCGTTCATTGCGGTTATCCAGGAAAACATCCCGCACCGCGATCCTCATTTTGAGCTTCCTGGCCACGCTGCTGCAGACCGACTGTTCGGATGTCAGGCTGTCGACAAAGAACAGACCGCGCCGTTTGATCTCGCTCAGGACCGTGGTCATGAGGACCGGGTCTTCCGTGCCTTTGGAGCCGATGTGGTTGTTGACACCGACGACACCCGGCATCTCGGCAAAGATCTTGACCAGAAGCTTCTTTACGGTCGGTTGGGACATGTCTGTCTTCAGGATATAATCCGACGAGTAAGACTCACGGTAAACATGCGGTTCGATCGGCAGGTGCAGCATCGGGTCCTTGCCATCCGCTTTGGCACAGTCAATGACCGCTTTAGAGTACGTCAAGTTCGGCAGCACGGCGATCCCCAAAGGCGCATTGATCGACTCCAGACTCTTGCAATGAGAGCTGTTATATCCCCAGTCATCGATCACAATTGTCAGACGTGGCGCAACGCCTGTCTTGACCACCGGCTTGGGTTTGACCGGCTTTGAGACGGGTTTGACCACCACCGGTTTCACGACCGGCGGCTTGGTCAGCTTTTTCTGGATCAGGAAGTAACCCTGTATGCACACCAACGCGATGATGATCCATACGATGATGGCAACAAAGGATACTCCGCTTTTCGGAGTTTTAGGAGGCATAGGATAAGTCAGACATCATATGAACACGCTCACGACCCGAACCACGCGCTCGTCTCAAGTCTGACGTCAAGTCGATTTATTTTCCCGCACGAGCCTTCTCAACCGCTCATTTCGTCAGCAGCTTTTTATAGACCTGGATCCCTTTGATGACGCTGATCGCGCTTTGGACCTGATTATCTTCATCGAACTTCTTCTTCATTTCGGTTTCCTTGCGCTTCTTTTCAACCTCATTCGGGTCCGCGCCCTGTTCTTCGATCTTCTCGAAGATCCCTTTGGCGTCTTTCTTGCCCTTATTGACATCCTTGGACTTGGCGGTCTTTTCTTCTTTCACCACCGTTTCATCATCACCTTCATCTTCCCCTTTAGGATAGATCCTTTCGACCACAATATCCGGTGTGATGCCGATCTCATGGATGCTGATTCCCGACGGAGTATAGTATTTTGCGGTTGTCAGCCTCAGACCAGAGCCATCCGGCAGCGGGATAACCGACTGGACCGATCCCTTGCCGAAGGATTTAGCGCCAAGCGTGACGGCGCGCTTATTGTCCTTAAGGGCCCCGGCCAAGATCTCACTGCCGGAAGCGCTCCCCTCGTTAATGAGGACCACGATGGGCCAGTCCGCGAACTCGTTGGTCGTGTTCTGCGAAATGCTCACCGTATCTTGCGATGGATGCCGGCCCTTGGTCGACACGATTGTCATGCCCTTGGGAAGAAAGATCTCACTAATCTTGATCGCAACGTTCAACAACCCTCCCGGATTGTTCCGCAGGTCCAAAATAAGGCTTGTGGCCCCGTCCGCCTTAAGCTTTTCAAGTGCCTTGAGGATCTGTGTATACGAATCTTCGCGGAACTCGACCAGCCGGACATATCCAATGCCGTCCGTGATAATGTGCGGCTCCTTAATATCCTGGACGTGGATGATCTCGCGGGTGATGTCATACTCGTGGAGCTTGAACTCGGATTCGCGCAGAATCGTGATGTGCACCGAGGTCCCCGGATCCCCGCGCAGCTTCTTCACCGCGTCGTTCAGGTTCATGTCCTTGGTCACATCTTTCCCGATCTTGACGATCCGGTCGCCAGCTTTCAGCCCCGCCTTCCAGGCCGGAGTGTCTTCGATAGGAGAAACGATCGTCAAAAGCCCGTCACGGAGCGAGATCTCGATCCCGAGTCCGCCGAATTTGCCTTCGGTCTCGGTCTTGAGGTCCGTGTAATCCTCGGGGGTCAAAAATTGACTGTACGGGTCCAGCGACGCCAACATCCCGGTCAAGGCGCCATAAATGATGTCCTTCGGCTTCTTCTCCACGACATATTCGGACTGAATCGTCGTGAGCGCATAACTGAAAAGCTCCACTTGGGAATACAGATCCCCACCGGAGGCGTCCTCAGTTTTCACCGCGTCCCCAACGGCGGCTGGCAACTCTTCATTAACTGCAGCCTTCACGGGCGCTTTCTCAACTTGCGAACGCGCAAAGGTGGCAAAAACAACGAGGCCTCCGATAACCAGAATCGTCCCAAACAGCTTCTTAAGCATTTTGCAATCTCCTCTGGATCAAATCATTCAATTTCTTGGGGTTAGCCTTTCCCTGCATTTTTTTCATCGCCTGACCGACCAAAAAACCAGTGGCGCTACCTTTTCCGGCCTTGATTTGGTCGATAACCTGCGGATTCTCTTTCAGGACTTCTTCGATAATCTTCTCGAGCGCTGAGTCATCGGAAATCTGCGCCAGGCCTTTCTCCCGTATCACGCTGGCCACATCTTTGCCGGTATCAATGACCGCTGTGAGCACGTCTTTCCCGACCAGGTTGCTGATGGTGCCGTCCTCAACGCTTCTGATGAGCGCGACCATTTTCTCCGGAGACAGATGAAGCTCGGCCAGGGCCATCTTGCGTTCGTTCGTCTCCTTCATAACGGGGCCCGTGATCCAATTGCATATCTTCTTGAACTCCGGGTAAAGCTTGGTGCAAGCTTCAAAAAAGTCAGCCATGGCCCGGTCATTGATGAGAACAAAAGAGTCGTACTCATTCAAACCGTATTCCGCCTGTAACCGTTTCTGCTTCACATACGGAAGCTCGGGAAGTTCTTGACGGACCGCGTCGATCTCGGCCGGCGTCAGCGTGAATGGCACCAGGTCCGGTTCCGGGAAATAACGATAGTCATGGGCTTCCTCTTTGCTGCGCATAGTGATGGTCACGCCCTTGTTCTCATCCCACAACAGCGTTTCCTGGACGATCTTTCCGCCGGAAAGCACGATGCGCTGCTGGCGTTCGACCTCGTATTCAATGGCGCTCTTGACCGCCTTAAAGGAGTTCAAATTCTTCAGTTCAGTCTTGGTGCCCAATTTCGTTTCGCCCTTGGGGCGGATAGACACATTCGCGTCACACCTCAGCGAACCCTTCTCCATGTCGCAATCCGAAACATCCAGGTACTGGAGCGTCAGTTTGAGCGCGGTTAAATAATCATAGGCATCCTGGGCCGAGCGCATGTCCGGCTCGGACACTATCTCGATCAACGGTGTTCCGGTACGGTTGTAATCGACGAGCGATGCGTTCAGGCTGTCGTCATGGATGAGCTTGCCGGCGTCCTCCTCCAGGTGTGCCCGGGTAATGCCGATGCGCTTTTCCTTACCATCGCTCACAACGGTCAGGAACCCCTTTTTCGCGATGGGAAAATCATATTGGGATATTTGATAACCCTTCGGCAGGTCCGGATAGTAGTAATTTTTCCGGTCGAACTTGACGAAGGTATTGATCTCGCAGTTCAACGCCAGCCCGGCCTTGATCCCGTTGAGGAGCACCTGGCGGTTCAGGACCGGCAGCGACCCCGGGAGCCCCAGACAGACCGGGCACACGTTCGTATTCGGCTCATTGCCGAAGGCGTTACGGCAGCCGCAGAAGATCTTGGTCTGCGTGTTGAGCTGCAGGTGCACTTCCAGTCCTATGACAGTTTCGAATTCCATTTCACAAAGCCAGCTGCCAGTTAGGCAACCAGCCTCCTATAATTTCGCTCTCTCCAAATGCCACGGCGTGGCTTGCTCATAACTGAAGGCCACGCGCAGCAACGTCTCCTCATCAAAAGCCTTGGTCATGATCTGCAGGCCGATGGGGAGTTTCTGCGCATCAAATCCGCACGGCAGTGACACCGCCGGGATACCGGCCAAATTGGCCGGGATGGTAAAAATGTCGGACAAATACATGGCCAAAGGATCCGCGATCTTCTCCCCGATCCGAAATGCGGTCGTGGGCGAAGTCGGGCAAACAATGGCGTCGCACTGGGCAAAGGCCTTCTCAAAATCCTGTTTGATCAGCGTGCGGACCTTTTGAGCGCGCAGATAATACGCATCGTAGTAGCCTGATGAAAGGACGTATGTGCCGAGCATGATGCGACGCTTGGCCTCATCGCCAAAACCCTTCTGCCGGGTGGTTTCATACATGTCAACCAGCGCGGTTTTGCGTGCCTTGTCCGGAAGGACCCGCAGGCCGTACTGCACGCCGTCAAAACGCGCCAGATTCGAGCTGGCCTCGGCAGTCGCCACAATGTAGTACACCGCCACAGCATACTGCGTATGCGGCAGGGAAATCTCCTTGACCACGGCCCCGGCGTTCTTCAGGACGTCGATCGCATCCCGGACCGCCTTGAGGACGGCCGGCTGAATCCCTTCAATGAAATACTCTCTCGGCACGCCGATCCGCAAACTCTTCACATCCCTGACCAACGCCTTGGTGTAGTCCGGTACTGGCCTGTCAACGGAGGTGGAATCGCGGCGGTCAAAGCCAGCGATGATGTTCAAAAGCATGGCGCAATCCGTGACATCCTTGGTCAAGGGCCCGATCTGGTCCAGGCTTGAGCCGAACGCCACCAGGCCGTAACGCGACACGCGGCCATAGGTCGGCTTCAAGCCCACCACCCCGCAGAAAGACGCGGGCTGTCGAACGGACCCGCCGGTGTCGCTGCCCAAGGCCCAGACGACCTGCCCGGCGGCGACAGACGCTGCTGAACCTCCGGAAGAGCCGCCCGGGACATGCGCCTGGTCCCAGGGATTCCTGACCGGGCCATAGGCGGAAGTCTCTGTGGACGATCCGAAGGCGAATTCATCCATGTTCAGCCCGCCCAGAACTATGCCGCCGCTGTCTTTGACCTTCTCGACCACGCCGGCATCATACGGTGGACGGAAACCAACCAAGATGCGTGAACCGCAGGTCGTCAAAGCGTTCTTGATGCAAATATTGTCTTTTATGCCAATGGGCAGCGGAATCACACCACACGAATCAGGTGCGGCTTCCGGCAAGCGGATAAACGCGTTCGTCTTGGCATTAACGACTTTCGCACGAGTCATGAAGGAGGAAGCAATCGCTTCAGAAGTCGTCTTCCCTTCCTTCAGGAGGGCCAGAAGTTCATGGGCTGTTTGATCGAAAAAATTCATGACTTACTCAATGATTTTGGGGACTTTGTAGAACCCTTTATGCCTATCGACGGCAAAGCCCAGGGCTTGGTCATTCGAAAGGGACGGTGTTACCGCATCCGCGCGGAACACATTCTCCACATCCAGGACATGGCTGGTCGGCTTGACATCCTTCACGTCCAGCTTGTTCAGCTGCTCGACATAATGGATGATGTCCTCAAGATTCCTGGCAAATTTTCCGGCTTCCCCCTCATCCAGATGGAGCCGTGCCAACGAGGCTATGTAATTAACAGTATTTGTATTAATCATAGGTGGAATAAATCAGGTCAAAATACTACCATCTGGCGGAATTTGTGACAAGGCAAAACTCACAAAGATCAGGCCTTAAGCGCCTGTTTTTCGCTCCAGAGCTTTCGGGATCGTGAAATGGAACTCGGCGCCCTTCCCAAGTTCTGACTCAACCCAGATCCGGCCGCCGTGATCGTCAATGACGCTCTTCACTATGCTCAGGCCGGCGCCAGTGCCCTCGTATTTTTCGGACGTGTCCAGACGTTTGAAGATCGCAAAGATCTCCTCGTGGTGCTTGGGCTCAATGCCGATACCGTTATCTTTCACAATAAATTCATATGAATCAACCTTGTCCCGGTACAGGACCTCAACCCGCGGTTGGACCTCCCCGTTCCCGGATGAGAATTTAATGGCATTCGTCATGAGGTTCAAAAAGACTTCCCTGAGCTTGATGCCATCGCAGATGATCGACGGCATGTTGGGCTGGATATGCAGATCGACCCGGTTCTGTTTGATCTTATACTCCAGGCTGGCCACAACATCATCGACCAGCCCACCGATCTGAACATATTCATACGGATTGCGCACGCGGGAAATGCGTGTCAAGGCCAGGAGGTCCTTGATCAACGCGTTGGCCCGGTCCACGCCCCGGCAAACGCCCTCGAGACATTCCTTTTCCTTGGGGTCCATCTTATCCCCGCTGTGCTGCTTGAGGAATTCAGCATACCAGGCGATCCCCATGAGTGGCGAACGGATATCATGACTCACCGTCTGGACGAACCGGTCCAGTTCACGGTTGACCTTTTCCAGGTCCCGCTTTTGTTGCTCGGTCAGCTCCAGGTTGCGCCGCAAGGTCTCGCTCTGCGCCTCCAGCTTCTTCTTGGACTCATCCAGCTGCCGCGCCATCTTATTGAAAGCCCGGCTGACCTCACCGATCTCATCCTTGGTGTTCTCCTTGAGGTTAATGTCCAGCCGGCCACTGCCGATGTCATGAGCTGCCGCGCTCAGGTTCCGAAGGGGCTGATTGATGCTCTGGATGATCCACAATGCGATGACCAAGCCCGCTAAAAGGCTGAGGATAATCGTAAGCAACAGGACCCGCTCCGCTGTGCCCTGGTATTCCCCGGACTTCTCCAGAGAGTGCTGGGTAATACGCTCCACCACGTTCATCAGGTTCTCGAGCTCATCCGTGAGTTTGTTCTCGTCACGGTGGATTTGGGCCAAGTCCTCAGAGGATATCTCGTACTTGCCCGTGTCGACCATGTTAAAGACCTCGCCGACCAGGGCGTCATAATGAATGTGAGCTTTTTCAATCTCCTTGAGGACAGAGGCCACGGTCTTCAATTCCACGCGTGTTTTATTGTCTCTAGCGGTCTTGACCGCTTCGTCTATTAAAACCTTGCCGTTGACGATGCTGAGAGCCCCTTCCTTGGCGAGTTCATCAAAACTGGTCCGCGCAAGTTTGGTGTAAAAAAGCAGATGTTCCTTCCTGGCCGCCGTCGTATCCTGATAGGCCAGTTCCTCAACGATACGGCGGACCCGTTCGAAAATGACCGCCTTCTGGAGCTGGTGACGGGTGATGACACCCGCGGTCTGCATGAGAACAAGATCTCTGTTCACGACCCCCTTGAGTTCCACCCCCATCCTGGTCAGGATCCCTTGGCTCACGATGCCGTCGGTCATAAGGATCCCCAAGAAAAGGGCGATCAACAGAATGATCTTGGAGGATATTCTCACAGGAGTTTCCCTCTCATGTCGGTTGGGATCGGCCGCGGTTTAAATTCCGTATCCAGACAAACGATGGTAACTTCGGCCTCAGCCAGGGTCTGGTCGTTCGCTTTGTTCCAGACCCGCTGATGAAAAACAGCCTGCGCGCCGGTGAGCTTCTCCACCCTGGCATCGCAGCAGATCACATCGCCGTAACGGGCCGGCGATTTGTAAGTGATGTTGCACGAACGTACGGCATAAAAGAGCCCCCGCTCCAGAAAAGGCTTCATCCCAAGTCCCCGGCGCTCCAAGTACTCGGTCCGCGCCTCCTCAAGGTACTTGAGGTAATTGCCGTAGTAAACGACCCCGCCGGCGTCAGTATCGTGATAATAGATCTGTTTTTCCATAAAGAATTTAAATTTAGCTATGTAATTTATTAACTATTCTAGCATAATCCTCAAGCGACAAGGCCTCTGCTCTGATATTTTCTTTGATGCCTAGGGCGGTCAGGACCGCAGCCAGCTCTGTCTTCGGATAAAGCGATGAAAGCGAATTTACCAGGGTTTTTCTCCTCTGCAGGAAACCCTGCCGGATGATCTTAAGGAACGCCGTCTCATCCTGGACCCTGACGGCCGGTTCCTGGCGGATGTCCAGCCTCATGAAACATGACCAGACTTTGGGGGCTGGGTTGAACGCATTCGGCGCGATCTTAAAGAGCAGTTTCGGCTCAGTGAAATAGTTCACAAAACAGGTCAATGACGAATAGTCCCGGCTCCCCGGCTTCGCCACCAACCTCTGACCGAACTCCAGCTGGCTGGTCATAAAAAAACTGGTGAAGCGGTGCTTCTCTTCAAGGATCCGCCCGATTATAGGCGATGAAATATAGTACGGTATGTTCCCGATGACCTTGACCGGGCCCGGCAGGCAGGAAAGGTCCAGCTTCAGGAAATCGCCGTGCAGGACCGTGACGTTCTGTCCGGCATAATCCTGACGAAGCTTTTCCGCCAGAACGCGGTCCGTTTCGACCGCGATGATGGCTTTGACGTGCGGCAACAGCGCGCTTGTGATGGCTCCCTGCCCGGGACCGATCTCCAGGATCACTTCGTCATTTTTCAGGTCACAGACCTTGACGATACGTTCCAACACCCGTCTATCGACCAAAAAGTTCTGCCCCAGCCTTTTTTGGGGCCGGAACACCGGTTGGGAATCCTGATGGGAATGATGTGCCGCGGTCATGATTTTTGCGGCGCTTCCAGACGAATGGCAAGATCGATCGCGGCTTTCATGGAACCGGGATCAGCCACACTCTTGCCGGCAATGCCAAACGCCGTGCCATGCGCGGGTGAAGTGCGGATAAACGGCAGGCCCACCGTCAGGTTCACCAGACGGTCAAAATAACGGGACTTGAGCGCGATCAGACCCTGATCGTGATACATGGCCGCGATCAGGTCATAACCCCGGCAGTTGCGCGGCTCAAAAAAAGTATCCGCCGGGAACGGCCCGTAAACATCCAGGCCTTCGGCTTCCGCACGTTTCATGGCCGGGATGATGGCAGCCAGTTCTTCCCGGCCCATCTGCCCGGCTTCACCGGCGTGCGGATTCAAACCCAAAACCGCAATGCGGGGCCTCCTGATTCCGAAAGAGCGGACGAGGAACCGGTTGGTCGTAAGAAGAACGCTGAGGACTTTCTCTGTCGTGATGAGCCCGGAAAGTTCCTTCAAGGCAACATGGCGCGTCACCAGGACCAGTTTCACGTCATCTGCCACGAACACCATCTCGACATTCTTGAGGCCAAAGGCCTGGGCCAGGAAGGTCGTGTGCCCTTTAAAGCCCGGCAGGAACCGGGCGACCGCTTCTTTCGCTACCGGGGCCGTGACCAAAGCCTGGAGCTTGCCGGCCTTAAGGAGCTCGACCGCGGTCTCCAGATAAAGCAGGGAATCCTGGCCGGACTGCGGCGAGGGCCGACCGGACTCATGCCGGACCGCCGGGTCGGCCGCGACATGGATAAACTGCGGCCGGGCCTTGCGCTTAGGCCAAAAACGGGCAAATGACAGCTCATTGCCGATGACGACCGCTTGCGTCCCGCGGGGAAATCTGGCCTTTAACAGCGCGGCTGCCGTGACCTCCGGCCCTATGCCCGCCGGGTCCCCGAGCGTGATCCCTATGATCTTAACTTTTGACTTCGACATACGCTTTCTTGCGGAGCTTGCTGATCCACTCCTGGAACCTGTTCTTGAACTTTTCCTCGAAAAGGCGCTGATAGATCCGGTCCTTGACCTCCATCAGCGTGGCCTTCGCGCCCGGGGCGCGGCCTTCCAGCCTTAAGATATAAAAACCGTCCGGGACCTCAATGATGTCAGAAACACCGCCGACCGACATATTATCGACCTTCTCCTTGAATGCCGGAAGCAAAGCCTCTTCGGCCATCTCACCCACCGAGGGCAGTTCAGAAAACGTAGCCGCGACCGTCTTGAAATCATCCCCGGAGCGGATCTTGCCCAAGGCCTCGCTGATCTTCTTGTTCGCCGCTTCGCGCCCGAATGTCGACTTGACAAAGATCGACTCCAGATACACGCGGGGCTTCAGCGTAAACTCATCAGAATGAGCATCGAAATACGCGGTCACTTCCTGGGGGTTCACATTGATCTTGGAACGGACCTCGGTGTTGATAATGACCTGTCCCTTGAACTGGTTCTCGATCTTTTTGCGGACGTCGCTCACGGTCAGGCCTTCATGTTTTAAGGCATCCAGAAAATCCTGATACGAAGGATACTTTTTCTTGATCTCATCCACCCGGTCATCAATGACCTTAGGCCGGATCTGGATGCCGGCCTGGTCAGCGGCATAAAGGACCAGTTTGTCCTCGATCAGCTGGTCGATGCCCTTGGTCTCATACTCCTTCATGATCTCGCGGGCCTCCTGTTCCGGGCGCCCCTCGATGCGCAGCTGCGAATACATGCCGTTCAGGTAGCCTTGCAGGTCCTTGACCGTAATGGCCTCATCGTTCACGACCGCTAAAAGCGCATCGTCCAAAGCCCAGACCGGCCGCGCGAGCAGGACCATTAAAATAATCAGGATTGTTTTAAGATACCTTGGGAATGGCATTCGTTTTCTCCATTTCACTTTTGATGTTGTCGACCGACTCCTTGAGCATGCGGCAGTAAAGGTCGAACCCGACCGACGATATGTACCCGTGCTGCTGCTCGCCCAGCAGGTTCCCAGCGCCCCTGATCTGCAGGTCCTCAAAAGCGATCTGGAACCCCGCGCCTAAGTCACTGAACTTCTTCAGCGCTTCCATGCGCCGCTTGGCTACCCCGGAGAGAAGCAAATACTCAGGGATGACAAAATAGGCATAAGCTTTGACATCCATGCGTCCGACCCGGCCGCGCAGCTGGTGCAGATCGGATAGACCAAAACGGTCAGCGCGGTTCACGATCAGGGTATTCGCATTGGGGATATCAATACCGGACTCTATTATAGTGGTACAGACCAAAACATCAACTTCGCCCTTTAAAAACCTGAGCATGATGGCTTCGAGCTCACTCCCCGGCATCTGGCCATGACCGACCGCGATCCTGGCCTGCGGGACCAGCCTCCGGATGATCTGTGCGACCGGCAGGATGTCCTCGATATGATTGTGCAGGACAAAGACCTGGCCGCCGCGCCTTAACTCTTTCTTGATCGCATCCTCAATGACCGCCTCGTCAAAAGGGATCATGTGCGTGCCGACCGGGATCCGGTTCTGGGGCGGGGTCGAGATGACCGACATATCACGGCAGCCCGCCAACGCCATGTACAGCGTGCGCGGGATGGGCGTGGCGGTCAAGGTCAGGACATCCGTCAGCAATTTCATGTGCTTAAGCCGCTCCTTGGCCTGCACGCCAAAGCGCTGCTCCTCATCAATAATGATAAGCCCCAGATCCTTGAAGGCGACGTCCTTTGAAAGGAGCCGGTGCGTGCCGATCAGAATATCGACTTTCCCTTCCACCGTTTCCTTGACGATCACAGCCTGTTCCGCTTTGGTCCGGAAGCGCGAGAGCATCCCGATACGGATGGGATATTCGCTCATGCGTGTCGAAAAATTGTAATAATGCTGCTCGGCCAGGACCGTCGTGGGAACCAGGACCGCCACCTGTTTGCCACCCATGACCGCTTTGAAGGCCGCGCGCATGGCCACCTCGGTCTTGCCATAACCCACATCCCCGCACAGCAGCCGGTCCATAGGAAGATCGGCCTCCATATCGCGCTTGACAGCTTCGGTCGTGGTCCGCTGGTCAGGAGTTTCCTGGTAGGGGAAAGCGGCTTCAAAATCCTTCTGCCAATGGGTATCCGGCGGATAGGCGAACCCCTTGAGGCTCGCGCGGATCGCCTGAACATGCAACAGTTCAGCCGCCGTCCGCTGGATGCGCTTCTCGATCATCCGGCGGACTTTTTCCCACTGGCGCGAGCCCAACTTATACAGCCGCGGCGGTTTCTTTGTAAAACCGACGTACTTCTGCACCAAATGCAGGTCGTGCTTGGGAACAAACAGCTTGTCCCCGCCCTGGTACTCAATGACAAAATGCTCGACCGCTTTCTGGTCGACCTCGAATTCTTTGATGCCCAGATACTTCCCGATCCCGTGCAGGTTGTGGACAACGTAATCGCCTTTCTCGATGTCCACAAAATGGCTGAGCGGCATCTCGGAACGGAAGCTGTCCGCCTTGAGCGACTTGGCCTTAGCCGGCATTTTGCCGTTCGGCAAAATGATGACCGCGCGGTGGTCCCAGATGTTCTTGCCGGTCTTGATGTTGAAGGAATAGATCGTGCGGATCTTGTCGTCGTCGATATCGATGCGGATGGGCGAATCGAAGTTGGCGGGAAAGATGTCCAAAATACTGCCGCGGACAGCGTACTGGCCCTCTTGGTAAGCGGACTGGCTCCGCTCGTAGCCGAACTGGGCTACGTCCTTCTTGAGGGTCTCGAACCCGACCGTCTGGCCGACAAAATATTTTAAGGACTGGAACATAACAACCACTGCCGAAAAAAAGGGCGACCGTAACCGGCCGCCCTTTAGATGATGATCACAAGATCCAACAGCCTACCAGGACGTCTTGGTGAACTTGTGCCACCAGACCACGATCGGCGAAACGACATAGATCGTTGAATACATCCCGGCCAAGAAGCCGATAAAAATCGTCAGTGAGAAGGTGTGTAGCACCTCGCCCCCCATCCACAATAGCGCGATGACGACCAGCATGGTCGCCAATGTCGTCAGGATCGTGCGGCCCAGGGTCTGGTTGATGCTCAGGTTGATGATCTCTGGCAAGGTCATCTTCTTATTGCCGATCTTGGCCATGTTCTCACGCACCCGGTCGTAAATAACGATCGTGTCGTTCATTGAATAACCGGCGATGGTGAGTAGCGCTGTGATGACCAACAGGTCCACCTGGTGCCCCAGGAAAACCGTAAGCCCAAGCGCAATAAGGACATCGTGGAAAAGCGCTACGACGGCAGCGGTCGCGAAGTCAAAATGCTTGAAGCGAATGCCGACATAGATGAGGATACCAAAAAGCGCGAAAAGGAGCGCCCACATGGCCTGTTGGCGAAGATGCTGTCCTACCGTTGGCCCTACCTTCTCGAGGCGCATCACCTCGAAGGGGTTGTCCTTGAACTTTTCCTTGAAGGTCGCGGAAACTTTATCAAAACTTTCCTCGGGCGTGCGGATGATGACGTTCTCCGGCGCCTTGTCGAACTGCTGGATGACCGCGTCCTTGATGTCCGCCTGCTTGAAGACCGCGCGGATATCCTCGGCCACGACCGGTTTCTTGAAACGATACTGCTGGACCTGGCCGCCGACGAAATCAATGCCGTAGGCCTGGTCCCCTTTGTGGAGCAGATTCGCGAGACCGAAAATGTTCACGACCAACGACAGCGTCACGAAGATCGGCGCAAGCTTGATGAAATTGAAATTGGTATGACGGATGAGGTG
>Ga0265323_10001168_pt1 | contig 13425 bp, 12 predicted proteins | sample 41225metaG_FD_193580 | JGI IMG/M metagenome (GOLD analysis project Ga0265323, IMG submission 193580) | Rhizosphere microbial communities from Carex aquatilis grown in University of Washington, Seatle, WA, United States - 4-12-25 metaG | ecosystem: Host-associated > Plants > Roots > Rhizosphere... | reverse complement strand
CCCTCGATGTCATCCTGCAGAACGTCGATCTGGCCCACGACGGGGAAGGCGCCATCTGCCAGGACACCGGCATGCCGACGTTTCTGGTGCGCACCCCGGTGGGCGTAAACCAGATCCGCATCCACCAGGCGATTCGGGAAGCCGTGGCGGAAGCCACGCGGCTGGGCAAGTTGCGTCCCAACTCCGTGGATTCGCTCACGGGCAGGAACAGCGGCAACAACCTGGGGCCGGAGACGCCCGTGGTGCACTTCGAACAGTGGGAGGAGAGCGACATCGAGGTTCGGCTGATCCTCAAGGGCGGCGGCTGCGAGAACAAGAACATTCAGTATTCCGTGCCGTGCAACCTGGACCACCTGGGCCGCGCCGATCGCAACCTGGCGGGCGTGCGCAAGTGCCTTCTGCACGCGGTGTGGCAGGCGCAGGGGCAGGGATGCGCGCCGGGGGCTTTGGGGGTGTGCATCGGCAGCGACCGCGCCCACGGCTACGAGCTGGCCAAGGCGCAACTGTTCCGCACGCTGGACGACCTGAATCCCGATCCGGTGCTGGCCGAGTTGGAAGCCGGCATCGTGGAAGAGGCCAACCGGCTGGGCGTGGGCGCCATGGGATTCGGCGGCAAGGCGTCGCTGATCGGCTGCAAGATCGTGGCGGCCAACCGCCTGCCCGCCAGCTTTTTCGTGTCGGTGGCCTACGAATGCTGGGCGTTCCGGCGGCTGGGCGTGCGGCTGGACGCGGCCTCCGGCGCCATCGCCGGCTGGCTGTACCGCGATCCGTCGCGTCCGGTGGAGGCCATGGCGCGGGGCGCGGGCTTCCCCCTCACGGGACGCGAAGTGGCTCTGCGGGCGCCGCTCACCGAGGCGCAGGTGCGGGCTCTCAAGGTGGGCGACGTGGTGTTGATTTCGGGCGAGATGTTCACCGGGCGCGACAACGTCCACGCATACCTGATGAAGAATCCGCCGCCGGTCGATCTGCATGGCGCGGTGCTCTACCACTGCGGTCCGGTCATGCTGCAGCAGGGCGGCCGCTGGACGGTGCAGGCCGCCGGTCCCACCACCAGCATCCGCGAGGAACCCTACCAGGCGGAGGTGATCCGGCGCTACGGGGTGCGGGCGGTGATCGGCAAGGGCGGCATGGGCGCGGGCACGCTGGCGGCGCTGAAGGAGTGCGGCTGCGTGTACCTGAACGGCATCGGCGGGGCGGCGCAATACTATGCGCGGACCATGGAGGAAGTGCTGGGCGTCCACCTGCTGGAGTTCGGCATTCCGGAAGCCATGTGGCACCTGCGGGTGAAGGATTTCGCCGCCATCGTGACCATGGACGCCCACGGCAACAGCTTGCACGCCGATGTGGAGAAGGCCACCGGCGAGGCGCTGGCGGCGCTGGGGTAGACGCAAGATCGCTCCACGCACTTCGGGCGTGCCTGGGTACTAGAATGTAATTACGGCATGGCCAGTTCGAAATGCGCTTCGAGTGGGATGAAGACAAGAACCGCCGCAATCTCGCGAAACACCAAATCGATTTTGAGACTGCGGCGCTCGTGTTCGACGATCCCGATCACCTGGTCTTGGAAGACCGCGCCGTTGAGGGCGAACAACGATGGAAGGCGCTTGGCTTGATCGGGCGTGCGACAGTGGTGTTGGTTGTCCACACCTATCAGGAAATGGACACGGAAGCAGTGATTCGCATTATCTCGGCCAGAAGAGCGACCAGGCCGGAAAGGAAGGACTATGACGAAGCTCACGGAATCTCAAGCTAAGATAATCCGCGCCCTCGAAGAGATGAAAGACGAAGACGTCGATTTCTCGGATATTCCGTTGACAGTCGACTGGAGTAACGCTGTCGTCGGGAAGTTCTACCGGCCAGCCAAGCGGCCTGTCTCGATTCGGTTGGACGATGACGTGCTCGCGTGGGTTATGGGACAGGGCGCGGGACACCAGAACCGCATCAACGCACTGTTGCGAAACGCGATGGAGACCGCCGGTGGCGGCCGGTTTGTGGCCCGGATCACCGAGTATGGCGAGTATGCAGCTTGAGCAGATAGCCTCGCTTCCAGGGGCTGGGCGGCTTCCCAAACCGAGACGGTGGACCGAGTGGGCGGAACTGCAAGTGGAGGAGTTCCTCTCGATCCCATTCGTAGCTGAGTTTGTCTTCCGAAGCGTGCGTCTAACGGAAGGAAGCAAGCAGGAAGAGGTCGCGGATTTCCTGATCTTTCACCGTGGCGCCGGAATCCTGATCGAACAGAAGTGTCAGGACAAGGACCGAACCACTCAGAAGGAGGAACTGTGGGCCAGGAAGAACGCAAGAGCGGCTTGGAAGCAGTTGCGGCGCGCGCTGACCCGCCGGGAGGGAACGCCAGTCTGGTGTGTCCATCCGCGCCGGGGGCGCGTGGAGTTCCGGGAAGGCTTGCCTCCGATCCAACTGGGCATCGTAACCGTCGGGGTGACTCAGGTGGTGGACTTGTGCGCGGAGGCTGAGCGCCTGCCGCTTGACTTCCGTGGAGTCCCTATTAGCTACTTGTCGGTGAACGACTTTCTGAATCTGGCGGATCAGTTGAGGAGCGTACCCGATTTACTCGACTACTTCGCCGCGAGGCAGTTACTTCCGGCCACCGATCGCCTCGTGATCGGGGACGAACGTACCCTGCTTAGCTTTTACTTGCTGAACGAAGGCTCGTTTGCGAGATGCACGGGCAGGGAAGGTGCGCGAGTCGCGGTGGCGGCGCAGCAGGATCGCTTGCGGGAATCGATCGACCGCAAACGCGATTCCGACCAGGACGCTTATCTGCTGGAATGCGTAGCGGACGCATTGGCCAGCCGAGATCCGGGATTGCCTGTGAACCCGCCGCCGGTTTTCGGCCTCGCATATGATCCAGCGGACCGGAGGACGAATTATCTCGAAATGCAGGCAGCCCTCGCCGGCCTCCGGCTGAGGGAGCGCGCCGTGTTAGGCCGGGCCTTCCGAGGCGCCATGGAACGTGTTCGCGACAAGGCCCGTGGTTTCAGCTTCATGGCCGCCCGGCTAGACTCAAAGCCCGAGTGGGTCTACGTATTTGGCGCGGCACGGGGTGTGGGCCGCCCGGAGTTACAGCAGGCAATCGGGAATCTGATGCGTGGGGCCATGACCTTCTATGAGAAGCGGAGATGCGTGGCGGTCGTGGACCGGGATGGCGAAGGCTTCGAGGTGGGTCTGTCCCTGCCCGGATTCGAGCCGACGCTGGAGGACAGACAACTCGGCACGCGATTCTTCGGTGGTTTGCGGGTGACAAGCGAGCCGCTGCCGTTCATTCCCGAACACCGGAACGCCTGACTGAGGCCAACCCGTTCCGTGCAACCTGGATCGAGCGGCGCTGGCCTGAGCGGCCGCCGCTATGGCGCCGCGCAGCCCGCCGGCGCTTCCCCCGTTGCGTACTCGCCGGACAAGCTGCGGAACGCCGCGCAGATCTGCTCCTTCACCAGCGGGCAGTCCGGGTCGATGGTGCGCATTCCGCCGGCTTCGCGCACGGCGCAACTCTGCGGCTCGGTCTCCCGGTACAAGTCCACCAGCCTGGCGGAGAGTTGCGTCCCGTAAGCGGCCACGGCATCCGGGGATACCCGCGTGTCACTGTTGTTCAGCAATACCGCGCCGATCAGGGCGAGGGCCTCCTGGCGGGAGTTTCCCATGGCCCGGTAGGCGTTGGAGATTTCCTCGAAATAGAACTCCGGACGGCCCGTCATATGCCGGCCCACCTGGAACTCGTCGAGCGCTTCCTGTGGCTGGGCGAGGCTCAGATAGGTCCGGCCGAGTTCCAGGTGCAACTCACTCAAACCAAATTCGGCGTTGCCCCAGCCGCGCCGCTGGTTGATCCGGGTGTTGATCCGGCCGGTGACCTTTTCAATCCTGCGCGCGCGCAGCAGGGCGTCCAGAGACTGCCGGTACCACGGCAGGGCCACCTGCCGGCCCTGCGCGGCCAGGCGATCGCCCTCCTTGCGGTAGCAAATGCCCACGCTGACGTATGCCCGGACGGCATTGAGCTCGTCGGGCAGGGGGTCCAGGATGGCCCGCACCCGGCCGGCTTCGGCCACGGCCGCGCTGCCGGAGAGGAGCGCCGCCAGCGTGGTGCGCGGCCGGACGGCCGCCGGGGACGCCTCGGCGGCGCAGGTCACCAGGGTCTGCTCGCTCGCCCAGTCCAGGTTTCGCACGTAGGTGCGGACGGCCAGGGCCGCGCAGATCGCCCCCAGCAGTATGGGCGCGGCTCTTCCCGGCCAGCGCCGCGACGCTTTCCGCAGCCCGATAGCCAGGCAACCGGCGAAGGCCAGCGCCGGCAAGTAGAGAAACCGCTCGGCCATGATGGTGCCGATGAGCAGGAACACGTTGCTCACCGGCGCCAGGGCCACGAAGAACAGGCCCAGGAAAAAGAACAGCGGCTTGTGGCGGAACAGAGCCCAGATCGCCGCGGCTCCCACCGCCAGCGCGACCGCCACTCCGGCCAGTGCCGCCGCATCCCCAGGACGGAACGCCGGAATCTGGTTGTACGAGTAGTCGGCAGAGAGCGTTCCCGGCCAGAGCAGCAGCCCGAGGTATTTGCCGATCACCCGCAGCGCGGTCAGCCGGCCAGTCCAGAAGCCCGCGCCGGTCAGCGGATTGTCGATGAACGGAGTCACCACCGCCGGGAGATTGGCCAGCACCGCGCCGCGGGCACACAGAAACAGGAGGCAGGGCAGGGCTGCCGCCACGTAATTCGCCAGGCGCGCCCGCCATGGGCTCCGCCCTGCGAAGGCCAGGTCGTAGAGCAGCAGTACCGCCGGCGCCACGATGGCGCTTTCCTTCGAGAACACCCCCAGAAACACCGCCGCGGCCAGCGCCACGAGCCACCATGCGCGGCGCTTTCCGGTGGCGCTTCCGGCCCGGATGTGGCACGCCAGCGCCCCAAGCACGCCCAGTGCCGCCAGCAGGTCGGCGCGGCCCACCACGTTGGTGATCGACTCGGTCAGCACCGGATGAACGGCCCATACGGCGGCCACAGCCACGGCGACGGGCAGTTCTCCCAGGATCCACAGCACCAGCGCGTAGACCAGCGCGATGTTGAGGGCGTGCAGGCCGAAATTGATCCAGTGATACCCCAGCGGGTCCGCGCCGTTCCCCAGCACGGCGTAGTTGAACAGGTAGGAGAACGTGGTCAGCGGGCGATAGAGATCCGAGAGCGTGTTGCCGAACCAGTAATCCTGGCTCACGATGAGGCCCGCATTCCGCAGCGTGACGGCGTGGACGCGGGGATCGCCCAGAATCACCAGCCGGTTGTCGAAGACCAGGCCCGCGCTGAAGCTGCTGGCGTAGGCCGCCAGGGCGAGAGCCCATAGCGCCGGTACCGCCAGTGCATGACGGCGCCAGAAGCTTCTGGTTTCCACCGTCCCGGCGGCCTTCCTGCGCGCGTTCCTCGATCCCATGCCTTAGGTTGTAACACGCCGGAGCCGGCCGGCTGGCGTCACTCGGCCGGGCAGCCCATTTCCCGGCTCGCCACGCCTTCCACCTGGGCCGCCAGTTCCGGCTTCGCGGCCGCGGCGGCCAGCCGGGCGAGGTCCCGGAGACCGGTGCAGAGACGATCCTTCACCAGGGGGCAGTCCATGTTGAGGCTGCGCGTCGATCCGGATTCCAGGACGGCGCAGCTCCGCGGTTCGGTCTGCCGGTAGAGTTCTAGCAGCTCGGAGGCCAGCCGCGGCTGGTCCGGGTTGAGCCACACGGCCTCGGTCAACACCACCGTGGCTTGCCGGGGGGTGCCCATGGCCAGGTACGCGTTGGCCAACTCCTCGAACAGCTCCGGGCGCAGCGCCCGAAGCCGGCCCTGCTCGAAGGCCTCGATGGCATCCCGCGGCTGCGAGAGGCGCAGATAGGTCCTCCCCAACTCCAGATCCAGCGCCCACCATCCGAAGCTGGTCTTTCCTCTGCCGCGCCGCAGGTTCTCCTGCTGGTTCACGCGGTCGAAGGTTCTCAGAATGGACTCGGCTCGCAGCAATGCGTCCAGCGATTTCCGGTACCACGAATCCGCCTCCCGGCGATTCCGCGCCGCCGTCCGATCCCCTTCACGGCGATAACAGACTCCCACGTCGACATATGCGCGGGCGTTGTTTCGCTCGTCCGGCAGCGGGTCGAGGATCTGCATCGCCCGTTCGGCCTCGGCAGTGGCGGCGCTGTCCGGCAGAATCCCGGCCAAAGAGGAATGCGGTTTGAAACTGCCGGGAGCCGCTTCGGCGGCGCTCGTCATCAGGGACAGCTCCGTGGCCCAGTCCAGGTTGCGGGCGTAGGTGCGGGCGGCGAAAGCCGCGCAGATCGCCCCCAGCAGAATCGGCGCGGCCCAGGCGGGCAGACGCCGGGAGGCGGCCCGCAGCCCGATGGCCACGCAGCCGGCGAACCCCAGCGCCGGGAGATAGAGGAAGCGCTCGGCCATGATGGTGCCGATCGGCAGCAACACGTTGCTGGTGGGCGCCAGGGCCACGAGGAACAGCGCCAGGAAAAAGAACACCGGCCGGTTGCGGAAGAATGCCCAAGCCGCCGCGGCCGCCACGCCCAGGCAGAGGGCGACTCCGGCCACCGCCGCCGCGTCGCCGGGGCGGAACAGCGGGATCTGGTTGTAGGAGTAGTCGGCCGAAAGCGTGCCCGGCCAGAGCAGCAGAACCACATACTTGCCGATCACCCGCAGCGCGGTCAGCCGGCCGGTCCAGAAATCCGCGCCGGCCAGGGGATTGTTGGTGAACGGGATCCGGGCCACCTGCGCTTTGGCCAGCACCTGGCCGCGGACGAACAGGAACAGCAGGCAGGGCAGGACAGCCGCCGCGTAGCCGGCCGCGCGCGCCCGCCACGGGCTCCGCCGCGCGAAGGCCAGGTCGTAGAGCAGGATCACGGCCGGCGCCACGATGGCGCTCTCCTTCGAGAACATCCCCACCAGGGTTGCCGTGGCCAGCGCCGCCAGCCACCACGCGCGGCGCCCACCGCGGGCGCTTCCGGCCCGGATGTGGCACGCCAGTGCCGCCAACACTCCGAAGGCCGCCAGCAGGTCGGCGCGGCCCACCACATTGGTGATCGACTCGGTCAGCACCGGGTGCACGGCCCATAGGGCGGCCACCGCCACCGCCAGGCGCAGTTCTCCCAGGATCCACAGCGCCAGCGCGCAAACCAGCGCGATGTTGAGGGCGTGCAGCGCGAAATTCACCCAGTGATATCCGGCCGGGTTCGGGCCGTTCCCCAGCACCGCGTAGTTAAAGAGGTAGGAGAATGTGGTCAGCGGACGATAGAGTTCCGAAGTCAGGTTTCCGTACCAGTAGTGCTGGTTCAGAATGAGGGCGGCATTCTCCGATGTGACAGCCTGGATCCTGGCATCGTTTAGGATAACCAGCCGGTTGTCGAGGACCAGGCCGGCGTTGAAGGAGCTGGTGTAGGCTGCCAGGGCCAGAGCCCACAGCCCGGCGATCGCCCAGGCGTGCGGTGGCCACGGCTTGCGCGCTGCAACCGGGCGGGCTGCCGGGGAGGCTTGCGGCGGGGCGAATCTGTCGCCGGCCCTTCGTCGGGCTTCCTTCATATTCGGGCGGTTGCGGGCAGATCAGTGCGTCCCGGCGCCGGCCGGGGTGCGCTTGAAGTGCTGGGTCTCGGTTTTGGACGGGGGCGCGATCTGAGCCATCTCCAGGTCCATGGTATCGCCATCCGCCGCGATGCCGAAGGTCCGCTTCCACACCGATGTCCCGCGGGTCTCCATCTCCACCAGTTTCGCGCCGGCGAACCACAGAGAGACGGTGGCGGGACGCCCCCCATCCTTGGTGACGCAATCATGCCCCAGAGTGTCGCAGTCGAACTCCGTCAAAATGCGCTCGCCGATGAAGTTGACGACGTGGAGGGTTCCGCCCTTGTCCTGAAACGCCCATCCGGGGGCATCCTTGCCTCCGTCCAGAAGTCTCCAGGAGCCCATGAGCTTGGCACGCTCCGCCTCGTTGTCGGCAATCGCCGAACTGGCCAGCAGGACGGCTCCCAGCACGGCTATGCGCAGGATCATAGTTTCCTCTATGGTATCTTCGCAGTATCTTTCGGCCTCTGGCAAGGTAATGGTTGCCCTAGTACCAGGCTATCCATCCACACTAGGGGATTGGGCGTAGACGGGCCGGGAGCCCCTGGCGGGCGGCAGAGTTTCCGGGGCTGTAAGAAATTCCCCGGCAAAGCGTCTAACCGGTTCTGGACAGATGACTCACGCGGAACGTGAACGGCAATTCGTGGAACTTTTCGAGCGGAACCGGGCCAGCCTCCGGCGGCTGTGCTACGGATACCTGACGTCTGCCGGCGAGGTGGACGACCTGTTCCAGGAGATCATGATCAACGTCTGGAACAGCTTGCCTGCGTTTCGGGGAGAGGCCCGGATTTCCACCTGGCTGTATCGCATCGCGGTCAACACCGCCCTCATCCACCGCCGGAAACGCAGGCCGTCGGAAGAGCTGCAAGACGTTCCCGATCAGCGATCCAGCGCCCACCAGGATCTGGAGCGGCGCGAGCGCCTGGAGATGCTGCACCGGGCCATCGCCCGCCTGGGCGACCAGGACCGCCTCATCGTCTCGCTGCTGCTGGAAGGGCTGAGCTACCGGGAAATCGCTGACATCACGGGGATCACGGTGAACTACGTGGGCGTGAAGATCTCCCGCATCAAACAGGCTTTGGAACAGACCGCTACGGAGGTTGGCCATGGCGCGGCTTGAGGAACTTCAGCAATTGTGGCAGAGCCAGGCGCAGCCGGCGGGAGCGGCGGTGGACTCGGCCGGGATGAGCGCGGTGTTGCGCCGGTTCGGCCGCCGCCAGAACATGATTTATGCAGCTAAGACGGTGCTGCTGGTCTGCCTGGCCTGTGTTTGCCTTTCGCGGTTGGGAAAATCGGCGATTACCGTGCTTGGGGCGGTGCTGCTCCTGGCCAGCGCGCTCGGGCTGGTGATTGGGGACTGGCGCAACCAGTCGGCGATCGCCCGCCTGGATTTCACCAAGTCCTCGGCCGGCTTCGTGGACAGCGTGCTGGAACGCCTGCGAGACCCCAACGCCGCGTTCCGCAGGCTGTTTTGGCTGCACATGATCCCGATTTGTGCCGGTATCAACCTGTTATTTGCGGCCCAGTCCATTGCGTTCCACCTGGGCGCCACGCTGGGGCCCTTCGCCGGTTGCGCGCTGGGGCTTCAGGTCCGGAAGAAGCGCTACGCCGCGGAATACCGGCCTATCATCGAGCGATTGGAGGCCATGAAGATGGCGCTGGAGGAGCAGTCCCAATGAACTGGCAGCGTATCGGCGATTTGATCAGGCTGCGGTACAAGCTGATGTGGGCCCGAACCCGCCAGCGCAACGGCAAGATCGCGCTGCTGGTTCTCGGATACCTGCTCGTCATGCTGGTGGCCGCCGTGGTGGGGGCGGGCGGGTTGGGCGCGGGCATCGCGGCCATCCGCAGCGGCCGGGCGGAGCGCATGTTGCAGCAGGTGCTCTCCGGCCTGATGGGCAATGCGATTTTCGGCACCGTGGTCATGGGATTCGGCCTGAATGCGGTGTTCAGCGAATCCGAGTTGCGGCGGTTTCCCCTGCGCCACCGGGAGCGCTTCCTGGCGCGCCACGTGCTGGGGATCGCGGACCCGTTCTGGCTGCTGATCCTGGCGCTGGAAGCCGGGCTCGTAGTGGGCCTGTACGTCTACGGCACCTACTCGTTCTGGTACGGCGCCGCGGCGGTGCTGCTGAGTTTCGTGTGCGGCTACCTGTTGACGCGCGTGGTGGGCGTGTGGGCCGAGCGCCTGATGAACACGCGGTCGGGGTCAATGGTGGCGATGGGGCTGATCATGGCGGTGTCACTGCTGCCTGGCGTGCTGGTGCCGGTGCTGAAGAAGAACCCGGCGCTGGTGTCGGCGAGCCTGGCCGTACTGCGCTACACGCCCCCATTTGGCGCGGCGGCGGCGATGACTCACGAAGGGTGGGCGGCCCTCAACGGTCTGGGGCTGATTGTGGCCTGGGCGGTGGTCCTGGCGGCGGCGCTGCTGGCCCTGGAGCGGCGTCCGGCCGGACGGAGGCAAGCCGCGCGAACCGCAGGCATCGCCTGGGACGGCCCGCTGGACCGCCTGACCGCCCCGTTCGGAGGGCAAACCGCGCCCCTGGTGGCCTTCTGGCTGCGGTTCTACCTGCGCAATAGCCGCTTCCGCATGCTGTATCTGTTCTCGATGCCCCTGGCGGCGTTCCTCATTCACCAGATGGGCCAGGTCCACAAGGCGATGAGCCCGTTCGTGGCCGCCGCCGGCATCCTCCCGTTCGTGGCCTTCATGGGGACCTCGCGCATCGCCGTCAATCAGTATGGATACGTTGGCGGGGCATTCCGGCGCTTCTTCCTGTTCCCCACCGATCCGGGCGCCAGCCTGCGCGCGGGCAGCTATGCGGGGATGCTGCTGGGCGGGGCGCTGATTCCGCCCGCGGTTATCCTCTGGGCCGTGTTCGCGCCGCGTCCCTTCGACTGGCGCATGGTGGCGATGCCGGCGATCGACGCCGTTGCCGCTCTCTGCTGGTTTCACGGAGCGGGCTTGTGGACCACGCTGTACGGGCCGCGCCGCGGGGAATACGACAAGACCCTGGGAAACGACCTGTCGCTGGCGGGCAACATTCTGCTGATCGGTACCGTGCTGGCGTGCATGTTCCTGCCGATGGCGCTGGGGCAGGCCGTGTGCCCGGCCAACTGGTGGATTTCGCTCCCGCTGGCGGCACTCGCGGTAGCGTTCTACGCCGCTTCTCTGCGCGGGGCGACGGCGGCATTCTCCGGACGGCGCGAACGGCTGCTGGCATTGCTGGAAGGCAAGGCATAACTCGATGACACCTCAAACGGACGCGATTCGAATCACCGGCCTGGTGAAGCGCTATGGCCAGGCTCTGGCCGTGGACGGCCTTTCCCTGAGCGTGCCCCAGGGTTCGATGTTCGGCTTCCTGGGGCCGAACGGATCGGGCAAGAGCACTACCATCGGCTGTCTCACCGGACTGCTCGACCCCACGGCGGGCTCGGTGGAAATCCTCGGTGGCCGGTTCACCGCCGAGAGCGCCGAACTGAAGCGGCGCATGGGCGTGATGCCGGAGACGCTGGGCCTGTTCGACCCGCTCTACGCCCATGAGTTCCTGGCTTTCGTCGCCCGCATGTATGGGCTGGAGGAATCCGACGTCCGCCGCCGCGTGGGCGAACTGCTGGAGGCGCTGGAACTGACCGACGCCCGCAAGACGCTGGCGGAGTACAGCACCGGCATGCGCAAGCGCGTGGCCTTCGCGGCGGCCGTAATCCACTCGCCGGAGGTGCTGTTCCTGGACGAGCCGTTCGAGAGCATCGACCCGGCCGGGGTGGCGCTGCTGAAGCAGTGGCTGCGCCGCTTCACCGAGCAGGGCCGCACCGTCTTCATCACCAGCCACGTGCTGGAGACGGTGGAGCGCTTGTGCGACCGGGTGGCCATTATCACCAGGCCGGGCAAGCTGGTGTGGCAGGGCGACATCACGGTGCTGGCCGGCGAGGGGAAGATCAGCCGCGATGGCCGGGACTTCGAATCGCTGGAATCGCTGTTCCTGCACTTGATGGGCGAGAAGTACACAGACCTGAACTGGCTGTGAGCAGGCGTCGGGGACGGGCGGCCTGCCCCTGGTGGTCACTCAGGGCGATGTGGCGGCCAACGCGGGGACCCTCCCGGTGGCGCAGCAGTCGCCGCCGCCGCCGGGCAAAGATGTCCGGATCTTTTCTTCTGGTAGGATCGTAGTACCAGACATGCGAATCGTTCACTCGTTGCCCCTCCTGATATCTCTGTCTTTGAGCGCCTTCGGGCAGACTCCCGCGCCGAAGCCGGAGTTCGAGGTGGCCTCCATCAAGCCTGCCGAGCAACCCGGCGCCAGTATGCAGGTGAAAGTGGGGTTGCATGTCGATGGCGCCCAGGTCAGGTTTACGTACTCGTCGCTGAAAGATCTGCTGACCATGGCGTACAAGGTCCGGTTCTACCAGGTGGAAGGCCCGGACTGGATCTCTTCGACACGCTTCGATATCGCCGCCAAGCTGCCCGATGGCGCCAAACGCGAACAGGTTCCCGAGATGCTCCAGGCGTTGCTCGCCGACCGGTTCCATCTCACCTTGCACCATGGTTCCAAGGAGTCGCAGGTGCTGGCGCTGGTGGTCACCAAGAGTGGGTCGAAGCTGAAGGAGTCGCCGCCGCTGGCGGACGGGGATTCTGCCAGAACCAACATCGACGTGGCCGCCACCGGCGGTCCATCGGGTGTATCGGTGAGCTTCGGGAAGGGATCGTACTACACCTTCGCCGACAACCGCTTCGAGGCAAAGCGGCTGACCATGCAGGCACTGGCGGTTTCGCTGGAACGCTACGAAACCGACCCGGTGGTGGACATGACCGGTCTCACAGGGGTATACGATTTCGTACTGGAACTGACGCCGGAGGATTACCGGGCCATGTTGTTCCGATCGGCGATTTCGGCGGGCGTGTCGCTGCCGCAGGAAGCCTTGCGCATGCTGGACGGCAACACGGCCGACTCGCTGGAGGCGTCGCTGGAAGGCCTGGGCCTCAAGCTGGAGCGCCGCAAGGCGCCGATCGAGACGATCGTCGTCGACTCGGCATCCAAGGCCCCGACGGCGAACTAGGCGGCCGGCACCTACACGTATTCGTAAAACCGCACGCCGGCCTCGTTCCACCAGACCGCCGCGCCACCGCGCAGAATCTCGGGGCACGTCAACACCAGGTATCCGCTCTGCGTGCCGCCCGGATTGTTCGGCCCGGTATTCCGGGGGCCGGTGTGCCCGCCGACAGCGGTCTGCTTGACGCAGCAATTGACGTGATATCCCATGATCACGAAAGCGCCGATGCCGGCGGCCTGCAGGAGATTGTGCAGATTGGTGCCGGTGAACGCGTTGAGCTGCTGCTTGGTGACGATGGGCGTATCGATGGGCAGCACGGCCCGCAAGCGGGTGCGGGTGGGAAGATTCGGATTCATCGGGTTGGGGTTCAGTTCCACCAGCCAGATGCGATAGTCCATCCGGGAAGCGAACAGGAGAACCCGCTGTTGAGCAAAGGTCTCGATGGCGGATTCGGGGGCCGTGTCGGCGTCGGCACTCTGTTCATCGATCACCACCACACCGACCGTGTTCCCGGTGGCTGTCAGATGCTGCATGCCGGCGAGCAGACTGCCTTGGACCATGGGCATGGGTCAATCCCTCCTTGTCCGTACATACTATCAAACACGGTGGGAGACGGCCGGGGACGCGGCGGCCCGCGGCGGGCCCTGGCCCGGTGTTCCGGCCCGGACCCCAGCATATTCTCATCGAAGGATGAGCCTGAAAACCGGCAGGGAGGTAGACGGAAGTAGGGTTTCCTTTCTGGTAAGTTTTGGACCGTTCGGGGCCGACCAACGGGAGGCGCGCTGAGCCCCCAA
>Ga0265323_10001167_pt1 | contig 13431 bp, 16 predicted proteins | sample 41225metaG_FD_193580 | JGI IMG/M metagenome (GOLD analysis project Ga0265323, IMG submission 193580) | Rhizosphere microbial communities from Carex aquatilis grown in University of Washington, Seatle, WA, United States - 4-12-25 metaG | ecosystem: Host-associated > Plants > Roots > Rhizosphere... | reverse complement strand
GACGGGACCGAAATTAACGCTCCCTAATCCTGTCACCTCCCAGTCTCCAGCTGATAAGGCTATACTTGTGAAATTTGTCCATACTCCAGTTACGAGTGTAATAGGACTTCCCCCGCTGACAACAGAAGCTATATACTCTCCAACATTTCCCGCTGTCGCATTGTCATTTGTTGCCGTACCTGGCAGTTGACCGTTTGAGAAATTCGCCCTTTTACCTGTAAACTGTGTTTGAATCGCGCTGGTAACGCCATTAACGTATCCTATTTCTGTTGCCGTAGTGGTGGCGGCTACGGGTAATCCGTTAGTATCGCTCACAAGGGCACGAGAAGCAGTTATTAATGTAAGTCCACTAACAGCCGTTGTTGATGTAGCATAATAAGCTAGTTGGTACTGTGTACCACTATTGACCGTACCTGAGCCACCTGCTATCCAAGAAAGAGTACCTGACCCATTAGTAGAGAGTACATAACCACTTGTACCAGTTCCAGCGGGGAATGTTAGAGCTTGAGCACTTGTAAAAGGAGTCGAGAGAGTTATATTTGTACCTGATGGGGTTACAGTAATCTCATTAGTAGTTCCAACAATGGACAAAGCCCCAGTTAAAGAATTTAAAGAGGATACTCCACCACCTGCTGTCCAACTAAGATTGCCTGAACCATCATTTTTAAGGAATGTATTAGCTGCACCTTGAGCAGGAGGTAATATCAAATTATATGCAGAGGCACCACCTGCAGGATAAGTAAGAAGAATAGGATTATATCCACCTGAATCTGTGAATATTAATCCATTCCCAGCTCCAGCAGTCTCTATTGAAACATTAGCTCCTGGAACAAAAATACCACCACGAGCATCAATCTTTGGTTCACACTCAATGCCACCTATTGAATTGAGCGATAATACTAGAGTACCAGCCAATGTAAACTGTAAAGCTGTTCCTCCATTATAAGCTGGATCATGGTACATACCAGTAGTACTATCACTTGTAAAGGTATATGAGGGGGCACCCGCACTTCCATCACCAGTTTTAATTTTTCCTGCAAGTGTTAAAGAATGTGTACTAGAACTATAGTCAAAGTTTCCAGCATCGGCACCAAAGGCTCCACTATTATTAAACTGCACATCTCCATTTGAACCTGCAGGAGATCCACTTCCCCCTGCTGCCCAAACTAAATTAGCAGTACTGCCATCTGTTTGTAAGAAATACCCACTTGTACCTCTTGTAGAGGGTAATGTATAGGCTATAGCAGATGTTAACGGAGTACTCAAAGTTATACTTCCAACTCCATTAGTTACTGTAATTTCATTGGTAGTTCCGTTGAGCGTTTTATACTCATCTGCAGTGGCAGCAGCATTCGTACCCAATATTTGATTGGATGTTCCTGGCCTAATTTGGGTATCGTCGATTTCAGTCTTTGCCATGTTACTCCTAGAAAATAAACATAATAATAGAACCTCTTATAAAAGGCTCTACTATTTATATTAGATAAGATTTTATTGCTGATTTACTTTACGAGAGACTTCAATAGAATCTCAACAGATTGAATCGCACCTTCTAATCGGATGCCCATGACTTTCTTATCCTCGAACTGTTTCTGAAGGGATGCCATATCCGTTTTAACTTGATCTAACTGTTTTTGAAAATCAGCCTGTTGTGCCCTAGCTGCAGCCAAGATTTTTTCAGCTTCACTAACCACAACTTCCTTAACTTCTTCTGCAACCTTAACTACTTCTGCTTCAACCGCCTTAACATCATTCTGAATGTCCATTTCTTTACTCTCCTTTAATATAAACTTCTTCTATTTAGTATAGCACATCTTATCATTATCTGCAACCACTATTTATACTCATAGCCCAGCTGACAAATTAATATCAGCTGAGTATGAGTATATCTTTATTTCTTAGATTTGATAATTTACTAGAACTAAATCTCCAGCAACTAGAGGATTTGTAAATGTAATAACTGCACCAGTAATGCTATAGTCTGCCCCACCACTTTGTTGAAGAAGACCATTTAAGAATACACATTCTGATCCAAGTATTGGAGTATGAGCAAGAGTAAATACCGATCCAGGAATTGCTCCAGATGGAATCTCACGAGTAATGAAGTGATTAGCCAATCCACCAGTAATGGTTACTACACCAGTATTAGAGATTGTTGCATCACCTGACATTGCGACAGCTGTTGGAACGTTAGATCCATTACCTACCCAAATATCACCAGAAGCTAATGTTGCACTTGTATTGGATGTAACTAAACCCTTCCCATTTGTAGTAATTGAAGAAAGAGTTGTGCTTCCAGGAGAAGCATTTACGGTTGCAAGTGTAGCTACCTGAGATTGCGATCCAGAAGCGGGACCTGCAGTAATATCACCCGTTAATTGATTAATAGCATTAACTGTAACTGCACCTTGGGCTCCATTAACTGATTGAACACCAGCAGCTGGAGTAACAAGTACCCATTTAGTACCATTATAAATAACCAAATCTCCAATTTGGAAATTGACCATTGAAGGATCAGTTAGACCTGAAACTGGGCTGAGATCAAGAGCACTTACCCAATAAGTATACCCAGTAACACCAGTACCATCTACAAGTGTTGGTGTATTAGTATTTGGATTCCAATTACCTTGGAATTCCATAAGAGATGCTGGAAGTTGAGAAAGAGGAATTTTTCCACCACCATCTAATGAAGCAACACCAGATGCTGCACCTATTCTAGAATCAAGTATGTATGTTCCAGAAAGATCTGGAATATCCAAAGCAACTAAAGATCTAAAAGTAGGCTGAGCAGCACTTCCTGAAGCAGGACCAGCAAACACTTTATTTGCTAATTCGGTATTAAGCGTAAGAGTCAATGTCCCAGAACTTGTTACTGGGCTATTGGTAATTGTATAGATTGGAGCTGTACTTGCATCTGCTAATCCTACACTAGTTACAGTTCCACTATACGTAGGAGCTTGAAATGAAGGATTTGCTCCTGTCCCATTTGATGTTAATACCCAACCTGATGTGCCAGGAGATACTAACGTAACATTCCCAGTTCCATTACCAACTAAAACATCATAAGCAGTGAGTGCTGCTAAACCTGTACCACCATTTGCTACAGTGAGTTGCCCTGTAACACCTGTAGATCCAAGAGGAAGACCCGTAGCATTAGTGAGTACTAAGGCTGTTGGTGTGCCTAATGCTGGAGTTACAAGGGTGGGAGAAGTAGCTAATACGACATCTCCTGATCCTGTAGTAGCAACACTTACTAAATTATCACTTCCATCTGTACCTACAATTTCACTTGCAGTAAGTCCTGAAAGCTTTAAACCTGAAAAAGTTGGACTTGAAGTAGTGGCAATAACTTGAGGAAGACTGAATGTAAATGTACCTGCTGGACTATCTGTAATTATTACTTCGTCAGTTGTACCAGCAAGAGTAATAGCCCCTGTATTACTATTAACAGATAAAACACCAGTATTTGTAACAGTTCCACTAGAATTAAGTAATCCAGTTGAGAATGTTAAAGCACTTTGTTTACTATTGAAAGTAGACCAATCTGTTGAAGAAAGATATCCGTTATCACTTGCATCAGCTACATGCTGTGAAAGAGAAGTACCAGTTCCAATTACAGCACCTGTTCCATTTGTGACCGTAATTCCATCTGTACCAACATCAGTTAAATTACCAATTGTAAGTGTTGCCTGTTTACCATTTAACTGCGTCTGAATAGCAGAAGTAACACCTGAAACATAACCTAACTCTGTTGCAGTTGTAGCAGAAGCTACTAGTTGTCCATGTGCATCTGAAGCTACTGCACTATCTGCTGTAATAGCAGCATTTTCGGACATCTTGCCAGTACTATCATTAGCAAGGATACGATAGGCATCTGCTGGTTTAATTTGTGACGAACGATCTATTTGTGTAAGAGCCATTTTGTTTCTCCTTTGTGTCTAAATTTTTAAACTCTTTTGTTTCATCATTGCTATGCAATACTGATTATTTCCTTATCTTAAGTATGCATACATCTTTCTAAAATCTATTTTATATAATTCGCTTCCACTACATCTCCACTTATAGGAGTAAAATTCATTGTAATAGTAACCCCAGAAATAGTATAGTCATTACCTATACCTCGCCTTAGCCTAATACCATTAATGAAAATCTCTTCTTTATTTAAAATTGGTGTACCTGCTAAAACAAAAGTTACTCCACCTACTTGGCTTGTTAAATCTTCACCAATTACAAAATTTGCAGGAGTCAAACTACCTGCTCCCGTTGCATTAATTGTAACAACTTGCCCAGTTTGACTTAATGAAATATTTGTTCCTGCTATGAGTTGCACCTCACCTGCAATAGGAGGATTTGAATCAATCTGTAAAGAGGCAACCCCACCAGATCCCACATTTCCCCGTATCTGCTCTGGTGCATTAATATGTTTAAAAGGTATCGGAGGGGGATCTGGAGGATCAAGAGTTAGAGATATAGACTCTCTAGATAATTTCAGTTCAACTACTGGCTGAACCTTCTTAACTCTTCGAGAAAGAGTACGTTTAGCCCTATGAGAAGGGGTCTCTATAGGTGATTTAGAATCGTTCATAAAATACCTTAACCTTAGTACTTCAGATAGCTCTCACGCAAATAATCACCAATTTCAGGGGGAGCCAAAAGTGTAAATTGCTGGGGGATATTTAAAATAAAGTCAATACCATTCATAAGTTTAACACCATTAAGATAGACTGATAAGGAACTACCTTTGAATGGATAGGTAGTCGTATATAAAGTATTTCCTTGAACAAGTGTGTCCAAAGCGGTAACACCCGTAGTAGAAGAAACAGTTAAAGTAGTAGGACTATCAATAGAAATAATTGTAAATTGTGTATTTACAGTTACATCATAAACTAGACCTGCTGATAACCCAGTAGTGCTTCCTACAACTAAATGTGCTGGAGCTATAACCGTTGTAACCGTTGTATTTACTCCATTAATCAACCCACTAGGAATCTCATCATTAACTAAATCATTTACTTCAACTTGTGTTGGGAAAGGCTGTTCAACAAACTGTGAGAATGACATGTCTTGTACAGGAGAAGTAAGATCTAATGAAGATTCATTATTACCATTATCAAGTGCCGTAATCTTATAATACCATGTAATTCCAAATGTATAAGGAACGTTATCGATAAAGGATGTGACGTTAGCTGGTGTCGTCCCTATCATATAAAAGCTACTATTGTCTGTAGGGGAACTGCTGCGATATACTCTATAGACAGAAATATTAGGCTCTACGTTTGCTGCCCACTGGATTAAAAATCCACGATTAGCTAAAAGATTTGTTGAACGAATCCCCTGAACCTGTGCAGGACCTGCTGGTGTAGTAAAAGATCCTAGAGACGTATAAGCGGATTCAGCTAAAACACTATTACGAGCTTTCACCCGACTATAATAAATCGTATTTGGTAGAAGATTTGAAGCAATATAAGAATTAGCTGTTACCCATCCTGAATTAATTACATTAAAAATAAAGGCGGGATCTGTAGAAATCTGTACATAATATTGAGTAGTATCATTATTAAAATTAGGGAGCCAATTAATTGTTGCTTGTGTGCTATAAACTGCACTATAAGATTGAACTAGAGGTTGTGCTGCTGCAGTTGTAAAAGGTGCAAGAGGACCAAATCCTGTATTACCTGCTCCAAAGGCATCTGTAGCAGCTGCTAAACAAACAGAATAAAGTACATTAGGCACAAGTTCTGTAGCTGTAAGAGAAGTAGTATTCATCCAAACAGGAATATCTGAAAAAGTTCCATCAGCTTTCAAATATTTGACCTGTGTGGCTAAATTAATATTATAGGTAAGTTGAAACGCATAAAAAGTAGATGGTGAATTACCATCTATTCCTTTTACAATGAGAGCAGAACTAAATGTAACACTTGATATTGAAGGAGTTGTAGGAATATTAACCATGTTACTTTACCTCTTCAGAATCAATTTTCTCTAGTTGCTCAGCCTTCACTGAAATCAAGTCAACATTAATAGCATCCATCCCATCTCCACATTGATAAAAACTAGTCAAGGGCTTATCAAGATCAGCTACTTCGACCACACCATTTGCAATTTTATTCACATAACCAATAGATCCTGCCTCAAGTTCAAAGTCAACATTTTCGCTTACAATTTCTGATATTTCATTTCTATGACCAACAAAGATATATCCATCATCTGAATAAATACTAGCTGTAATTTTAATAGGCTCTTTAATTAAAACAGTATCCCCTACTTTTAACGCTTTTACTGCTTTCTTTGTAATTTTCTCAATGGACAAATCAGCTACTTTCTCCACGAATCCTTCTCCAAAACCTCGATCAAATCCTTCAGTCAGAGATTGAGTAACATCAGATAAAGACAAATCCTGATCTGATGTAACCTTTACCTCGAACGATACTCTGTATATTCCATTTAATTTGGAATCATCAAAGCGTTCATCTTCTGGCAAATAATTGTAAGTCATAGGAGCCTCAATTATACGGGAGTGTTTTGGATTTGAATTAGAAACTAGGGAATGATGAATCTACTGCTTTTAAAATCTAAACCTTAAACCGCCTTCAGGATTTTTATGATTATTAACACCTAAAAATAAATACGTTTCATTATGCACGTTATAACCAATAGATGCGTTAATTGCAGTCTCATTAAAATGCTGACAATCTGTTTCTAAGCCGATATTCAGATCGAGCTTTTTATATCCAATTAATGAAGCACCAGCAAATAATTTAGATTTATTTGCAAAGCCAATACCCACAGTTGGATGGATTTTAAAATCCCAAGAAGGATTATAAATATCAAGTTTACCATGATTATCTACATTAATCACTGTAGTATCAGAAAGATGCGTAGTTGTAGTACCCTGTGGAGTTACCACCGTAATGGTATGATTTGCACTATTAACAGTAATTTGCCCAGTCTGATTAGGCTGCAGAATAGGGTTTGTAACCACCTGGATTACGTTCTGCTGATGTTTTCTGCAAGCTTTGTATCCAAATAACCCTAACACAATAATAACGCCTAGAATGGCAATCTTTTTAATTCTAGCTAAAACTTTACTTATCAGATCCTTTATCATCGTCGTCTCCTTGAACATCGATATTCTTATCTTCTGACTTATCTTGTGTCTGTGTTCCTTTCCAAACATTTACAATCTTATGTCCAGCAAATGCACTAATTACAGTACTAAAAATAAGGGCAATTGGCTGCGTGATTTGACGAGTAGTGTAAATTGTGTAGGCACAACCAATCAAAAAGACAATACTCCAAAGGCCAACAATCGGCCCAGATGGGATATCAAAAATGCTTAATGCTTTTTCTAATAGTTTTGGATAAATTTTATTTATAAAATTCTTTAGCATATCTAGTCTCCATTATACGCCAAAATATTATACTTTCTCGACGCTAATCTGATCATAAATGAACTTCATAAGTTTATCAAAACGGCCTACTTTAAGCATTGAAACAGGAGTAATATGACCTAGCAAAGGATTCTCTGTATACATCCAATCAGTCGCTTTAGAAATATTATTAAAATACATATTTACAGCTTTGAGGGTTGCTTGATACTGACAATTATAAAGAGTTTCATTCTTATCTATTTTGGCTTTTCTTTTCATTTAAATACTCCAAATATTCTAGATTGTCTGATGGAACCCATTCATCACATCCACCATACTTTACATATCTTGCTCTATGAACTAATTCATAAAAGCCACATCTACGGCAAATTTGAGATTGCCCTTCTTTTGGCTTATATTTTAATATTTTTCTGCTCATTGATATAGGCTTCTATTTGGTATTTACGTTGACCTGCATCATAAATTCGATGCCAATGTAACTCAGTTGCATTCTCTTTTTCAGTCTTTCCATTACTCGCTTTACATTTAGTACGATTAAAGCGATTTACACCATCTGTCCATTCCCAACCAAGAGTAGTTCCAAATTCTTTAAAACCAAGTGCAACATAAGATTTGCCAGTTCCATACCTTAAATCACAATATGAAACAATAGGTTTATTAAACTGTCTCAAATAGCTAACCAGTTTGCCAAAACCTCCAACACAAGAAGTATTTAATTTAGTTGCAAATCGAGAGATTTCTAATGCCCCCGTTTTAAAGGAGGATCTATAAGATAAACAAGAAATTAAAGTATCTTTATCATAGAGACCAACTGATCTTGCTGTATGATGTGGTCCCATTAAATGATTGTCTGTAAAAAACTTATTTGCTTCAATATTAGAAACTTCTTTTATAATAAGCTTTCGTGCTGCAAATTTATACTGAGACAACCCAAAGAAATTTAAAATTATAGACTTTACAATATCTCCATGAAATCTAATTTCATCCTCATAAAATTGCATGTATCTTAAACTAGCATTTTCAAAAGCTATTCGCCTATCAAAATGATATTTCCTATCTTTATATAGTTCATTATGAATAAACAAGCCATGCACGTCAATAAATAAAATTTTATCCTTATAACCCAATTTAAAATCAGGACGAGAACGCTCATTATCAGTATTTTTTAGTTCTTCAACTTCTTTATTCCATCGTTCAACCTGCAGCACAGATCCAACAAACAATTCTTGAAATTTAGATTCTAAAGAACTAATATAAGCTTTATACTTCCCAGTTTCGTCTAAATTTTCTTCTAAATACTTAATAGCAAAATCAACACCATATTTAGAAACTACTTTTTGCATTGTAATCTTGTTACCACCAAAACGTTGCCAAAAATCTATTAAAGGTTCATTAGTAACTGGGTGCAAATGCTTATATTTCTTTAAGCCACCTCGATGACCTAGTAAAACATTCATTACTAAAGCATCATATGTTCCAAACTCTTTATCAATAAAAGTAGCTTTTGCTCCAACTTTTTTATAACTTTCAGGAACAATAACTACATCACCTCTATAAAGAATATTTAATTTTTCTTGTACCTGTGTAACCAAAGATCGCTTACCACGTTTTCTACAAACTACGCCAGATAACACACGAAGAACACGAGTTCTCCAAGGTCCAAATTCCTTATCTACGAATGTAGCATATTTATTTCCAGGAATAAAAGTTTCAGGAATAATAGTAACTAAATCTCCATGAATCTTAACAAGTTGCTCCTGAATGTATGGCAATGAGAGTTTAAGTTTCATATATAAAGTATAGCACATATTTCACAAATTTGCAACTATTATTTTAGAAATTATCATCTGTTAGAAATTAACAAGAATTAACAAGAATTAACATTAAGAAAATTACTAAAAGTATTGATAATGAATAACTATGGTGTGTTCCAGCTGAACGCCGATCCTAATGAGATCTTCAAAAATTGACCCACCTGACTTTGGTAGCGCGGCGTACCTAAGCCCACAGCTCCTACCCCACCACCTGCTGCTCCACCTGCGCCACTTCCAAATATAAGTGTCTTTTTGAAATTCACAATCATATTTCTGTAAAATTCAAGCATATTCTGATAAGACTGGGCAATCTTTCCAACTTGATCGACATTTAGGGATAACCCGTTATCGTTATACTGAAAATCTTCAAGGGTAGCTCTCATTTGCATAAACAATTCTGTCATCAAACTCACACCAAAATAAAATATACCAGCCAAAGTAGGACTATTTACCACATCCGTAATGGTATAACTGGTATATGGGGTGAATGCATTGATATCGGAAAGTATCACTCCTGCATAGCATAGAATCTTAGAATCACGAGTATTCCTTGAAAACACTTCAGGAAGAAGACAACGAACATGCTGAATAACTGTTTGCTCTGCACTTGTAAACATTGTAATATCTTGACTTGTCTGCCCTGTAAGGGTTGTGATATTCGTAGTGGTTCCAAATGCCGTAGAATTTGTGCCAATAGAGTCATCTGCAGCACTAAGACGAATAGAATAGTTATTCCCAGGAGTAAGTCCTGTAACCTGAATTAATGTAGTATTGATCCAAGTTGTGACAGGCTGAATTATTCCTTGGGCAGTAACGAATCCACCAGTACCATTAAAAATTACCTGAATGGCATAGAACGTGCCAACAGGATTATTAGGTAGTACATTGATCGTGAAAAAGTTAGTGCCTATATTTGTAATTACAGGAGGTTGAGGTATCACTAAGCTCATAAATTATCCTTATGCTGCAACTGATAATGCTACTCCATTACTAAAGCTTGTAACAAGTGTTGCAGAAGATTTAAAATTAGTTTCCCAATCGGACAGCACTGTTACAGCAGCTACTCCACCAGCTAATGCTGTAGCTCCTACTGTTACTTGTGCAATTCCTTCGCGCCCTGTATCAATTACTGCAGAAACTAATTCAGAAGAAGCAGAAGAATTATACTGGGATAAACCTGTATAAGCATTCCATCCATTAACAGCAGCCTGAACTTGCTGTGCTGTGGATTGACCACTAACAATATGCACAGTAATAGCACTTCCTGCCACAGTAACATATTCCTTACCTACTGCAGAGGCATCACTCACATAGGCCACTGTAACACTGCTTACTCCATAAGAAGTTGCAGTATAAACAATATCCTGGATATGGGCTGATGCTTTTACACCAGAAGTTAAAGCAGCATAAGGTCCACTGACAGAAGAGGGATCTCTATTTACATTAACATAGTATAATGCTTGACCTTCAATAATGGAAGTAGCATCTGCAACTAAGAATGGAACATATTGTAAGTCATTCTGGAGATAATACATGGTTGGGTCACTTCCAGCAACAAATTTTGCCCTAACAGCCTTCCATGTATTCCAGTCAATTTCATATTCTTGTAAATAGCTCATATTAATTTCTCCTAAATTTATTTATCTTCTTTCTCGATTTCTACCCATTCATTTGTGAGAGTACTTTTCCTAACTCGTATAAGTGAATATTCTGTTTTGCATCCTAAACATTGCTTAACTAAAAAATTTTGTTTGCCCTTTTTTATTACTTTTTCTCGAAATCTTTTCCTTGAACATTCTGGACAAGCCATTGTAAATCCTCATCTAACTAACTCGATCTAATCTAATAACATCTTCATAATAATCATCTGGCAAAATCATTCCATTTTCTCTATGGATATAAGGAATTTCCAGTCCTGCATTTTTAAAAGCTTTTGATACATAAGTACTACAAATTTCTGAATGCTTTATATCTATGAATCCCGTAAGTAGAAATAGAACATCATAGTATTCACCAACATGCTCATGAGCCCAATCTAAAGTCTTTTCAATCTGTTTCTCAGTGATTCCACGAACTCTATATACTTCTATTTGATCTCGTTCTTTATATGTGTCAGCTTCAAGTGTAGATATTTTAATCTTGGGCCATTTTGCTTCTAATACCAGATCCGTATCCCTATCTACTAAAGCGACATGGCAATATCTAGCTTGTTTAGGGATATGATAAAGAATCCTTTGACCCCAAACTATTAATCTATCTTGTAATGAAGACCTATGGGTAGTCCTAAATAGAAGTATGTCGCAGGGCTTTAGCAGTTTTTTATTTATCATTTAAATGTACACTATATAAAATTTATTCTCTTTAACGGCCATGAATATAATCTTGACATTTGGATTCTCATTCAACCAAGTTTGAACTTCAATTGGATTAGAATCATCAGAAACAGAAATTACAATAATTGTCATTATCTATACCCTATCAAATTAACACATAAATTAACAGATGCACTACCTACATTAACATAAGTTGTACGAAGGTATATATTTAACCCATTATACGTTGGAGGAAGAGTCTTAACAGTATCTACTATAAAAGACTTTGTATCTGAACCAATGACTCTATATTTATTTGCATATTGGGACAACTGAATAAAATTAGTCTCGGAAGAGGCATCATTATTATTGTATACACCAGCTTCAAAATTGATATAGTCTCCGAAATTAGAACCATCCCAATGGAAGTCAATTCCTTGAAGTTTAAAAGGAAAAGAAAAATTTGTCTTAAGATAACCTGTTTGACCTGTTGGAATGGAAAGAATTCCATTACTTCCATCTACCCAATAAGACAAATTATCTGTAAACATTGCAGAGGCATATTTGGGCAACCCATCTACACTACGATATTCTAAAGGTTGATTACATGTCGCTTTATAATTTGTTTCAAAATCTAGTTGATTGTGTCCACCATCTTTTGCTATAAAAGTCTCCCAAGAAATATTAGATTCTAAAGCAAATACTTGATAAGTATCACCAGTATCCAGAAACTGAGGAAGAAGATTCTTAGTAGAAATTAATGGCCAAAATGTGGAGTAATCCAATGGAGCTATTTTCATTTTATACTCCTGCGTAATAATATACGTTTACACGCCATATTACGCTTGGTGTTGCTGGGCAAACAATTGTTGTTGCAGTATTCACAACAGCTGAACGTATTGGTAAAGCTGGAGCATAAACATAGCTAAGTGTTGCACCAACTGCCTGAGCTGTTCCAAAGGTAAATACATTAGCAGTTGGAAAATTAGTTGTTGTGACAAGAACAGGAGTAGCAGATCCAGCAATTGCAGCAGTGGCATATTTTATAATCTCAATCATAGTTATATAATGAAAGTCAGCAGCTACTGCAGGAAGAGTGGCTGTTACAGCAACCCCTGTTGCAGCTGTAGCTGTTACCGATAGATTTGCAGGATTTTGCTTAACGTTTAAAGAACCATCTGTATTAATTGCTACTGTATCTGTGCCATCGGTAATTTTAACAGGCCAAGCATTTGCTATCGTATTAGCTGTTCCTTGATTAACTGGAATAGCTGATTGATCAGAAGCAATAACAACGGGAACTGAATTTGCCATTGTCTTTTGACCAACAGTTGGTGCTACTGACCCAAGCCATGATGTATTATCAGTTCTTAAAGCTCCAACAGTTGTTAATGATAAAGGACTTGTCTGCCCTGTAGTATAAGTAGGAGCTGCTGTTGTAACGGCACCTTGAACTAACTCACCAATTTCTCCAGCTGTTGTTGATCCTTGAGCTACTCCAGTAACTCCAATATTATTAGTTCCTGGGAGAATTGAATTGGAAATATAAACACTACTAAGATTTTTACTTTCAACTAGAACAGGAGTTGCTGTTCCAGTCATTGCAGCAATTGCTCTTATTCTAAAGTTAGTACAACCAGTAACATTTACTGTACCTTCAAAATTGGCTGTCCAGGTTGCAGACGAAATTTGTAATCCAGCTTGATGTACTGGACGAGCATACCAACTTCCACCATTGTCCATGCTTATTTCGGTCTGCAAAGTTCCAGTCCATACTCCAGTTACCTCAAGTGTAACTGTTTGAATTGAGATTAGACTATAAGAATTTACTGAACCTGCAGTAGGGGCTGGAGTACCATTGTAAATTACTTGTCCATTCGCCCCAACGTATGATGTAGTTGCTGTATCTTGTAC
>Ga0265323_10001166_pt1 | contig 13432 bp, 13 predicted proteins | sample 41225metaG_FD_193580 | JGI IMG/M metagenome (GOLD analysis project Ga0265323, IMG submission 193580) | Rhizosphere microbial communities from Carex aquatilis grown in University of Washington, Seatle, WA, United States - 4-12-25 metaG | ecosystem: Host-associated > Plants > Roots > Rhizosphere... | reverse complement strand
GAAAAACGTTCGGGGTGTATTTCTTGTATACGGGGGCGTGCCACAATAAAACGTACCACACAAAGTTTCCGAAGCAACGGAAGTTGTGAAAGGTATTTATTCAAAAACCAGGAAATGACGGGAATATTCTTTGGAAATAGTAATCGATAACCGCTGCGAATAATTTCGAAGTCTGCAAGATCTAAAAAATTGTGCAAGTCATGCGCATTGATCCAGTTCTGACGCGGCTGAGGAGTTTTTAAGGAAAGTTTTTCAGCGAGAAGAAGAATTGGCTCCCATAAAAAATTATAGTATGCAATAATAAGGCGGGAACGAGGCGTCATGACCGTATGGGCCCGTTCCAGAGCACGCTGGATGTCACATAAATGACCGACAAGATCGGACATAACTACGTAATCAAACTTCTGGTCTAAAACTAATTCTTCTGCATCCATAGGATAAAATGAATACTGCGGGTATTTTTGCTGTGCACATTTAATCATTGTAGGGCTAATATCTACACCTACACCGATTGATGGTTTGAGTGCATGAAGTAAATCACCAGTTGCACAGCCAATTTCAAGAACAGAAGCATGCGGCCTAATGAGAAATTCTATGAGCTTCTCTATCGTTTTGTGGTAATAGCGATTTCGTCCTTGCCAGTGATCCCATTTCTGTGCTATGGCGTCAAAATAATTTATTAACCGAGTCTGGTTATCAGAAGTCTTATTCACTTTTTAAATCAATTCTGTTAGAGAGTATAAAGTCGATAACAATAGAAAATATCGAAGATCAAAAATTTCAGCATTATTGATTCCGTATATTTTAGCTATACTGAAGGTTTATGTGCTGAGAGAATAATTGAACCAGCAATCTCGCGAATAAGCGGAGTTGCTTCTAGCATATGTGCTATTTTGTTTGCTAATGGAATAAGTTTTTGAGGAATAGCAGGATGTAAAAAATCATATGGATCAACAATAATATCAATAAATCCTAATCGCTTTAATAATCGAGTCATTGGCCAACGAAAAAAAGCGGTTTCATCCGGTGAATCTCCTAGTTTACGTTTTATATATGGAATATTTTTCTGAACGGCTATTTGAGGATTGAGCATATTCGGCTCAGCAAATGCTATATTCCTACCAGGTTTTAAAACACGAAATGCTTCCATAAGTGCCTTTTCGACGTGCACATGATGCAGCACCGAACTTCCGATGACGGCATCAAACGTTGCATCATTAAATGGGAGCATCTCGATATCACCGATTTGAAATGAAACATTTGGATTTGATTCTCTCTTTGCCTCAGCAACTAATTCTGGAGAAAGATCGATGGCGGTGAGCACGGCTCCCGTCGCTGCAAAACGCCGAGAAAACATACCGGTGCCACATCCAAACTCCAACACTTTCATATCTGAATGAATAGCCGCCCGTTCAATTAATAATTCAGTACGGCGGCGCGCGCGCTCTAAGCCGGCAGGTGTTCCCCATCCCCAAATTTCAACAGCATTCGGTGCTAACAGTTTCCCGTGTGCGAGTTCGTGTGCTTTGCGAATTTCAGATTGCTTTTGGTTGATAGACAACGGAGAGACTACCTCAATGATTCACGGATAGAATAGGTTTCTTCGTTTCGTTCATTGCGCGAAATCATTTCACCAAGCAAACCGAGAGAAATAAATTGAATGCCTACAATAATAAATAGGATTCCAACAATGAAAAGCGGACGGTTGCTTAAAACTGTAAGTCCTAAAAACCATTCAGCAGAAAGATAAATGTCTATTGCACCACCAATAAGTAATGAGATAATCCCCCAGACACCAAAAAGATGAAGTGGACGGCGAATGTACTTTGCAGTGAAAAGGATTGTCAGCAAATCAAGAAAGCCGCGATAAAATTTTCCGACAGTGTATTTGGAGTGGCCGTACTTTCGTGGATGATGCTCTACAACTTTTTCTCCAACCCGAAAACCGGCTTGATGCACCAAAATAGGAATATAACGATAGAGATCACCGTAAATTTTCAATCCCTTCACAACTTCGTTTCGGTAAGCTTTTAAACCACAATTCAAATCATGGATGCGCAATCCAGTTAACTTGCTTGTTATAGCATTAGCGATGCGCGATGGCAACGTGAAGATGGCGGAATCGTGTCTCTTTTTCTTCCATCCAGATACAAGATCGTACGAATCACCCATTGCTTCGATGAGCAAGGGGATTTCTTTGGGATCATCCTGCAAATCGGCGTCCATCGTAATGACAAAGTCACCTTCTGCTTCTTTAAATCCTGCCGAGAGCGCTGCCGACTTGCCAAAATTTCGCCGAAAGCGAATCACTTTTATAGTATCCGGATGCTCCGTATGCAATACCGTTAATACTTTAAATGAATTATCTATACTACCGTCATCAACAAAGATGATCTCGTAGGGCTTGTTTAGTCGCCGCATCGTTTCTTTGATATGCGAAAATAACTCGCGCAATGATTCTTCTTCATTCAGAAGGGGAATGACAATGGAAACATACGGAACTTGCGATTTTCTGGACTTTTCTGTTTTGAGCTTTGCCATCAATGGATTCATTGGTATTTGTGAATTATTTTGTAAATAAAGTAACGCAAAAACGAGCAAGATGCAAGAAAAGGACAATCAAGTCCATCGTTTGATTATTGAACTCAAGAAAGAATAAATAAAAATCTTATTACGGTTGCCTGGTTATTTACCGGTACGCGGAAGAGAACGCTGCTCGAGTTCAACTCGTTCTGCGTCTGGCGTGGAAACTATTACGAACACTTCTTCCAGCTTAACAAAATCCACACTGGGTGTCATAGTAATGGATTTGAAAAGCGAGCCTTCTTGATCTCGTACATCGCTGACGATTCCGATGCGAATGTTCGATGGGAATGTATTGCCATATTCGGAGGTAGTAATCAAATCTCCAATTTGGACGTCTCTCATCTTTGGGATGTTCTTGAGAGCAAATGCTTTCCCGTCCCATGCAATAATTCCATCCACCCGGCTGCGCTGGACTTTGGCGCTTACACGGAATTCTGTGTTGATGAGAATATTCACAATAGAATAATGCCTCGTGACCGATGTGACAATACCGACCAATCCGCCACTGCTCACGACCGGCATGCGCTCCTGAATGCCGTCTGCGAGACCAACATCAAGTGTAAGTGTGTTGCGGAGAAAAGAAAGATTTTTATTGACGACACGACCCGCTCTGAATGTATATGGTAATTGACTTTTCAATTCCAACAGCTGGCGAAGTCGAAGATTTTCGAGCTTTGCTTCACGAAGCCGCTGTGCTTCATCTGCGAGTTCGATATTGATATGGCGAAGAAGTTCATTCTCGGATTTAAGTCCGAAGTACGAAGGAATGAAACTCAGTTTCTCTTGCATCACTCCGAATACGACTGTCGAAATTGTGCGAATCTGTTTTATCTGCGGATTGTCGTTCAATGCCATCAGGAAAATAGAAAACACAACTAACACAGTGAGAATGGCGTACTCTCGGAATTCATAAAGAATATCGTAGAATCGTTGAAACATAATAAGGACGGAAAATTATAGATTGAAGGCAGGTTTATTTTCAGGTCCAGTGTCTCCAATCTTACATCATCAATATCTCTTTCCCTTGAGCAAAACCTTGGAGTACTTTTCCATATTCTCCATCACCTTGCCCGTGCCGCGGACAACAGCCAGCAATGGTTCTTCGGCAACGTGAACGGGTAGATTGGTCTCAAGACGAAGTCGTTCGTCAAGACCTTTGAGTAAAGCACCGCCCCCCGTGAGCATAATGCCGCGATCGAGAATATCGGCAGAGAGTTCTGGCGGAGTGCGTTCTAGTGTGATCTTCACTCCTTCTACAATTTGTGCAATCGGTTCGTTGAGTGCTTCGCGGATTTCAACGGAACTTACTTCTGTTGTTTTCGGTATGCCGTTAACAAGATCGCGGCCTTTTACTTGGATAGTGATTTCTTCTTTGAGAGGCATTGCTGATCCGACTTCGCATTTGATAGCTTCTGCGGTTCGCTCACCAATCAAGATGTTATGGTTTCGTTTGAAGAATTGGATGATCGATTCGTTCATTTCATCGCCGGCAACGCGCCGTGATTCTTCATTGACAATACCGGACAATGCAATGACAGCAATTTCTGTTGTGCCTCCGCCAATATCAACAACCATATTACCGACCGGTGCATCGACATCTAAACCGACACCAATTGCGGCTGCCATGGGCTCGGCAAGCAAGTGTACTTCTTTCGCTCCGGCATGTTCGGCAGAATCGCGTACAGCGCGCTTTTCAACTTCCGTAATGCCGGATGGTACCGACACGATGATGCGTCTGCTCGGTACCCAGCCTGCGCTGATCTTTTTTATAAATTCACGCAGCATACCTTCAGCGATTTCAAAATCCGCTATCACACCGTCTTTCATCGGACGGATTGTACGGATATCTTTATGCGTGCGGCCGAGCATCTCACGCGCCTCATTGCCGATAGCAATAATGCGCTTCGTGTTTCGATCGAACGCGACGATGGAGGGTTCATTCAGGATGATACCTTTGCCCTTCATCCAGATGACAGTGTTTGCCGTGCCAAGATCAATGGCAAGGTCAGCAGAAAATAATGAAAAGAGTCCCATGAGTATCCAATGTCTAATTAGAAAGTGAATAAAAGTATCATTTAATGTCTAAAATGTCTAATGCCGGTGAAAACCATCGCCACACCATGTTCGTCTGCTGCTTTGATAACTTCTTCATCGCGAACAGAACCACCTGGCTGAATAACTGCAGTTGCGCCCACTTTTACCGCTTCCAATAATCCATCTGCAAACGGGAAGTACGCATCGGATGAAACTGCACAGCCATGTAAATCAAAGCCTGCATCTTTAGCTTTCATGGCTGCGATCTTCGATGAATCAACCCGTGACATTTGTCCTGCGCCGATACCGAGTGTTCGATCACCCAATGTGTATATTATAGCGTTCGATTTCACGTGTTTTGCAATGCGCCACGCAAACAATAATGCTTGCATTTCTTCTTCCGTCGGTTGACGTTTGGTAACAACTTTCAATTCGCTTGCGTGAATCCGGTGTTGGTCCGGTTCTTGCACCAAGATACCACCAATGACCGTACGGATATCCAACTCACGCACTTTGCGTAGATTGGATGTTTGCTTCATCAATCTGCGATCTTTCTTCTTCGTCAGAAGTTCCAACACTCCCCGCTCATATTCCGGAGCAATAACGACTTCGGTGAAAATCTCATTGATGGCTTCGGCTGTTGTACGATCCAACGGACGATTGACACAGACAATGCCGCCAAAGGCCGACTTGGTATCCGTCGCCAATGCTTTCTTATATGCTTCAACGAGAACTGCATCGGAAGCAACACCGCAAGGATTATTATGTTTTACGATGACAACGGTTGGCTCATCGAACTCGGCACACAGGAGTGCTGCCGCGTTGATATCTAAGATATTATTATAGGAAAGTTCTTTACCATGCAGTTTCTGAAAATGTTCGCCAAATTTTCCATAGAGCGCGGCCGATTGGTGAGGATTTTCACCATACCGCATTGATTGTTCCTTCATCAGCGACAAGGTGATGGAATCTGGCAGCGTATTCTGAGGCATCAATCCTGAGAGGTATGATGCAATAACTGAATCGTAATGAGCAGTGTGCTGAAATGCACGGCATGCAAGCTGGAAACGTGTTTGCACGGTGAGTGCACCATTGTGCTCGCGCATTTCTTCCAATACGACACCGTACAAATTGGGATTGACGACTATAGCTGTGTGCTTGAAATTCTTTGACGACGAACGCACCATCGCCGGTCCGCCGATATCGATTTGTTCAATGGCTTCGTCGAGTTTCACATTCTCAACAGCAATAGTTTGTTCGAACGGATACAAATTCACGACCACGAGATCGATCGGTTCAATATTATGTTTCTGTAGTTGCTCACGATGTGATGGGTTGTCGAGCACCGCAAGAATGCCGCCATGAATGATCGGGTGCAGAGTTTTCACGCGGCCATCAAGAATCTCGGGGAAGCCGGTCACATCCGAAACCGATTTCACATCAATGCCGGCGTTTTTCAATGCAGCAAATGTTCCGCCGGTGGAAATGATCTCAACGTCGAATTCTTTCAATGCTTTTGCAAATTCGACAATTCCTTTTTTATCCGACACACTTATCAGTGCACGCCGAATTTTCAACAACGGGTCGAAGTTTGATGAAGTTGGTTTTAAAAAAGGATCCAGAACTATAACGTTATCCAAACTTTTCTTCCTTCAATTTTTATTTTTCCTTCAGCAAAGGCCTTTAATGCTAAAGGAAAAATTTCATGTTCAATTTTTAGTACTTTTGCAGCGAGTAAATCCGGAGTGTCTTCCTGAGTGATTTCGACAGTTTTTTGCATCACAATCGGACCGCGATCATACTCTTCGTCTACAAGGTGAACCGTAGCACCGGAAACTTTCATACCGCTCGCGATGACTGCTTCGTGTACAAAGTGACCATATAAGCCCGCTCCGCCAAACAACGGAAGAAGTGCAGGATGAATATTCACAATACGGTTACGGTATCGTCGTACCACCTGCAATGGAATTTTCTTCAAATATCCTGCGAGCACGAGAAGTTCTGCTCTCTGCTGTGACAACACATTGAGTATCGCCTCTGCAAGCGCTTCCTCTGATGGAAACATTTTCTGCGAGAGGTGACTTGTTTGAATTTTGCGAGCGCGAGCAATATCTAATGCACGCGCATCGGACCTGTTACTGATAAGCACAGTGATACGCGCCGGCAGAAAGCCGACATCGATTGCACTGAGAATTGCTTGAAAGTTAGAACCGCGCCCGGAGGCGAAGATCGCGATGTTCATTCCACTTTTGCCAGAGTAAGCACCTCACGATGACGTGCAAATGTAATGAGAAGTTGAAGGAGAATCAATGAAAACAGCGAAAAAATTAAGCCTTCTGGGAATTATCGATACATTGAAACAGTACAACAGAAGTATATACTATCGATGAATTTTCTCCTTGATACTTCAAACTGAATTAAGATAGGACTATTCTCTGTTCTTCAACTTGAAGGATGAAAAACCCAATTCTGCAAGTGCTCACACCAAAACAGTATCAAATCCGTTTGCGAAAAAACAGGATATTCGACCTTTACTGCTACAGTATTGAGTGAAGCAGGTATTTGTTCGAACGATTTTGAAATGCGTCTGGAAAGAATTGCAACCTGCAGCGATGAATGAACAGTGAAAACCAAGTAAACCACAGGAAATGTTCTGTGCAATTCATAACGAAAGTCAGAAAAATCGAAATTCGATGGTATTCATCCAGATTTTGTCAGAAGGACTAAATTTGATATTGTAGTGAAGAAATCCAAAAAAAGTCGATAACCCACCGACAATATAGTTTGATGACATCCCGGCAATAGTGTAATGGGCGCCACCGAAGTTCAGACCGAGATATTCGCCATACTCAACAAGCGGCAAATGTGCTAAGATTTGTCCTGAGAAACCCCAATGGCTTGTTCCGACCTTGCTCGTATACAGTTGTGAAGATACAATCATTTCAATTGAACCAGCAAATCTCTCCGGTTGTGTAACTTGAAAAAAATGCCAGGGTGGATCCAGTTTATTCATCCCGAATGAATATAATACCGGAGCCGCTTCCCATTCAAAAGCAAAATTTGTTTGTCGTGGAAAACTTGTCCAGGAATAACTTGGAAGTGTCTGAAGTATAAGCCACGTACTGGAAACTCCATTCTGTTGTCTCTGTTCCTGAGATGCAGCTGATTGCCAGAATGCAAGAAACAAAATCGCAGCAAGAAACAATAAACGACTATACGAAAGTATTTTTTGTGAAATCATTTTAAATAAATTTAGGATAAATCTTGAGATGAACAAAATATTCAATCCAATAGACACCTACAAATTAACTTAAAAAATTAATAGGCATTCTGAAAATGAACCGTTCTATCACTGCTACAAACTTCGATCACTTTTTCATTGTGAGAAGAGAATAAGATAAATAGAAATTTTGCGGTCTATTTTAAAAGTTTATTTTTATACGCGTATTTTATAACATCGGTGGTGGATTTTGCATGAAGTTTTGCCATGATCCTCTTGCGGTAAGAATTCACAGTGTTGACCGTAATTTTAAATTCACCAGCGATTTCTTTTGAACTTTTTCCATCTGCGATCCTTTGGAGGATTTCAAACTCACGGTCAGATAAATTATCGTGTTTTGGCCGACTGATCGATTCATCAATGAGGTCTGGAATTTCTTGCTGTACTTCAGGACTGAAATACCTCAGGCCTTGCGAAACCGCGCGAACAGCTTTTAAAAATTCTTCAGCCGGTTCGGACTTCGTCATATATCCGGTCGCTCCTGCTTGCAACACCCGGCGCGCATATTGTGAAACAGGAACCATACTCAGAACAAGGATTGGAAGACTTGGTTGAGAACTCCTGACCGATGTGAGCAGTTCTAAGCCGCTTTTTCCCGGAAGGTTGACGTCGAGTATTATGAAATCGAATTTTCCATTTTCTATTTGCTCCGTGGCGGCTTCATATGTTCCGGCCCGGACAATTTTTGTAACGGAAAAATTGTCCGTGAGTATCCGGATAACCCCTTCACGTGTAAATTCGTGATCATCAACCACAAGCACTCTCATGACAAATCATCCTTTGCCACTAATGAATGTTTATTCTGCAATGGTGTATCCAAAACGACCTGAGTTCCCTTCCCTGGACTTCCGCTAATCGCTGCATTTCCGCCTATCATTCTGGCACGTTCTCGAATGCTTAAAAGGCCTAAAGATTCCGGATGATCCAGCAATGCTTTATCAAAACCTTTCCCGTTATCAATGATTTCGACATGCAACAGGTCATTACGAAGCTGCATATTTACTTCGACAGATGTGGCTTGCGCATGTCGTACAATATTCGTTAACGACTCCTGGACGATCCGATAAACTCCCGTTGTTACCGCCTCATCTATAGAAGGAAGTTCTGATAATTTTCGGAATCGTGCATCAATGCCAGTTCGTTTCGTGAACTCATTGGTTTGCCATTCAATGGCTGCTGCCAAACCGAAGCTATCTAAAATTTTTGGACGAAGTTCTGCAGAGATGCGTTGTACGACTTTCGTTGTCGAGTCAACCAAATCCCGCATCGCTTGGAAACGCTGCGCTATTTCACCTTGTGCAGAAGTATGCTGCTCCAGCCACAGAAGATCATATTTTATGCTTGTCAGTGTTCCGCCAAGTTCGTCATGTAATTCACGGGCAATCCGTTTTTGTTCTTCTTCTCGTGCCGATTGGAGTTTTTCTGAAAAGAGCTGCATTTGTCGAATTCGTTCACGCTGCGCTGCTTCAACCTTACGATGATTACGAATCATCATGAGGACAAAAAAGGAGAACAGTCCCAGCACAACAATCGTAACGCTAAAGACTGCCGCCAGTATTACGGTTGAGTCTGAGGACATAAAAAACCAACTGTAATCAGGATATTAAAAATAATTTTGAGACTCCAATTGATAGATGCAGCAAGGAAGACATCTTCTCTGGAATAATGTATAAGGATACCTTGTAATGCGATAATTGCTAACGTTCCAGTATAATACACTACAATCGAGAGAAGCACCCAAAATTGTTGACGGTTGAATAGTGATTGTACTCGATTCCCAATGACAACAAATAATGTATACCCGGCAGCAAGCGCAAGTACGACCTGTGATACTGTTGCAGTAGCGTAATATAATCCATTAAAGGGCTCAAAGGTGAATTTTGCGCAGAACCAAAACAAAATGAAGAGAACGTAGATCGCTCGAAATATATTCTTCATCTTCTGCGATTCTTGCCAAGAAGAAACAATAAACATTATAAATAGAAACTCCATAAAGACATACACATGCATCAGCCCGAGATTGATCAAACTATCCTTAATGAACATGGTGGTAACACTATCAATAGTAAATGCACTGACGAGGAATAGTATTAAGATTATATTTTCCTGCTTTCTCATACCTACCATGAAGAAGCCAGTTACGATCGGCAGGAGAGGACAGAAAACAGAAACATATGCAAGTATAGGATAATGATTCATCTATAAAAATCGCTCCGTTGTATTCGCTCTCCCGAAATATAGCAAGAAATTTCTGCAATATTATAGGAATGACGGCGGCTGTGAACTTCAATTCGCGGTAATCTTTATGAAACGCAATCTAAAGAGTGCATGTATCACTCGTAATCTAATACTATGCTGTAGCGGCCCTGCTTGATGTGCAATTCCACCATGCGATATTATCGATTTAAGGTAGCAAATGAATAATCTCCTTGCAATATGCTTTTCTTAAAAGCCGTTACAATATGGAGGGCAACACATAGTCGGCATTGCTAAAATACCTGAAACCATGTCCTTACCGTATTTGTCCACTCCAATGATTAATACACCAGGTTTCCCGTTTGTGTGCTTGCCATAATACATTCGTACTCCGACACATCCGGGCTGTGCAAGGGTTTTATCAACAAGTTCTTTTCCAAAGTATTGTGCAATGACTGCGTCGGATGCAGCAATACGTTCATAGGTTTTTAGTGACCCTTTTGCATCCTGGAACGAAATGCTTTGGTTTTTATAACCGGCAGAATTTACTTGTTCTGCTCTGACAGATTGATTCATGGATGGATAGATGAAAAGTGCGATCGCGAATATGGAAAGAATCGAGACGGTAACAACAATTTTCTTTATAGACATTGGATTCTCCTTTGGAAGTAAAAATTTTAATTGTTCATTGAACACATGAAGAAACAAATAAAAGGAATATTCACATCACTTGGGCGGAGAGCGACTTTTTCGCAATTCGTTAATCTTAGACATCCGGGGCTCCTTCAATGCACCAAAGAACCGGCATTCACAGAAAAGATGTGCCCGTCAAAGGATCTGTATATGCCGATCTACCTTTATAGGTTGCCAATTTTTGAAGAAAAAAATACTCTTATCGTTATTTACGCATAGAAGTTACTTCATTATAAATTATTTCTCTGTCGTATTTTAACAATTTGGCTGTAACGATTTCGTTACACACGCTATAACGATTTCGTTACACACCCTATCGTATTTTACTCGGAAAACGAGATAAACGAGACTAAAGGAGGTGAATGGAAAGCCATTATATGCACTCAACATACGGAACACCTTTCACAAAGTGATGGCTGCACATCGGGCATCGAGCCATATTGATACACATTTCCACTGTCTTACGCAAGTGGTGCAATCCGGGCATATCCCTATCGTAAGGGCAAGGGCAGATTGGTAAAGAAAAGATGCAAACAGTAGAAAGGGAAGAAATATTCGTGCAATTCGTCAAAAACCTTAGTTAAGAACAGAAAAAAATTTTCTAAACCATACAAGTATTTTTTTTTGATTCATTGACATTCACTTCCTTGCTTTGTATTTTTCCCACGTAAAGAAACTTTTTTGAATCTCTATCTATTTATGGATCAATATGACAGCACTTACAAATTCTATTGTTTTCATTACAGGCGCCAGCAGCGGCATTGGACGTTCCTGTGCGTATAAATTTGCAGAAGCAGGCGCCAAGCTCATTCTTGTCGCCCGCCGCAAAGAACGACTGGAAAAACTTGCAGCAGAATTCACGAAGCAATTCAAGACAGATTTATATATCGATGCGTTTGATATCCGAGACCGGCATGCCGTAACAAAATTTACTCAGAAACTCCCCATAGAATGGCAGGATATTGACATTCTCATCAACAACGCCGGACTGAGCCGCGGTCTTCAAAAATTGCACGAAGGACAATTTGAAGATTGGGAGGAAATGATTGACACGAATGTAAAGGGATTACTATATATCAGCCGCACTGTATTACCCGGTATGGTGGAACGAAAAAAGGGTACTATTATTAACATTGGCTCCATTGCTGGTCACGACGTTTATCCATGTGGAAATGTCTATTGCGCTACCAAACATGCCGTCGATGCGATCACCAAAGGAATGCGTATGGACCTTGTCGATACGCCAATCCGCGTTTGTACGATTGATCCTGGTTTAGTCGAAACGGAATTCAGCGAGGTACGTTTCCATGGCGACAGGGAACGGGCAAAAAAAACATATCAGAATATGACTCCGTTAACACCCGAAGACATTGCCGACGCAGTGTTCTACGCCGCCACAAGACCTGCGCATGTGCAAATTGCAGAATTGATCATAATGCCAACCGCCCAAGCATCGACAACACTCGTGCATCGTACTCTTCCATCATAGTTGAATACATAGAACATTTGGCCTTCCTCTATCTATCATGAGGAATCCTCTCTTTATGATGTTACAATCCTTTTGACAACCTTCTTTCAGAAAAATTCTTGCTTGATTTTCCCTCTTTTCATCACAAAAACCGTGTAACGATAAATTGGCAACGTATTTGTTAAAATACTACATGAAGATTCTTTGTCTTTACATGAATATCTCTTATATATTTTGCGGTTGAAAAAGCTCGTTCTTTAATATAATGTGATGAGTCTCGATACTGCCGTGTGTTTGCATAATGAGAGTGTAGATTGGAATATAAGCGAACGTCCTCGATCCCGCGCGCCAACACAGGTAATGAGACTCAGGGAGGGATAGTCTCACCAAGGATTTGGGTTCCCATCGAGGACGTTCTATTTATATAGTGTACTAAAACGATTCTGTAGGTGCAAGCGCTTTTAAGCTGATTCTAATAGTTTGTGATTATACACACAATGGGCTTGAAAAAGTAAAGAAAATATTATTATTCAGCACTTGGTACAAACTCCTCATCGCATCATACGGGGAAGAGACAGAAAATGGTTCTGTACAAATACAAAAAAAGAAAACATGGTTTTTGAACAAATATATACCAAGCAATGCACAGACTTTTTACGAGTACATTATCAAACTAGAGCATTGATATGCAGGATCAATATAAACGATAATTCAATTGATCAAGAAAGGAGATTCCAGTATGTCCGTTGATAACATTCTCCACGAAGCTTCTGCAGTCTTACATGCTGCATTGAGGTATTCCTCAAAATTTTCAGAGACTGATAAGATCGATTATCAAATTCATCGCATGCGCGTACTTATTACACAAGTTGCCGCACATAGTTATACAACATTGGGGGATTATACAAACGTCTCAGCAGAATTGCGAGAACTCCAGGACATAAAAGATGTCGTACTGAAAGCAGCTGAACAACGGTTTGGCAGTACAAGCACGCTGCTAGGTGAATTCCGTAACACGCGAAAACAAACACCGTCTTCATAAGAAGGCCAGTGCCCAATAATTCATGAACATATTTGTACGTTTCCATGTTCTATGAGGTGCTCTTCATGGCAACAGGCACGATCGTCTCAAGAGACCTCCCCTCATTCGTACATTCCCGACACTTCCACGTATC
>Ga0265323_10001162_pt1 | contig 13462 bp, 6 predicted proteins | sample 41225metaG_FD_193580 | JGI IMG/M metagenome (GOLD analysis project Ga0265323, IMG submission 193580) | Rhizosphere microbial communities from Carex aquatilis grown in University of Washington, Seatle, WA, United States - 4-12-25 metaG | ecosystem: Host-associated > Plants > Roots > Rhizosphere >... | reverse complement strand
ATCCCTATCAGGACAGGTTCACGGAGCGGACACCAAAACGGACACCAAACGGATTAAAAAAGATACGTTCGGATAAAACCGATTTTGCTTGAATACCCAATGAAATCAGGCATATTTGAGGTGCAACGGCGGGGAAATCTGGCCGATTCCGACCCTCGCCTTTCTGCATCAATTTCATCCGGTCAGTCCACCGATTGTCCGGAATCTTTTGAACGTTCATGAACTTGGCCACCGCATCGTAATACGGTTTCAAGGTGCTGACTTCAAAAACATGCGGTGGGGCTTCGCAGGATATATTGGCGTATATAAGCGAGTCGTCGCCAACATCCGCACCTTGGGCCACCGACCGACCAGCAGAAGATCGCCCAAATTCTTACTGGCTTCGAGTCAGCAAAGAACAGCGCCAAACAATCTGTTTTTTCAAAGCCATCCTGCAAATTTTCCGCCGCGCTCAACACCGAAATGGACAAGCACGCTTGGAAAAACGGTAACAACTTCATAGCTTATATTCTTTCCTGTTCGACCAGCCTCAACTGGATCACACCACAATCCGGCAACCTCACCGGGATCGTGTTCGCCGACACCACGGCAGTTGCCCCTGTGGCTACTGCCGATGGGCGCGATAGAATTGGACCGGCGGGTTGGAGCTGACTCCGCCCACGAAGATGGGGGTGGCGACGTTGCTCAAAGTCAGGCTCAGGTTCGATTGCCAGGTGCCGTTGAGAACGGAGGAGCTTTGGATCACATAGTTCGACCCCGGAATGCCGTAGAGCGTGAGGACGAACGTGGAATTGGTTCCCATGCCGGCCTGCAACAGCGTTTCATCCGCCACCACGACCACCTGGCCGGACACCCCGTTCAAGTTGCCCACCAAGCCCCCATTGGACTTCGTCCCTTGAATGCCGGTCATTGTCAATGGTAGGAACGCCGAGTGCACCCCCAGGGCTTCAAAGCAAATCTGCGCGATATTGGCCGGCCCTTGCAGCGATCGTCCCGACAGGGCGCTCACGCTGAATTGCGCCTGGGAAGAAGAGGAAGACAGGACGATGGCGGCGCCGACGGCGAGGTTGGTTGAGCTGATGGACAAATTGGTTATCTGGTTGGTTGGGAACTGAAGAGTGAATGCCACATTGTTCAACGGCACGCTGGAACTGACCAGGTTTACGGGCACACAGGCTTCCTGCCCGGACAGCAGTGCCGCCGAGCCAACGCTTAATTCCACGCAATCGCCCACCGCCGCAAGAAATGTCATGTAATTGCTGACCGTCGGATATTGGATGTCGGTGGCCCAAATGGTGATGATGTTGGTGCTGCTCCCCTGATCGCAGGCAGGTGTCCATCGGAAAATTCCGTTGGTGGTAATCGCCGCTCCCGCGGGGTCCACCGGGTCCAGGCTGAAGGTGACCTGGGTATTGGCTCTATTGGTAATCACCAGATTCTGGCCCACAGCAATGGACACGTACGCCGCTTGGGTGATAACGGGAGGCGTGACCAGCGGGGTGGTAAAACTGACGTCGCCACCGAAGCTGGTGCCGGCGCCATTCACTGCCACGGCTTGGTAATGGTAGGTCGTGTTCGGCTGCAGTCCTTCCAGGAGCAACGCGGCGTCCTGCGGTGTGTTGAGACTCTGGGTCAGGGATAATTGCGGCGTGATACCGGTGTAGTTGGTCGTCGTGCCCCACTCGAAATACACGGTCGTCGAGCCGTTGTTCGGATTAACCAAGGCGTTCAAGGTGGCGGAGACGGAATTGGTGGCCACGCCGGCCAAGGTTGTTACTGTGGGCGCTGTAACCGCTGGACCGTACGTAATCGTGTAGGAGCCGGTGGAGTTGTAATCGAACAAATGTACCAGATTCTGCAATTGCGGTGGCAGCATGTGATCGCGTTCGGGCGTCTGCCAGACATTTGGTCCCAGTAACAGGCTGACCCCGTCGGACCGTTGCACGCGACCGATGGTCATCGTCCCTGCGCTCGGATCGGGGAATTGCAAATAGACCCAGCCCGGCGGCGCCGACACGGTGACGGTGACGTTGGATTGTGTTCCAGAGAGCGTTCCGTTGACCGTCACGTTTGTAAGTGAAGTTACCGGGAACACGGGGCCGGCACTTGAATACACATTGTCTGGCAACGCGTCCAAATTGGTGGTGTCGTTGACCAGAAAATCGGGGGTGCCATCGTCCTCCGGCACGGTTATGCGGACAATGTGATTCATTTCATGGATCGTCACACTGTTCACCAACGAAGTGTTTGTGGTGCCCAGCGCATCCACGTGCCGGAACGTGGCGCTGTAACTGATGAAGGCGCCTTCCAAGGTCGAGGTCATCAGCCACAGTCCGGTTGCATCGCCGCCCGGGGGGATGGCGCCAAGATCCATCGTAAGCGAAGGCGAAGGCAACAGGTTGGTCCCAGCTTGGGAACCGATGAGTTCGAAGGCGATGATCAACCCGTTGGAATTGGCGATGATTCTCGGCTGAGCCGATGTAATGGTGAAATCGTTTGCCGATCCCAAACCATTATTTTGCACCCTGATGCCCAATCCAAAAGGAATGGACGGCTCGACCTGGGTAGTGAACGGGTCCTGGCTGTAAACATCGTGTTGCAGGAAGTAATCCACATTGAGAATCGGAGTGGGCAGAACGGTGATCGGCACGGCAAACAACGGGATGACCACCCGCTGTCCGTCCAACGTGTATGAGAGGGTTCCGCCGATCGCAAACCGCGTCGGTCCCGTGGGCGCCGCATTGGTGGCTGGGATGATGGTCCAGGACGCAGTGCCGGAAGCGCCATTGGCGAGATTCCCGGTGCCATCCACCGCGTTAAGTCCGGTCAAGGTTGGCGGCAAAACCGCAAAAAGGTTGGAGGCCGCATGACCAGAGGCGTCCACGGGATTGATCGTGATTTGGAGGTCGCTGATGGAGGCACCCGCAGTGTTGTTTATCTGAAGCGTGGCCTTGAAGGCGTCCCGCGCAATGACCGCGTGCTGATCAATTTGGAGGGTAACGTCCACAATGGCGCCCGTCACCGGCGGCGCAAAACTGTAGCTGGGCGGAGTGACATACGGCGTCGCAACAATCGGACTGCTGCTTTCGCCGCCGGGACCACCGCCGCCGTCGCCGCCTCCGCCACCACCGCCACTGTTCACGTTCACGATGGGCGTGCTGCTGATGGTACAGTTGTCGGGATTGGCATTATAGACATAAATGGGCGTGGTGTAATAGTTGGTCTGAGTGGGGGTGAACACATGCCAGTTGAGTTGCGCGGCGATGCTTGAATCCGCGCTGGTGCTGGAACCCAACTGCGTGATGATCACCGGCACCACGATACTGCTTTCGGCCGGCAGATCCCCCAGATTGTTCGCCAACGGAACGATGGACCAGTCCGTGTTCGTGCCAAAGGAAAGTACCAGTCCTTGCGCCGAGATCAGGCCGCTGTTGGTGATCACCAAATCCACTTGATTGGTGCCGCTGAACTGGCAGAGATTGATGGCTCCCGGGTTGATGGTCACCACCGGCCAGGGCACCTGCGTCTGGAACGTCGTCGTCAACACGAATTCATAGTTGTCCGGGATAGTTGTCGGTAGCACCACCCAAGTGTAGCTGACCAAATTGTCAGGCAGGAACGCCACCAGATTGTTTGTCTCGTCCGGTTGCACGAGCAAGGTCGTGTTGAATCCGCCGTGGTTCGTCGCTTCCACGTCGATGGAATAATAAGCCGAGGTCAGGTTGGTGAAGACCACCGTGCCAGTGGGTCCAGTGACCGCGCTGGCCACGTTGCTGCCGGTCAGAAAATCGCTTACGGTCACCGTTGCGTTCGACAAGTTGGGAGCGCCGGGACTTACCAGCGTGAACTCATCTTGCGCGGTCACCTGCAAATTGCCCACCTTCGTGGAAACGGCATCAAAAGTGAAGGGAACCAAGGACTGAAAATCCGGACCCGCGATGACCAAACTGCCGGAGTAGGCGCCCAAGGTCAGGCCGTTGGTTGGCGTCAAAGCCAGGGTCACCACATTACTTTGACCCGGTGCCAGTGACGCCAGCGGTTGGGCTGTGACCACAGAGAGCCAGGGCACGCCCGGCAGCAACACCTGCAGGCTACCGCTGTCGGTTCCCCCCACATTCTCCAAAGCGAAGGAAAACAACGTCTGTGAACCCGGAACCATGGTCCCGTGCAACCTCGATGGAATGGACACCACTTGCGGCTCCAATTCCACGATGGTCGCGTTGATTGGAAAATAATTCGTGACTCCTGCTGAGGTGGAGAATTGCAGGTTGAATTGGGCCTGGTTGGGCGTGCTTCCGGTGGCCTGTAGGACGCAGGTCGCCTGGACCGTGCCGTTGCCGGGCAGCGATCCCGGCACACTAATTTGGACGCTCACATTTGCCGGCGCTCCACGCACACTGGCCGTCAGCCCCGACAGCGCGACGCTGGTCAGATTGGATAATGTAATGGTGTTGGTTTGGGCGTAGCCGACCGTCAACACAGGCGTGAGGGTCGACGGGCTTGCGTTCATGCCGATCAACGTGAATGAGCCTTGCGCCGCTGGATTGTTCACGCCCGGCAAAGCAGCCGCGTATTGCACCAATCCCACCTCGCCAGAAAGCGGAGTAAAGTTCACCGTCGAGCTTCCGTTGCCGCCCGTGGTGAGCGGAATCGTCCGCGTGGTGCCTGAACTGTAAATCCACAGCACCGCTGCGCTGTTGCTCTGCGCTGCATGCGTCCCGCAATTGAACGTTTGCACCGTGAACGGAAAAGTCGTTCCCGCCGGATAGAGCGATTGAGTCGTCTGCGCGCTGGCGCAATAGCCCAGCACCGTCAACATCGCCGGCGCGCTCGTCACCGAACCGACGATGTTGGTGACCACGACTTTGTATTGGCCTTGGTTCGTCGTTTGCACGCTGGAGAAATTGAGGGCCGGGCCGGTCGCCCCGGTCAGCGCGGTGGCACCCTGATACCATTGATAGCCAAAGGGCGATGTTCCGCCGGCCGTGACCGAGAAACTCGCTGTGCCACCCACGCCAACAGCCACGCTTTGCGGGGCGGTAACCGACGGTGGCGACAGCACGGTAAGGGTCGCAGCCGTGCTGACCAGCGTGCCGTATGTGTTGGCGATCACCACCTGATAGCTCCCGCTGTCGGCGGTGACAAGATTGCTGATGTTCAGCGTCGGCGTCTGCACGCCGCTGATTCCGCCGAGGTTCAACAGATTGGCGCCGTTGAATTGCCATTGGTAAGACAATGCCCCGCCGCCGGAGACCTGCACTCGAAATTGTGCGTTACTGTTCAATACGACCGACTGGCTCAACGGCTGCACTTGAATGCTCGGTGGAATCCCGAACGTGAAAGCGTTGGGCAGGCTCGCTTGATTTCCGTCCGGATTATGGATCGTTACGTTGACCGTGCCGGGCGCTGATGACGGTGTCAGCAACGTCAGTAGCGTCGGGCCCGTCACGTTGACTACCGTCGCCTGCGCTGCTCCGAAGTTGACGCTCGCGCCGGTTTCAAAATTCGTGCCGGTCAGGGTGACCGTCTGGCCGCCGTTGGTTGAACCGGTGGGCGGCAGGACGGCTGAAATCACCGGCGGCGCGGCGGCGTTCACCGTGAGCGTTCCGTTGGTGAACGTGACCGAATAATTGATGAGCCGGGCGTAGGGATCCACCAAGGAAGGCACAATGGGATAACCGCCTGGCGGGCTGGCCGGAACGGCGGTGCAGGAGTAATGCGCCGTGATATTGTCCAATCCTTGCAATCCCGCGATCGTACCGGTGAAAGCCGGATTCACCTGGCCGTAGGCACGCGACGCGTTATTGGCGGTCACGGTCAGCGGTGCTTTCGCAACCGCGAGGCTGGCATATTGGCTGACGCTGTTGTAATCCACCGAGTCAGTTGGCGTAAACACCAAGGCAAGCAGGTAGGAACCGGCATTGAGAACCGTGCCAGCGGGCGGATTATAGGAAAATGTTCCCGGCACGTTTGCCGTGGCGTTGAGTTGGGCATTATTCAGGGCCGCTCCATAAGTGACGGGCACCGCATTCGACCAGGTCACCACCGGCGTCTTGCGCTGAACCACCAACGCGGCCGGCTGGCTGACGACCCCACCCACCACATTGCTGACGCTGACCAGATAAGTGCCGGCATCCGCGAACTGGACATTGGTAATGACCAGGACGTTGCTTTGGGAGCCGGCGATGCGTCCGTTGTTGGTCAAATTATTTCCGTTAAGTTGCCACTGGTTGGTGAGAGGCAACAGGCCGGTGGCTTCAACGCTGAAGGAAGCCGTGCCGCCGAGCACCACCGACTGGCTTTGCGGTTGGCCCACGATGACTGGTGCCTCGGTCAAGCATTTCCCCGCCGCGCCCGCGCCATAGATGGCAGTAATCTCATTTGAAGATAAAACGGCATTGTAAACGGACAATTGGTTGATGACCCCATAGAACGAGCCGTTGACGTTTGCATTGAGGTTGTCCGCCCGCACACCGATGGCTGCCGAGGTGGTGAAACTGTAACTAGGGCTGTAAGACCCGGCCGGATACCCAACGCCATCCACATAGAAATACACCGTGCCGTTTGAAGCCGCGGTAACAGCGACATGATGGAGATTTGTATCCGTCACTGCTGCGGCGGAACTTACATATGAAATGTCAACTTGCGACAATAAGAGGGTGCCGTTGGGAAACATCCCCACGCTGTATCCGCCGTGGCCATACCCAAATATCACGCCGCTTCCGTTGCCGACCGTTGGGTCTGTCGTAGCTGTCGTCGTGCTGGCACGTCGCACCCAACCCTCGATCGTGAAAGACTGCAATTGCAGATTGGTCGGATTACCCAGCACTACTCCGGCATGGTTATTGGCAAACAGGAACCCCTGTCCTGCTTCCGCAGGTGCGTATGTTACGCCGTTGGTCAAGATACCGTTGTTGCCGCTGACGATGTCCAGCGCGTTCCCGTTGCCCGGCCACCACGATACCAAACTCGTTGGCGGCGCAGTGCAGTTCAACACCGTCAATGTCGCTACCACACTGGTGACCGATCCGTAAGAATTGGTAACTATCACCGAATAACTGCCCGCGTTGTTATCCGTAACCCCATTGAGGGCGAGGCTGGGCGACGCTGAACCAGAAACCGCCCCTCCATCGCTCAAGACGGCTCCATTGAGGAGCCATTGATAACGTAACGGCGTCATGCCCGTCACCGCTACTGAAAAGGCCGCACTGCCGGCATAGGGAACCGTCGCATTGGTCGGTTGCACCGTAATGGCGGGTGCCAGCGCCACGGTGCTGGTCACCGTCAGATACACGCCGCTGTTGCTGTAGCTCACTCCCAGGCCGGAGGGAATGTTCAACGGAGAAAGCGTGCCGCTGCGGCTGGATGACGAGAGAATGTGAAACGTGCTGCCCGGCGCGGGCACAAATCCGTTGGTCAGCGTCACCGTCAAAAGCCCCCCGAGCGTTGCGGTGCCAACGCCGGTCAGGGTTCCCGACTGGCTGACGTTGGTGCCGCCGAGGTTTATGGCGAGAGTGCCGCCACCTTGCACAAAGTTGTTGCCGTTCAGAGAGAGGGTGCCGCTTTCCAAACTGATGGAGCCACCAATGTTACTATAGGCGCTGGAGATGGTGTTGGTGTTGGTCCCCCCAGACTCGACGATGGTGCCTTCGTTGACAAACCCCGGCCCGCCGCCGTATTGGGAGATCGTAACATTCCCGGAAAAATCCACCACGCCACTGGCTGAATTGGTCAGGATGCCCGCATAGCCATCATGGATCAGCAAATTACCGCTCTGCAAATAAAACGTCCCTTCGTTGTTCAGAGTCTGCCCCAAATTGTAGGTGCTGCCGCTGCTCCCCGCCAACACCAGGACCGAATTGGTGGCAATGGTCAGCGTCTCGATCTGGGTGCCAAGTATCCCGTCGATCCAGGTGAGCACCCCGTTGAACACCCCGTTGCCTTGCAGCGTCGCCCCGTTCAACACCAGATTGGAACTGGTCAGGCTGCCGTTGAAAGTGGCGGTTCCCCCGCTCAACACGACCTGGCCCGCGCCAATGAACAGGCTGCCGGGGGAAAAGTTCGCCGCACTGCTGTTGATGCTGATTGTCCCGATGTTGACTTCGATTGTCCCGCTGTTGTTGAACGGAACAGTAGAAATGGTGCTGGTGCCGGTCCCCCCGGACTTGAGCAGGGTGCCTTGGTTTATGAACCCCGGCCCGCCCCCATATTGGCTGATCGAAACATCCGCCGCCAAATCAACAACGCCGCCGGGCGAATTGGTCAGGATTCCCGCGTAGCCATCATGGATCAGCAAATTGCCGCTTTGCAAATAAAACGTTCCTTCGTTGTTCAAAGGCTGCCCCAAATTGTAGGTGCCACCGCTGCTCCCCGCCAGCACCAGGACCGAATTGGTGGCAATGGTCAGCGTTCCGGTCTGGAAGCCGAGCGTGCCACTGATCCAGGTGAGCACCCCGTGGAGCACCCCGTCGCCTTGCAGAAACGCCCCATTCAGCACCAGATTGGAACTGGTGAGGCTGCCGTTGAAAGTGGTAGTTCCCCCGCTCAATACGGTCTGGCCCGTGCCAATAAACTGGCTGCCGGAGGAAAAGTTCGCCGTGGTGTTGACGCTGATCGTGCCGGTATTGGCCTCCACGGTGCCGCTGTTGTTAAATATCGCGGGCGAAATGGTACATGTGCCGCCCCCTCCTGACTTGACCAAGGTGCCTTCATTGTTGAACCCTTGCCCGCCGCCATATTGGGTGATCGCAATATTATCAGACGTCAACTCCACCACACCGACGGGCAAATTGACCATGCTTCCATAATAGCTTCCGTGGAACTGCAAATTGCCGCTCACCATCTGCACCGTTCCAGCGTTGCTCAAGGGCTGCCCCAAGTAGAAAGTGCCACCGCCAGCGTTCATCACCAGGCTTCCGTTGGTGCCAATGTTCAATGCCACATTTGCCGTGCCCAGGAGCCCGCCGGTCCAAATGATCTGGCCATTCACAGTCAACCCGCCATTGTCGTTAAGATCACCGCTTAACGCCAAAACGCCATTCGCGTTCACCGCGCTGGCGGCGGCCAGGGTGAGCGTGTAGCCCCCCGTCACGAGCGTTTGCTGTCCGCTGCCGCCACCCAACGTCAGACTACCCACTGACGGGCTGATGTTCAGCGTCACCGTGTATGTGCCGGCATTGGTGATGATGGCATTGTCGGAGCTGCCCGGAATACCGTTCGGATTCCAGTTGGAGCTTGAGCCCCACACTCCGCCAACGGTATTGGTCCAGACGAATGTGGCGCAGTGGCCAAGAGGCGCCACCAGCAATATGGCGAATACACCTGCGGCAATCGCGAGAGTTATTGGTGTTTTCATGGATTTTAGGATTTGGTTTAAAAAAGAACTTTTACCGCTCTGAAAGAATGTGTTCTTGGATTCGGGAGCCTTAGGCACGGGAATGGAAGACAGTTCCATCCCGCTTGCTGAATAAAACCGTGACAACAAGTAAACTCTGTTCCAAATCTGAGTCAGGGCCGACTTCAAATCCATTTACATTTACCAACATTGCTTTCACCAACACTGAATTTTAAGCCTATATCAACTTAAGATGATTGTGTCAATCCACATTTTATTTGGCTTTCCCCCGTTTTTTTACCGGAGAGCGAAAATGCGTCGTTGGCCGGCCGGTGCGCCAGTCGGCAAAAGCCGACACATCCGTGAAGCCAAGGACGTGTTATTCCTTGGCCCGCCCGGTGTGGGCAAAACGCATCTGGCCCAAGGCATTGGTTACGAAGCCATCCGCCAGAACTTCCTGATGCTCTATCCGATCACATTTAAACCACCATCATTGCCCATATGCTGAAAGGTGTCTATGAAAACGAAATTCTGGCTCTGCAAACGGAAGGGAATCTTCTTCAGTTTCGATTCGACAACGGGCAAAAGAGAAAGCCTTCATACCAGCGAAAGAGAAGAAGCGAAACAAATCATCCGCGCGAAGAATGACGCGGCCACGCAACCGGCCATCAACATCTCCATTGCCAAAGCCTATTTGGTTGGCATTGACCCGAAACTGGCGGAACGCACGTGGGCTTTCGTGATTCAGGAATTATGTGCGGTGAAAAAGGAAAGCACCCGGCTGCGACGGGAGCCACAGACGCAAAAGCATTTCACCTTCGCTATCGGTTGTTGTCATATAAATCGCCAAACAAGGCGAAATATGCACCATTGATGGATGGGGTCCGCCTTAAATGGCGATTTACTGTTTTATTAAATTCGTCATTTATGACGATTTGATTGACATTTAACACTCAATTCGCCATAAAAGGCGTGTTATGAAAATAACCAAACAAGCCACTGACGAAGTGATTCTCGGCGAACTGGGCGGACGACTGGCCAAGATCCGGCTGGATCGCAATCTCACGCAAGCGGAATTGGCGACGCAGGCCGGGGTTTCGAAGCGCACCGTGGAACGGTTGGAAGCGGGGACGGTGGGGACTCAATTGTCCGGCTTCATTCGCGTGTGCCGTGTGCTCGATGTGATCGAACGCTTCGATCTGCTTGTCCCGGAACCAGTGCCCAGCCCGGTCGAACAATTGAAAATGGCTGGCCGGAAACGTCAGCGCGCTTCCACACCCAAGCCCGCCAAACTTTCAGCCAAAAAATGGCAATGGGGAGATAAGTGATGACCTTGGCCGAAGTCCAACTTTGGGGTCGAACCATCGGAGCCGTCTCGCTGGAGGAGGGGGGCAGCTATGCGGCATTCCAATATGATCCGGCTTTTGCGCAGAGCGGTATTGAAATTTCACCCATTACCATGCCGCTCGGCGGCCGGGTATATGTCTTTCCGGATTTGCCGCAACAAACATTTCACGGGTTGCCGGGTCTGCTGGCCGATTCGTTGCCCGACCGGTTCGGCAACGCCTTGATTGATGCGTGGCTGGCAACGCAAGGCCGGACGCCCGACAATTTCAATGCGGTGGAACGGCTTTGTTACATCGGCGCGCGCGGCATGGGTGCGCTGGAGTTCGCGCCCGCCATCGGGCCAAAACCACAGCCGGCGAAGAAGATTGAGATTGATGCCCTGGTCAAACTGGCGTCAGCAGTTCTTAGCCATCGCAAAAATCTGAAAACCACTTTTGCCAGCGCGGGCAGAAAAAACGCCCTGAACGACATCTTGCGTGTTGGCACTTCCGCCGGGGGTGCGCGGGCGAAGGCGGTCATCGCCTGGAACCGCGAGACCAACGAAGTTCGTTCGGGGCAGATCACGGCGGGACAAGGATTCGATTACTGGTTGCTGAAATTTGATGGTGTTACTGGCAACAAGGACAAGGAACTCGAAGATCCAAAAGGTTACGGTGCGATTGAATACGCGTATTATTTAATGGCGAAGGCGGCGGGCATCACCATGAGCGAATGCCGTTTGCTGGAAGAAAGCGGGCGGCGGCATTTCATGGCCCGGCGTTTTGACCGGCTCGAAGGCGGGGAGAAGTTGCATATGCAGTCATTGTGTGCGCTGGCGCATTTTGATTTCAATCACGCGGGCGCGTATGCCTACGAGCAGGCGTTCCTGGTCATCCGCCAGTTGGAATTGCCGATGGAAGCGGTGGAGGAACAGTTCCGGCGAATGGTGTTTAACATCATCGCTCGCAATCAAGACGATCACGTCAAGAACATCGCCTTCCTGATGGACAAGGCCGGTCGTTGGTCACTCGCGCCTGCTTTCGACGTGATTTACAGCTACAATCCGGCGGGCGACTGGACCGCGCGGCACCAGATGACGATGAGCGGCAAGCGCGATGGATTCACACTGGCCGACTTTCGCACCTGCGCCAAAAATGCCTTGATGAAACGCGGTCGGGCCGAGGCCATCGTCGAAGAAGTTTGCGCCGCTGTGGCAAAATGGCCGGACTTCGCGGAACAGGCGCGGGTGATGGATGACTGGCGCAAACAAATACAGCACAATCTTCGGTTGGATTTGCCGCGTACATAATGCCTTCCGGCTTCGTGAATTGCGCCGCCCATGATACCGCTCCGTTCCGCTTGGCCGGGATTTCAGGTGCCAAAAGAGGCAAGCCAGAATGTGACTTTCCACTGGCACTTTCAGAAGGCCGGAGGCGGGCGCTGTGCGGCGGTTTTTTGCTCCATTTGTTAACCGCTCATCCCAAACTTTTAATCGCTCATCCCAAAGTGTTGACCGCTCATCCAAATCTGTTAACCGTTCATCCCAAGCCACTTGCACTTAAAAACAGGCCAAAACGACGCTCCCGGCAAATCGCGCCCCCCTTATCTGACACTGACCTGCGGAACATTCAGATAAAAAACACAAAAAAACTGTTGACACTCCTGCTCGATGGGGGTATAAAAGGGGAAATAAGATTTTATAGATAAACCTATAAATACACAAAAAATCAAAAAAAACCAAACATAACCCTATGAAAATGAAATTAATCGGCACGGTAATAGCAGGCACGGCGCTACTCGTTGTGCAGGCCCAAGCGCAGAATTTGATTCAGAACGGCAGCTTCGAGTCTCTTTTGGTTCCCGGAGTGAAAGTATCCAGTGGCTTCGGCGGCGGTGGTGTTCCAGGCTGGGACGGCCCCGTAGCGGGTGACACAGGTGTGGATGTGGGCACGTCGATAAAGGCACCAGGTGCTCAAAACGGGGTTAATGCGGCGTATTTCCATAACCAAGACGGTTGGGCGCAGCAGACAGGGAGTGCAGCCCTCGGAGGCAATCCAGTCATTACCAGTGGGCAAAATTATGATCTCAGCTTCTGGACAATGAACATTGATACCTACCAGCCTTGGGGGAGTGCCGGTCTGGGTGTGATTTCAGTCGAGCTCTATTACGGAAGCCCCGGAAACGACATCTATTCCGAAGTAGATTTCAATTTGGGTCTGTCAAGCAACGGAGCTACACCTGGAACATGGGTTGCCCAAAACCTGATGATTCCGTCAACCGACATTCCGGTGGCTGCTATCGGGCAGGATATCGGGCTCAGAATATGGAACAGCTCAAGCGCCCCTAATGGCGGTTCTTGGATCTATGTGGATAGCGTCAACCTTCAGGCCGTTCCGGAACCCAGCACGATCGCGCTGCTCGGCTTTGGCGCCCTTGGCGGTCTTTTGGCTCTGCGCCGTCGTCACGCTTAATTCGCCCAAGCTGAAAATTTTTAACGTTCAAAACGGAGGGAAGAAATTCCCTCCGTTTTTTTATGTCCGGTGCCCGGCTCAATCACGGCCAGTTGCCATTATGTTCGCGAAACCTCTTCTCTTCCAGTTCCTGGAAGCAGAACATCTCCGACCCATTGAGTTTGGACATGGCAGTCTTGCGTTCTCCTTGAGGTGCAATTTGCCGGGGCTTTCTTTTGCCTGCTCGCGTCCGCTGCGGCTCGGGAGAGCCGCGCCCCAAAATTCGCCGGATTTTTTTCGGGAACACGATCCCCAGGCAAGCCTCTGCAACCGTGGGGCGCATCCGCGCACT
>Ga0265323_10001159_pt1 | contig 13470 bp, 23 predicted proteins | sample 41225metaG_FD_193580 | JGI IMG/M metagenome (GOLD analysis project Ga0265323, IMG submission 193580) | Rhizosphere microbial communities from Carex aquatilis grown in University of Washington, Seatle, WA, United States - 4-12-25 metaG | ecosystem: Host-associated > Plants > Roots > Rhizosphere... | reverse complement strand
TTATTTTCAACTGGTTTTTCTTCAACATTGTCAATATTTTTCTTTGGTCTAGCCATGAAACACTCCTAGTTTTGGTTTCATTGGCAATATTTCAAATTTTAATTATTTGTGGAAGACAAATTTTAGTTTACAAGACGCATTGAGTAAATTTGCAAGAAGCATTGAGCAAAAAAAGGGCCCCTCAGAACGAGGGGCCCAGGAAATTGTCTAGCAATTATTAGATTGAGAGACCTTTCTTAGCAATCCACGAATATGTTTTGCTAGCAACCAATACAGACGTGTCGATAATAACGCCATTAATGGAAGCATTTCTTGTTGCATCATCCAAAGAGTTCGCAACAGGAAGGGCTACTGTATTGATAGCAGCTTCGCCAACTGGAACAACTTGGGCAAATCGAATGCCCGTAGCTGCCAATGCAGATGTTGGGAAGGCGAATGCCGTAAAGGCTGTTGAGTCAATATCAAGGGTGATCGTATTGACTGTGGCACTATGGGCTATAGCAGTAATTGTAGCCAGATAGTTATTGATCTCGGTCATTCCAAATTCAGGAGGTACAATAATACGTACCTTCTCCCCAACTTGAAAATCATGGGCCACTGACATCGTAACCACAGCAGGATTTGCTTGCGTGATGCCTGTGATATATCGCACTCTTGGATAGTATCGTGGCGATGCAGCTATTCCAGGATTCGTTACAGAAGTGCCTTGATATGGTAACTTTCTATAGAATCCAGCAGTAGCAGGTGCGGCAAACCCAGAGGCATCTAAGAAGCCAAGAGTTTGTGACACACCAGCATTTACCGCCGTTACTGAGAAATCCATCCCAGCAATTTGAAGCATGCCAGTCGTCCCATAGACTCGTATAACATCACCAATGCCACCCGTAGTTGCAGAAAGCGCAAGAGGATGGTTGATTTGGTTGATGCCCGTGATTGCGATAGCAGGGCCAGGATTTTGGCCAGCTGTATCAGAAACGAAGGTGAACCCGCCAGTTAACAGAATTGTGTCTGTCAAAACGTTGGGGTTGGCACCACTACCTGTTGATACCCTTGCGGTATTTACTGTAGATGATGCTTGCCCCGAAGCCTCAATGATTGTGGCAGCGTGGGCAGTGTAATCAGTTTCGTTCCTAATTTTGAACTCAGTTGCCCCAGAGGGAAGAGAGATCAAAACAGGAGCCAGTGTAGCACCAGTAGTAAAAGTGCCAGTCAAAATGGCATTGATAGGTGAACTCATATTTTTTTACCTCCTTATGCCAATGTACAGCGAAGATTTAGAAGCCACTGGTCGTTCAAAATTCTTGGTACTTCTGCGAACTTGTACCCAACGCTTGCGTTTAGGGCTAGAGGACCGTCATAAATGGGTGGTCTGTAAATAAATTGTGCACTATACCCATCTTGCTCTACGGCTGCATAAGATTCTCTGCCGACACAAAATATATTGTAGACATCTGCACCTAACATTGAAGCATCAGGAGTTACGCTACCAATCGAAGACAATAAAAATCTTACATTGGCAACCGTTCCCCATTCTGCATCGAGCGTCGATTGCTGATTTGGATAATTCCATTTTTGAATAAAGCCATTGACATTGTCAAGTTGGCCAATCAAATTTGTGTGACCAAGGCCAAAATACGCATCGCGTACAGGGGCCGTTCCAAATTTATTTTCGCCTTCTACGCCTGTCACAAATGAATATGCATTATTCCCACGAAGGGTTCTAACGACATAGTCAACGTCTGACCGCGTGATTTCTGTTGGGTTATCACCGTCTACACCACCAACACAGTTCGCAAATGCCGCTGTGGCTGCCAGCATATTTCTCATCAGCTGGTCTTCAGTCTGACGAAGGGATACCAATCTATTACTTTTGTGACCAGTTGTACGATAATTCCGTATGACTGGCGGGACAGGCTCTTCGGCCCATCCTCAGCGATTTCATGTATAGTCGCTGTTTAGACTATCGCATACAATCTGGATCGAGAACCCATTGCTCATTCATTTCTTTTGATGAATACTCGAACTTAGGGAATCCCATTTTTTCCCCTGGTTCTAATGGATTTTTAAGATCTAGATTGCTCTTCTCACTTAGTCGTTCAGGCTGTATGAAATCTTCCAATAATTTCGAAACTTCTCTTCGTACTATGTATGAAAATTCTTCATTGCAATTATTGCATAGTAAGATTTCATCATAATATCTATTCCCATCTCCAGGATGAAGCCATTTTTTGCATTTGTTACATTCCATACTTGCCCCTTGTTACCCTCAGCTTATGCTGCAAGGGCCTCCAAGTCAATCAGAGAAAATTTACCCTCAGCATATTTTTTACCGAGCCTTTGTGCAGCCTCATTTAAAACAGGATCTTGGTTTTGTAACGTAACCTGTTCATTTAGAAGGATATACGTACCGTAGAAATCCATCTTGGCATCAATGTTTAATGCCGTGAGGTTCTGTGGAGCTGGTGTGATGCCACTATTTCCCAATGGGACAGGTGCAGTTGCCAGCGGGTTGTATCTCCTAAATCTAAGAGTTGTACCACCATTTCTTGGCATTGCTTTAAGGTCTGCCGGGATCTTGTGGATCATGTACGGGACAGGCACAGAAAGCAACTTAAACGAGAAGCTCTGCTGGATTGGAGCCGGCAAGGTACTCGAAGTTGTTATAGTCATGTTTTGGATCCAAATAAAGTAGATCCAAAACTATGCAAGCTTTATAGCCTGTTGCATTTCCTGCCAGAGTTGTTTTTTGAGCTCTGGAGTAAGTCCATTTTCAAACTTGTGGACCTCGCCTATAGCGCTTGATTTTGTCACCGACTGGACCGAGACAGGCTTTTTGGAGTTTTCTAAGGCCCTTGCCTTCTGTGGCTGTGTTTTCGCCATATCCCCAATTCCTGTTCTTTTTAGCATTTTATAGGCAGCAACTGCTTGCTCGTAAGGGTTCTGAGCCAAGGCATATAAAGACATTGCAAGTTCTGGATCTTGTTGTTTCAACAAATCAATGTTGTCTTGTGTGACAACGTTCTCATAGTCAGGGAACCTATTCTTAAGTCTTTCATCGACAGTGGAAGCATCACGTTCACGAATAGCCTGGACTGCAACTTCTCTCGCCATTTTTTGTGCAAGGCTACGGGCCTGCTTTGCTGTGACAATGTCATCATCTGCGAGTTTTGCTAGGTCATCTTCTTCTTGAACAATTGGCCTCTCTCTATCTGCTTTAAGCTGGCGAATCTGTTCATCCTGCTCTTGCATAATCCTCCGCACTTCACGCCAATTCCTCTCTTCATCCGTCATGACTGGAGGCTGAGATTGTTGGACTTCTGGTTGGGGGACGTCCTGTGATTGTTCTGATTCTGCTGGCTGAGCGACTGCCTCTTCTACGCTCGGATTTTCATCTTCAGACATCTACATTCCTTGGGTTTGCGAGACCCCGTTACGCCTATAAGTTAATGTTTGGAAGAGACAGAGTACGTCTGTCAAGCGACTATTTTAGTCCAAACAATCCTCTTGATAGGCTAAAGGAATTATTTTGTCAAATATTTCTATGTAGATGGATATTTAAGAAGATTTTGTGATTTGTCTATAAAATAGGCCTAAAATAGTCTGTCAAGGTGATGTTTTGCATAAAATAATGTTTGCGAACAATCTTTTTTGATTATCTTTGAAAATATACCAGTTTTAGGTATGTCAATGAAACATGTGGATTTTTTGATTATTTGGCCTATTTTTCTCCAATAGGATTATTTTATCTAAATAATTCTTACGAGATTGAAGGGAAATGTACTTGCCGAATTTTTGGCGAATAAGGATGATATAGACAAAAAAGGAGATCGAAAATGAAACAGATACTGTTTGCTTTTGCCATCTTTACAAATGTAGCATGCTTTACCCTATCACAGTTTCACGGTGAAACAGGGTCTGATAGAAGTGACAGGCCAGAACAAACGGGTCCAGCCGCACCAGGTGAGCCAGCATGGACATTAACGAAAAACGCTCGAGGACCTACAGGACGCGCTGAAGACCCAAATCCAAGGCCAGATAGAGAACCTCAGGGAATAATCATTAGCCTACATACAAGCGAGCCAAATGGACCAGATGGACCAATGACAGGTTCGGGAGACAAGGGGCCTAGAGGGATGAGTAGTGAGTATTACGCGGCTTTGACAAATGATCACTATGCTGGGCCAGACTGTGGATTGGATTAAGAGGAAAGAAGTCTCAGACGAACCAAGCCCAAAACTCCAAAGCATTCTTGTTATTGGCAAACATTGCGATAGAGAGCATGTAGCATTTTATTATGAGGGAACATGGCATCATGTTAAGGGTTGCAATGAAGAAGGATTTCACTTCATTGGAGGTGAAATAGATTTTGACTACTGGATGCCACTACCTGAGCCACCCAGCAATTCTGAAGAGAAAACTGTTTATAAAGATTTTGAATGTACAATGGGCGATGGGTTAGGTGAAGACAATACCTGGTAATTTTTCCAAGAATTCAAAAGAATAAGAGAACACATGGATTATCCCTTTCACCTAATTTGCAACGGACTACGATTCCTTCTCTTATATCAAAAACACCTCGAAAGAAAGAGGAAATTTTCAGAAAAAGAATTCATCGTAATGAAGATGTTTGAACAACAACCAATTGTTTATTGTCTGGTAAAGGTAGATAAGGGGTATTTACCTCTCAATAGAGATTATAAGCCGATTGGATTTGTTGGTGGATGGGCTAATTATGATGAATTTCCTTTTTTAACTATTCTAGAAGGGTTTATTGATTTAACTATTTTTGATGAAGATCATGTAGTAGGAGACAAGTTGTTTTTATATACAGACAAAACAACCCCATATAGAGAAAAAAACATTAAAGGATACATCCACCGAGTATTAACTGCTTTTAAAAAAAATGAAGAGTTTTACAAAATTGCTGATGGCTGGAAAAAAAGCGAATATTCTTTATATTACCACAAGGGAAATTCTCTTTTTACACTAGAGCAATTCATTGGGAAACCCCAATAGCTAAGACATTGCCCAATCAAATGTATAAGAGTCGCGATCTAGACTCTTAGACAAACACATCTCGATCCATTTGACCAACTTAGGGTCATATTGATCTGGATTTTTAGCAATCGTGATACAGTCTTGCCAACCTGGAAGTGACCATAGAGCCTCAACGTGCCCTTTCTTGGCGTCTACAAGATATAGAGTCTTGGTGGCATTGGGATATTGTTCCATCATTTCGAAAGCATGTGGGGGAGTCTGGCGGGCTATAAACCAATTTCGTACAACATTCTCTGCCCACATTTCCTTCTTCGTGATGACAAACACATAGAAGGGCGACTTGTACTTGTGTTGGTTCTCCTCAACGCACTTCTCTATCTCCTTAGCGTAGTCAGGAGCATAGGCATCAAGAGTTTCGCCAACAGTTTGGGTAGCATAAGGCTTGGAAAGAATATCAACTACAGCCTGGCCAACCCTTTTTGCATGGCAACCAAATCTATCGTAGTCGTATTTGTCCTTAGGCTTTTTGTTTTCATCATCAGGGAACTTGATGAGGACCATATCACCTATTTTTGGTGCATCTTCTTCAAAGTCATGGCCAGTCGAGCCCTTTTTCCTGTCACTCCTAGGCCCTTAGCCGCTGTCTTAATCTTTTTGGCTGGGATTTTGCCTGTCTTTTTACTGACGCCCAAAGTCTTACGAAGGGAACCAGGTTTTTTGATGGCTCCCGAGATCCAGTTGTTGGACATTATCGACCCCTACATCCATGCTTCATGGACTTCATCAAGGACTTATCCTTCTTGATGGCACTCTTTTCTTCTTTGATGTCTTCCTTGAGATGGCCAACCACCTTCTTGCCTGGCATAGCCTTCTTCAGCATCTTGCCAAACAACTTCTTGTCGGCAGCTTCATCATCGTGTCCGCGCATAGTTCCTCGTTAGTGTTGGAGGTAAGGTCCCGTAAGGACGGTCTTTTCCATCTGTTTCTTCTTGGGGACCTTGACCCCCTTACCTTTCATAACCTTTTCAGCGACTTTTTGAGGCTTGCCGCCAGGCCTTATCATTATCATTTAGTGTTGATTTGAAAGAAATTTTTCAGTCTGACCCTTGCCATGATTCACCGTCTTGTCAACACCGGTGATCGTGTCATCAAGGTATTCTTCAAAAGTAGATTGTTTAGGAAAAGCCCTCATAGTTACGTCTTGGGGCATGTTAGCAAAGCTGGTTTTATCAAGACCAAAAGAAGTCTCGGAACTTGTTGATTTCTTGGCCATTTATTCCTCCTAAGGAATGTTTTGGTTTTCAATCTTTACTTTATTTGCCAAAGGATTTTTTAACAATGAACTTTTCATCTGAATTGGCTAAGGTTGTATAAAAGGTCATTACTAAACTCCTGCCTGTTGATTTTGGGGTTGTATCTTTTGCTGTGGCTCGATCTGATTCTGTACCTGTGTAGATTGCATGATCTGAATTGCCTTCCCAATCTGTTCAATATCCATTCCTTCAACTTCCTTGTCCATGCTCGCAATCTCTTTGGCCGCCTTGATCAAATTAAGGAAGGCGGCTGTTTTGTCTTGCTCTGCCCTATTTAGTCTCTCTTGACCAACTGCTGCATCAATCTGGACCTTGTTCATTCTCTCTGCAGCTAATGCATGTTGACTCTCAGCAAACCCTATCTTGGTTTCATTGTCAATTTGCATATTCTGCATTTGGATTTGAGCCATTTGCTGCTCTTGCTCTTTCTCCTGCTGCTCTGTTGCCTCGATTTGCTTGATAAGTTCGTCTTTGTTGGGCAGTTGCATGTTTTCGAGGATGTAGGACGTTGGTATTGGGATGCCAAGCTCCTTAAGGTATAGGGCTTGTTGCAATGCTAACTGCTTTTGGGTAGCTGTTAATGGGGCCTCTTCGACTAGGGCGTCATATTTGCTGAAGGCTCGATTGTAGAATTCTTGGCTGGGCTCATCGTTAATGATTCTAGAAACCTTGCCTGGAGTCCAATTGGCTTGCATCATTTGGAGATGTAATTTTCCTAGGAGTTTTTGTGATTGATCGAGGTTGTCAAACAAGCCTTGAAGAGTCACTAATCCAGCACCCTGCCTTAGAATGGCTAAAACACCCGCCTTATCATCTGTCGCTGCCCCCAATAACTCCTCTGACACTCCGGAAATCTGCTGTATCTCATTGCCCAACATCTCAGACAATTGGATCATGCTTGGCGGGACTTGGGGAGGAAGAATTTGCTGTGCGTCATCCATTTGGGCTTCTGCCTTGAGAGCTAACCCTCGACCTTGGCCTTGTAAGAACACGTCTTTGGGGTTAACAAGTGCATTTTCCTTGTACTTCCAGCCAGAGGTGATTTGGGATTCGAGGATATCTAATGAGGTGATCATCCTTCGATTGAAAAGGTACTGCGCATCCCTGATTCCTCTTACTACGCCCTGAACTCTCCAAGGGAAATAGGGGATCTCTGGAGTGTAGTAGGCCCAAACAGGGACAAATGGGTAGGAGTCAATACCTAAAGGATTTTCTCCATGGTACATGACCTTGCCCTGAACGACGATGCCCAGCTTAACTGTAGGTATCTCGTTCTTCGTGACAATGGTTTGAGGATACATGTGCAGAAAGTCCCTCAAATCCTCTTCATCACCCCTCCATTCAATCGATTCACCAGTGGCTGTATCAACGATCACTTGCTGAGATCTCGTGGATAGATACCAGAACTCGTCGTAAATGATTAAATCTTGCATGCCATAATTGTAACTTTCTGGAAGAAATTGAAACTTGCCATCACGATTTCCCCAACCAGACATGTTTTTTATCTCATTCTCACGACCAGGAAGCAGGGACTTTACTTGGTTTCTAGACAAGTATTTTCTAGTCCAAAGTGCGTTACAGTCTGACAAATCTTTCTTTTTAAAGTATGGGTCAATCAAATAAGCATTGTATGAGAGGTTGTCAACTTTAATATCTCCATTGACAGGATCCCTAGTATAGTCAACCCAAGTAGACAGAAGATTCATCCCAGAGGTCAATGCTCCCTCAAATGCTTCTGAAATCGTCTCCAAAACACCGCCATGAGTGTTTACATGATATAGGAGCTTCGTAAATTGGTCCGCAGTGTGTTGTGCTCCAGACTCAATGGGTGTGACCATAGTGCTCTTTCGATGCTGCCTCTGGTACCCTGAAATCATGTTGACGACACGACGAATGCGGTTGAAGTTGAATTGGCGGCGACGAAAGGCAGGGAGGTTTCCATAAATATCATTGTACATCGATTGATCCCCGGCAAGGAATCTATTGTCGACATCTGCCTCTGACCAAAAGGACTGGTTGATAGTAATATATTTAGCGTAGCAGTTGTCCATCATCTTCAAGAGATTGTGGTCATTTTCGACGTAGTAGGAATCAGAGAGCTGGGGGAAAAGAGTCATACGCCCTTCGTATTTTATAATTTCCTTTACAATACAAGGCTTCGCGAATTTTATTCAAAGACTAGCGGGATTTTGCTTGAGAAAAATTAATCGAAAAAGCAAGGTGAGACTTTATGAACAAGATCCCCAGGGTCTGAGATGAAGATTATATATATAAATAGTCTTCATCAGAGGGTGTGGAAGTGTTCATAGCTCTCTACATTACCTGTTGATAGCAATGTTCGTGGATGACAATAGGGAAAGAGAGAACAAGTAGCAGACAGGAAAGGCACAATGCATAAGAGCAAGTACGAACTTGAAGATGAAGCAGAAATGCGTGAGATGTTAGATGAGTACCACGAGTTATTCGATAGGATGGTATTCAAAGGACAATGGGAGAGATGTACGAATGAGGAAGAGCTAACGGAGCTCCTTATGGAAACTCATTTGCTAGCCCAGGATTTCATGGATTCACTCAATAGGATTAAGGAGAATAGAAATGGATTGCCCCGAACAAAACCCCACAGAACTCGCTCCACAAAAAGTTGCAGACACGGAGACTCTGGAGAAGATTAGGGATAGGACGAATAAAATTATATCCAGCTTCTTCGAGGTGGTTAGGTCTGACGAGGTATACAATAAGACGCTTGAAGAGGCAAAAGAAGAAGCACAAAAGTTGTGGCAAATTGAGGCGTCTTCACTCATGCAAGCCATTGCAGCTATATCCACAAGCGTTATTCTGTCGATCAACAACAAAGGTATAGACATTAACGAACTCATAAATGATCATTTCCGATCTGTGAATACATATCTCAAGCAATCTATACAGACTTAAGCTGGACAACCGCAAGAGGTGGAGGAGGCATCAAATGGCGAAAGCACCGAAGAAGCCATCAAAGAATGAGCTTATACAAATGAAGATAGAAGCTCGAGCGCAGGCAATCCTAAAACATCTCTACAGATACATTGATGATACTCGAGATCTAGTAGTGGATGAAGAGGATAGCGAATTAGAAAGGATCACTGACGAGTCTTTGGTCTTGATGCGTGTGGCTGCTTCTTTTTCTGCCTATGTGATTGAGGAAACTAGTAAAGAAAAAATTGATATAAACATTGTCTATGAGGCCTATCTGACACTTTTGGATATCTTTCTAGATGAAAAAGAAGAAGGGAAGACATGAAACATCTCGCCATCGCACTCCTTGCTCTATGTTCAACATCGGCAGCTTTCGCGGGCCCATCCTATTTGCCATTCGAGGATGAGAAACACCCAGAGAGGTATCACCTCGACATCGACACCCCTCCCATTGCTTGCCACACAGCACACCCTCACTTTAAGGTCTATTATTTCGATGAAGAAGGAAGAATGGCGGCCGTTTATAGAGTTAAGTTAGTTAGAATTGACGATATGGGAGTTTATTTTAACAAGTCAGACATTATAAGGGTCAAGAAATGCCACCAGAAGAAGAGATAATCAACACCATCCCCGGTCAAAATGATTATGACGGAGACTAAAACGATAGAGACTACGGTCGTCCTTCCTGTCAGGATATCTCAAAACTTCAACAAAGACCTATTGTCTATTTCCTTTCCATTATTTAGTGCTAAGGTATGGACGATTTACTCGTTCATTAAACTTAAACTTGAACGAAAGTCTAAGTGCAGCAAAGAAAAGTATCAAAAGTTTGCAGAACTTGAAAGAAGGTTTTTAGATTTATATGAGTGGGCGAAGGCTGAGGAAGAAAACCCCAAAAAACTCCCAAATAACAAGGCTCAAGGATCCCTGTATTTCCCTTGGTTTGTTGATCGAGGCCGTAGAAACCTATATTTTCGATTGGAACAAGAAGCGTGGAGATTCTTTACGAAACACAAATACAACTCTCCGAATGAGAAAGGCCAACAATGAACATGGAGACTAATTATGCATGATGGTTTTCCCCCTAAAAACTGTCCCCATTGCAACGCCCTGCTAGATGATGGGGACATCTACGAACACTACCTCAAAGAATATGGTGACGAGAAGAAGGCCCTGGAGACTGCAGGGGATTTTGGTTGGACAAAGGAAGACCCTCATCATTTCTCTAGAATTATGGGCATCTATTCTTATGTAACTGACCGATGCGAATCATGGGAATGTCCTGATTGCAAAAAGGAGATCATTCGCTATGGGAAGTCTTATCGCCCTACGAAACTATGTGCGGAATCGCTGGATTGACAAGACACATGCCCTAACCTCGAAGCTTAAGAGGGGGCAATGGTATGATTTTGATGAGCGACTTTTACATTGTATGTTCGATGGACTGGTAGATTTTGTAGAGTGTGAAGCGGGAATGAGAAGCCTTGAATGGCAAACCACACTCACAGCAGGTAAGGAATGGCACTATCTAGAAAGCGATCCAAAGTACAATGATCCGATCCAACAGGCTCTTGATGCAAAAGAAATTATTTCTCTTTACAAATGGTGGAAAGACATCAGACCTCAACGACCTGACCCATACGACCAAGAAGAGCTTGACTCCATGGACTGTGTTCAAATGGAACAAGATCAGATGGATGAAGACACAAAAATGATGGTAAGGCTGGTGAAGATTAGGGGATCAATGTGGACATAGAAGAGCTCCCATAGCTCAGTAGTAGAGCAGTTGGCTGTTAACCAATTGGTCGGAGGGGCGGAACCTTCTGGGAGCGATAATGTGAGGTGAAAATGAAGCGTCAGGTCTATACCTATCCAGAATGCAAAGACAAAAGGATACAAAAGGCCGTTGAGCATATTCTTCGAAGAAGTATAGAGGATTCAGAAAGGGCGGTCTTCAAAAAGTACCAAAAAGCCAGGCATAATGAGATGTGTCTACCTGGTGGATTCCTACCTCCTCCATGGCCTTTGACAGCCGAAAATGAAGATAAAACATTTGGCTGGCTTGCTTTTCAAGATTGGTTGACGGAAGAGGATTGAAGTGATGAAAAGTGAGGTGATAAGGGCTAGTGTTGAGGTCTAGCGGCAGCGATCGGGTGATGCGTTGCCAGTGGGGTCCGGAAGGTCTGGGCCTCATTTTGAACTAAGGAAGGAAAATATGGAAAAGTCAAAAGAGATGCCGAAGTGGGTTGACGATATTGAGGCCCTTAGTCATCACCAAACAGCCTCGATGTTTACATGGCTAGAAACCCATCATATTGGTGATGAAGAGTCGGTAGCTATTAAAGCCTGTGCAGTAGTGTTGGCCAGAGCTATTAATATATTTGTAAAAGAAAAGGCTAAAGAAAAAGAAATGACCTTAGTTTTTAAGCTTTTAAAAGACCTTATTTTGCATCAATAGCAGGAGCTTCACCTGCTTCTTCTGCCTTCTTCCTATCCTGCATCAATTGAAAATGTGTCTTCTTCTTGGCTGTAACTTCCCACTTCTCCAACAATGTCCGGACATCAGTCTCAGTTCCAGTGAAGTTTATCTCTTCTTTTTGCCCTAAATGGAACTTGCCACACCATATCAACATGGTCGGGTTGCCATCCTCGACGGCTTTTTTCCATTGAGCACGCCTCAGGGACTGTTTTCCAGACTCTCTAGCCCGCTTTATAACATCCGCATAACGCCTAGCAAGGGTATCGACAGAAACTCCCATGACAGCCGCAATCTCATTATCTGTGCATTGGACTGAGGCCAAATCCTTGAGTTCTTTAAGGTTGATTTCTGTTTTAGGTCTCCCACCTAAGTTCTTTTTTTTCACTGCCATTATGCCCCCACGTTTATACTTAAACCATAGCACGTAAAATATTGTTGTCAAGGGGTTATTTTATTCATGAAGACATAGGTTTATTGATTGCATTAAAATCATCGATAACATTAATATCATTGGCGATTGAAAGCTCCAGGCTAGCCATTTCTCTAGCAGGAAATGGCGGGGTGATTTATGTATAACACAAACAATGAGGACAACATGAGTTTTGATTTTTACAAGTCATACGATCGAAGTGGAAACTCAAGATATTTTGCAGATAATGAAGAGGCAGACGAGCTTCTGGAATTTCTTGGTGTTGAAGCAATGTATGTCGATGAAAAGCACATGGACAAGATCTATAATTGGCTATCAAAAATGGGCCATGAATGCTATGTAGAAAACAAGCCGCAAAGAAGAGTAAAGGAAGAAATTAAATTTGAGCCAAGTAGACACCTAGCCTACGTGTAATTCCCAGTCCCACTCAGTATTTGGGTGGGACTTTTGTTTGTCCATAGCCCCACTATTTTGTTCCAGCCTTAGGCACCCTGTCAAGATGAGCGAGGTAATAAAAAATAGTGTTGGCATCAGATAGGTTTGTTTTGAGCTCCTCCTCAAGAATGCATACCTCATCCTGTTCCGCCCTATATTTCCTCGTCTCTACTGAAGCCCTATAAAGCCGTTCAACAATATCTTCTTCTTCTTCCATTTTCCTCCTGGGTGTTGTGTTTTGGAAAAAGACTAAGAATGGTGGGTTTTTTTGGCAAGAGGGGAAATTTTGGGGAGGGGGGCGCGGGACATATGGGGTGGGGCTAAGACTCACAAGCCTAGAAAATATGGCCTATCCTTCCTCATTTATCAATGCCCAAGTTCGTTGATTTGTGCCACTGCCGGTGGCACTAATTGGCATTCCAATAGGCCTTAACTAACACTACCGTTTGTCTAGGAATGGTGGCTAAAGCTGTAGGAGTATCTTGCTAAAGCTGTAGGAGTATCTTGCTAAAGCTGTAGGAGTATCTCTCTCAGTCACCGTCCTCATTTATCAATGCCCAATTGCCATCAATCATAGGCAAAGGCAAAAGCATCCAGTAAACCTCTTCCCCATCTCCAGTAAATGTTTTCATAGTTTCAAATTCATTATCTATTTCAACACACCAACTTAACATACATCGACCTTTCTTCAACTTAGTAATTTTGTCTAAATAACCTTTATAAGGTCCACCTCCATCAATAAATATAAAAATAGGTCTTTTAACCCTTGGCCTCCGTTTGGCAAGTGGAATCCAGTGATAAGACTTATTAACCCATGCCTTTCTCATCTTCACACCTCCCTCTCCAAAACAACGGTCCTTCCT
>Ga0265323_10001154_pt1 | contig 13507 bp, 8 predicted proteins | sample 41225metaG_FD_193580 | JGI IMG/M metagenome (GOLD analysis project Ga0265323, IMG submission 193580) | Rhizosphere microbial communities from Carex aquatilis grown in University of Washington, Seatle, WA, United States - 4-12-25 metaG | ecosystem: Host-associated > Plants > Roots > Rhizosphere >... | reverse complement strand
CGCGGTTCAGCACCAGGCCGATGCCGGAACTCTTCGCGGCGTGTTCGCGGCTGATCAAATGCCGCTCCACCAGGATCTGCTTGTCGAGCGCGCTGAGATTGTCCATCGCCTCGGAAAAGGCGCCCTTCATTTCCGGCAAACTTTCAATCGCCGGACGGATCAATTCAAACACGCGCACGCGCTCCGGTTTTTTCGCCCAGCCGGGAAACGTGGCGTCCTTCAGATTGCGCGCGAGCCGGACTCGGCTCGACATGACAATCCGGTCGTGCGGACCGTGCCGTTGCGCGATCTCCGCGGGGGAAACGAGAAATTGGTGGATGTCCATGTCTCACGTTACCGTCAAACCCGTCCCGCGCGGGCTGATGTGTTTGATTTCATCGCGCAATTGGGCGGCTTGTTCGAAATCCTCCTCTTTGATGGCCTTGTCCAGTTTCTTTTGCAGCGATTTGAGCCGGTCGGCCTGCTCGCGTGATTCCCGCAATGCTTCCGGCACTTTGCCCGCGTGCCGCGTGCCCTTGTGCATCGTCTTGAGCAATCCTTCCAGGCCCTCCGCAAAGGTTTTATAACACTCCGGACAACCGAGCCGGCCCGATTTTTTGAAGTCCGCCTGTGTGAAACCACAGCGCGTACATTTGGTTTCCACACCGCCGGAAGATTGCTCCATCTCCTGCGAAGCCCCGAGGCCGAGCATCAAATCCGCGAGCGCGAACCCGCCCGGGTCATTCACGCCCTTGGCCTTGGCGCATTCCTCGCACAAATCCAGCTTCTGCATCTTGTCCCCCACAATCTGGGTCAGATGCACCGTCGCCGGCTTTTCTTTGCAATTGGAGCAAAGCATAACGCTATTGGTATATCGGCTCGCCGGAGACTTTCGTCAAGGCGTGGTATTCATCCTCCAGCCGGCGCGTGACCTGGCCGGGTTTGCCCGTGCCGATGACCCGCCCGTCAATCTTCACCACCGGCACGATTTCCGCGCCCGTGCCCGTCAAAAAACATTCATCCGCGTTGAACAAATCGTACCGCGTCAGGTTCGGTTCGGACACCTTCAAGCCGGATTCCTCGGCCAGTTCAATCACCGTCTGCCGCGTGATCCCGTAGAGCGCGCCCGCCGACAGCGGCGGCGTGAACAGCGCGCCGTTTTTCACGATGAACAAATTGTCGCCCGTGCACTCGGCCACGAACCCTTCCGCGTTCAACATCACCGCCTCCTCGCAACCGCCGTTGTTCGCCTCGATCTTGGCGAGGATGTTGTTGAGATAATTCAGCGACTTGATGGCCGGATTGAGCGCGCTGTGCAAATTGCGCGCCGTGGGCACCGTGATGATGTCCAGGCCGCGCCGGTACAGCGCCGGCGGATAAAGCTGGATCTTGTCCGCGATGATGATGACCGATGGATTTTTGCAGCTCTTCGGGTTCAAACCGAGCGTGCCCATGCCACGCGTCACCACCAGCCGGATATAGCCGTCGCGGATCTTGTTTTTCCGGCACGCTTCGAGCACCGCGCGCATGATTTGTCCGGGCGACATCGGAACCTCCAGCAGGATGGCTTTGGCCGAATAAAACAGCCGGTCAATGTGCTCCTTGAGCTTGAACACGCGGCCGTGATAGGCGCGAATGCCCTCAAAAATCCCGTCGCCGTAAAGCAGGCCGTGATCGAAGACCGAAATCTTCGCGGTGCGCTCATCGTAATATTTGCCATCAATAAAAATTTTCATTTCAGAATCAAAACAGATTATCAAAAAATCGAGGTTGAGGCAAACGTGATTTTGGGGTTGTAGCGGCGGGCATCCTGCTTGCCGTATCTGGCGGCATCTTGCCGAAGGCCACAAAACCGAACCTGCTTCATGACCGCGCCTCCGTCTTGGACCACCCGGCTGGAAGCCGGGCAATACTGCAGCCAGAGATGGCCGCTACAACGTGGGGCGCAACTTGACACTGCCGCCGACTCCCTCTCCCCGCCCAAGCGGGGAGAGGGCTGGGGCGAGGGGATTTGAACTTGAATTAATCGACCCGCCCTGCGTCCTTTGGGGGAAGAGAAGGAGAAAAATGGCGACCGTGTCAAGTTGCGCCCGCTACAATGAGCCAAATTGTGAATTTGCGTGACAGCGCGTGGATGTTGATTATATTTGCGCGCTCTGGTGACCCCATGGTCTAGCGGTTAGGACACCACCCTTTCACGGTGGTAGCCCGGGTTCGATTCCCGGTGGGGTCGCCAAACTTGTTTTTCCACCTCCGATTCCTTTAGCAGCTTGAAAATCAAGCAGGTTTCGGGTGTTTTATAAATCCCGCCTGCAAAAATCACGTCTTGGGGGAAAAGCGCCTCTTGCAATCGCTGTTTCTGGCTGCTTGAGAACTCTGTCCACCGGCACGCCGCGTTTAGGATGTGACGTGTTCCGCGAAGTTGAGCACCGCTGCTAATACTCAGGCGTTAATTCCAACAGAAACGCCCGGGAGTACTCTTTTGTACCATCCCAAAAAAGACCTGTGCCAACCACCTGCCCGATGTCGTTGATCCCGGTTGCCGCTATCAGAACCAGAAAACCCGCCCGGTCGTTGATCGCAGTGAGGTTTACAAGATTATTCAAATCGGTCATCTTTCCTTTGCTGTAAAGAAAAGCGTGCATGCCATTGGTGCTCATGGCCTGACCAACAATCTGTCCCCAATTATTGATTGCATTCGCCTGACCACCAACAGGAAAAGGAGTCGAAGGTTCAGGAGATGAGCCTCCCAACGTGCCTAAATCGTACATTTTCCCATTGCGGTAGAGAAAGGGGTGCTGTTCCAGGTTCGACGTTGTGGTGCTGTAGCCAGCGATCTCACCGAGGTCGTTGATGGCCGTGGCCGCAGCAATAGTGCCGCCCAACGAGCCCAGATCGTGCATTAAACCGTGACTGTAAAGAAAGGGGTGAGACGAAATTAGGTTGGTGAGGTTGATATCGCTTTCGCCTACAATCTCACCATGATTATTGATTCCATGAGCCACACTGCCAAATCCGCCCAATAGCGCACCCAAGTCGGTCATCAAACCCTTTCTGTAAACAAAGGCGTGCGACCCATTCACACCTACGATCTGACCCGAATCATTGATTCCAAAGGCATCGCCATTGGCACCTAGTTCCTGGTTGTTCAGCGAACCTCGGTTAAACAAAAAGGGCTGTGATGAAATGGTAATCGTATAATAATTGGTGACCCCATTCACAACATTCGTATTTACAGGGAATGGAAAAAGACCGATATTGCTAACCGTCAAATAATTGGTTGTCTGATACAAAAAATTGCCCACAATCTGGCCGGCATCATTGATGGCGGTGACTTGACACTGGTTGCTGTTATGCGGGTCCAAATTGCTCATCAACCCATTTTGCCAACGAAAACCATGCGTTGTTCCATCTGAACTTGCGCTCACCCCGACAATCTCGCCGAATTCATTGATTCCCGATGCGGTGCTGGTATCGCCACCCAGCGTTCCGAGTTCTTTCAAAACAACTTTGGCGTTCAGTTGGATTGGAAGAAGGGATAATGCAACCACCGATGCAACTACCCAGATGCCATGCTTGATCGTTCTCATATCTGAAAAAATTAAGAAGTTTAATGATGGCAAGAACCCGTGGTTTCGTCAACAAAAAAAGTAATGAAGCTGTCGTGTAGTTTTCAAAACCGGAATGTTCATTCGGGATGGTTGGTGAAAAGGAGAATGGGTTTTTAAAGGTACAAGGGGCAGGCCGAAAATTGAGCGCATCCGGCGTTTACGCTCCTCGGCACTCACCCAATCCTGGCAAATCCAGTCACGCACCTCCGGGTTTTTCGCCCGGCGTTTGAAATGCTCCATCACTTCTTCTTCGGTTTTTTCCCGTTCGCGTCCCAGCCGTTCCCGGCGGAGACATTATCACGCTGCACGTTTGCATCGTCGAGCGCTTCGGGGCCGAACCCGAACCGGGTTTGATATTCCTGCAGGAACGCCTTCACCGGGCGGTCGGGATCAGCCGGGTCGAACATCTGCGCCGTGGCTTCGGAAACAGTAACGTAAGCGGCTGAGCGGTCACGTCCCCATGATTCCGGATTGTGATAGCAACGCGGCAAAACTCAAGGAACTGGATATTCTTCCAACCGGCGACCATTTTGATCCGTCCGCCAGGCTTTTTGCAACTTCCACGGGCTGTCTTTCGAAGGCTGACCGAACGTGTAATGATAGAGGAATGAATCGCCAATCTTCCCCAGCCTGAAGGTTACGGAACTTGAATAGGCTTCAAGATCAAACACAGCTTTCTCTTTTATTGAAAAGCCGGGCAGTTGTCCCGCCAACCTCAAGGTTCTCAAGCATTTCGTCGCACCTCCAATTCTCTCCAGGGAGATCGCGGCTCCAAGATGGAGCAACTCAAATGCCTGCTCGAAAGCGGTGTCGCGCCCGGCTTGATTATCCGCCAATGAATCCGTCGTCCAATAGTCCGGTTGCAGAATCTCGCCCTTTGACGGCATCGCCCGTTCAAAATATTCCACTGGCAGCGAAACTTGGATGCCCGAGCGGGGGAGTTTGAAGGGCGTCATGGTGCTGGGGCCGGTTGGATTGTTGGCGGTCGGGGTTCCCACAATCACAGCCAGCCCATTGTCCTGGATCAGCGCGGTCAGCTGGGACGCAGCGCTGCGGGTGTTCTGATTGGCCAGCACAATGATTCGTCCGCTGAAAACAGGACGGTCCGGAGCGACATAATAAGGCGACCCGGGATCGGTAATGCGGGCGAAGAACGGACGGTCCGGTGTCGGCAACAACTGTTTGGACGACGGCTCCGCGCCGAATTTTTTCACATACCAAGCGCGAATTTCCCTGCTCCGCTTGGGATCGTAATACGCGGCAACTTTCGGGTTGTATACAAATTCACGCCAATCGCGAAGATCCTGGCGTTGGGTGAGGTGATAAATCAGTTGCTTCCCCAGTTCCCGCTCCCCGCCGGCGTTGTGCCGCAGGTCAATAATCAAGTTTGTGATTCCTTGCCGGTTAATGTCCCGGATGGCCGAAGCCAGATAATCTTTGAATACCGGGCGGTCCGGATCATAAAGGCCGCGTAACATGGCGGCGGGTTGCTTCCGTTGGAACTGTAAACCCAGCCAGGCCCGCACCAGAGGACGGAACCCTGGCTTCATGTAGACATGCAGGCCATCGAGGATGGCAGTCTTGTCGAAGCAGGCATTGAACTGGAAATAGGCCAGATTCAGTTCGGGGAAGGTCCGGCATTCATACAGATGAGATGACCGGGCGGTGACCGGATTCGGGATGGATGAAACCGGTTGCCACTGGAGATTCCATTTGCGCTCCGGTGCCATCAAAACCGTTGAATGGTTGGCGAATTCAAGCTTGAGGGTGTTGGTGACTGCGGAAATCAATCCGACACAGCAGTAATAATCGGGGCGGCTGTAGCCGAAAGGCTCGAGGGCGGCTCTTCTTGTAAAAAGGTTTTCCTCGCCCACCAGGCCAAACAACTTCTGTTCCACCATTGAAACCGGCTCGTCATTGATGGCGGTGATTTTTTGCCCGATCAGGGAGCGATCATATGCCCGGCCAACGCTCGCCACATACACTTCGTTGCTCACGTAATGGATTCTCAACGGGTAGAGATTGGTAAAGACGAACGGCTTGGGGTTGTATTCCACACAGGCGTGTTCACTGTTAAACCCCGCCAGGTAGGCGCGAAGGCTGAACCGGAACGTTTCATAGCTGCAACCGGGCTGGCCGAGTTTTCCGAGAATCTCCTGTTCCATGGCCGCGCGTTTGTCCGGCGGGAAATAATGGTCCTCCAACGGAAACACCGTCTCGCCCAGCGTTTTGAGATATAGAAAATCCTCCTGATACGGAGTGGGCGCCGTGACGCCGCCCGCAAGTTTGATTTTCACGGGGTAGTCTTTCATGGCCTGCTCGCGCAGGAACGAGCGGCAGCCAGTTGAACCGAGGGAAAGAACGAGGCTCAACGGCAACAACCAGTTCAATCCCCACCTGCCGGGCAATTTCCATCCGCGATTTTTCATACGATACAAATGGTTCCAACCGGCGACATTGTGCCAGCCGTCAAGCCGTGAAACGGAATCTGTTTTTATTTTTCTTTGAAAACTAAAAAATCCTTCACTGTAGCGCTGGCCCATGCTGCAGGCGTGAACTTTTCAATTTGAGTGATCTTAGCGATCGGCAAGCGCGTGAACAAGTCTTTGAGATAATCAAACGGATTTATTACGTGCCGCCGGCAACTGCCCGGCAGAGTATAAATTACTGCACTGCGTTCATCGAGCACTTCGGGACCGAACCCGAACAGGGTTTGATATTCCTGCAGGAACGCCTTCACCGGGCGGTCGGGATCAGCCGGGTCGAACATCTGCGCCGTGGCATCGGACAAGCATCAACACCAGAAAGGAGGCGTTCCAGATGTTCAGGGTTGGCCATGTTTTACCTCCTTGAATTTTCAGCCTCGAGGTCTTTTTTCAACCGGGCGAAGGCGGATTCAAAGGCGTCGTGGTTTTTCCAGTTGGAAAAGTCGGGGATGAAATACTCACGCACTGCCACCGCCAAATCCTTGCCGGTGTCGGCATCAAAACAAGTCCAGTTGCGCAAGGCTTCAAAATCGGTCAGCTGGATGGGAACACATGCAAATGGAATTTAATTGGATGTCGGCTGCATCTCAAATCAGGACTGGCCCGTTTACGCTCCGCTTACGAGCTACTCCGCTTTGGCGAGTCCTTGGTCTTGGTTGTAATCCTCAAAAAACCGCCGTTCTCCAACCGTGACCGCGCCCGTGTCTGTTAGCCAAGCCAATTGCGAATAGATTGTTCGCGGCGTATCATGATCCTTACCGCCCAAAACCCATTTTTCACCGAGCAATGTCCAAACAAGCCTGCAGCCAATCTTTTCAAGCCGCACCAGCAGATCATCGATGTCTGCAACAAGAGCCACTGGTTTCCCGAGACGAAATTGAGGATCAAAGAAGACCGTTTTCCCGTTCGGCGTTGCAAAACCGTCGGTGCCGTTCCACCACAGATCGCGAGGGCCAAAGAACTTCTTTGTCGGAACCTGCAAATAAGCGCTTGATGGAAGCGTTGCGTCATATTCCCATTCAATTATCAATTGGTAGCGACGTCAAGAGGCTGCTTGTCCAATATGCATCCATCGCCGAAGCGTAAGCGGAGTCGCCCCGACTGCGGGTTGCAGCGGCGTCACGCCGCCAGCAAAACGTCCGGCGGGACGCCTGCGCTACGTCGCGTTCAGTTTTTCGGGGTCAGGTCACTTTCCCCCCTTTCATCCGTGATTTAGCGATTGATCCATTTGTTCTGGTCAAACTCCAGATTCCGCGAGCCGCTGGGATTAAAATAAACACCCGCTTCAAAATCAGCTTTGGAAAAATCGCCCCACATTATGATCCTTGCTCCTACAGAAGCGTATTTACCATTGCCAGTTCTCACGTAAAAACGCAGAATCTGTTCGGGCCTGTAGTTTGGATCGTTAACCTTATGAGTCACTGTGAAAATATCCCGATAACCCGATCCGGGTGCATGCGACAAAAACTCCTCATCACTGAAAGCAAAACCCGCCCCATTAAGTCCCCGCATGGTCACAATGAAATCAGAACCATACCGGTTAGTTTCAGGACCTAAAGCAACGGAAAATGCCAAATCACCTTGAGCCACAATTTTGCCACTTTCAATGTTCAAAATCAGTGGGCTACCCCCTGGTGTGATGTAACCATGGGGTGAAAACTCATATAACGGTTCTGCCTCCATTGTTTTATGCAATCGGAACACAACCGGATTATTTGGGTCGGGAATATGGAAATCATCCTGGTAAAATGCTGCATACTCAAAATCACCTTGTGAATTTTTAGTGCTGTCATACCCTTCTTTCAGAATATCAACAGATATTCCTTTGCCCTGAATGCCAGTGATTTCAAACCTTCCATCCGGGCCGGTAAATATGCTTTTTTGGGGGTCAGGAATCGGGCCAATGACAGTCGTCCAATTTAATATAACCTTTGCATTCACCACCGGCTGCCCAAATTGATCAATTACCTTTCCATAAAATTCAATCGGCATCTTCCACTGCCAAGATTCATCCGCTTTCTCCATCGCATCCCACCATTCCCACATTGCTTTCTCTTCGGCGGTTTGCGGAGGATAATTTGTGGATTTAAACAAGCGCACACTTTGTTGCCCGTGGCTCGTTTGCATCTGGACAATCTTGGATGTAACAACTGTTGACTGTGCGACTGTTCCCGCATTTGAAATAACCGGTGTGATCGTCTTGCTTGGAGTAACTGGCTGGGTTGCATTGGTTGGGGGTTCATGTTGAGCCGTTTGTACAAACCACCATCCGAGCAGCAATAGGCATACAGCCAAGATAGCAAATGAAATTACTCGTTTGTTCATAATTAACTATGGACTGACACGAAGGTCGCGCATTAAACGGGTGTAAAATGGCATGATGTCTCGCGTTTGCGGATCGCGCCACTGTATTCCATCCTCATTCCCATACATCAATTGTATATCGCGTTGGAACTGGCCGCTGTGACAAGAGCGTTTCTCGTTAAAATGATAGACATCATTCAAATCCAGTCCTTGGAATTTCGGCGGCGGTTCGTCGGCACCCAGCGGCCTTGTCCGTGAACGAGCAACAAAAGCCATGCCTTCAAACTGGTCGGAAACCGAACGGGTATAACTCAATCCCCGCTCAAAACTTGCCAAACGCGGAAAACCCGCCTGCGAATCATATTTATACTGGCCAGGACCGCAACGGTCATCCGGTTTGTATTTCTTTTGATTCGACATCCAATTCACAGACAAATTTCCTTTTATCGGTTTTGTATGTCCCATAACCAACCAGAAATCAACGGCGTTATAGTAGCTGGCATGATTGACAGCAAGGTTGTTGCCAATATCACTGAGATAACCCTGACACCCAAGCTCGCTGGCATATTGCGGTGTCGGCTTATCGGTATCGGCTCTTACCAAACTTGGGTCAGTTAGCCTTAATTTATCCAGATTTTCCGTCTCAGCATAATAACAACTCAGCGAAACCGCGGCTTCCATGGCCACGTAGCTGTTTACCTGCATTCCCTGGTGTAACGCCTCACCCGTGCAGGCATTGCCAAGACTATGCGCCGCTATGCTGATAATCCAGTCATTGCCTAAATCGGCATGCAAACTGGCAACATAGTTTCGCAACGATCTTCCGCCGTACCACGAACGGTATTCTCCTGAGTTGAAAATCGAAAAATTTTCCCGGTCGGCAAATGGTGTAAATGCCCCCGCATCCAACGTGGTCGCCCAGCGGAATGTTACCAGCCGTCCACGATATCCCTCCCACCATAGCCGTTTGTAAAACGATTGCGCATAGCCTTGCTGTTCCGCGACGGTCAAGTCTATGCCATGCACAAACACCACGCATTTTTTCTGTTCATCCGGTGGTGGATCAAATTGAATTGAATTCGTGTCTTCCACGCTGTCTCCGAAACCATATCCGAGATTTTCCAAGGGAATATAGAGCGAGCCAGTCATCCAATTTGTCTGATATGGAAAACCCGGGGGCTGTGTACATGCGGCAGCCTGCCACGGCAATGGGAAGTTTTCCGGCAAGGGCGTGCTGTATGCCCGCACATACATGCGCCGGATGTTTTTTAGATCAAGCCATACGCTGGAACCTTCGCCCAGGCTTTTCCATGAACCATCGTGGTTTTTCTTCAGAAGAACAAGCCGGAGCTCGCCCTTGCCCTCAGCGACGCCTTCAAACAGCAGATAAAGTTTCGATTGCGATTTGTCCAGATCGGCGAATGTGCTTTTGGCGAAAATAAAGTCTGCGAGCCTGTCCGTGGGTTTCACCTGGTCAATGCCAGAGTAATCGGCATCCATCAGACATGAACTGAGGGGACTTGTCGGATCGGCTTGTTTGGCGGCAACGGTTGCATCCTTGATATGGCTCAACCCGCCGCTGGCGTCAGCAGACCGGAACATTCGTATGGATGGAGTGGTGCCACCGACATTTTCCCACTTGAGTCCAATGTAAAAATCATTGGCCCCATCCTTCAAATAATTCACGAGGTTGCCCGTATCCAACCATAACCGGGTCAGGTCTTCACAATCACGCGGACTGTTGATTATCCGGTCATCCGAGTCATGATGCTTTGGCTTATCTTCGTAATTCTCCGGTTCGTCTTCGGTCCACTTCCAATCTGATTTTGATTCATCTTGGTCGTCATTCAGCCAGAACCGATAGGGCTTGGCGGCGCTGGTTTGGTCCGCGTCGTCAAATGTAATTGTCCCATCGCGGTTGGCGTCCACGGCCAGTTGCGGCGTCGCCAATAACACTGCGTGATTCTCCCGTGCCGCATTTTGTGCATCAGCCAGAATCAGGCCGTCATTATTGATGCCCACCGCATTGAACACGTACCAGCTCGGGTCCGTCAGCCGGTCATTCAAGTCCGTGATTTCCCAGAACGGGGTCCCGTTCGTGTCGTAGTTGTATTGCCACAACACGGCGGCGGACGCGCCGTCACTGACGCGATGCGAAGTGCCGACTATTTGTTTATAGCTGTTGATGGCATAGGCGTCGCTGAAACCAGAAGGTGATGCTTCCGGCTTCTCCTGCATTAGCGACCGCAAATCCTGCGGCGCCACATCCGCCACATCCCAAAAGACGCCGTGAAAATCGGGCGCTGAACCCGCCGGTTGATATTGCGAATAGCCCACCAGTTGCCCAAACTGATTTATCGCGCGTGGAAAACTATACAAACCGCCAGGCAACACGCCGAGGTCCTGTAAAATGGGCGTATTGCAGGCAAACTCCCCGCTATCCGACACCCGGAAGGCGTGCGTAGGCATCATTGCATCAACCATTGGGTTGCCCGTGAATGCCGCGCCATAACCAGCAATCGTCCCGACGTCATTGGCCAACAACGCCGTCGAAAACAAGGAACCGCTAGTGCTGAAGTTCAACGGACCCAGCCAGCGCCAGCCAAAGAGCGGGTCAAATTGTGCCGCACTGGTTAACATGGCATTGTAATTAACTTCCATGACAGCGGTGTTGGTATAACCGGCGTTGGCACCGCGTTCGGTGACGGTCAGCCAGTCTAACATTCGGTCCGCTCCATACTCGTGCATCTCCTCAAAAAACAAATTTTGTGGATTGATGTAAACCGAGGCTGCGCCCACGGCTAAACCACCCGAATCCAAATCCCAAACGTCCTGTAGCGTCGGATAATTCGTCGCAAAGCCAAGCCAAGCGGGCGGCTGAACCGTGAGGTCATATGCACTACCAACGTTGGTATAGAGCAAACAGGTTTTCGGGAAACGATAGCCATCGCCATTCAGCGTCAATGGCTCATATTCCCCAGACCCGTTTGGATCCCATTTGACACCGTAAGTGTGGTTAATCCAGTTGCCAAAGATATCCACCGTTGCATTTGTTTCCATGCGTCCCACCACCACGCCGCTGTGGGTCAAACGATGCGCCAGAAAACGGCTGTTCGGCGGCGGAGCGGGAAGCGTCAGTGGATCCGCTGTCATACGCCAGAGCAAATACTTGTCCTGCCCCGCTTTGAGCAGGCAACTGGCGTCATCGGCCATCCACAATGGCTCGGCGTGCCCGATGTCCCACGGCGTCAAATCTCTGGGGCCGGAGGCAGCCGCGCTCGTATCCGCCATCGCGCTGTAGTTGTCGAACAGGATTTCAGCGCCGGGCACACCGGTGAACAGGCGCAGGTAATTGGCACCGACGCTTTGGTCCGAGTTGATGACGAACGTGAGGTCAATGGGCGTGCCTTCCACAAAACCGGTCCCGGTCTGAATCTGGTACACAGTGCTGTTGGCGCCTGCCCCGCCTTGCGGAATATCCGAATACGTCGAGAGATTTTGCAGCACGGTCACGCCCGGCACGGCGGTCGCAAGCTGGCCGGAGATGTGGGTGGCTGTTGTGTCACCCTGATTGCGGAGGTGAATCAGCAGGTTGTTGTTGATGCCGAGTTCGACCGAGCCGCTGGCGGTTTGGACTTCGACCTGCTCAGCGGCGAGCGCGGGCATGAGGTCGTGGGACTCCTGCGGGCCAGCCGTGGTGTAGCTTTCCGGCGCTTTGGCGTTGAAGCCGAGTCCGCGTTTGGCAAAGGCGCTCCAGATTTCCGCCGAGTTCGTTCCGCCAGACCACATGCGCTCGGCCAGCAGGATGGCGTCGCGCGCCTGCACAAAGTTCGGATTGGGCGGCGAGAGCTTCAACCCGTCAGTCACGAGCTGGAGGGCGACGTTGTTCCCAGCTTCGGGACCGAGTTTGCGGATGAGGTTGGCCCGCATTTCCCAAAGCATCAGGCACCAGACTTCGCCCTGCGAATGCACTTCACCGGCCTGGTCCGCGCGAAACGGGCCGAGCAGCGGATTGCGCGGCACGCCGTCGTGCGCGGAGGCTTTCGCCGGGTCAATGTCCGCAAACATGAGCGGATTTTTGTTGGTGTCCGTGCAATACGGATAATGGCGGATGCCGTAGTAATAATTTTCTTCAAACGTGGTGCCGAAACCGTGGTAGGCGACATAGCTGCCCATGGGATAAACGCCGTCCACGTCCGCCGCCGGATCGGTCAACAGGGCCAGCGCGAAGAAATCCGACCAGCCCTCGCCCATGCCGGCGGTTTGGAGGGCGTCAATGCCCGCGCCGCCGCCCACCAGCCGGGTGCTCAGGCCGTGCGTGTATTCGTGCAAAACAATCTGCGCGTCCAGCGAACCGTCGCGGGCCGGCGAAGCGCCATCGAACAGGTACATTTGCATCCGCGGCGCGCAACCATCCGGCGGGGTGGACATGTTGGCGTTGTTGGCGTGGCTGCCGTCGTTCAGGCTGAGGCCGTCTTGAGCGTCCGCCTGCAAGGCGTCGTTGCCCAGGCCGCCGCGACCGAAGTTATCCGACTGGAAATTGCCCGCCGCCTCGGTGAACCCGAACTGATACAAGGCGTCGTGCATCCAGTTGTCCCAATAAAACAACTGGACGGTGGCGGCGTGGCCGTAATTCGCGGGAGCGGCGGTCAAATCCAGCGGGAAATCGAATACGCGCGACGGATTGCCGGCCGGACGCGGCAGGTCGGCGAGGTCATCGTCGTTGCGATCCAGATGCGCGTCCACATTGTTGCCGCGCGTTTCGTTGTCGCCGTCGGCGATCCAGCCGTTTGGCGACGCGATGTCGTCCATGGCCGTCAATGTCACCAAGCCGCGCTCTGCCAAAGATGGTTGCGCGGTGCTGGGAGCCGGCCATCCCGGCAGGAGCGGTGATGGACTGGCATTGGTATAAACGCGGTAGGTTGCCTCCTGGCTTTCGACGGTGAGATTACGGCGATAGAGAATTTCGCCGGTATCGGCGGTGATGAGCGTTAAATACATTTCATCGCGCCATTGGCTGGTGAAGAGGACCTGCCAGCACAGTTTCAATTGAGAGCGGCGGGCGGGGAACCAGGTAAGTTCCGCCCGCGCCTCGCCTTTGATGCCGGTGCTGGCAGTGAAAGTTTT
>Ga0265323_10001152_pt1 | contig 13513 bp, 10 predicted proteins | sample 41225metaG_FD_193580 | JGI IMG/M metagenome (GOLD analysis project Ga0265323, IMG submission 193580) | Rhizosphere microbial communities from Carex aquatilis grown in University of Washington, Seatle, WA, United States - 4-12-25 metaG | ecosystem: Host-associated > Plants > Roots > Rhizosphere... | reverse complement strand
AGCAGTGTTGCTTAATTGTTCTAACGCCTGGCAAAATGCCAATGAGTGGCTAAAAGAACTATCGCCAGAAATTTTTTCAGACAAACGGACTTTGTCTTCCAAGGGAAGAACTTCAAATAATTTTTCACTGCCTTTGTGCGTAAATCCAAGGCGCGGTTCCAAAAGCATAATTTTTTCTCCTGCAACGCTAAATCTAAAATGGCCTGGTTCAATAATACCAGCGTGAATTGGCCCAACAGGAATTTCATAAATACCCTCGCCTTTCACTTTTTGAAATTGAAATGTTCCCTTGGCGTCCTTTGGCCTTTCGTGCAAATTATAATCTTTTCTTAATGGAAAAGCGTCAACCGGCCAATTTTTATGAAGAATAACTTGTCTTAAATCGGGGTGCCCAGCTGGAGTAACGCCAAAAAAAGTTTTCATTCTTTTTTCGTAATCCCAGGCTTTGTGTGTAATAAAAGCTACCGACGGAAAAGATTCTTTGTCTTTTACTTTTATAAAAGGGACAATAAAAGCGTTTTCTTTTGGCGCGCTAAAAATATACCAGATTTTAAAACATCCATTTTCTTTTAATTCATCTGTGGCGGTAACAAGTTTTAATAAAAGGTTTTTACTTTTATGTAAATCGGCAACAACCTTTTCAATTTGCGAAGGCGCAACTTCAAAAATTCCGGCATTGCCCTCAAATTTTATTTCCGCATCTTTTGGAAAATATTGTTGTATGTTTTCTTTTATCATATTAATAATGCAAAGTTACATCGTTAATCAATTTATATAAAAATGGCGGGATAAAAAAGCTTAAATATAAAACTGTAAGCAAAAGCACAATTGGAGGAATTAAAAGCCAGATACTTCCCTCTCCGGCTGTAATTTCCTCTGGCTTTTCTCCAAAAACCATTGCAACAACATGTTTGAAAAAACCGGCAAATAATATAACTATTAAAAGTAAAGCAATAACAGCCACAACAGGATGAGCTGCAAAACCAGCTGAAAGAATAAATACTTTTGTTAAAAATATTCCCGATGGTGGAGTTCCCATAATAGTAAAAAATCCAACCAGAAAAAGAATGCCTGTAACCGGTAAGGCTTTTAAAACTCCCTTTACTTTGGCAATTTTAGTTGAGCTATATTTTAAAAATATTGTTCCAGCAGATAAGAAAAGAGCTGATTTTGTGATGGCGTTATAAATCATGTGAAGCACTGCGGCAAAAATTCCAATTCCGCCAAAACCAAACCCAAGCGCAATAATTCCCATATTTTCAATGCTGGAATAAGCAATAAGCCTTTTGTAATTTTTTTGGTTGAAAATAATCAAGGCAGCAATAAGAATTGAAAGCAAACCAAGAACAATCAATAAGTTTTGAGAAAATAAATGGCCAACACAAGCGTCGGTAATGGCCTTAAACCTTAAAACTATAACAAGTGCAACATTTAGCAACACTCCAGATAAAAGCGCACTGACTGGCGCTGGTGCTTTGCTGTGGGCATCTGGCAGCCAAGTATGCATTGGCGCAAACCCAACCTTTGTTCCATAACCTATTAATGCAAAAATAAAAGCAATTTTGGCAAGCAATGGGTTTAAATGGGAAGCATTCGCCAAAAGAAGCTGCCAGCTAATAAGCCCGCCTGAGCCCGCTTGACTGATAGAAGTAAAATATAAAAGTGTTCCAAAAAATGCCAAAAGCAAACCAATTGAATTGATAATCAAATATTTCCAGGCTGCCTCCATAGATGAAGGCTTGTTGTAAAAGCTGATAAGAAAAGCTGTGGAAAGCGTTGTGGCCTCAATACAAATCCAAGCCAATATTGGGTTGCTGGCGGTTGTTGCCAAAAACATGGCCAAAAGAAACAAGTTTAACAAAATAAAATATTGTTTTACTTTTTTAAAATCAATAACGCCCTTGGCAGTTTCTTGCCTTAAATATTGTATGGAATAAATAGCGGTGGCAAATCCAATAAAACCAATAATAAGAGTAACAATTGCGCCAAGCGAATCAACAGAAAAAAGAACAGACGAAGAATAAATTCCAACAACAGAAACTTTTAACGCAATAAGAATAGACTCAAAAAATGCAATGCCGGCCGCTGCCGCAGAAAAAAATTCAATAACACCCCTGCGCTTGCTCAAAAGGCATATTAAGGTTGCAATAACAAAGGCTGAAATTATAAATAATATTTCCATAATTTTAATCTTTTAAATTTTTCATTGAAGTTACATCGTGCGACCCAAAATGTTTATAAACCATAGACATAAACATAAAGGCAATGATAATCCAAATGAAAATATCGAACACAACTCCTATTTGCAAACCAATAGACTGTTCTAACCCGGCAAATATGGCAAAAGCCAAAATACTGTTTTCAAGCGACAAAATGCCAAGAATTTGCGACAGCGCGCCTTTTCTGTTGATGATTAAAAACAGTGAAAGCAATATTGAAGAAAGCGCTAGCGACAGCAATACCTGGTTGCCAGGAACAATACCTGTAAGCGGGGTTAATTTTTGAGAGTTTGCTATAAAAGTTAAGGCCGCAATAATAATAAGCATAAGCGGCGCATTTAAATAGGTGCTTGCCGAAAAAACTACTGCATTTTTTTTAATCAACCGATTAAAAAATAATGGCGCCAAAATTACTTTGACTATAAGAGTGGCCAAAATAACAATAAATATATAAATATTTTTTGTTTCAAAAAAAGAATTTAACAAAATTAAAACTATCACAGACGATTGAATTGCGTAAGAAACCGTGGCAATAAAATTCTTTTTTGTAAGATGCAAAGAGACGAGCGTTAAAAACATTGTGCTCATCAATAATTGTAAGAATAAAATATTCATCATAATTTTTATAATTAACGAATCAGGCCAATAGCTATGGCGTTAAGAATAAAAGCAACCATTAGAAGGTCTGGCAAACGGAAAAATCTAAACTTGGCTATGCAAGATTCAAGCACGCCAATTCCAAAACAGAATACAAGTATTTTTGCTATTAAAATAATAATTCCAATGGCTATGGCTCCCAGCCCGACGGTTTCTGCAATGCCAAACGGAAAAAATAAATTTGCAGCCAAAGCAACAAAAATTACAAGCTTGTTGGCTGCGGCCCATTCTATAAGAGCTAACTTTTTTCCGGAATATTCCAAAATCATTGCCTCGTGAATCATTGTTAATTCCAAGTGTGTGGCTGGATTATCAAAAGGAAATCTTGCTGTTTCGGCCAGCAGAATAATTAAAAAACCAATAAATGCCAGTGCAATAGACAAAAAGTATTTGCTGTTTGTAAACATTCCAGAATGCGATATGGCAAATAAATTAGTTGTGCCGGCAATTAAGGCAACTGTTAAAAGCGAAAAAATAAAACCTCCTTCTGCCAATGCCGAAACAGTCATTTCTCTGCTAGAACCAAATCCGCCAAAAGCGCTGCCTGTATCCATGCCAGCCAACGCCAGAAAAAATGTGCCAATAGCCAGGGTATAAACAATAACCAACAAATCACTAGTCAAAGTATTTTTTAGAAAAGATGCAAATAGCGGAATGCTTGCGCCAACAATTATGGTTACTGCAAAAATTATAAACGGCGCGAATGTAAAAATCCATGAAGCGTCTTTGCTTATTATTTCGTCTTTATGCAAAAGTTTCCACAAATCTCTGTATGGCTGAAAAACGCTTGCGCCCTGTCGATTTTGCAACTTTGCTTTTATTTTTCTAATAAAGCCCACGCAAAAAGGAGAAATTACCGGTACAAATATAAGTTGTATTATCCAAATAATAATATTCATAATTATAGTACTAATAACAAAGCAACCACCAGCGCAATAAAAATATATGAAATATAAGCGTTGATATTTCCGCTTTGAATATTTTTTGCTCTGGTCGACAGCACGTTAATTACTTTATGCAGCGGCTTATAAAGATATGCATGATATATATCGCCTACTCCAAGAGTTACAGATCTTGATTTCATCATGTATCTGCTTTCAACATCGTGATATTCAATTTCGTGCTGGATGCTTGGCTTTAAAATTCTTTTGAAAATTGTAACAATTGATTGAGCAAATCCTGTGGCGGTTATTTCCATTCGCGGAGTTAAATCAGTTCCGCAATCCCAGGTGGCGCCAATTTTAATTTTTTGGTTTTTATTAACCACATAGCGAATTGCAAATGCAACAAGAGAAAGAACAACTACAAGCAATATAAAAATTACCGGGCCAGAAGCAGAGGCAAATCCATTTGTTATGTTTATGCCCTGATTAGATGCCACAGCAATTGGAGAAACTGTATTTTGGAAAATAGTAAAACCTTTGCCAATTTTTGCAAGTAAAGTTGCTGTGTATCCTGAAAATACTCCAAACAATAAACATAAAGTTGCCATTACTCCCATTCCTACCTGCATTGATAAAGGAGATTCTTTGGCATGAGTAACTTCCAAGCTTCTTGGTCTGGCAAGAAATGTTGCGCCAAATGCTTTTACAAAGCAAGCCAGCGCTAACCCTCCGGTAAATGCCAAGGATCCCGCAGCTATAATAAAAATCCATTGCACGAAAGACTGCAATTGAAAAATTCCCATAAACAGCGACTGAAAAGTAAGCCATTCGCTGAAAAATCCATTAAATGGCGGCAAGGCAGAAATTGCCATAGATCCAATTAGAAAAAACAGAGCGGTTTGCGGCATATATTTAATAACGCCGCCAAATTCTTCCATATTTCTTGTGTGTACCTCGTTTATAACCGAACCGGCGCTTAAAAATAATAATGATTTGAAAATGGCATGGTTTAAAGTATGAAAAAGCGCGGCCATCAAACTTAAAAGAGCGAGTGCTGGCATATTAAGCGAATAAAATGTAAGCGCACTTCCAAGTCCAAGCAAAATAATTCCTATGTTTTCAATACTACTATAGGCCAAAAGTTTTTTTATGTCCTGTTCGGTAAGCGCATATAAAACCCCCAATAAAGCAGAAACTGCTCCGATTATAACAATAACCAAACCCCACCAAACTGGCGCTGGCTGGAGAATATCAAGGAAAATTCTAATCATCATGTAAATGCCCGCTTTAATCATAACGCCAGACATTAAGGCTGAAACATGAGAAGGCGCGGCTGGGTGCGCAGCAGGAAGCCAAATATGAAGTGGAATAATTCCAGCCTTTGTACCAAAACCTATAAGCGCTAAAATAAAAATAGTATTTTTTATGGCCAAAGGAATAAGCCCAACGTTAGCCTTTATAGCCGCAAAATCAAATGAGCCTGTATATTTATATAAAAATAAAAATGCAGTAATAATAAAAGCTGTTCCGGCATATGTCATTATAAAATATAGCGAACCGGCTTTGACATTATTCTCATCATTTTTGTCATACACAACCAAAAAATATGACGAGAGCGACATAATTTCCCAGGCAATTAAAAAGAATATTCCGTTTGATGCCGTGACAACAAGAAATAAACTGATTAAAAGAAAATTGTAAAAAAATCCCAAAGCACCCAGGCTGTATTTTTGATAGAAATGTTTTGCATATCCAATTCCATATATAGAACAAAACAAAGCAATTAAAGAAATGACAAAAATAAAAAATTCAGACAGTAAATCAATATGAAATGACAATGCAAGCAGTGGAAAAGCCGGAAGCTTAAACGAAAAAGATAAAACACTTCCAGAGATAATTGCTGAAATTGAAAAAATTAAACCGTATAAAGAACCTGCTATTGCAAAAAAACTGCCAAATAAATTTGCCAGCTTATCGCTTTTCCTAAATAATAAAGAGCCAATTGCGCCAATGGCAAATAGAATAATCAAGCTAAAAAAACTTATCGCAGATGTGATAATTTCTGTCATGTTATTTTATTTTTTTTGCTTACTATCTAGGGTCTCAAGAATATTGAGAAGATAGCAAAGAATTGTTTTAGGTGAAGGCGGATCTCCTGGTATGCAATAATCTACCGGCACTACGGAATTTGCACCATCTAAAACCGCGTAAGAACCTTTGTATATGCCTCCATTTATTGCGTCGTCGCCCACTGCTACAATAATTTTTGGGTCTGGAGTTGATTCATAGGCAGATTTAACAGACTTTGCCATATTGCGGGTCATGGGGCCGGTTATTAAAAGCATGTCTGCGTGTTTTGGCGAGGCCACAAAGTGAATTCCAAAGCGTTCTACATCGTAAAAGCTGTTTCCAAGCGCTACAAGCTCTTGCTCGCAGGCGTTATCAGAGCCGGCGTCTACTTGCCTTATTGCAAGAGAACCGCTGAATAATCTCTTTACTTTGTCTTGAATTTTTCCGCCAATAGACAAAACCTCAAGCTGTTCATAGCTTTTGGCGTTTATCGGAACTATATTTTTACGAGTTTTAAATATTTTTAAGAAAAGTTCTAGCATGTTTTTACCATTTATAGTATATGAAATTTTAAATATTTAGTCAACTAATAGATTTAATTATTAATAAGTAGTAAAATAAGATAAGTGATTTTTTTAAATTTATGAAATCAAAATATATTTTATTAATAATTGTCCCTATTGTTGTTCTTGCCGCGGCGGCATTACTTGTTGGGTTTTTTGAATTTAAATACTCGAATAAATATTACCCTGGTATTACAATTGACGGCGAATCAGTTGGCGGTAAAACCCACGCTGAAGTTCTGCAAGAATTTAAAACAAAATCCGACATTTTACTTAAAAACGGACTAACTTTAATATTTAAAAAACAAAGTGGCGAGAAAAAAATTAACATTCCAGCAACCACTGTCGGTTTTACTTCTGATATTTTAGTGGAATATTTTTCTATAGATAATTTAAATGAAAATATTGACCTGGCCTATAACTGGGGCCACAAAGGATCTCTGATTCAAAGAATAAAAGAGCAATATGCTTCAATTTACGGGAAAAATTTTTATTCTCCAATATCAACACACAAAGAAGCAATTGAATCTTTACTCTCTCGTGAAATAAAATATTTTATGACTCCAGCGGTGCCAGCTCAATTTTCTTTAGATGAAAACGGTGAGGTAAAAATTACTCCGGAAAAAATGGGCGACAACGTAGATGTGGGAAAAATTATAGACACAATTGTCCAAAAATTTAACAGCTTTGAAATTCAGCCGATTGTTTTTAAAATGCAACCAGAAACGCCATACCCCACAGAAGAAAAACTTAAACCATTTTTAGGTTTAGCAAAAAAAATTTCTGATTCTGCCAATGTAAATTTTCATTATCAAAATCATACGTGGCGAATTGGCGGTAAAACACTTATAACATGGCTTACATTAAAATTGGATGGCAAAATAACTATTGATAACAAAAAACTAGAAAAGTTTCTCTCTGATTCTGTTTCGCCGTTTATTAATGACCCGCCAGAAAATAGCCGCTTTGAAATGAGAGACGGAAATTTAGTTGAAACTTCTCCTGGAAAATCTGGAGAAATTGTAGACATTGATAAAACCATAAATCAAATTGAAAAAATTATTCCATCAGATTTAAACGCTTCTACATCAAACACCATTGATATTACTATTGAAACCATCAAAGTAGATCCGCAGGTTACGCAAGAAACCATTAACCAATATAAAATTAAGGATTTCATTGGATCTGCGCAAACCAATTTTAAAGGCGGCAGCTTAGACCGCCAGCACAATATTGAAGTTGGAGTTTCAAAACTGACAGGAATTTTAATTGCTCCTGGCGAAGAATTTTCTACCGTTTGGAATATTGGAGATGTCACAGAAGAAGCAGGTTTTGTAAAAGAATATGTTATTGACGGAAACCAAACGGTTAAAGAATTGGGCGGCGGGCTGTGCCAGCTGGCAACAACCCTTTTCAGAATGGCTTTAAACGCTGGGTTGCCAATTACCGAACGCGTCAATCATGCTTATGTTATTTCTTATTACGGCCCAGGATTAGATGCAACAATTTATGGGCCTCATCCAGATTTTCGATTTGTAAATGACACTGGAAATTATCTTTTACTTCAAGGGACAGCAAAAAACAATGAAGTAACATTTGAATTATATGGTACAGCCGATGGCCGTAAGGCCGAGGTTTCTAAACCTATATTATCTAATGAAAAGCCAGTGCCGCCGACACGTTATATAATAACCACAGACATTCCGGCTGGCACAACCAAGTGTCAAACAGCAACTCACAAAGGAATAACCGCCGACACCACCTACACTGTTTATTATCCAGATGGCTCTGTAAAACAAAATATTTTTCACAGCGTTTATAATCCATGGCCCGAAGTCTGCTTAATTGGTGCCTAATAAATTAAATTTATTATCTAATAAAAAATACCCTTTATATTGGGTATTTTTTTATTTGTGGACCCACGGGGAGTCGAACCCCGCCCTCCTCCATGCCATGGAGGCGTAATACCGATTTACTATGGGCCCTCAATAAAACTATTCTATGCTATTTATAATACTTTTTCAAGACAACTATCTAAATAATCTTACAGCAACACCAACGAAGGCTAAAACTATTCCAATAATCCAGGCGCGCATGGTGACTTTATAAGCTGGCCAGCCCAAAGCTTCAAAGTGGTGATGAATTGGAGTTGAAAGGAAAATCTTTTTCTTTCTAAACTTTTTTGAAAAAAGCTGAAAAATTACAGACAAAACTTCAACTGCCAAAAGTCCGGCAATTATTGGCAAAACATAAACAGAATCGGTTAAAAAAGCTATAACAGACAAAACTGTTGTAAGCCCTAGTATTCCGGTTTCACCCATATAAAATCTGGCGGGCGGAACATTAAACCATAAAAAAGCAAAAAGTGTTCCTGTAATAACTGCGCAAAATGCAGCCAAATCAATTTTGCCAAGAGAAAAAGCAATAATTGTAAACGCTCCAAAAATTGATGCAAAAGTTCCACCGGCAAGTCCGTCTAGGCCGTCTATAATTCCGCCAGACCAGCAAGCAACTGTCACTGCAATAAATAAAGGAATATACCACAAACCAATTGAAACATCGCCAACAAAAGGAATAAAAACCGTGTCCCATCCTAATTTTTGATAAAACCAAATGCTGCCAATAAGTCCAATTAAAATTACAATCAGCAAACGTTTCCTAAAAGATATCCCGCCGCCAACATATTTTCCCCAGCCCTTAACCACCAAAATATCGTCAACCAAGCCAACAATAGATGCAACAACTAATGTAAAAAGTGGAAGCCAGGTTTGAGTTCTTGAAAAAAAGTTAAACTGAGCAATCCACGAATCTGGAAAAATTAAAGACAAAATAAAAAACAAAAAAATAACAAAAACAACCGTAATCCAAACAATTAGGCCTCCCATGCGAGGCGTGCCAACTTCCTTTTCTTTGTGCAGGTTATTAAAAATAACAGCATCTTCGCCAGAAATTGCTTTCTGCCTTGCAGTTTTTTTCCAAAGTTTATGCTTATATAAAAAATGCGTCAATAAAGGGCTGCACAAAATAGCCAATGTTGAAGCAACGGCCGCCAAAGCAAAAATCTTAATAACGTCAAATGTAAGTTCTGTTATTTGCATGTTGCGCTAGACCAATCAATTAATTTTCTCATTTCGGCAAATCTATCATCGGCTCCTAAAATTATATTTATTAAATAATCATTATTTTTTGGATTATTTATTGCCAAAAGCAAACATCCGTTGACCGCATTAGTAAAACCGGTTTTGCTGCAAATTGCATCTGGCAATTCGCTTAAAAGTTCATCTGTATTTTTAAAAATTCCAAACCCCGGTATATCAAATTCTTTTACTTTGCTTATGTCTGCTATTAGCGGATAATTTTTCAGAATATATTCTGCAAGTTTTGCCAGGTCTCCGGCTGTAGAAACATTTTCCGGACTTAAACCAGTTGGATCAGCAAAGAAAGTATTTTGCAATCCTAAGTCTTTCGCTTTTTGATTCATTAAGCCTACAAATTTTGGCTCGCCCATTAATTCTGACAAAGCGTAAGCCGACTTGTTAGACGAACCAACCAGCATTATATACAGAAAATTTTCCACCGGCATTTTGTCTCCAAATTTCACATCTTGTTTTTCTGCGTCTTGAGAATCGGCGACCTTATCAATTGTAACAGCATCTGACAATTTATAATTATCCAAAACAATAACCGCTGTCATTAATTTGGTTAAACTGGCTATTGGCAACTGTACATTACTGTCTTTGTCAAAAATAATATTATTTGCATTGTCCAAATTGCTTTCAACTGAAATTGCCGACTTTGCATTTATTTCTGGCGCAACAACTATTGGCTTAACACTATTTTCGGTTGCATTTTGCGGCACAGCATTTTCAGCTCCATTTAAAAAACTTGCCGAAACTGCGCTACTGGGAAAATTATTAAAAACCTGTTGTACGCCATAAATTGCATACACAAAAAGCATCAAGAATACAACAGATAACAATGGTCCAAAAATTGCGCGCTTTAAATTCATTTCTATTATTTCTTTTTTTCTTTAACTGCTTTTTCTTTAGCTATGCTAATATGTAATTCTTTTAATTGTTTCTTATCAACTTCAGAAGGAGCCCGCATCATCAAGTCTCTTCCGTCTCCGGTCTTTGGAAAAGCAATAACTTCTCTTATGTTTGGCTCGCCCTGCAATAATGTTAAAACTCTATCAAAGCCCCAAGCAATTCCTCCATGTGGCGGAGCTCCATATTTAAATGCCTCCATCATATGGCCAAACTTTTCATGTACTGCTTCTTTTTTATATCCCATTATTTCAAAAACTTTTTCAAGCATTTCTGGCGTATGGTTTCTTATTGATCCTCCGCCTATTTCAAAACCATTTAGCACAATATCATATTGCGTAGTCAAAATGTTTTCTATATTTTTTTTGTTCATCAAGTCTTGGCTAAATTCTGGCTTGGCAGCAGAAAATGGATTGTGCGTAAATGTCCAACCTCCTTCGTCTGTTTTTTCAAAAAATGGAAAATTTACAACCCAGCAAAAAGCTAATAAATCTTTGTCATTTTTGTCTTTTCTAATATCTGGCCTGTCGGTTTTATATTGAGCCATTGCATCTTTATAATCTATTCTTGGAAAAGGCATTTCCTGTATTTTTTTGTTTGGAAATAAATTTTGAACAAGCAAAATTAAAAGGCGCTCAATTATGTCCATAACATCTTCCTGATTAACAAAGCTCATTTCCATGTCTAACTGGGTAAATTCTGGCTGTCTGTCACCTCTTGGATCTTCATCTCTTAAGCATTTTGCAAATTGAAAATATTTTTCAAATCCGGCAACCATCAACAACTGTTTATATTGCTGAGGCGACTGTGGAAGCGCATAAAATTTTCCCGGCTCTTGTCTTGAAGGAACAATATAATCTCTTGCACCTTCTGGTGTTGATTTGGTCAAAATAGGAGTTTCTATTTCAATAAATCCTTCTTTGTCTAAAAACTCCCTAGCAAACCTCATTATCTTATGTCGCACAATAAAATTATTCTTAAGTCTTTCTCTTCGCAAATCCAAATATCTGTATTTCATTCTAACTTCTTCGCCAATATCATACCCGTCTCCTTCAATAGACAAAGGCAAGGTTTCAGATTGCGACAAAACCTTCAGGCTATCAACAGAAAGTTCTACCAGCCCGGTTTCAATTTTAGCGTTAACCATATTTTCAGGCCTTTTCACAACTGTTCCAACAATTTCCACAACCCATTCTGTCCTCAAAGTTTGCGCCAAATCATAAGCCTCTTTATTTGAAGGCACAAAAACCACCTGAATCACCCCGCTTATATCGCGTAAATCAATAAACAAAATTTTCCCATGGGCCCTATAAGTATTCACCCATCCGCAAACCCTAACCTTCTCCCCCACATGTTTCGCCGTATCCTTAATTAAAAATCTTGGCATAGTTTTATTGGTTAATTAATTTTAACGTTGCAACGCTCTCCTGAATTACTTTAACGATAGTAGTCTCCTGATTGCTTAAGAAATCAGTGCATGGCTGATAATCAGGCGTGCCCATATACGGACTGCATCCATTCGGGGTATGAACCACATATTCTAATGTGTAATATTTACCATCTTTTTGTTGCGTATACTCATAAGAAGTATACAATTGACCTGCGCCAGGGTCACCAAAACTTGAAAAACAGTATGACACGCCGTTTATAACCACTCCGGAACCCGCAGAAACTCCGATTTCAGTTCCTTTAAATTGTTGAGGCACAAAACAACCCTTACTATTTATATTTATTGCGTCAGAAATTGCAGATACCGAATTAAATTGTGCATATTTACTATTTAATGTGGCCGGGTATTTAAAAGAAAGCCCTAATTGGGTGTTTGTATATGTTTTCCATCCAACAGTATAATCTGGACAAAGTGCAAATTCGCATTTTGGACCGCTACGCCCCACTGCAGAGCCATCGGGACAAATTTTTGCTTCCATTGTACAAGCTATCTGGTTTTGTTGAGTTTGATTTTGTTGGTAAACAAAAACTCCGCCAACGAGAATAACTGCTACGAAAATAATAGTTATAATTCCGGCTAGGGTTGAAATTTTCTTTTGCATGTTATTTTATTTTAATTTTAACAAATTTTCTGTTACCTACTTTTATTATCATTCCATCTTCTAAAACAACTTCTTTTTTCCAATCTGTAACTCTTTCTTTTTTGTCTCCAATTATTGTTTCCACTCCCCCGCCTTCAACCAATCTTTTGGCTTCATTTTTTGACTGAGCCAATTTTGCGTTAAACAATAAATCTAAAACAAAATAATTTTTCTTGTCTGTCTCAAAAACCGGAATGTCTGTTGGCAATTCTTTGTCGCGGTGAACTTTGTTAAATTCTGCTTCGGCATCACCCGCTGTTTTTTCCCCATAATACATTTTTACAATTTCTTTTGCCAATTTTGCTTTAATGTCTCTTGGATTTCCTAGTTTTTTAATTTCCGCAATTTCTTCTACTGGCAAACGTGTTGCCAATTCAAAATACATATCAATTAATTCGTCTTTAATGGACATTACTTTGCCAAACATATCGCTAGACTTTTCATCTATGGCAATAAAGTTTGCAAAAGTCTTGCTCATTTTTCTGCCGTCTGTTCCCAAAAGCAATTTGCAGGTTAAAACATCTTTGTCTTTGTTGTTATAAATTTTCTGCAAAGTTCTGCCAGCCAGCGCATTAAATGTCTGATCATTCCCGGCAAGTTCTAAGTCTACGTCTAAAACAACCGAGTCATAGCCCTGCATTAACGGATATAAAAATTCCTGCAAAAAAATTGGCATGTCGGCTTTAATTCTGCGGTCAAACATTTCTCTTTGCAGTATTTGCTGAACGGTAAAATTAGATGCCAACTTTACAACATCGGCAAAATTCAATTTAGAAAGCCACTTTGAGTTATATTTAATTTTTACTTTTGAGAAATCTAAAATTTTTGAAGCCTGCTTTTTATAGCTTTTAAAATTAGCCTTAACTTCCTTTTCTGTCAGCGGTTTTCTGGCTGTGTCTTTTCCCGACGGGTCGCCAATTCTGGCTGTAAAGTCACCAATTAACAAAATTACTTCGTGCCCCAAATCTTGAAAATCTCTCAGCT
>Ga0265323_10001149_pt1 | contig 13534 bp, 12 predicted proteins | sample 41225metaG_FD_193580 | JGI IMG/M metagenome (GOLD analysis project Ga0265323, IMG submission 193580) | Rhizosphere microbial communities from Carex aquatilis grown in University of Washington, Seatle, WA, United States - 4-12-25 metaG | ecosystem: Host-associated > Plants > Roots > Rhizosphere... | reverse complement strand
TTCGAGGTGGACCCGAAGTCCGTCGAAGCCTGGAACCCGGCCGGCGGCGCCCCGCCCACCCTGGGGCTAGCCGGCGATTCGCTGGCGGCCTGCGAGCTGGCGCTCGAAGCCGATCCGGAGTCCGCCCAGGCCTGGAATAACAAGGGCCTGGCGCTGGAGAGCCTGAAGCGCTTCGAAGAGGCCCTGGCCGCCTACACGCGGGCCCTCCAGATCGACCCGCGGTTCGTTGCCGCCTGGCGCAACCAGGGCGACGCGCTGCGCAATCTGAGACGCTTCGCCGAGGCGCTGGCGGCCTATGAGCGGGCCATCCAGCTGGATCCCGCGTTCGTCTCCGCCTGGAACAACAAGGGCGTGGCACTGGAAAACCTGCGGCGTTACGAGGAGGCTCTGGCGGCCTACGACCGCGCCATCCAGCTCGATCCCAACTTCGTCTATGCCTGGCGCAATAAGGGCCGCGTCGCCCTCGATAATCTGCGGCGCTACGAGCTGGCGCTGGCCGCCTACACCCAGGCGCTTCAGATCGATCCCAAGTCCTTCACTGCCTGGAACGGCAAGGGCGTTGCGCTCGAGAACCTGAAGCGCTACGAAGAGGCCCTGGCGGCCTACACCCAGGCCACCGGCATCGGTCCGGGGTTCGTCAGCGCCTGGCGCAACCAGGGCGACGTGCTGCGCTATCTGCAGCGCCACCAGGAGGCCGTGACGGCCTACGAGCGGGCCATCGGAGTCGATCCCACCTTCGTCGATGCCTGGAACAACAAGGGCGTGGCACTGGAGAACCTGAAGCGCTATGAAGAAGCTCTGGCGGCTTACGAGCGCGCCACCCGGTTGAATCCGTCTTTCGTCTGGGCCTGGCGCAACCAGGGCCGCCTGGCCGTCGAGGTTCTGAAGCGCTTCGAGCTGGCGCTGGCGGCTTACACCCAGGCCCTGCAGATCGATCCGGCGTCCGTTTTTGCCTGGAACGGCAAGGGCGTTGCGCTGGAAAATCTGAAGCGCTACGAAGAAGCCCTGGCGGCCTACGAGCGCGCCCTCGGCCTGGATGAGAAGTTCGTCACCGGCTGGAGCAACAAGGGCGACGCGCTGCGCCTCCTGAAGCGCTACGAGGAGGCTCTGGCGGCCTACCGGCAGGCTGTCCGGATCGACCCGAAATTCGTCTATGCCTGGAACAACATCGGCGTCGCGCTGGATTGCCTGAAGCGCTGGGAAGAAGCCCTGGCGGCTTACGAGCAGGCCATCCAGGTGAATCCGTCTTTCGTCTATGGCTGGCGCAACAAGGGCCGCGTCGCCCTGGAGAACCTGAACCGCTATGAGGTAGCGGTGGCAGCCTACGAGCGGGCCCTCCAGATTGAGCCGCAGTCCGTCCTGGCCTGGAACAACCTGGGCCGCAGCCTGGAGAAGCTGAACCGCGACCCGGAAGCGCTCGCGGCCTACGAGCGGGCGCTCCGGATCGACCCCAACTCCGAACCCGCCCGGACGCGCAGAACCGAGCTGCAGAAGAAGCTGCCGCCGCCGGTGGACCCCGCCGGTCCCGCCAGGCGGGGCTGGCTCGGGCGCCTGATCGGGCGCGGGGATTAGCTATTTCAGCTTCTTGATCGCCGCCGTCAGCTCCGGGACGACCTGGAACAGGTCGCCCACCACCCCGTAGTCGGCCACCTCGAAAATGGGCGCACGGGGATCCTTATTGATCGCCACCACGGTGCGCGACCCCTTCATCCCCACCAGGTGCTGGATGGCGCCGCTGATGCCCACCGCCACGTACAGCTTCGGCGCCACGGTCTGCCCCGAGCTGCCCACCTGCCGCGCGTTCGGCAGCCAGCCGGCGTCGCAGATGGGCCGCGAGGCCGCCAGTTCTCCGCCCAGCGCCTGCGCCAGTTTCTCCACCACCGGGATATTCGCGGCATCGCGCACGCCACGCCCCACCGACACCACGATCTCGGCCGCCGTCAGATCCACGTCGCGCCCGTTCTCGCGGAACCGCTCCAGCGGCCGGGTCCGTATGTCCCCAGGCGCCAGGCGCGGCACGAATCGCTCCACCGCCGCCTGGCCCTCCGCCACCCGTTCGGCACGGTACGCCCCGGCCTGCAGGGACGCGAAGTGCGGCGCCGGGCCGGCGAACCGCACATCCACCTGCACCTTCCCCTGAAACAGTTGCCGCACCAGCACCACGGCGTCACTGTCGATGCGGTGCGCCACCGCGTCGCTCACCGCCACGCGCCCCATCGCGGTCGCCAGTTTGGGCAGGAAATCGCGCACCTGGTAGCTGTGCGGGAACAGCACCACGCGCGGCGCCACGCGCTCGATCAACTGCCGCAAAGCCGCGGTGTAGCCGTCCGCCGTGTACTCGCGCAACAACTCGTGCTCCACGGCGTACACCGCCGCCAGCTTCCGTTCCGCCAGTTCCCACGCCAGCGCTTCGACGCCCTGCCCCACCACCGCCGCCACCGCCGACGTGTTCAGCTCGTCGGCCATCTGCTGTGCCGCCGCCACGGTCTCGAACGACATGCGGTTCCACTCCGGACGCCCATCCGGAGCCGGCCGTTGTTCCAGTACCGCCAGAACGCTCATAGCACGCGCGCCTCGAAGCGCAGTTTCTCCACCAGGCGTTCGGCCGCCTCCCGCGGCGAGCCGGCAATCAGTTGGGCGCGCTTGCTCCGTTCCGGCACATAGGCGCGTTCGATCACTACGCTGGCGCTCTCCACGGCCACACCCAGGTCCGCGGCCGTCAGCCGCCTGATCTCCCTGGTGCGGGCCTTCTTGATCCCCATGAGGGTGGGGTAGCGCAGCTTGCCGAAGCCGGACTGGATGGCCAGCAGCGCCGGCAGCGGCATATCCACGTACCGGTACCAGCCGTTTTCCAACTCGCGCCGGATGCGAATGCCGCCCTCCCGCACCTCCACCTGCATCACGATGGTCGAGTGCGGCAGCCCCAGCAACTCCGCCAGGATGACGCCGGTCTGCCCGTAGCCCAGATCGTCGGATTGCAGGCCGGTCAGCACCAGGTCGGGCGCTTCGGTCCTCACCGCCGCCGCCAGCAGGCGCGCCGAGGCCAGCGGATCCAGCGCCCCCAGGTCTTCCTCGATGTGGATGGCCCGGTCGGCGCCCTTGGCCAGCGCTTCGCGGATCGTCTGCAAGGCGCGCGGCGGCCCGGCGCTCAGCACGATGGTCTCGCCGCCGTGCAGTTCCTTGAGTTGCAAGGCCGCTTCCAGGGCGTAGGCATCCGGCTCGTTGGCCTCGTAGACCAGGTCGGCTTCCTCGATCCACTTCCCCGTGCTGGCGATTCGCAACTCCGAATCGCGCACCGGAACCTGTTTGATCGCCACGACGATTTTCATGGAGATGCGAGCCCCACTAAACCGCTTGCCGCCGCGCGCGGCTGCCCCGCGCGCTCATTCGTACTTCTTGAAAATCAGGCAGCCATTGGTGCCGCCGAAACCGAAGCTGTTCGAAAGGGCGTAGTCGATCTTGAGCGGCCGCGCGTGATGCGGCACGTAATCCAGGTCGCAGCCCTCGTCCGGGTTGTCCAGGTTGATGGTGGGAGGCGCAATCTGGTCGCGGATGGCCAGCACCGTGATCCCCGCCTCCAGGCCCCCGGCGCCGCCCAGCAGGTGCCCCGTCATGCTCTTGGTGGAACTCACGGCCACCTTGTAGGCATGCTCGCCGAAAGCCCGCTTCACCGCCTGCGTTTCCGCCCGGTCGCCCACGCTCGTCGAGGTGCCGTGCGCGTTGATGTAGTCCACCTGCTCCGGCCGCAGCCCCGCTCCCCGCATGGCGTTGCGCATCACCCGGTAGGCGCCGTCGCCATCGTCCGGCGGCGCGGTGACGTGGAAGGCGTCGGCGCTCATGCCGTATCCCACCACCTCCGCCAGAATGCGCGCCCCGCGGCCGCGGGCGTATTCGAGTTCCTCCAGCACCAGGATTCCGGCGCCTTCGCCGATCACGAACCCGTCGCGGTCGCGATCCCAGGGACGCGACGAATGGGCCGGGTCGTCGTTGCGCGTCGACAGCGCCCGCATGGCCGCAAACCCGCCCACGCCCATCGGCGTGATGCAGGCTTCCGTGCCGCCGCAGATCATCGCCACCGCTTCGCCGTGCTGGATCAGCCGGTACGAATCGCCGATGGAATGCGCGCTGGTGGTGCAGGCCGTGGCCGTCGCGGAGTTGGGCCCCTTGGCCCCGCTGCGGATCGACACATAACCCGACGCCAGGTTTACAATGGTCGCCGGAATGAAAAACGGGGAGATCCGCCGCGGCCCGTGGTTCAGCAGGTTCAGGTGCTCGCGCTCGATCACCTCGAACCCCCCGATGCCGCTGCCGATGTACACGCCCACCTGCTCGGCGTCCTCCGGCGACACTTTCAACCCGGAATGTTGCAGGGCGTATTCCGATGCCGCGATGGCAAACTGAATGAAGCGCCCCATCTTCTTGATTTCTTTTTTCTCGATGTACTCGGCGGGGTCGAATCCCTTCACCTCGCCGGCGATTCTGCAGGAGAAAGCCGACGCGTCGAACTGCGTAATGGGACCGATGCCGCACTTGCCCACACGGATAGCATCCCAGGACGCTTCAGTCCCAATCCCCAGCGGCGTTACGAGTCCCACGCCGGTCACTACCACTCTTCGCGTCAAAACACTTCCCCCTGGCGGCAACCGCTCCTACTTCTTGGCGGTCTTGTTGTCGATGTACTCGACCGCGTCCTTCACCGTCATGATTTTCTCCGCGTCCTCGTCTGGGATCTCCAGCTCGAAAGCCTCTTCAAAAGCCATGACGAGTTCGACGATATCGAGCGAATCGGCGCCCAGGTCGTCAACGAACGACGCGTTCATATCTACCTGGCTCTCGTCCACGCCGAGCTGCTCGACGATGATCTGCTTTACCTTCTGCTCAACTGCCATGATTCCTCCTGGGATATGGTGCGAACGCGTTGATTTTAGCGAGGTTCACTCCGATTCCGCAACTCAACCCTCCCCGGTGGTGGATACTCCCGCCGCCCGGCCGCCGGCTGGAAGCCCGGCGCAAGCTGGCCGAAAACCACCATCGACGGTGCATTGCGGCCAGTTCAGCGCACCCGCAAGTCCATATTTGTCAAATGTATCGCGGACTTGCACTTTGGCGAAACAGGTGCACGGGGTAGGTACGTCGATGAGAGTGAGGCACCACTTATGAGAAGCTTCTTCAACAACCCGATTCGCTTTGCACTCCCCGGATTGGCGCTGGCCGTAGCCATGGCCGCCGGACTGGCCTGGGCCCAGGACCCGCCAGCGGCGCCGCAGGCCCCCGCCACCTGGCGCCACATGGGCGACCAGGCACAACTGCAGGCCCAGGACCCCGAGCCGGTGGATCGCGCCGCCGCCCAGTCGCGCAGCGCTCCGCCCGCCTGCGGCTTGCCGCCGCAGCTCACCATGAAACCCGGCACCTACGTCAACATCCGCCTCAACCAGGCGCTTTCCTCCAGCCATAGCAAGGCCGGGGACACCTTCACGGCGTCACTCGTCCAGGCCGTCATCGTGGACGGCGTGGTGGTGGCGCCACGCGGCCAGGTGGTCTACGGCCGCATTGCCGAAGCCGAAAAGGCGCACAACGGCCAGGATTCGCGGCTGGGCCTGGAATTGACCAGCCTGACCCTCGCCGATGGCAATCCGGCGCTCCTCCACACGCAACTGGTGGCTAAGCCCGGCGCGGCGACCCCGCGCGGTATTTCGAGCGAGCCCGTAGTCAGCACCCCGGCCGCAGGCGCCGCCCCGGTGCTCACCAACCACAGCCATGCCACCGAGCTCTATCCGGGCACGGTGCTCACATTCAGCGTCACCGCTCCGGTGACCGTCGCCACCGCCAACGCGTCTCAGGCTTTCCGCTACGCCGGGCCCGAAGACTACCAGACCAACGTCTCGCTGTCCGCTCCCAGAACGGTCGCCACCCGGCCCACCTACGTCTATGGCCCTGGCTACTCCCCCTACTACTATCCCTATTATTGGGGACCCAGCATCGGCATCGGTTTCGGAGGCCGCTACGGCCGGTTCTGGAGATAAGCTCCCGCTGCACGTCTGACTCATGCCTGCCCTGCCTCGCCGGTGGGGCAGGCTTTTTTCGATCGCCCGCCAACCATCGCCATCGCCGGGCGGACTCCACGCATCTCCGCGGTGGTCGTCCAATCGGTCGAGCCGGCCTTACGGTACCCTAATTAGCCGATGGTCTATCCACGTGGTCAATCACCAGGATATCCACCGGGCCCTTTGCCGGCAGCAACGTAAGCCCGAGCTGTTCCCGCAGAGCAGTGACGATGGATGGCGCTCGCAACCCCGCCAGATCCGGAGCATCCACCCGGACTCCCAGCCCATTCAACTTGCCGTCGTCGGACTCCCACAGCAACTTCACATAGAAGCTTCCGCTGAGACCAGTCCGATCGAGCACCGGGGAGTCGAGGCGCACCGACAGGTCCGCCACCAGCATCGATATCGGAAGTATCGTGCCTTTTCCGTCAGGGGCTCCATCCTTCGCGGCTGGCATCTTCAGCCCCGCCGGCGCCACCTTCAGCAGCCAGACAGGGAGGATTCTGCTCTCATGGTGCACGATTAGCCGGCATCGGTCGGCCAGGAGGTTCTGGAGCCGCACCTTCTGTTCCTCCTGGCTTCTCTGGCCAGCCGGCGGTAAGGCGGCGTTCCCAGCCTCCGGTTTCGCGGAGATATCGTATTTATCCGCATCGAGCCATTTCGGAGCTCCGGAGATCTGATAGCTTCGAACCCCGTACATGAGTTGGATCAGGTTTTGGATCGTCATGCCCGAGATTTCGACCCTGCCGCCTGGCATATACCTCATCGCGGCCCCGGTTGACTGGGGGTCGCTCGGCTTGATCGACGCCACCTCGAAGCGGTGCGGCGCACTCCCGGTCTGGCAATAGGCCGCACAGGACCCCGCCAGAACCAACGCGCACGCCAGCATCGCCGGCAATCCGGAATTGTCATTTTGGACTTCCAAATCGCACCCAGTATACGCGAAACCGCCATCCTTCGGTCCCGCCGACGGCGCTCCCCGGCCTCAGGGCTGCGGCCCACGGGGCGGCTTGCCACTTCACCGCAACGCTCGTACCCGGTCGCGCCAGCAACGGTGAGGCGGGCGGGACGGGAGCCAGGCCCGAGGACTACCGAATCAGCATCTCGCTGTCTGCGCCCGGAACGGCCGCCACCCGGCCCACTTCGGCATCGGCTTCAGCGGCCGCGGCCGGTTCTGGAGATAAGCTCCCGCTGCACGCCGGTGGGGCAGGCGTTTTTTCTGTTTGCGTCCGGGGGGTGAGCCGTTCCAGAATATTGAGACATGCGAACGGTCTCACGAAGGCGGTTTTTGGAAGGCGGCGCACTCGGCATCGCCGCGGCGGGCTGGGGCGCGCCCTCGCTTTCCGGGCAGGATTGGGCTCGCCAGGCGGTGGACCAGTCACCGCGGCGGCACGAGCGGGTGCAGGTCAAATACGGCACCAGGGGCGTCGATTCGTTTCTCGCCTACCCGCGCTCGCCGGGCAAGGCGCCCGCGGTTGTGGTCATTCACGACGTGATCGCCATGGCCCCCTGGGTGGAGAACGTGGCCGACCGGTTCGCTGAGGCGGGCTATCTGGCGCTGGCTGCCGACTTCCTGTCGGGCCGCTCTCCCGAGGAACGGCAGCCGCTGCAGTCCGAGGGGAAGACCGTTGGCCCGGCCCGCAGGCTGCCGCCCGAACAGGTCGCCGCGGATCTCAACGCGCTGGCCGACTATTGCATGAATCTGCCCGCCTGCAACGGGAAGGTCTGCGTGGTGGGCTTCTCGTGGGGCGGCGACCAGGCCTTCCGCTTTGCGACCGCGCGCCGGCGTCTGGCGGCGGCCTTCGTCTTCTACGGCGTCTGCCCCGAACCCGAGAGAATCCCCGATATCCAGGCACCGGTTTACGGTTTCTACGCGGGCACCGACACGCGCGTCGGCTCCACCATTCCGGACACCCGGGAACGGATGAAAGCGGCGGGCAAGTTCTACGAGCCCGTAATCTACGAAGGCGCCGCGCACGGCTTCATGCAGTCCGGCGCGCGCCCGGATGCGCCGGAAGCCGACCGGAAGGCCTGGGACGCGGCCTGGATCAGGCTGCGCGCGCTGCAAGGCAAATTCGACTGAGATCGCCGCCCAACGGCCGGCTATGCGAAGGAGACCATTGTGACAATTCGAGCTTTGGTGTGCGCCGCTCTCGTGTGCCCTCTCGCCCTCGTAGCGGGTCAGGGCCCAGGCAAACCGGGCGCGGCCGCTGCCGCCGCGGAAATCCCGCACTTGCACCGCCAGGGGACGGCCACCCAACTGATCGTCGACGGCAAGCCGTTCCTGGCTTTGGCCGGTGAACTGAGCAACAGCACCGCGACCAGCGTCGAGTACATGAAGCTGGTATGGCCCAGGCTCGTCGCCGCCAAAATCAATACCGTGCTGGCGGCGGTTTCCTGGAACCAGATTGAACCGCAGGAAGGGAAACTCGACTTCAGCGTGCTGGACGGCGTGATCCAGGGCGCGCGCGGCCACAACCTGCGCCTCGTGCTTCTCTGGTTTGGAAGCTGGAAGAACAGTTTGTCCAGCTACGCGCCCGACTGGGTGAAGAAGGACTTCGAGCGGTTCCCGCGCGCCGTGGGCCCCGGCGGCAGGAGCATGGAATTGCTGAGCCCCTTCAGCGCGTCCAGCCGCGACGCCGACGCCCGGGCCTTCACCGCCCTCATGCGCCACCTCAAGACGGTGGACGGCCAGCAGCACACCGTCATCATGATCCAGGTGGAGAACGAAGTGGGCATGCATGACGACACCCGCGACCGCTCGGCTCTGGCCAATCGGGCCTACGCCGGAGAGGTGCCGAAGGAGCTGATGGACTACCTCCAGCAGCACCGGGACACCCTGATCCCGGAGTTCCGCCAGGCGTGGGAAGCGGCCGGCTTCAAAACCTCCGGAACCTGGGAGGAAGCCTTCGGCAAGGGCCCCGCCACCGAGGGCATCTTCATGGCCTGGGCCTATGCGCGCTACATGGACCGGGTGGCCGGGGCGGGCAAGCAGGAGTACCCGCTGCCAATGCTCGCCAACGCGGCGCTGTACGACCCTGGAAAGGGTTTCGCGCCAAGCGGCGGCCGCCCGTGGGACCTGGTGATGGACGTCTGGAAGGCCGGCGCGCCGCGAATCGACATGCTTTCGCCCGACATTTACGACCAGCAGAATTTCGTGACGTTCTGTGCGAAGTTCTCCCAATCCGGGAACCCGCTGTTCATCCCCGAGACGCGCTATCAGATGGAGGCCAGAACGCTGTACGCCTTCGGACGCCACGATGCCATCGGCATCACGCTGATGGGCGTCGAACGGGCCGAGACACCCGACCCCGAGATGATCCTCGGTTACGAGATCATTCGCCAGCTCGCGCCCCTGATCGCCAAACACCAGGGCGATGGCACCATGTCCGCGGTGCTGCTGCGCCCCGACGATCCGCCGCAGAAGGTCCGCGTAGGGGACTACACGCTGCAGGTGGCGCGCATGCGGCCGCGGCCTTCGGCGCCGCAACAGCAGGGCTTCTCCGGGGCGATTTTTATCCAGGCGGGGCCCGGCGAGTTCTACGCCGCGGGCGGCAACGTGAGCGCCTCCTTCTCCGCGAGCACACCCGGGCCGGAGCAGGTTGGAATCGGCACGGTGGAGGAAGGCAGGTTCGCCGGCGGCCGTTGGATTCCCAGCCGCCAACTCGCCGGCGACGAAACCGGGGAGGGTGGAAACCTGTCCCTGCGCACTCATCCGGTGGATCGAATCCTGTCGGATGGCTACGTGGGCATCCAGCACGTCATGCTATACCGCTTCCGCTGAGGCGTTCGCCGGGCGTGACATGTCCCGAGGCGCATGGCATGAGTTCGCGGTGCGCCGGTTGGATCTCCATAGCCAGCGTCTCTCTGGCCTGCGGTTTGGCGCAGCCGGCCGGGCTCCGGGCAACGCGTTCAGGAACTCGTAAAGGTCCGCGCGATCCGGTGTCCGGTTCTCCCGGTGCCAATACTCGCGCACTCCGCCGCCACCGCGCCCGTGCCTGGAGACAAATTGAAGACTCCTTCGGGCGTTGCCAGTTGCCGTTCATGCCGCAGGCTATGCCGACCGCCGGATCGGTACAAAACGGATCTCCACCCGCTGATTCAGCGCGCCCGCTATCCTGCGCAACATCGCCAGGGAGTGGCCCTCGTAATCGGCATCCTCCAGGCGGCAGATGACTGATGCAGTAGTGCCGATGAGCTTGGCAAGTTGAGTTTGGGTGAGGGCCGCCGCTGCCCTCAGTTCTTGGATTCTGCGGGCGATCTCTTCATTCGCGCGCGCCTCTTCCAGGTTCTTCAGCCGGGCCGGCTTGCCTTCGTAATGCCGGCGGTGAAGGATCTCCACCGCGTCGCTGGCCGGTTTCAGCGTCTTTGCTTTGCTATCTCGCATGGTCAAGCCTCCTCATAAGTGTGCTTCGCCGGGTTCGCCTCAAACCGCTCCTTGCGCTCCACGGCCCGGTCGATCTCTCTCGGCGGGACCACCCGCTCTTTCACAAGACCGTGAGAGACCACGGCCGCCACCGCGCCGTGGAAGAAGTACAGGATCCGGTAATGAACGCCCCCCAGGCTGGCGCGCAGTTCGTGGATGCCGTCTCGCAGGAAGTCCGCTTCGGGCCGACGCAGTTCGTGGCCCATCTCGCGCAGGCGCTCCAACCGGAGGTAGCACTTGTCCTGCGCTTTCGCCGGTAACTTGTCGAACCACTCGATGAACGGGCATGATCCGTCTTCCTCCCGGTAGAGGGCGACTCTGGTCCTGGACACGCGATCCCAGTCTATTCGCAATATTGCGAAAGCGCAAGTTCGCTTGCGAAGCCGCGAAGGCGGTCACCGCTCCACGTGGGCATCATCCTTATAGAGAAATCGTTTGTTGTCTGCCCAAGCAGACAACAATCACGACGGCTTGCAACCGCGCGCGTGAGAGCACGCGTCGTGCCGTTTCCCCTGTGGAACCCCGGAGTCCGCGCAGGGTCCAGATTGTGAAAACGCTCTTCCGTGGCGTCCACTGGCGTCCAAATCGCTCCAAGCTAAGTCCTTTGGTTTCGCGCAAAATGTCTGCAAGTGAGTGATATTTCTTAAATGGCAGGGAAGAGGCCGTGAGTTCGAATCTCACCAGGTCCACCAAAAACGTTTCTTACACTTACCGCTTCCCCGAGCACGGATGGAGGAACAACCTCCTCGAACGTGCAAAACGAGTTCCGGCCCAATGGAAGTGGCATCTGAAAACGCTGGCGGACCAGCCGCCGCGCCAGTCCCCCGCCCGCTCCACCGCGCCGAGGGCGGCAACCTGTCCCTGCGCACCCATCCGGTGGATCGAATCCTGTCGGATGGCTACGTGGGCATCCAGCACGTCATGCTATACCGCTTCCGCTGAGGCGTTCGCCGGGCGTGACATGTCCCGAGGCCGTGCGTCATAATCACTGCTTCAGCAGTGCGTGGAAATGAGGTGCGTGGCATGAGTTCGCGGTGCGCCGGTTGGATCTCCATAGCCGGCTTCTCACTGGCTTGCAGTCTGGCGCAGCCGGCCGGGCCGGTTGGCGAGGACCGCCGGATGACGCTGGACGTGGTGGTGACCAACCGGGCGGGAAAGCCAGTCTCCGGTTTGCAGCAGCGCGACTTTACGCTACTGGACAACCAGCGGCCGCGCAGCATCCTGTCCTTTCAGGCGGTGGAGGGTGGAACCGCGACCCCCGATCCGCCAGTGGAACTCATCCTGATCGTGGATGCAGTCAACACTCCATTCATGAGCGTGGCCGATGCGCGGAACGGGATCGAAAAGTTCCTGCGGCGAAACGGCGGCGCGCTGGCCCGACCGGTATCGCTCGTCTACCTTACCGACTCGGGAGTGACCGAGACCCCTTTCTCCCGCGATGGAAACGCTCTGATTGCGGACCTGAAACGGGAACAGACCGGTCTCCGCGCGACCAGAAGGTCGCAAGGAGAGTACGGAGGATATCAGCGGCTCCAGTTGTCTCTCAAGACGCTCTCGCAACTCGCCGGCCATGTCGCGGCAACGCCGGGACGGAAACTGGTGGTTTGGGTGAGCCTGGGGTGGCCCTATTTCAATCGCCCGGGCGTCGATTCGAGTCTCTCTCCCCAGGGGAAGCAGGGCATTTTCAATAGGATTGTGAATACTTCGGACGCGCTGTGGCGGGCCCGCATCACGCTCTCCGCTGCCGATCCGTCGGGCCCGATGGACACGTCCCTGGTGGGAACGACGGATTCCATGCAATACATGCAGTTCTCTGACGGCGTGAGATCCGCCGGCCAGGCCCAGTACGGAAACCTGGCGCTGCAGGTGCTGGCTTATCGGAGTGGAGGCCTGGTTCTCCAATCGGGGAACGATGTGGCGGGCGAGATTGCCGAGTGCCAGGCGGACGCGAGTGCCTATTACATCCTCTCCTTCGACCGCGCCGCCGGGGATGGCCCGGACGAATACCATGCGCTCGATATCAAGCTCGGCAAGCCCGGACTGGCGGCGCGCACGCGGTCCGGGTACTACGCCCAGCCGGGGCCTGAAGGGCGATAGAGGCCGCGCCATTTCCCCGCCGCCCCCTCACCGCCCCCTCACCGCAGCGTGTAGACCGCCTTCCGGTCGCCCGCCCGCTCCACCGTCAGCGTCACGTTGCCCCGCTGCGCGGAAGCCGGGCCGCCGGGCGGCAGGGCGGTGGATTGCTCGATGGTCAGCGCGCCCTCCGACAGGCGCACGGTGCGCGTCCAGCCGTTGCCGCGGAACTCCAGGGCGTCGCCGTCGATGCGCGCCTCCACCGGACCGGGAGCGGCGAAAGCCCCCCGCTCATCCAGCAGATTCGCGTTCGTGTCCTTCCAGGTGAACTCCGTCCATCGCCCGCCCGCGGCGGCGGAGAAGACCGCCCGTGCGCGCGCCGATTCCAGCACCCACACGGGATACCCGTCGCCGGCCAGGTCCGCCGTCCACGCCACCGTGCGGCCGCGCGGCACCAGCACAAGGCGCATGGGCAACTCCAGGTCCGCCGCTCCGGTCACGCGCAGCGTCCAGTTCCGCAGTCCGGCGGGCGACGCGGAAGCCTCTGAGGCGAACACCCGGAGCGGCACGTGCCGCTGGTCCATGGCGCCCACGGCGATCTCGGTCCGGGCCGGGAAAAAGTCCAGCCCCTCGCCGGAGGCATCCAGTTTGAAGGTGCGGATGGCGGGCCAATGGTTGCGGATGGTCAGGTCCAGATCGGTGCCGCCTTTTGGCTCGATCGGCGCCAGCGGCGGGCCGGGGGTCCATTCGTGCTGCCCGGCATGCATCGCGATGGCGCTGCCGAGGGCTAGCGAGACGGGCGGGAACAGTTCGAGCGCGGCGCGGCTGAGCAGGACGCCGTCCGCCTCCAACCCGAATTCCACCGTATCGCCGCCGACGGCCTCGGCCGGCACCTCCACCTCGTACTCGATCCCGTCCGGCGGCTTCGGCGTGGGCCTGGCGCTGTAGCCCTCCGGCAGGCGCAGCCGCGAGCGCGCCGATAGCGCCTCGG
>Ga0265323_10001146_pt1 | contig 13588 bp, 13 predicted proteins | sample 41225metaG_FD_193580 | JGI IMG/M metagenome (GOLD analysis project Ga0265323, IMG submission 193580) | Rhizosphere microbial communities from Carex aquatilis grown in University of Washington, Seatle, WA, United States - 4-12-25 metaG | ecosystem: Host-associated > Plants > Roots > Rhizosphere... | reverse complement strand
AAGCCCGCGCAGAGCGCGTGGTGAGACTGGTGCTCGATGCGCTCGCGGACGCGCACGGGCTGGACCAGTACTGGCTCAGCATCCCGTGCTCGCAGAGTGACCTGACGGCACGCGATCTGCTACGCGGCGGCGAAGTGCCGCGCGAGGTGTTGGAGCGCGTCCTGGACGCGCTGGAGGTGCGCGAGTGAGTATGCAGACGAAGCCGGCAATGGTTGTGCCAGATGCGGGCGCGGCGCTGCCCGAGTGCCTTACCACGCGCAAGCAGTGGGTGGCATGGACGTTCGAGTGCCGCGGCGGCAAGTTCACGAAGTGCCCGCGCACGCCGACTGGCGCGTTTGCCAAGAGCGATACGCCGTCCACCTGGAGCACCTTCGCCGAAGTTATGGCGGCGGCCAGCCAGCGTCCGGAGATGGGCGTCGGCTTCGTGTTCGCAACCGATGACCCGTTCACCGGAATCGACCTGGACGACTGCTTGACGCCGGACGGCTCGCTGAAACCGTGGGCCGCGCCCATCCTGGAACGGTTCGCCGACACGTACAGCGAGGTTTCGCCGAGCGGAAAAGGAATCAAGATCTGGGTGCGCGGAACGCTCGCGGGACTGACGGACGGGACCGGAACGCGGCGCCCGTACGGCGACGGCGGCATCGAGGTGTACCAGCGGGGCAGGTACTTCACGGTGACCGGCAAAAGGTACGCCACGAGCCCGCTAAACGTATCTGAGCACGAGGGCGATGTGGACTGGCTCTGGCGCCTCATCGGCGCGCCCGTGGCCACCTGTGTCGCAACGGCGGCTATTCCTGCGGTGCTCGCCGTGGAACCAATGACTGCGCCGGAACCCACGCGGGAATTCACCAGCGACGAACAGGCGGCATTGCGCGCGAAACTGGAGGCGGCGCGGGCGAACGTCCCGACGTTCGATGAGTTGTGGCTGGGCGGCGCCTGCGGTCACTACGCTGCCGGCAAGCCCGACCCGAGCCGCGCCGACCTGGCGTTCTGTAATTTCCTGGCGTATCACTTGGGGCTGGATACAACGGGAGTTGACCAAGCATTCCGCATGTCGGAGCGTATGCGGCCGAAGTGGGATGAGAAGCACTTCGCTGACGGGCGGACCTACGGGCAGGCGACAATTCAGAAGGCGTTGCAATGGGCTGCGCAGGAACGCCAACGTTCCGCAACTGGCAAGACGGCGCCGATGCCTGCCGCTAATGCCGGCGCCAGCATCGCGGATTTGAACGCCATGCCGGTATTCGCCGATGTCGGGCTGGTGTGGGAAAAGTCCGAGATGTCCGGCGACATGATTTTCGGGTACGCCGCAGGACAGCGGGTGAAGTGGGAGAACACGGCGGAACTGCTTTCGTTCGCCAAGTCGCAGGCGATCATCCTGAAGTACCTGCGGACGCTGATACCATCGCCTCCCCGCGCCAGAATCAAGGCCATCTGGGAGCCGGCGGCGGGCTTGATGGTACGCCTCGCGACTGTCATCAATTCCGGCGACGAGATGCAGGTTGAGTTGGCGGACTTGGTTCCCATGTGCTTCAGGCGCGCGGGTTCGCCTGTGGCGCGGTCTGATGCCGATATGTTCCGCTACATGCTTCAGGTTCGCGGGTGGAAGCGCGATCCATACACCGCAGATGGAATCGAGGGTGGTTCCATTCCCGCGCCGTTTGTATTTGTCTACGACGGCAGCGTGTTTCTGAACGCACACAAGTTGCGCCTATGGGCATCCCTGCCGCGGGTGACTGCTACGATAATCCGGAAAGCCGACATGACACGGGAATTGGCATCGCTGGGGTTCAAGTACCACAGAGGCATCGAGAGGGTTCAAGAGGGCCAGCGGGTCATGATGGACCTGTGGCGCGGGCCGTTGAGCGTATTGGGCGACTCGCTCGAAGAGAACGACATCCCAGGCGCGGAGGCAAAACGGTGATTCTGGTCAATAACTCCGCTGGGTCTGCCGGGTCTGCGTTGGACATGCCTGTATCCCCTCCACAGGGAGAGTAGTGCAGGGTGACCCAGCAGACCCAGCAGTGGAGGGGGAATAGCGTACTGCATTCAGCAGACCCAGCAGACCCGGCGGAAGTTTTAACCAACACCCCACCGCCCCATCGGGTGCTACTGGGGCAGCGGCCTATACCCCACCCGCCAAAGGATTTTTTGAGCCGGCGGCGGGCGGGTAAACGGATTGCACGATTGCGTTAGCGACAGACCTGAAATTCGAGGGGGATTCATGAACATCCGATCATTTCTTGCCGGCCTGCTGGGCCGGGGCGCCGAAGTGCGCACGCGTTCGGCCCTGTGGGATGCCGCGGGCGGCGGCAACCGCCTGGCGAACTGGAGCGCGCAACCCACGGCGGTGAACGCGTGGGTCGACAACCCCGTCCTGGTGCGCGCCCGCGCCGAGGGCGAGTACCGCAACAACCCGTGGGCGCGCAAGATCGTTGACGGGATCGTAACGGCGGCCATTGGGGCGGGCGGCGTCAATCCGCAGTTCAAAGACCGCGCCGCAACCCAAGCCTGGGACGCGTGGGCGACTTCGTGCGATGCGGCCGGCCGGCTGGATTGGGTTGCGCTCTCGTATCTGGTCCTTCAGACCGTGGCTGTGTCGGGCGAATGCTTCGTTCGGTTCGCGGTGAATCCGGACGCGCCCGTACCGTTGGCGCTGCAAGTCCTGGGCCCGGAATTCCTCGACACGTCGCGCGTGGACCAGGACACCTACGCGGGCATCCGCTATGAGCACGGGGGCGTGCGGCGCGTGGGCTACTGGCTGTTCGAGCGGCATCCGAATCTGGTGCTGACGCCTTACCATTCGGTATTCGTGCCGGCGTCGGAGTGCCTGCACATCTTCAAGCCCGTGATGCCGGGTGCGGAGCGCGGCGTGAGTTGGCTGGCTCCCGTGCTGCTGGCGTTGCGGGAATTGCAAGAGTATTCGGAAGCCGCGCTGGTGCGCCAGAAGATTGCCAGCCTGTTCACCGGTTACGTTCAGACTGGGGACGGCAGCAACCCACTGAACAGCACGGACGCGGTGCCGACGCTGGAACCTGGTTCGATGTGCCGCTTGCAACCGGGCGAGGCTGTGGCATTCTCCGAGCCGCCGGACGCGGGGCCGACCTACGACCCGTTTGTGCGCTCCACGTTGCGGAAGATCGGGTCCGGCGTCAATGTCCCTTACGAGGTCCTGGCAAACGACATTTCCACTTGCACGTTCGCCAGTGGCCGCATGGCTTTGCTTGAGTGGCGGCGGCATATCGAGGCCGTTCAGCACGCGCTGATGGTTCCGCAGTTCTGCACGCCGGTGTTGGAGCGCTGGATGCGGCTTGCCGTGTCGCTGGGTGTGATTCCGCAGCCGGCGCGGGCGCGCTGGATCGGGCCGCAGATAGCGATGCTCGATGAACGCCACGAGACGCTGGCCGTGGTTCAGAAGATTCGCGCGGGCCTGATGAGCCGGGCCGAAGCCGTATCGGAGATCGGTTGGAACGTGGAGGATATCGACCGGGAGATTGCCGCGGACAATCAGCGCGCCGATGCGTTGGGGCTGACGCTGGATAGCGATCCGCGCCGCACGACCTTGCAGGGGCAGGAGCAACAGAGCGGAGGGCAAGCACAACTGGACGCGGGGCCGTCCGCCCAGGCGTAATCGTGGCACTGCTCGATCAGATCGAACGGGCCGCGGGGCGCAAGATCCCCGTCGCCTACGCCGTCGATGTCATGGCCGATTTTGGTGTTAGCCGCAAAGAGTTTTGGGGCAAGCTGAAGCGCGACGCCCGCGTGGTTGATATTCGCGACTTCGTCGCGGGCCGGGAAAAGCCGGAGGGCCCACTGCTCCTGCTGATTTCAGAGCCGCAGGGCGGCTTCCTGATTCAGTTGTGGGCGTGGCGGGAATTTGGGAGGAAACGATGAGCAAAGAGCTACTGACGAGGACGGCGCCATTCGAACCGTCCACCTTTGACGCGGAGAAGCGCACCGTTCAGGTGATCTTCTCGACGGGCGCGGGGGTTAACCGCAGCGATTTCGAGGGGCCGTATACCGAGCGGTTGAGCATGGAGCCGGCGGCCGTCGATCTGTCGCAATTGATCGGCGGCCCGCTTTTGGACAATCACGACCGCTTCAGCAGCGTGCGCGCGGTCCTGGGTGTGGTGACCGACGCGAGCGTGGACGGCAAGCGGGGCGTGGCGACCGTCCAGTTCTCCGAACGCCCGGAGGTGCAGGGCGTCGCTCGCGATGTGGAACAGGGCATCATTCGCAGCGTGAGCGCGGGCTACACGGTGCAGACGTGGCAGACGGAAAAGCGGGCCGATGGCACGCGGATCAAGACGGCGACCCGGTGGGCGCCGAAGGAAATCAGTTTTACGCCACTCGCGGCGGATGCGGGGGCGAGAGTGAGAGGGCAAAACATGAACGAAGAACTGCAACAGCAAGTACGAAACATGGCTTCCCTGATGGGTCTGCCGGGCGAGTTTGCCGACGGACTGATCGCGCGGAACGCCACGATTGAGGATGCCCGCGCCGCGGCCGTGGCCGAGTTGGCGCGGCGAACCCCGGTTATCGACAACCGGCAACCGGCCGCGGTGACGCGGGAGCAGGCGCCGGACGACTTGACGCGGGCGGCGGGCGAGGCGCTGTACTGCCGCGTCGACTCCACCTTCAAGCCGAGCGAGCAGGCGCGCCCGTTCGTGGGGCGCCGGCTGGCCGATCTGGCGCGCGACCTGTTGCGCCAGCGCGGCATGAACGCCTTCGGCAGCGACGCCGAAGTCGTCACGCGTTCGCTGAACACCACGTCCGATCTGGCAAATATCGTGGGCGTGTTCGCAAACAAGATCGCGGCGCAGTACTACCAGGTCGCGCCGTCCGGCTTGAAGGTTGTCTGCAAGCGGGGCGCGTCGCATCCCGACTTCAAGGGCCGCAACATCATCCGGCGCGGCGAACTGCCGACGCTGGAGAAGGTGAACCAGAGCGGCGAGTTCAAGCGGGGATCGATCCTGGATGACCGGCAGACCTACGCCGTGGCGACCTACGGCAAGGTGTTCTCCATGAGCCGGCAGCTTCTCATCAACGACGATTTGGGGCTGTTGGCCGACATCGCGAGCGGCTGGGGCATCGCGGCGCAGGAATTCGAGAATCAGCTTCTCGTTACTCTGCTTACCTCGAACAGCGGCAACGGGCCGACGTTGGCCGACACCAAGCCGATCTTCGATTCGGCGCACGGCAACAAGGCGGCGGCGGGCGCGGTCATCAGCGATACCGCCTTCGGCGCGGCGCGGCTGGCTCTGCGCGGCATGAAGGGCCTGAACGGAACCATTCCGATCAACGCCACTCCCAAGTACCTCGTGGTGCCGGCGGCGTTGGAAACCACTGCTGAGAAGTACTTGGCGCCGTTCTATCCCAACACTCCGGCCAGCGTGAACCCGTTCGCGGGCGCGATGACGCTGGTAGTGGACCCGCGCCTCGACGCCGTGAGCGCGACCCGCTGGTACGTGTTCGCCGATCCGGCCGTCCTGCCCGTGATCGAGTACGCCTACCTGAGCGGGTTCGAAGGCGTGCAGGTGGAAACGCGCCTGGGCTTCGATGTGGACGGCGTGGAAATCCGCGCTCGTCTCGACTTCGGCGCGGGCGGCATCGACTTCCGCGGCGCCTACACCAATCCGGGGGCGTAGTATGGCGACGCTGGCCAATTTGCAAGCGCAGCGGGACAGCATTCTCGCCGAGATGGGCGCGCCCGATGTTCAGTTTGCTGAGCGTTCGTTGAAGCGGCGTCCGCAAGCGGAACTGGACGAGGCGTTGAAACGGGTTGACCGGGAGATTGCCGCCGTGCAATCTCCCCAATCCAGACAGTTCACAATTCAGACTTCGAGAGGAATTTGAGCATGAAGAACTACGTTCAAAAGGGTGAAATCATCACCGTGACGGCGCCGGCGGACTGCAAGTCCGGCGATCCGGTAGCGGTGGGCAGCATCTTCGGAGTGGCCTGCTACGATGCCGCTAACGGAACCGACGTTGAGTTGAATACCGACGGCGTGTTCGATCTGCCGAAAGTGACGACTGACGTGATCGCGGCCGGCGACCGGGTGTACTACGATTCCGCGGCGGGCAAGTTGACCAAGACCGCCGGCAGCGGATCGAAACCTCTGGTGGGCTACGCAGTGACCGCCGCCGGCAACGGTGTCACGACGGTTCGCTGCAACGTGGAGTGGACCGGCCAGACGGGACCGGCATAGTTTCAGTTCGGCGTGCCGGGCTACGTCTTCTCTCGGTGCGCCATGAGGGGCGGGGCAACTTACTCCGCGATGCCGTCTCCCGCGTGCCACTCCTTCACGTCACGACGGCAAAACTATTCAGGTAACGTCCGATGCCCAAACTCTCAAAATCCGATCAGGCGGCCAAAGTCAGCGCGACCGAGGCGCGGCGCCGCAAAGAGGTAGCGCTGGCGCGCCTGCGGGAAATGGAAGTGGCGCAGAAGGCCGGCCTGCTGCTGCCTGCCTCCGACGTAAGGGACCGGTGGGTCACGATACTGGCGGCCGTCAAAACGGCCGTGTTGCGCCTGCCCGACAAGTTGGCGCCGCAGATGGCCGCGGCAGCCGACGTGCGCGAGGCGCACGCCATCCTCGTGGCCGAATGCGAAACGATCCTAAGAGATCTGTCCGATGACATCGCCTATTAGGCTCGCTGACTGTGTTCGCGCCGCAGCGGGTGCGGTACGGCCGCCGGTACAAGTTCCGCTTTCGGACTGGGCGAACGAACACGTCAGGCTATCGTCTGAGGGCAGCGTGCAGGCGGGGCACTGGCAGTGCTTCCCGTACCAGGTGGAACCGCTCGACTGCATGAGTCCGCACTCGCCGCACAGCGAAGTGGTGCTCATGTGGGCTTCGCAGATGAGCAAAACGCAGTTAGCGCTCTGCCTGCTGGCTCACGTCGTGGCCGCGGACCCGGCGCCGTGCCTGATTGTCGAGCCAACATTGCCGATGGCCGAGGCGCTTTCCAAAGATCGCATCGCGCCGATGTTCCGCGATATGCCCGTTCTTCACGGCATCGTGGCAGACCCGCGCGGGCGCGATTCGGGCAACACGATCTTTCATCGGCGATTCCGTGGCGGCCACGTCACCGTGGTTGGCTCCAATTCGCCCGCCGGCCTGGCAAGCCGGCCGATCCGGTTCCTGTTCCTCGACGAAGTAGACCGCTTCGAAGCATCCGCCGGCGCCGAGGGCGACCCGGCTGCGCTGGCGATCGCGCGCACGCGCACGTTCTGGAATCGTAAGGTCATTTGGACTTCGAGCCCGACGATCAAAGATGCCTCGCGCATCGCTGCGGCATTCGAGGAATCCGACCAGCGGGAGTTTTACATCCCCTGCCCACTGTGCGGCACGTATCAGGTGCTCGATTGGAAACGGGTCGAGTGGCCTGAGGGCCGGCCGCAGGATGCGGAGTACCGCTGCGAGAAGTGCGAGAAACTGATCCCGCATCACCGCAAAGCCTGGATGGTCGCCCAAGGCGTCTGGCGCCCGCAGAACCCCGGCTCGAGGATTGCGGGGTTCCGGCTGAGCGAGTTGTGCTCGCCATGGCGCGACTGGGGCGAGCTGGCCGAAGACTGGCTCAAGGCGCAAGGCAACCCGGAGCGGTTGCGGGCGTTCATCAACACGAGCTTGGCTGAACTGTGGGATGACGCTGGGCAAGCGGGAGTCACGGAAGCCGCCCTGATGGCGCGCCGCGAGCAATACGGGCCGATGCTGCCCGAGGGCGCGGCGGTAGTTTCATGCGGAGTTGACGTTCAAGACAATCGCGTCGAGGCGTCCGTATTCGCTTGGGGCAGGGCTGAGGACTGCTGGCTCATGGTGCATCGCGTGATCCCGGGCGATCCTTCCACACCGCAACTGTGGGCGGCGCTCGACGATTTCTTGTTGCAGCCGTGGCGGCATCCGTTCGCCGGCCAGATGCCGATTCACGCCACGTGCATCGATAGCGGCGGCCACTTCACGCAGGCGGTGTGCAATTTCGCCGACGCGCGGCGTGGGCGGCGCGTCTGGGCCATCAAGGGTGATGGCGGGGCGCGTCCGGTGTGGCCGCGGAAAGAATCGAAAGCCCGCAAGGGCAAGGTGTGGCTGATCGGTGTGGATTCGCCCAAGGCCACGCTGGCGGCGCGGTTGCGCATCACCGAGGGCGCTGGCCGCATTCACTTCCCCGTGACGGTGGGGCTGCCGTATTTCGAGCAGTTGAATTCCGAGTACCTTAAGACCACGTATCGACGCGGGCGTCCGGAGCGCACCTGGGAGCGGCGCAAGGGCCGCGCAGCCGAGGGGCTGGACTGTGCGGTGTACGCATATGCCGCGCTGTGCGGGCTGCGGGCACACGGTGTAGACCTCGACCAGGAAGTCGCGCGCCTGGAGCTGCTGAGGCCGGCGGCTGCTAGACCCGATCCGGCGCCGGCATACCAGGTTTACCGCAGCCGATTTGTGGGCGGGAGGTAAACTGAATGCTGCCAAACAAGGCGGAAGGAGTGAGATAGGCCGTGAACGACTTCGATGATATTTCAGAACAGGAGCTAGACCGTATGATCGAGGGAGTGGATCTCGCTGTACCCCCGTTGGAAGAGGTCGAGAGAATGCTGTTGGACGCCGCCGACCGTCGGATCGAAGCGTGCAATCGGCTGAAGGAACACATCCGCGCCACCAATGGTCCAGTGACGAAAGACCGGATTCGGGACTGGCGAAAGCGAGCCAAGACCGACGGCATGTCGGAGAAGTATCTCCGAACGTGCCGGGACCTCTACGGCAGGATACTCGAAGCCGGTACAATGTGACCCATATGGGCGTCTACAGACCCACCTATCCCGACCCACAGACGGGCAAGCGCGTGAAATCCGCCGTCTGGTGGTGTGCGTTCGTGTTCAACCAACGCCGATACCGTGAGAGCACGAAAGTAACCAACAAGCGCGTGGCGGAACAGATCGAGGCCGCGCGCAAGACCCAGCTTGCCAAGGGCGAGGTCGGGATTCTGGACCGGCCGCCCGCGCCTACGTTGAAGGAATTCGAGACTCGATTCACGGCGGCCATTGAAACCGATTGCGCCGAGAAGCCCGAGACGGTTTCCTTCTACAAGGAGAAGTACCGGCGCCTGCTGGAGCACGCCCCGTTCGCCAAAGCGCGGCTGGATCAGATCGACGAAGCCATGATCGACGCCTACAAGCAGACCCGGCGACGCCAGCTTTCGCGGTACGGCAGGGTGGTTTCTCCCGGTTCGGTGAATCGCGAGTTGGCCACGCTAAGTCGGGCCCTGCGGTTGGCGCTCAAGTGGAAGGTCATCGGAACCGTTCCGCAGATAGGCCGACTGGCCGGCGAGCGGACGCGCGACTTCGTGCTCGACCAGCAGACCGAAGATCGGTATTTCGCGGCGGCGCCGCAACCCCTCAAGGACACGGCGCTCCTCATGGTCGACACGGGCTTGCGGGCCGGTGAAGCGGCAAGCTTGCTATGGTCGGACATCTGGCTCCAGGCGGCCGTGAACGCGCGGCACGGGTATCTGCACGTCCGCCGCGGCAAGTCGAAAAACGCCAAGCGCACGGTTCAGCTTACGGAACGCGTGGCGGCGATGCTCCAGACGCGAAAGGACGATTGCAAATCGGTCTATCTTTTCCCTGGCGACTCCCCCGCCGCGCCGATCCTGGTGACCTCGCTCGATCACCAGCACGACCGTGTGCGGGAAGCGATTAAGCTGCCCAAGGACTTCGTGATACATTCGTTAAGGCACACCATGTTGACGCGCCTTGGGGAGTGCGGCGCGGGTGCCTTCGAGATCATGCGGATTGCAGGCCACAGCAGCGTGACAGTTTCTCAGCGGTACGTGCATCCGTCCGAGGAGTCCATCGGGCGTGCCTTCGAACGGCTGGAGACGCTGAACGCGGCGAAGAGGGAAAAGGTCGCCAAAGATTCCGCCAAAGTGGAAATTGTGGAGATGCCGAAAGATCGCCGTAAAGCCATGAAGTGAAAAGGTTTGGGCCCTTAGCTCAGCGGTTAGAGCAGCGGACTCATAATCCGTTGGTCGTAGGTTCAAATCCTACAGGGCCCACCAGCAATCCGCCTACCTCGGGATGCGAGAGGGCAGTACCGCAATGGAACGTTATCCGGTACTACCAGGACTTCACGTCCATGCCGCCCTGTTTCATACTACTTTGCGATGAAGCAGTGCGAGAGTTTCGCGGAGGTTCGTGGGGATGGATTCGCGGCGGACGGGCCGGCCATCATCCCAAAGCCTGGTGCGTTGAGCGCGCGGGAGGTGCAGGCGATTCGCGAGCGCGCCGACCGGCTCTACCGGATGGGCGAACTGGCGGCGGCGGCTGAGCTTCTGATACAGCCGGGCGTGCAATAGACGCGCCCCCGCCGGGTGTTCGCTTCTGCCGAATCCTCGAGTCCGATTTCTGGTGCGTGCGCGGCGGTCTTCCTGGGACGCACCCCCTTTCTGCCAAGCCGCGCGTCTCCGGCGTGGTGCCGGTATCCTGCGCGCACAACCGGGTTTGTCCGCCATCGGAGGCACGGTTGGGCGCGCAGAGTCTTTTTTGTCAGAGAGGCCCGTCAGCCGCCGCCGGTCGTCCATCCGCGCGATGATTGCAGGAACCGCAGAGCATCCCCGCGCATCGAGATCGGAAAACGCCTTTTCCCCGGTCTGGCGGTTCAGCATTCTCTCGATCAGGCGCCCGACCTGCTTGTCGATGCGGGGATCGCGTGACTCGGCGGGCTGCCCCGTGCTTTGCCCCGCATGCGGCATCTGTGCCAGGGCGGCGAACGCCGCCGCGGCGATACACGCGGCGAGTCGAAACACCATTCGTGCCTCTCAGTTGCCCGGCAGCCAATCCCCGCTATAGGATATAGCGGCTCAGGTCCTGGTCCTTAACGATGTCGGCGAGTTGCTTGCGCACGTAGGCCGCATCCACCTTCACGGTCTTCTTCTTCAGATCCGGCCCCTCGAAGGAAACCTCTTCCAGCATTTTCTCCATGATGGTATGGAGGCGCCGCGCGCCGATGTTTTCGGAGCCCTCGTTCACCTGCGCGGCGAACCGCGCCACTTCCGCCAGCGCGTCGTCGGTGAGCACCAGCTTGATGCCCTCGGTTTCCAGCAGGGCGGTGTACTGCTTGGCCAGGGCGTTCTTCGGCTCCTTCAGGATGCGGATAAAGTCCTCCACCGTGAGCGACTTCAACTCCACGCGGATGGGGAAGCGCCCCTGCAGCTCGGGGATCATATCGCTGGGTTTGGAGACGTGGAAGGCGCCGGCGGCGATGAACAGAATGTGGTCGGTGCGCACGAAGCCGTAGCGCGTATTCACGGTGGTGCCTTCCACGATGGGCAGGATGTCGCGCTGCACGCCCTCGCGGCTGATATCCGGACCGTGTCCGGATTCGCGTCCGGCGATCTTGTCGATCTCGTCCAGGAAAATGATGCCGCTCGATTCGACCCGCTCCAGCGCGATGCGGGTCACCTGGTCCATGTCGATGAGCTTCTGTTCCTCCTCCTGCACCAGGTAATCGAGCGCTTCGGCGACGCGCATCTTGCGGCGGCGGCTCTTCTGGCCGAAGAGGTTGGGCAGCATGTCCTTGAGGTTGATTCCCATTTCCTCCATGCTGGCGTTGGCCGAGATTTCGAGCGTGGGCGCGCGGTCCTTGACGTCGATCTCCACGATGCGCTCGTCCAGCTTGCCTTCCCGCAGGCGCTCGCGGAGTTTCTCGCGGGTTCGCTCCTGGCTTTCGGTGGGCTCGGCGGACTGCGGCATGAGCAGGTCCAGCAGCCGGTCCTCGGCGTTCAACTCGGCGCGGTCGGCCACTTCATCCAGGCGCTCCTCGCGCACCATGTCGATGGCGATGTCGACCAGGTCGCGGATCATGGATTCCACATCGCGGCCGACGTAGCCCACTTCGGTGAATTTGCTGGCTTCCACCTTGAGGAACGGCGAATTGGCGAGCCGGGCCAGGCGGCGCGCCAGTTCGGTCTTGCCGACGCCGGTGGGCCCGATCATGAGGATGTTCTTGGGCATCACCTCGTCGGCCATCTCCGGCGGCAGTTTCTGGCGGCGGATGCGATTGCGCAGGGCAATGGCCACGGCGCGTTTGGCCTCGGCCTGGCCCACCACGTGTTTGTCGAGTTCACGAACGATCTCTCGCGGCGTGAGCTCGTCCAGGATGGGCTCCTCATCCGCCGACTGGCCGGGAAGGTAGATCACCATGGCTACTCAAGCTCCTCGAAAGTGACGTTGTCGTTGGTGTAAATGCAGATCTTGCCGGCGATGGCCATGGCTTCCTCGACCACGCGGCGCGCCGACAATTTGGTATTGCGCAGCAGCGCCGTGGCGGCGGCGGTGGCGAACGGGCCGCCCGAGCCGATGGCGGCCACGCCTTCGTCGGGCTCGATGACGTCGCCGGTGCCGCTGACCACGTAGGTGGAGGACCGGTCGGCCACCAGCAGCAGGGCTTCCAGGTGGCGCAAGGCGCGATCGGTGCGCCACTCCTTGGCCAGTTCGACCACCGAGCGCGACACGTTGCCGTTGAACTGCTCCAGCTTGGATTCGAAGCGCGAGAACAGGGCGAAGGCGTCGGCCGTGGACCCGGCGAAACCCGCCACGACCTTGTCGTTGTAGAGCCGGCGCAGCTTCTTGGCCGTGGCCTTGATCACTTCGCTGCCCAGCGTGACCTGTCCATCGCCGGCCATCACCACTTTGTTGTCGCGGCGCACACAGATCACGGTAGTCGAGCGAATTCGGGATTGCATTGTTTTTGTGACTCCATTCTAACGTACTGCCGCGGCGGGGCTGCTGCTGCGTTCCCCTGTACCGGCCTGAAAGCGGAAATCATGGCCAAACCGGAGCTCCGTGCGCCGGTTCCCATGCGCGATTCCGGCTGGAACAGGAAGGGCAGACCCTCTGCCCGGTTGGAGGCGACGCAGCCATAATGCGGCCCGCCATCGCTTAGAATAGAAGTTTGATCGTCACACTTACCATCAATCCCGCCATCGACCGGACCCTCAGCGTGGACCGGCTGGCTTTCGAGGATCGCGCTTACGTCAATTCCAGCCGCGAGTCCGGCGGCGGGCGGGGCATCAACGCGAGCTGCGTCATTCACTCCTTCGGCGGCGCCAGCACGGCGGTGTTTCCCTCCGGCGGCCACTCGGGAAAGCGGCTGGAAGCCTTCCTCAACGGGTGCGGGCTGCAGATCGCCGTGGTGCCCATTCGCAATCCCATTCGCAGCAATCTCACCGTCACCGACAAGCACGGGCTCACCGTGAACCTGAACGAGACGGGGCCCACGCTGTCCAAAGCGGAAGTGGCGCGCGTTGAGGAGACCGTGCTGGCGGCGCTGGGCAAGGCAAGCTGGCTGATGGTGTGCGGCAGCATTCCGCCGGGCGTGCCGTCGTCGTTCTACGCCAGGCTGATCGCGACGGCCAAGCGCAAGGGCGTGCGCACGCTGCTGGATGCCGACGGCGCCGCGCTGCGCGAGGGCATCGAGGCCGGGCCCACCGTGGTGACGCCCAATCAGCAGGAAGCCGAGCGGCTGCTGGGGCGCACGCTGCTGACGCGCAATATGTACGTGGAAGCAGCAGAGACCATCCGCGCCATGGG
>Ga0265323_10001145_pt1 | contig 13591 bp, 16 predicted proteins | sample 41225metaG_FD_193580 | JGI IMG/M metagenome (GOLD analysis project Ga0265323, IMG submission 193580) | Rhizosphere microbial communities from Carex aquatilis grown in University of Washington, Seatle, WA, United States - 4-12-25 metaG | ecosystem: Host-associated > Plants > Roots > Rhizosphere... | reverse complement strand
GTATGAAAATACACGGACAGGAATCAAGAGTGTAGTCCGAGATTTAAATGGTCCAAATGATACAACGGCAGCCAGCGATCAGAAAATTCATCAACTTATAAAAGCAAAAGATATGGTTGGCGATATGGTTAATAAGGTCAAAGTACTTGAATCTAAATTGCAGAATTATGGCTTATTGCAAAGATTTGGACGGTTTGGTGCAAAGGCATTCAATCTGTTTACAGGTGGAGTTGTCAAGGGATTCCTTCAATCTATTCAAGGGATGGGATCGATGCAAGGAGTTACATCAGAGGGTTCATTGATGGATACCGCGCAACTTCAAAAAGCATTGGCAGGGAATTTAAAATTATTGCAACAACTCAACGCTATGCCCGATGAACAAGCAGTTATGACATTGAGCCAGATTCTATCGTCAGCACCCGAGAGTGCGATTCCAGCAGTGGGACAAGCCACTCTTCCGGCAGTCGGAGTTAGTTCGCAAGATCAACACCAAAAAACGACAAAATCACACCAGAAATTATCAAAAGGTATAAAATAGTCATCGGTACAGGCAAAAAATGGAACAATATAATCGTTCCGACAACAAATACTAATGTTTCTATAATAAATTTCATCCCTTTATCCTACCACAATGCTTCCTAAATTGCAAACACTCAAAGACCTGTTCCAAGATGACCCCGAAACCCTGCGGATTTTTGAGATACGGGAACAAAACGATATTCTTAAGAAAATACTGGATAGGCGAATATATGTTGATGGTCTTGAAAAAGTTAAAGGAGAAAAAGGGGATGAAGGAAAGACCCCCGTTAAGGGAATTGATTACTTTACAAGTAATGAAATAAATCACATAGCAAACTATATCAAACAAATAGTCAAAGAAGAAGTAAGACCAATAAAAGGAAAAGATTACTTTGACGGAATTGATGGTAGGAATGGAATAGATGGCAAAGACGGCATAAATGGAAAGGACGGCAAGGATATTTCTAAAAAAGAACTTAAGGCAATCATTTCAGACCTTTTGTACGAATTGGATGGAAAGAAACCCAAACAAGACATTGAAGGAATAATTAGAAAACATATTACCTCAGTTCACGATAAGTTTTCAGTTCAACTTGCCAATCTACGCGGAGACGTGATGAGAAACTATGGAGGACATGGAGGTACTCCTGCCACTCCGGCTATAACCAAACAGTATAGTTTGTCTTCCCAGCTTAACGGGATTTTAACATCATTTACTATTCCCGCGAATACCGCAATCACCGCAGTTCTTGGTTCTTCCGCTCCTTTTGTATTTGACCCTACAACCGATTATACTGGTTCAGGAACTACTACTTTGTCATTTACTGCGAGCATCGATGCCCCGTCCGCATTAGCCGCAGGACAAACTCTTATTGTTCAATACTTTTAGATATGAAAAAATTAATTTATTTTTTAGTCGGATGTGGAATGTTGTTTGCATTATCAGCATCGGCTGCGCCCACTTCTACTATTGTCCAAAATCTTTTTATCACCGCGCTTAAATCTTCTCCTACGGCAGGACTTACGATTGATTCCAATGGCCTGGTAGCGACAGGAACAACTGGCGTAACTTCCACAGGAGGCAACTGGGCGGGGACATGGCAACTTTTTTCCCCATCAGATTTCTTATCTTCCAGCACTCCGTCAGGGGTTCTTTCCGTCGCTTCCAACTCGTCCATTTCTTTTTCCGCCGCGACAGGTTCAAACATCACTGCGACCTTCCTGAATCCTTCGGGCTTTATCACCACCTCCACATTCAACGCCACCGGCACTGCTTTCTATTTCCCTTATTGGAATTCCGCAGGCAATGCTCTTTCCGCAACCTCTACTCTCTTTATCGCTTCTTCCACGGGCAACATTATCATAGGGACTACCACCGATATTTTCTCTACAATCGCGGGCAGGAATTATTTAGGCATTCACGGATCCACGGAAGCGGGCGGGATTGAATTGACTTCCGGTGCGGCGGATGGCAATACGGCGAATATCGGGATTATTCAGTTCACAGACGTAAACTCTACCGCCACGAATAAAAGAGTTGCGGCGATTACTACCGTCCTTGACGGCACGACCGCCAATAACAGGGGTTCGGATATAGTGTTTTATACCAAAGCCAATAACGGTTCCGCAATGACAGAAGCGGGAAGATTCAATGCGGAAAACGGATTGAGGCTGTCAAAGGGAGTGGCGGTATTCAGCAATAATCCCAACCCAAACTTCTCTTTTTATGGGAACAGGGACATCAATGATCCCTCGACAGGCGTACGTGGTCTTTCCCAGATATTGAATCCGACCTATACGGTTTCTTCTTCCGTAGAAACTTACGGGCTGTATACGGTAATTGAGCCGATTCTGAATACTAACGTGGTTCATTCGGCGGGGTTATGGGGAAATTATGTGGAACTTTTAAGGAACGAAAACGGTGGCTCTGCCGATGACTCCGGAACTCTAACCACTCTGGTCGGCAGTAGAATATCTTACGGGCACTACAATACCAATGCTTCCGCTACGCCGAAAACTACCAACGCTTATGGATTGCAGATCTATCCATACATCAGAACCGGCACGATTACGAACATGTATGATTTGTATCTCAACTCTATGAGTTCTGGCGGTACGGCAACAAATCACTGGGGAGTATATCAGGCCAGTACCGGCACTAATTATTTCGCTGGCACTACTGGAATTGGGACATATAATCCAGCCACTACATTAGACGTGAATGGGGACATAACCGACAGGAATTTAATATCTTCCAATTTGCTCGGGACGGATTCTACCGGAAAACTTATTTTGAACAGCACCGGATATCTCACCACCTCCACGAATCTCGGCACCGCCAACTTCGCCACGACCTCTATCAGCCAATGGAACAATAACAGCGGGTTTATCACGACTTCCACCAACAATTTCGGCGGCTTGACCGGCAACGGCACGGCAACCTATATCCCTTATTACAACGGGGCTACGACCTTCCTCAATTCTTCCGCACTCGCGTTCACGAGTTCCACTGGCGAGTTTGTCGCACCTACGGGAACTTTTTCGGGACATATCCTGATAGCTACGACCACGAATCCCGCAAACTCTCTCTTCACGATTGCCGCTTCAAGCAACATCCTGACTGTGCTCAAAAGCGGTAACGTGGGAATCGGGACAGTTACACCAAGTTCTACGCTTCATGTTGCGGGTACGTTCCAATTATCCGCTTCCAGTACGATTACCACGCCCTCAATAGGCGGAAGTGCTTTACTTGCAGGAGCTTGTACTTCGGCTACTTCTTCTATTGATTCCAGTTATACTAGCTCTACTTTATCCACGAGCGAACCTACGCCGCAAAATTATGAAGGCGATGGTTTTATTACGGGAGCATATCTTTCTAAACCTGGCGTTCTTACTGTTAAAGTTTGCGCAGAAGTTGCAGGAACTCCAACGGCTACGTCGTATGTCGTAAAATTATTCAGATAACATGACACCACAAGACCAAATAACAGCATTAACAGAAGCACAGGCCTCTTTCGATGCCAATGTAATGGAGAACCAGATGCTTTCCAATGCGTGTGCGGCGGCAATACTGATATTACAATCACAAATAGACGTTACACCTACCCCTACCGATGCTATTTCCACGACATTGGAAAATAAACTAGAATGATTGCCATGCCTAATGCACAAACAATTTTCGATGGAGCGGTAATCTTATTGATGATAGTAGCCGCGATTGCCACTTGGTCCAACGCAAGGTCATTGCGTAAATCAAACGATGAAACAACCGCATTGGCAACCATTCAGATAAAAGACATAGCGATAGACACGCTCCAAAAAGAAAATACTTCGATAAAATTACAGCTTACAAAGCAAGGGGAACGAATTGCGGTATTGGAATCGGAGAACTATAAATTGAACGCCATAGTCGCTAACCGAAATCCTGAACTGGAATCTTTTATGAAAAACATTACCATTTCAATGTTGGAAGTAGAAAAAGGAATTAAAGCGATACTGGACAACCAAAACTGTAATAAATAGAATGGAATATAATGAATAATCATAAATGTCTAATCACCAAACCAGATGAACGCGATTTTCTCGCGGGAGTCAATTCGCCTATTCCGTTCAAAGCAGTCAATCCATCCGGCGACTGGACTGCCCATTTAGACTTCTTTGAAAAACAATCATACGGATGGGACTGCGATGGATGCGTCTTATTCTCGGCGCAGGAATCTTTTGACGCGCAGATGGATTTGCTCATTCCAACATTCCCGCCCTCGGTAGTATCGTTTTTGAACCAACAGGGATACATGGATGCGGGCAGGGACGGTGCAGTTCATTTCCATAGTAGTCCGAGATTTCTCCAAGTACTTACCGGCAACAAATTTAACGGGAACTCCCTCCAAGACCCGTGGACGGCAATGAGGGCATACGGCGTGCTTCCGTGGAAAGACTTGCCGTTTGACTCCACAATTACGCAAGCCGAATATCTTAATCCTATTCCGCAGGCTCTTTTGGATAAAGCGATGAAGTTTCTCATTGTGCTTGGAGGTAAAGACGCGATAAAATATCATTGGATAGTGAGTCCGAACGGGGCAAACAACATCCCCGCGATGAAATCCGCACTGCCTCAAGCACCATTATGCGTAGGCGTGCCGGTAAACAGCGATTGGAATCAAGTCCAGCCGGTTGATGATTCCGGCTTGCCCGCCCATTCCGTGCAGAATTATCTTATAGACTCGTTCGTTGAAATTGAAGACCATTACATCCCAGAGTTCAAAAAACTCGCTTTGACTTACAAAATCCCGCAAGTTATACAGGGAATCTTAAGTCCTATTTTCACCCCCATCCCGCCCGCGCCGACTCCGGCACCGGATGTTTTGACCCCCACTCCGAACATATCCGATACCGTTTCATGGCTGTCCGCTTTGGTTCTATGGCTTCAAAATGTCCTCAACAGGATATCGGGAATAAAAGGGGATACGGAAACAAAGGTCGCAGATGATGAAATTACTTTTATGCCAAATCAAGCTTGGTGGGTTTCAAGTTCGGGTACGGGAATAGCCCAGCGCATAGTTTCGCTGGTGGCTCTTGTCCTGCCTATACTTTCTCTTTTCGGAATAAATATCACACTGCCGGATGTTACGGTTTTCGTAAACGCGCTCTTAATCGTGATCTTCGCCGTATGGCAGGCGTGGGCGTGGGGACGGGCAAAGTTCAATAAGCAGAATAATCTCGGCAAGTACGCGATAAAGTAAAATGCTTGTAAACATTCTAATCTCGGTCATAGTAATCGGACTGATTTATTGGTTATTATCAATCCTTCCAATACCGCAACCTTTTAAGGACATCGAACTTGTCATTGTTATTCTTATCTGTATTTGCTGGTTACCGGGGATTAAATAAAAAACCACCTGCGGTTGCATAAGGTGGTGAAAATTTCATGCTATTTTGCTTCATGATATAGAACGAAATAGATGTCAAGTTTGTTTCACGACCTCTGCCCGTTTTTCATTTGGCGGGCAGGAATCGGGACGCAACAGCTCTTTGAAAACTTAAGTTACTCTACGAATAGAAAGGGAAAGCGATATGAAAAACGCGATATTATATGTTTGCAAGTGCGGACAAGTTAGAAGCTTTAAGGTTTGGCAGAAGCTTTCGATTGATGAAGTCGTGAAGGCGGCCATAAAACTCGGATATGAATTTATAATCTTAAAGCTGGACACTTGCCTGAACTGTAAGCCAAAGGGAGCATGATGCTCCCTTTTTTTACGAGGTATCTTAACATACGAATTATGCACAGCCTCCCTCTTTTTTTATCGCGCGAAATATGCTATGATTTCTTTATCCCTGAGTTGCTCTGAACGAAAGTTCTTTGAAAATTATGAGGGGATAAGGTTGGCAAAAATTATTGCCGTCGCCAACCAGTTGATTATATCATGCGCTTATACTAAAAATTACGGAGGATGGCAATAAAGCCGTCGCGGATATAATCGTTCCCTCATAGTTCTCAAACCTTATAAATTAAGAAAATTGTAGAACGGGAGAAGATAATGCGAAGCTTCTCCACTATAAGTGAAAAAATTAAAATGGTTTCTGTGTATCATCTTTTTATGCGGTGTAGGTATCTTTTTATTGCGGGCAAGTTATCCGATAAAACCTAACGGCACTCTTACCCCTATCCCTTCAAAGCAAGTAGCTACAAGTACCGAATCCATTGCAACGTCATCACCGGAATACATCAAAAATTATGTATATCAGGAATCAAAAAAGGTCGGCGTTAATCCAGTTATATCGTTATGGATTCTCGACAAGGAAAGCCAAAACGGACAGAGGATGACGGGCGACGACGGGATGAGCCGAGGGTACTTTATGATAGACCGAAAGTATCATCCCGAAGTATCGGACGCGTGTGCAATGGACTTGAAATGCTCTCTGCAGTTTGCGCTAAACTTAATAAAGAGCGGACAGATAAATCAGTTTAGCACCTACAAGTTCTGCCGAAAATTTTATCCCGATTGCCCGTTTTAGGAAAATAGACGAAAACGGACGATAGAAAGTCCTAACCGCCGTTTTTGCCCCTCTACAAGCCCCGTATTTGCTACATTATTTTGGGGTAAAAAGCCCTAAAACAGGGAATCATACTGCTGACGGCAAAACTCTCGTCACAGGGGCGTATAACGCGAAGTGCCTATTTTAGAAAAATGAAAACCCATAAATTCACCTCCTCCCAGATAAACGAAATGCGCTCCTTGTTTGCGTCCGGCGTTTCCAGTGTCCAGATTGGCAATCAGTTCGAATGCACCCACGATACCGTGCTTTATTTTTGCGGACGGATAAAAGGAAAAGGAAAATATACGACAGTGGAAATTGGAAAGGCAACAGTACCACTTCCTAAACCGAAACCTCATATACCTCATATCGTGATAGGCGTTAAATCGTTTCGGGCCAAACCTGCCCTGACTGATTACAAAAAAGTTCTTGCCAAGTCATTACAGCGTGAACCGATTGTAGACGAATATGGCACATTAAGAGGGTGGAAAAAGCGGGAAGTAGTACCGAGCGTGGCGAATACGATTAAAGAATCGTTTCATTGGGCGTAAAGTTTGCGTTTTAGATGCGGTATCGGACAAGTGCGCGTTCAATCTTCAATGCTCGACTGCGTACTTTTTAAGCTCTGTTCTCAAGGGAAGAATATCCGAATGGAGTAGTTGGAAATTTCGGTGCAAGTGGTACGAAAACGCGCCAAATTGCCCCCAATCTTCGAAATAGCCGAAAATCACCCTTTCGAACTCCTAACCGCCGTTTTTGCCCTCAAAAAACCCTTATTCTATATAGCTTAAAAAGGCACAAAATCGCCGAAATAGAGAACCATACCGCCAAAAGGCATAGTATCGTCCTAGGGGCAAATTTCGCAAAATCGTAAAATTCAATCTATGAAAAACCACGGACAAGAAAAACAAATTGACCCAGAACCAAAAAGCGTCTGCTGTTCCTCCTCGTGGACGCTTATCGTGGAGTGGGGCGGGAAGTGGGTGGAGGTTTTGAGATGTGATAAATGCAAACAAAAATGTCAAATAAAATAATTTGTGGCGATTGCGTTGATGTTCTTAAAACTTTTCCCGCCGAAAGTTTTGATAGTTGCGTTTGCGACCCGCCGTATGGTTTAGAATTTATGGGAAAGGAATGGGATGCTCCGTGGAAAGACGGAAAAGCAAGTAAAGAATTTAATACTTCGTGTGCTGGGAAATTGGGGGGATTTAAACAGTTGCCAAATCATTCAAGAGTCAACAATTTAAAATGTCTTAATTGTGGAAAATGGAAGTTTAGTTCTAATCCCTGTAATTGTGACAATCCATTATTTCCAAATGCGAGATTAGAAGCAATGAATGGGTTTCAAAAATTCACACAAGACTGGGCAACCGAAGCCCTGCGAGTCCTTAAACCAGGCGGGTATCTTCTCTCTTTTGGCGGGACAAGAACCTTTCACCGGATGGCGTGTGCGATAGAAGATGCTGGTTTTGAGATACGAGATACCATTATGTGGGTATATGGGAGCGGATTTCCAAAAAGTTTATCAATCGGAAAAGCAGTTGATAAGTTGCAGGGGAATGAGAGAGAGGTTGTTGGTATGAAAAGGGCGGGGATTGCTGAAAGCCCATTTGGTAGCCCAGATGAATCAAAAAAGCATATAGAAGACACCAAAGGCAACTCTCCCTACGAAGGCTGGGGTACTGCCCTAAAGCCCGCCTGCGAGCCAATCTGTATGGCTCGGAAACCGTTAGGAGAAAAAACGGTAGCTCTCAATGTTTTGAAATATGGAACGGGAGGGATAAATGTGGATGGGAGTAGGGTGGGGGAGAATCCTGGCTATAAATATAATGCGGATAAAAACGGAACTACTTTTCACGGATTACAGGGGGAAAGGATAAAACAAACCGCAGATAAAAAAGGGGAACAATTTATTGAGAGCAATCTTGGCCGCTTCCCAGCAAATCTTATCCACGACGGCTCTGATGAAGTTTTGGCGGGGTTTCCGAATAGCAAAGCGGGCAAAAACAAAATAGAAAAAGGAACTGGTGGCATTTGGAATAAGGGAACCAACCTACCCATTGGACCCGAATATGGAGATAATGGCTCCGCCGCCCGATTTTTCTATTGTGCGAAGGCGAGTAAGGGGGAGAGGAATAGGGGGTGCGAGGGATTGGCGGAAAAAGAAGGGATACGCACTAATGCCCCAAGAGAGAACGAGGATATAAAAACACCAACAAGAACTAACAATCACCCCACGGTGAAGCCCCTCTCCCTTATGCGATACCTAGTAAAACTGGTAACCCCGCCGAATGGAACAGTTTTAGACCCATTTGCCGGTTCGGGTTCGACTTTGGTCGCCGCGAAAGAGTTAGGTTTCAATTTTATCGGGATAGAAAAAGAAAAAGATTATGTCGAAATCGCGGAACGCCGTATCGCATCTGCTTTATCTCCGCTTCTATAAAGGTGAAATAACAATGCCCCACTCACGCTACACTCCGCAGGACATCGATGAGATTCGCCGCCTTTACACGTCCAAAGTTTCAGCTACCGAAATAGCGCGGCAATTCAAGATGAACCATAGCACCGTGCTTTATTATTGCGGGCGGACAAACAGGTTGAAAACCCGCCAAAGGTTGCGGACGCGATACATAAATCCATTTTTTCGTTTTGAGCCGCCGAAATTATAACGTACTCTAATGCTACCAATAAATGAAGTTATACAAGGAGATTGTTTGGATGTTCTTCGCGGTTTTCCCGCCGCGAGTATTGACATGGTTCTCACTTCTCCTCCGTATGACAATCTCCGCGAATACAAAGGATATACTTTTAACTTCGAGGGCATAGCAAAGGAACTCTATCGCGTGGTAAAAGACGGCGGCATGGTTGTCTGGGTTGTAGGAGATGAAACAAAAGATTTTTGCGAAAGTTTATCTTCGTTTAAGCAAGCTATCATTTTTAATGAGATGGGTTTCAAATTACTTGATACGATGATTTATTATAAACAAAATTACGCGCCCGCCTATCCAAGTTTATCAAGATATGCCAACCAGTTTGAATATATGTTTGTTTTTAGTAAGGGAAAACCAAAAACATTTAATCCAATACAAAAAGAAAAAGTTAGAATGGCAAATGGTTTATCTACTTTTAGCAAAAAGGATGGTAGTAAAGTTGTAAAATATGTCGATAGAAATAAACGAGAAACAAAAGATGCTTCTAATGTTTGGGAATATCCTATGAGTTCAAAGAACCAAAATCATCCCGCAGTTTTTCCAGAACAGCTAGCTCGCGACCACATCCTATCATGGAGCAATGAGAACGATATTATACTCGACCCTATGTGTGGCTCTGGTACAACCTGTTTCGCCGCGAAAGAACTGAAAAGAAACTTTATCGGAATAGAAATTGCGCCGGAATATGTAACCCTCGCGCGGCAAAGAATAAAGAACTTGCCGCCGAAATTATTTTGAAGTTCGGACTATGCCCGAAGTTGCGGTACTGGTACCGAATTGAGGGGGTGGATAAAGCGGTTTGACTTTTAAATGCGTTTCGTGGTAGGATTCTCTCATAAAGGTCGTATGGAAAAATACTTGAGAATAAAAATAGTTATCAGCAAGGCGCGTGCCATTATGCCTCTCAAGGGCTATTCCAGATGGTGCGTGCCTTTTTGCTAATTATCCAATGGACGAATACTTCAAAAAAGCAGAGGTTCTGACAAAGTTTTTTGGCGTTTATGGAAAGGGAAACTTCGATTTGAGTATAGAAGAAATAGGAAACCTTTTGATGATATTGGATAACAAAAAAGATATTCGTTTTATTGAAGCGGAAATCCAATTGATCTATGAACGACTCGAAAAACAAAGGATGGATTAGGTTGCATAGAAAAATAGAAGAAAACTCACTATGGTTTCTTGAACCTTTTACAAAGGCACAGGCGTGGGTGGACTTATTTTTAAATGCAAACCATAAGGATGGAATTATAGCAATTAGGGGAAATGTGATACCAATAAAAAGAGGACAAATAGGATGGTCAGAGCTTACTATGGTTTCTCGATGGAAGTGGAGCAAGAATCGCGTGAGAAGGTTTCTAAAACTACTTGAAGTGGAACAGCAGATAAAACAGCAGAAAGACCGCTATATCACTACAATAATCACAATTCTAAATTATGAAAATTATCAAAGCGATATACCAGACGATACAGCAGAAAGACAGCAGAAAGACAGCAGACGATACATAAACAAGAATGATAAGAATGAAAAGAATGATAATAAAGGGGATAAAGAGAGCGAATTAAGAAATTCGCCCAACGAGATAAACGATATTATTTCCCTATTCAAAGAAATTAACCCCTCTTATGAACGGCTTTATAAGAATAAGACCGAGCGTGATTGCGTGGCGCGGCTTTTAGGAAAGGGTGGGCGCGAAAAACTTGAGGAAATTATTGCCTATGTGGCGGTGGCGAATAAGAAGCCCTACGCGCCGACAATAACAACTCCCTACCAATTAGAGGTAAAGATGGGCGATCTGATGGCGTTCTACGAAAAAGATAAAGAAAAGTCGAATAAAAATAAAGTAGTATTCATATCATGAAAAAAATCTATAAACTGATAACAAAATCAAAGACGATTATTCCTATTGAGTCGCGGGAAGAAATTGACGCGATAGTAAAAGCGGCGAACGCTGGCGCAAGGTTGCTATGGACGAAATACGGCGTGATAGATTCTTCGAGTATCGATTGTATTGTGGTTGATAAGGAAAAAATGGCGGAAGTAGGCGCGTTGATGCGGTTAAAAACGATGACGGACAATGGGTTGATTCAAAAGGACGAAGAAGCGGCGCGGAGAGAAGTTTTAGGCGAATCCCCATTCCAAGAAGAACCCAAGAAACTAAAATAAAAATCGGCGAAAAAAATGAGGCATAATGAATTATGAATGTATGAAAATACTAATTGCTTGCGAGGAGAGCCAAAGGGTTTGTATGGCGTTTCGTGCAAAAGGGCACGAAGCGTATAGTTGCGACATCTTGCCAGAGGGAGGCGGACACCCGGAATGGCATTTACGAGGAGATGTTCTGCCGTTATTGGAGCAAGAATGGGATATGATTATCGCTTTTCCACCTTGCACCCACCTTGCGGTGTCTGGGGCGGCGCACTTTGCGAAGAAGATAGCAGACGGGCGACAGCAACAAGGCGTGGACTTTTTTATGAAGTTCGCCACTGCAAAATGTCCGAGGGTCGCAATAGAAAACCCTATCGGCATTATGTCAAAGCGATGGCGTAAGCCAGACCAGATTATTCAGCCTTGGATGTTCGGAGATAAGTTTCAAAAGTCCACTTGTTTGTGGCTCAAAGGACTGCCATTGCTTGTTCCTACAAACATCGTAGACCACGGAGAGTTCAAAAAATGGGTAGACCCAAAGACAGGGAAAACGAAGTCGCAACCAATGTGGTTTTTTCAATCGCCTCACGCCAAAACTGCCGAAGAACGCACAAGGATACGCAACCGCACTTTTGATGGCATAGCATTGGCAATGGCTGAACAATGGAGTAATCCCCCAAAAACACCATTACAACTTCTATGAAATCCAAACCACTTTCATGGTATAAAAAAAAATTGTGGCGTGTGTTCGCTAAGTGGATAAAGATACGGGACAAGCACCAATGTTTTACCTGCGGAAAAAAATGTTTCGGTGCGGATTGTCATGGGGGGCATTTCAAAAAAGCATCTTGTTGCGGATTGCTTCTTTATTTCCACGAAGACAATGTCCATTGCCAATGTGCGAGGTGTAATCTTTGGATGGATGGTATGCAATATGAATACGGAGTTCGACTTGGAAAAAAGAAAGTCGCCGAATTGGATGCGTTAGAACGCATTTCAAAGAAAACAATTTGGAGTCGCGCCGATTATGAAAAGAAAATCGAGTTCTACGAGAAAAAATACGCCGAACTTATTTCCCCCAAAACGCCGTAAAGTTATCCCCCATGGTTATAAGCCACGTTCTATATGGCTTCTAAGAGCTTTGACACGAACGAGCGAACCGTGCTATACTCTAAGTAATCCCTAGAAGCAGTCGGCAGAGAACAAATTATTATTATTTAACTCATCAGTCCTTCTGCTTCTAGGAATATAAATATATGAAAACAAAAAGAATCTGTTATCGGTGCAAAAAGGAGTTCGAGACGGAAGTAAAAACAAACGAGTGGGGTATGCCGGAAACGGATATGTTCTGCCCTAATTGCTACCTTATAAAGGAACACTATTCCAAAATGGGCAAGGCATCGGCGGCGGCGCGGGAGGAAAAGATAATACAAAGCCATCGGGTCAAGGTCGAAAAAATCAAAAAGACAAAATGAAACAAACAATATCAGGCATCATCTTATTGGGCGGGAGCTTATGGATTCTGGGGTTCGCGGTGTATATGCTTCAAGTCGTCAGTCGGTAGAACGGTTCCATTCGGTACAGTGTGATGATGCGGATACGCTAAAACATCACAAGCCAGTAATCGGGAACGGTTCGCTGGCACTGTACCGAATAACAATTAAACAAATGAAAAATAAAACATTGTGGAAAAGTATGGGCGCGGGAATGAAGTCCGCGCACGGAGAAGTAAAATGGGAGGTCGGCAAATGGCAAAAGGTAGAAAAAATTGATATATGCCATTCTGGTTTTCACGCATCAGTAAACCCGATTCACGCTATGGGATATGTGGGTTGTGAAGTTTTGGCGAAAGTGGAAGTTCGCGGTAAATCAATAATCCACGACGATAAGCAGTGCTGGTCGGAGATGAAGATAGTCAAAACTTACAAATGGAAAAAAGAGGACAGCGTTTCTTTGGCTATCTACGCCGCAGAACTTGTTATTGATATTTTTGAGAAAGAATATCCGAATGATAAGCGACCGCGCGAAGCGATCGAAGCGGCAAAGAATTGGTTAAAAGAACCAACGGAGAAAAATAGAACCGCCTCCTACGCCGCCGCCAACGCCGCCTACAACGCCGCCAACGACGCCGCCTACGCCGCCAACAACGCCGCCTACGCCGCCGCCTACGCCAACGCCG
>Ga0265323_10001144_pt1 | contig 13625 bp, 7 predicted proteins | sample 41225metaG_FD_193580 | JGI IMG/M metagenome (GOLD analysis project Ga0265323, IMG submission 193580) | Rhizosphere microbial communities from Carex aquatilis grown in University of Washington, Seatle, WA, United States - 4-12-25 metaG | ecosystem: Host-associated > Plants > Roots > Rhizosphere >... | reverse complement strand
GAGGAACTGCCGGAGGCCTATCGGGAGCCGGTGCGCCTGGCCGAGGTGGAGGGATTGCCACTGGCCAAGATCGCATTGCGCATGGATCTGTCGCTCACCGCCGTGAAATCGCGGGTGAGGCGCGGCCGGCAGATGCTCAAGGCGAGACTGCAGGCGTGCTGCCGCTTCGAGTTCGACCGGCTGGGCCAGGTGATCGGCTGGGAGCGCCGCAAGCTGCTCTGCTGCGAGCAACGCTGCTCAAACTGAGGACAGCCGGCAACGACTTCTTTTCCCAATGAACCACCCTACGGTCGGTTTTATCGTCGTCGGTCGCGTCGCCCGCATCTTCCTTGAAGGGTGGACGCGCGCACCGAAGGTGCCCGACCGCATGGTATGCGGCCCGGCGCGCACGCTCGTCGATTCCGGACTGCCGACCGCCGCGGTGATGGACCTCGTGCCAGTGAAGCCGCTCGCCGAGGTGGAGCCATCGGTGCTGGAGTCTTGCCGCACGCGCCTCCCGGCGCTGTTTCAGAAGATCAAGCCATGAGTCGGGAGAAGTGCTACCGCTGTTTCTGGCCGAAGGCGTTGTGCTGGTGCGATTCCATCCGGCCGATGCCGACGCGCACGAAGTTCGTGTTCCTCATGCATCCGAAGGAGTACAAGGATCAGCGGACCGGCACCGGCCGGCTCACGCACCTCTGTTTGGCTGACAGCGAACTGCACATGGGCATCGGCTTCGACGAGCACGCAGCCGTGCAGGCGCTGATCCGCGATCCGGCGAATTTCCCGATGCTGTTGTATCCGGGGCCGCTGGCGCGAGTGCTTCCCGGCGGCGTGCAGCCGGAGGAACTCGCGGGCCGGCGGCTGGTGGTGTTTTTGCTCGACGGCACCTGGGCGTGCGCCGCGAAGATGCTCCGGCTTAGCCCAAGCCTGCGACGATTGCCACGGATCATGTTTCCACCGGCGGCGCCGAGCCGCTTCGTCATCAAGCAGCAGCCGGTGACCGGATGCCTTTCGACGCTGGAGGCGACGCACGAACTGCTCTTCGCGCTGGAGCGCGCGGGACTCGACCGCTATGCACTGCCCGAACAACTGCCCGGGCTGTTTAACCGGATGCAGGACTTCCTGATCCGCTGCGCGCAGGATCCCTCGCGGCCAGGCTACCGGCGCCAGCCCTACGGCGAGCCCGGGCAGCGCCGGGAAACGCGCGGACGGGGCACCGCCCGCCCGCTGAAGTTGTTCCCGGCCGTGCCGGATGCATGCGGCGGTGCGCGGCCTGCGCCAAGCCCATAACGACGGGCAGGGTGGTGGCTGCCAACCGAGGTGGAGCGCGTTATCCGTAACGCGCCGCTTGCGCCTTGTGGACAAGCTGCACCACCCGTTGAACAAGCCGAGACTCAAGAGAGCGCTGACGGAGCAGCGCCCTCCACCGGCATTGCCCGGCAGGAATTTGGAACGCTCCGCGGTTTCAGTTGCAAGCTGGCGTGGGGTTTGCTCTCTTGCGCGGCTTCATGCAACTCGACATTCCCCAGGGCGATTTCGCCGGCTACCTGTTCGATCTCGACGGCACGCTCGTCGACACGATGCCAATCCACTTCGTGGCGTGGCGGCAGGCGCTGTGGCAGTGTGGTCTGGAACGGGACCTGGATGAGGATTTCTTTTACTCGCTTGGCGGGGTGCCGACGTTGTTGGTGGCGCAACGCATCGGCGAGCACTACGGCGTCAAACTCGATGCCGCACGGGTGGAGCACGTGAAAGAGGAATTCTATCTCAAGCTCTTGCGGGACGCGAAACTGATCCGGCCCGTGGTGACATTCGCCCGTCGCGCGGCGAAGACCCACCCCGTCGCGATTGTCACGGGTGGAATGCCGGAAGTGGCGCAGGCGACGCTCGAATCCGCCGGCCTGAGCGCGTTGTTTTCCATCGTGGTGACCCCGGCGGATGTGCCTCCGGGCCACGGCAAGCCGGCGCCGGACATGTTTCTGCTCGCGGCGCGGCGGATGGGCGTGGCGCCCGAGCGGTGCCTGGTGTTTGAAGACGCCGAACCTGGCATCGCCGGCGCGCGCGCGGCAGGCATGGCGGTGGTGCGAGTCCCGAGTCGCGGGCTCAGTTAGGCTCGGGCGCCGTGACCAGCCGATGAATGATGACGGGGTCGCCGGCGGCAAGGCTGGAGATGGTGGCCGCGTTGCCGTTGTGGCATGCGAGGGAAAAGAAACCGTCGGCGTTGGCGAACGCGATCCACATCCCCGACTGCCCGCTGGCGAAACCGCGGCCGTAGAGGACGCGATAGGATTGTCCCTTGGCGACGATTTCAAACCACGTTTCCGGCGCAATATCGGCGGCGGAGAAATCGGAGGGCTGCGCCGTGAGGAGCAGATTGCCGTCGATCGCGGTCACTTCGGTGACCCGCGCCTCGAACCCGCCCTCGGCGAGAGGCCGCACTTGGGAGGGGCCTGGCACCGGTTCCTGGGTGGCGTCAAAAAACATCGGTGTACCGTCCACGGTTGGAAGCCCAACAGGCTGCTGGTCGATCAGGTCGACCAAGGCGCGCAGCGCCAACAGACGTTCGCGCTGGTTGACGTTCACATGGCCGTCGCGCGCTACCTTCAGGAGCAGGGGCCGGCTCGGACGTTCGAACGGCGCGGTAACGTACTTCTGTGGGCCGTTGAGTTCGCTTTGATTGGTGAGAAAAACCAGGGGAATCTGCGGTTGAAGATTGAAAGGGATAAAGTCCTTCTTCTCCCGTGCCTGGAGGAGCGCGTCCACGGCCACGGCGCCCTGATAATGCGCGGCAAATTGCTCGGCGATCAGCGTGACGATCGTGCCGCCCATGGCATCGCCTTCCAGCAGGACCCGGCGCGGCTCGCCGCAGGTGGCGGCGATGTGGGCGCGGAGGTTTTCCAGGTCGGCGATGGCGTCGCGGATGATGGCGCCGTTGCGGCGATAGCTCGTCTTGGCGACCACCCAACCCTCGTCGAGCAGGGTGCGATGGGCAAGGTGGTCGGGATTGAGGTCGGCAACCAAGGGGGCGGTCTTCGCGCGGTAATCGTGGGCGATCAGCAGCACGCACCCGTTCCATTGATCGGGCCGGGCGATCACGAATCTCGCCCCCTCGATTTCGCCGGTTTCAAGCCTGACGCCCGCGATGCTTGGAGGCGACTGAGGGGTGGCCGGAGCTGCCAGGCCGGCCAAACCCGACGCGAAGATCAGGGCCGTAAGGACCGACCGGAGCTGGCGGAAGCCCGGGGAAAAATCGCGGATCGCGGTGCTCACTTTGCGGCGGCCCGGCGCAGTCGGTCGTTAATCGCGAGGCCCGGGCCATTTGACGGGGCAAGTTCCGCATGCAGCCGGGTCCAGTCGCCATGGTCCAATTGGCGAAGCAGGGAGAAGAGCCGGCGGGCCGCCGCGGCAACGTTGCCGCGGGTGCTGAGCCAAAAGACGTTTCTTGCGGCGCCTGCCCAGTCCGGCTGGCGGAAACAAATCCAGGCTTCGTTGGTGCGAGCCCGGGCCACCATGGCGGCGGTAATGCGACGGTGGGTGCGCAGGGGCCGGAGCGGGCTGTAGTGGCGTTCCATCAGACCCGGTGCCAACGCCGGAATTGCGGGATTCCGGCGCCGCGAGCCGCCGCGAACGGGAACACCCAGCACCCGGGTGAGTTGCTCCGCGGTAATCACGCCGGGCCGCAGGAGCACGGGCCGGCGGGGATCGCGGATATCCACGATGGTGGATTCGAGCCCATGGCGGCAGGGGCCGCCGTCCAGAATGTGCGAGATGGCCGACCCGAGACCATCCCGGACATGCGCGGCGGTGGTGGGACTGACGTAGCCGAAAGGATTGGCGCTCGGCGCGGCGAGCGGGAGACCGCTGAGGCGCAGCAGACGGCGGAGCAGCGGATGCGCGGGCATGCGCACCGCCACGCTCGACAGGCCGGCGGTCACCACGTCGGGGATGACCCGCTTGCGCGGCAGTATCAGGGTGAGCGGACCAGGCCAGAACGCATGGGCCAGCCGGGTGACCGCGTCATTGGACTCGGCAATCCGCGCCAGCATCTGCAGGTCCGCGACGTGCACGATCAGCGGATCGTCGGCGGGACGGCGTTTGGCGTGGAAAATCTGGCGGCAGGCCGCCGCATCAAAGGCGTTGGCGGCCAGGCCGTAGACGGTTTCGGTGGGGACGGCCACGAGTCCGCCGCGCTGCAGGATCCGAGCGAGCCGGCGCAGGTTTTCCGGCGTGCCGCGGTAAACTTGAGCAGAGAGGGTCAAAGTCTGGCGTCTGGCCGCATCTTTCACGGTCACGGTCGTTGCGGTGAATATGATCCCGCCCTCCGCCGCCGGGCCGGCGAGATCTGCAGGAGAGGCGGGCTGAAAGCAAAAAGCCGGAGCACAGGCTCCGGCTCGACGAATGCTCCACGGGCAACCGGGCGGCCTACAAGGCCAGCAACATGTGGCGGGAGCGCTTCAGGGTTTTAGTGACGGCACGCTGATGCTTGGACGTGAGCCCCGTGTATTTCCGCGGCAGGATCTTGCCGGTGTCGGTGACACAGCGGTTGAACATCTGCGGGCTGGTAAAGGGAATCTCGGCAGGCGTCAGAGTCTGCGGTTTCGTTTCAGGCGTGGTCATGGCAAAAAGATGTGAGGAACGGGAGAGGCTGGAGCGCAGGCTAATGTTGTCAACCTGCATTTTCCCGCTGGAAACGCTTACTTTTTTGTGCTCTTGGTGTCGGCGCTCAGAGCCTCCTCAGCTTTGGCCACCATCTTCTTCAGCGTGTCGTTGGAAATGGGCTTGTGCAAGCAGCCGACCACCTTCGGATGGTTGATATAGTTATCGGGATTGAAATAGCCCGACATAATGATGAAACGGGCTTGGCACTTCGTCCAGTTGGCGTAGGTCTTCATGATCTGATCGCCGCCGAGGCGGGGCAGATTCAGATCCAGCATGACGAGGTCGATGCCATTGTTGGTCTCGTCCAACAATGCCACGGCGTGCAGGGCGTCCGACACGGCCAACATGTCATGTCCCCACGAATGGAGAAGCTCGTAGAGCAGCGCTCGATAATCTCGATCGTCTTCGACAAGGAGGATCTTCATGTTGGGTGCAAAATGCCGCAAGACCTCGGGTCGCCGAGCCGTTCGCCGACCAGGGGGAAGTTCCTAGTAATAGGGTAGGGTCTTTTCACCGCAATGATTTAACGCGTTACGCCGTCGTGAAAATTACGCGAAGATCCAGCCGGGGGAGGCAAGGCCCGGCCTGGTGCGGTCACTCCCTTCCATTCCGGTACTTGCGCTCCCCGGCCGGCACGGCCAATGGCAGGCGGTTGGGCGGCGGAGGAAGCGGACAGTGTCTTGCCTGGCCCGGAGCCGCAATCGGCCGCCGTGCGCGCCAGGCGATGCTGCGGATGTGATGGGATAGGGTGTTCCGACTCGCCGGCTTTGGCACATCGGTTTGGCAGGCGTTATCGGCTCGACTGCACGGCAGGATGAGCTACGTAGAAACAAGCTGGGAATTCGCGAGATTTCTCGGCACATGGTAGAACTTTGGCGGATGTTGACCATTGCGATACTGAAAGTCATTGGTGATCAATGTCCTCGTAGCTCAAATGGATAGAGCAGCGGTTTCCTAAACCGTAGATCCCGGTTCAATTCCGGGCGGGGATACCATTGGCCACCCCAAAGGAAACCCTGGCAGCGAAGCTCCGCCAAGGCAGCAGCCCATAGAGCTGTAAGGTCCTGCGAGCTCGACCTCCAAGCCAAAGCGCATCCGTCATCTTATGGCGCGTTGACAATAATTCGAAAACACCAAATCGTGCTTCCGCCTACACCCCACTGAGCGCAGCCGCGGGCGCGACGACCTATCGTGATTTGCGGTCTGCATTAACCAGCCGCACTCGTGAACTCTCTTCGCGCCGTCCTTTCCATATTAGGTGCCTTCTCCGTCGGCTTGTCCCAATCTTGGGCGGCGTCATTTCCTCGGAGCATCGTTCCGGTGGCCAATGCCCCGACCGCCCAAGGTGTGAGCAGTGAGAAGACGTATGGCCGGATCGTGCGGACGGCACTGACGACTAGTGAAATGTCGGCTGAGGTTAATTTCGACGTCATGCTGAAACTGCGGAACCGAGAGGAGTTGCAGGCACGGGTCGATGGGGGCAACGTCTTTTCGCGGGCGGAACTTGAAGCCTACCTACCGGCCGCCGCCGACTACGTCAGGGTTCGGGCTTGGCTGGTGGCGCAGGGTTTTGAAATCACGTTGGAGGCCGACTCGAGGCATGCGATCTTTGCCCGAGGTTCGAACGCCCAAGTCGCGGAGGCCTTTGGAGTGCAATTGGCCCGGGTCGCCACGGCGGACGGTGAATTCACCTCGGCCGTCACCGCGCCTTCACTGCCGGATGAAATTGCCGGTGCGGTCGCCGGAATCCGGGGGCTCCAGCCGCAATTGATCCGACATCCGCGTTTGCCCCAAGGCCAGCAATTGGTGGCCAATGGTTATTATGCAATTACCCCGGCCGCGGTGGGTGCAGTGTATCAGGCTCCAACCAATCTGGCCGGCGCCGGCCAGACCATAGCTGTCATTGGCGACTCCCTTCCAAGCAACGCCGATCTGAGCGAATTCTGGGTGCTCTGCGGGATCTATTCCCAGTCGGTGAGCAATATCAGCGTGGCGAACGTGCAGGGTGGCCCGGGCACGGATACGACCGACCAATTTGAGGCGTCCATGGACGTGGAGTGGACCAGTGGTCTGGCGCCCGCGGCGCGGATCAGGATCTACGCGGTGCCATACCCCATGACTTCCAGCAGCGAGGCTGCGGCCTATACGCAGATTCTCAACGATCTTCCGTCCAATCCCACGCTTCATCAGGTGACCGAGAGCTACGGTGGAATCGAATCGAGTTTTGACCAACAATACGGCGACAGTTCGCTCTTGCTGTTGATCGCGCAAGGAGTCACGTGTTTCGCGTCGTCCGACGACGGGGGATCCAACCCGGATCCAACAACTGGAGCCTACAACGCGGGTGCCGCTCTTTCCGTATCTTATCCGGCTTCTGATCCGAGTATGACAGGGGTGGGAGGCACGACGCTCGTCTTTCCGCAATCGTCTAGCGGACAGTATGCCCCTCCGGAGGTTGCCTGGTCGTTAACCACGAACCAAGGAGTGACCGGGGCGACGGGAGGCGGCATCAGCGTGGTGTTTAGCCGGCCCTCTTGGCAGATCGCGGCAGGATTGCCGCCAGGCAATTTTCGCTGTGTACCGGATGTGTCGGCCATGGCGTATCCGGGGAGCGGTATGGGGCCGCTCATCTATCAGGGCGCCACTGTTTACACGGCATCTGGCACCAGTCTTTCCAGCCCGATCTGGGCCGGGCTCTGCGCGTTGATTAACCAGTCGCGGGCTGATGCCGGCTTGGCTCCGGTGGGGTTTCTCAATCCGAAGCTGTATGCGGCGGCAGGCACGTCTTGTTTTACGGATATCACGAGTGGCAACAATGGCGGGTATAATGCAGGCGTCGGCTACGACTTGTGCACGGGGCTTGGCACACCGCTTACCGGCAACCTGATCAACTACCTCAGCACGTTTAAGCCTACCGCTCCCACGATCACGGATGGTCCACCGCCGGCCATTGCTACAGTCGGTTTCGGATACAACTTTTCATTTACGAGCAGCGGCTATTCAGCGGTGACCTACACGATGGTCTCAGGAAGCCTGCCCCCAGGCCTCACGCTTTCCGCAGCCGGAGTTATTTCCGGCACGCCGACCACACCTGGAGTCTTTTCGGGCACGGTGGACGCCAGCAACGGTGTCAAACCCGATGCCACCCAGAGTTTTTCAATCACCGTTCAGCAGGCCGTCGCGCCTTCCATCACCAACGGCCCGCCCCCTGCGGCCGCTACTTTCGGCACACCCTACAGCTTTGCCTATACCAGTTCCGGTTATCCCGTGCCAACTTTCGCGGTGACTTCGGGCAACCTGCCTCCCGGGCTCACGCTCTCCTCGGCCGGAGTGCTCTCCGGCACCCTGACGGCATCAGGTACCTACGTCGGAACCGTCACCGCCAGCAACGGGGTCAGCCCCGCCGCCACGCAGGCCTTTTCGATCGTCGTCCAGCAGACTCCGGCGATTACCAGCGCGCCTGTGTCGGTGTCGGCTGCAATTAACACTCTGTTTAACTTCATCTTTGTGGCCAGTGGTTACCCGGCGCCAACGTTCACGGTCACTGCGGGGAGCTTGCCGCTCGGACTGACCCTCTCGCCAGGAGGAACGCTTTCGGGTGTGGCGACCCAACTAGGGACTTTCACCGGCACGGTCACCGCGAGCAACGCGACCGGCAGTTCCAGCCAGAGTTTCACCATCACAGTGGTGGCAAGCCAGACGCTGTCGCTCAATCTGCCCGGCACGGTCAACGAGAACGACCCCGACGGACAAGGCACCGTGACCATCAACTCCGTTTCGTCCAACGGCCTCACCGTCCAACTCACCTCGTCCAATCCCGGGGCATTGACGGTGCCCGCCAGCGTCGTCATTCCCGCCGGGCAGACCAGCGTTGCCGTTCCCTACACGATCATCGACAATCTCAACGTCTACGGCACCCAAACGGCAATCGTCACCGCCAGTGCTTCAGGCCGGACCGCCGCGAGCCAGCTTGTGACGGTGACGGACAACAAGACGACGGACAACTGGTCCAGCTACGGCAACGGCCAGGCGCATACCGGCGTTTATCCGGGGTCACTGCTCGGGGGAACCTATAGCCTGTCCTGGTCGGAAAATCTGGGCAGCACGGCTCTCAATCCGGTGCCCGTGTCCAAGGGAATCGTTTATGTCACGCCTGTGGTTTATATGAACGTGGCGGACCTGACGGCGCTCAACGCCTCCACCGGCGCGCAGATCTGGCAGTACGCCTTCAATAGCGCTTATTCCGTCAATCCGCCGACGGTTTACAAAGGGAATGTATATGTTCAGCGGAGCAATAATTCCGGGGACACAAACCTCTGGAGTATCAACGCGCTCACGGGTGCTTTGAACTGGAACGCGCCATTTGGCTCCCAATGGGAACGATACCTTGCGCCGACCGTCTACCAATCAATCGGCATCTGGATCGATGGCGGTGGCGGAGGAGGATTGTATGGTTTCAATTTCGATGGCACTCAGCGATCGTTTACCGCCGAACCGTACTGCGACCAGTGGACTCCGACTTATTATAACGGAACGATTTATACATGGGTTGGGACCGCTGGCAGTGCGAACGGTACATTCAGCGCGGTCAATCCAGCTACCGGCACTGTTTCATGGTCGGTTCAGGAACCGTATTCTGGCTACATGTATGACATGAATTGCGCGGCGCCGATTGCCAACAACCTGGCTTTTTTAAACGGCAACTCATCCCTGACCGCGGTCAATGTCGCAACTCAGACGACGGCCTGGACCATCAGCGGCTCCTTCACGGGCACGCCGGCGGTGAACAACGGCCTGGTTTATGTCATTGCGGGATCCCAAGTCAAAATCCTCAATGCCAGCACTGGAACAGCGGTGGGCGTCATGCAAGCCCCCGGAGGGGCCGCTCTTGCCGGCCAGCCGGTGGTGGCAACCGATTCGCTGGTCGTCTCGTCCTCAAGCGCCACCTATTTGTTCAATCTGCAAACCGGAGCGTTGGTGCAGACCATTCCGTACGGTGGCCCTGTCAGTGTGGCGGGCGGAAGTCTCTATCTCGCGGGTTCGGATGGCACCCTCAGGGTCTGCCGCCCGAATGCGTTCAACGTCGCATTTCCTTCGAGTGGCGCCGTGGGATTGACGACCTACGGCTATAAGGCCACCGGCCAGTCACTCAATGTCAGTCTTGGTTTTGTCCCCACGACGGGGACGATCCTGACGGTGATAAACAACACCAGCTCCAGCCCGATCAACGGCACCTTTAGCAATCTGCCCAACGGTGGAACCGTCAACCTAACCTATAATGGCACCATTTACATGTTTACTGTTGGCTATTCAGGCGGCGATGGCAATGACCTGACGTTGACCTATTCGGGAGCCCCACCGCAAGCGCCGGCCATCACAAACGGACCGCCGACGGCAAACGCGACGGTCGGCTACAGCTACAGTTTCACCTATGCCGCGAGCGGTTATCCCGCACCCACGTTCTCGGTGACCTCGGGAAGCCTGCCGCCAGGCCTCGCGCTGTCCCCGGCCGGTGTTCTCTCCGGTACGCCGACGCAATCGGGGGTCTATTCGGGGACGGTTACTGCCAGCAATGCGACGGGAAGCGTCGGCCAGCCTTTCACCGTGACGGTGGTGGCCGGTCTGACCTTGTCGCTCAATCTGCCGGCGGAGGTCAATGAAGGCGATCCCGACGGCCAGGGCACACTGACACTCAGCGCGGCCATGCCCAACAGCGTGACGGTTCAGCTGGCGTCGTCGAACACGGGGGCGTTGACGGTGCCGGCCAGTGTCGTCGTCCCGGCGGGACAGATCAGTGTCGCGGTCCCCTATACGATCATCGACAACCTCAACGTCTACGGAACCCAGGCCGCAACCGTCACCGCCAGTGCTTCAGGCTGGACCTCCGGGAGTCAGCTGATGACGGTAACAGACAATAAGACAACCGACAACTGGTCCAGCTACGGCAACGGCCAGGCGCACACCGGCGTCTATCCGGGATCCCTCCTCGGGGGAACCTATAGCCTGTCCTGGTCGGCAACGTTCCCAAGTACAACGGCTGCTCTCAATCAGACGGTCGTGGCCAGGGGGATCGCGTATGTCACACCGATCAGCAGGTTTGGCGCGGCAGACCTGACGGCACTCAACGCATCGACCGGCGCGCAAATCTGGCAGTATGTCTACAGCGCAACGGGTCTCGCCTCTAATGGCACTTCCTACAATTCCATCAATCCACCTACGGTCTATAAAGGAAATGTCTACGTCCAGCAGGGCCAGGGACTTTCCTCGGGTGGTTCGGGTTCGGTTTCACCGCTGCTGTGGTCGTTCAACGCCATCACCGGGAACGTGAATTGGACGGCTGGCTTTACGGCGCAATGGGAGAGTTACTTGGCGCCGACCGTCTACCAATCAATCGGCATCTGGGTCGATGCCGGCGCCTACGGAGGATTGTATGGTTTCAATTTCGATGGCACCCAGCAATCCGTCACCGCCGAACCGCAATGCGATCAGTGGACTCCCACCTATTATAACGGCACAATTTATACCTGGGTTGGGATGGCCGGCAGTGGCAACGGCACCTTCAGTGCAGTCAATCCGTCTACCGGTGCTGTTATATGGTCGGCGACGGAGCCGTGTTATGATTATACTTATGATATGAATTGCGCGGCGCCGATCGCCAACAACCTGGCTTTTCTAAACGGCTTTACGTCCCTGACCGCCGTCAATATCGCCAGCCAGTCGACCGCCTGGACCATCAGCGGCTCCTTCAAGGGCACCCCGGCGGTGAACAACGGCTTGGTCTATGTCATTTCCGGGTCGCAGGTGGAAATCCTCAACGCCAACACCGGAACGTCCGTGGGCACTCTGCAAACTTCGGATTCTGGTTTGACGGGCCAGCCGGTGGTGGCGACTGATTCGCTGATCGTCTCGTCTTCGAGCAACACCTATCTGTTCAACCTGCAAACCGGGGCATTGGTGCAAACCATTCCGTATGGTGGCCCCGTTAGTGTGGCGGGCGGCCAGCTTTATCTGGCGGGATCAGATGGCACCCTGAGGGTCTATCGCTCGAATGCGGTCAATGTCGCGTTCTCCTCTGCCGGCGCTGTGGGCTTGAGCGCCTACGGCGATACCGCAACAGGCCAGACGCTGAGTGGAACCCTTGGCTTTGCCCCGGCGGCAGGCACGGTTTTGACGGTGATCAATAACACCAGTTCCAGCCCGATCGCCGGCACGTTCACCAATTTGCTCGACGGTGGGAACATCAACCTGACCTACGGCGGCACCAATTACGCGTTTACCGCCAGCTATTCGGGCGGTGACGGCAATGATCTGACGTTGACTTGTCTGGGCGCCCCACCGCAAGCGCCAGTCATCACCAATGGACCGCCCCCGGCAAATGCGACGGTGGGCTATAGCTACATTTTCGCGTATCAGGTTAGCGGCTATCCAGCGCCAACATTTGCGGTCACCTCGGGCGCCTTGCCGCCGGGCCTTGCGCTGTCGTCGGATGGTGTCATCTCCGGCAGGTCGACCCAGTCAGGCACCTACTCGGGAACGGTTACCGCCAGCAACGGCGTCAGTCCCGCCGCCACCCAGAACTTCTCGATAATCGTGGGACAGACACCGCCAGCAAGCAACGGCCCAGCGATCACGGCCCAGCCAACCGACCAGGTTGTCACGACTGGCGTTAGCGCGAGTTTTTCAGTGACCGCCTCTGGCTCTCCGACGCCGACCTACCAATGGCAGGTGTCGACCGACGGCGGGAACACCTGGATCAACCTGACTGATACGGCACCCTACAGCGGAACGGCAACGAGTACGCTGATGGTCGTCGGCACGACAACCGCGATGAATGGGCTGCAATACCAATGCGTGATTACCACTGGTGCCAGCTCAACCGCGAGCCTTCCCGCGACGCTAGTGGTGATGGGGTTGTCGGATCAGGCGTTCCTGCATCAGTTATTCCAGGATGTCTTGGGACGGCCAATTGATCCAGGCGCGGCCGCCAGCTTTGGCGCGGCCTTGCTCGGGGGAGAATCGCGTTCGGCGGTGCTGAATAGCCTGTTGGAGTCGAACGAATACAGTTTGCGGCAGATCGAGCCGGTGATCCGGCTGTACTATGCGGCCTTGGCGCGGTGCCCAGATTATGCCGGCCTGCAGAATTGGTCAAACGCGCTGCAAGGCGGCCAGCTCACCTTGGTTGGTGCGGGTGACCAATTCGCCAGCAGCGCTGAGTTCCTTCTCAAATATGGCAACCTGGACAACACCGGGTACGTTCAGCAGCTTTACCGCAATGTGCTGGGACGTGAGGCCGACCCGGCCGGGCTGGCCGATTGGGTAGGCCAGCTCAATTCGGGCAGCTCACGGGGGAAGGTTCTGATTGGCTTCTCGGAGTCGCCTGAATTCCAGGCCGATATGGCCAATCAGGTGGAGGTCGTACGCCTGTATTGCCTCCTCTTAAAGCGAATGCCGACGACGACAGAATTGCCGGATTGGATCAGGTTCCTCAACGGGGACGACCAGACGGACACTCTGCTGACACTGGGCTGTCCTGCGGGGCTTTCCAACGAGTGTTACGTCCAAGCGGTCTTTGAGGGATTCCTCTGCCGCAGCGCCGATCCAGGGGCGTTGAGCGCGTTCACCGCTGGCCTTGCGGCGGGATCGGTCACGCACGGCGGCTTGGTGGACACGCTCCTGAACTCGTCTGAGTTTGGCGCCTACGTCGGGCCGGTTTCGCGATTGTACCTGGCTGCCTTCAAGCGGATCCCCGACCAGCCTGGTTTGGTCAACTGGGTCGGTTACGCCGAGGCCGGCAATTCGCTGCAGTCAGTGGCCGACACGTTTGCCGCCAGCCAGGAATTCACCAATCGCTACGGGACCATGAGCGACACGGGATATGTTACGGCACTCTATCAGAATGTCTTGGGCCGCACTCCTGATCCTGCCGGGCTGGCCTATTGGATTGGGTTGCTCGCCAGCGGCACGTCGCGTGGAGGGGTGTTGAT
>Ga0265323_10001143_pt1 | contig 13636 bp, 10 predicted proteins | sample 41225metaG_FD_193580 | JGI IMG/M metagenome (GOLD analysis project Ga0265323, IMG submission 193580) | Rhizosphere microbial communities from Carex aquatilis grown in University of Washington, Seatle, WA, United States - 4-12-25 metaG | ecosystem: Host-associated > Plants > Roots > Rhizosphere... | reverse complement strand
TTCATAGTGGTTCTCCGGTGGGTTGAGGGTTTATGTTTGAGTTTGCTAACACATCTCAAACTACTCACCCGCCTGCCGGATAACCACGTTTTGTCCAAGCGCCAGCTCACGCTTAATGCTCTACAGTTCTGCCTCAGCCAAATCCTGCATCAACTTTGTGAGCACGGGGTTGGAATAGTTTTGCTGGACGGCGACCCGCCGGCCCTCTTGTTTCAAACTCGAAAGGTGCTCGATTTGCGCCTTCAGGGAGGCCGCTTCGGCTTCCATCACTGCCACCCGGGCCGCCGACTCGGAGGTGGCTGGAGCAATCGAATCTTGCGGATTTTTCTTAATGATGGTCTGCAACCGTTCCTGAAAAAGTGGTTTCGATGTGATGCCCAATCCGGTCAGATTTTGCTGGCTCAATGTGGCGAGTGTCTGCTGGTCGGAAAATTCGCGGACGATGCGCTGGTATGGAACGACGGCGTCATTGGTCCGGCCGAGTTTGCGATAGCATTCGCCCAAACGGAAAATCGCCGTGGCGGCGATCTGCCGGTCGCGGTCAAATTGCGTGGCGAGCGCCTGGTAATTGGAAATGGCCGCGTCGAGGTTGTGGCTGGCCTCCTCCTCGAATAATCCCTTTTGCAGGGCCGTCGTGAGGTCGTTGGTGTCGGCGCGCAAGCCCAGCGGAATTAACGCAAAGACGCAAAGGAGCAAAGACGCCAGCGGAAGCTTAACGCAGAGACGCCGAGGGCGCGGAGAAACGCGGAGAAAATCATGTATTCCTTTCTCTGTCTGGCTCTGCGTTCTCTGCGCCTCTGCGTTGGTCAGAGCAGTAAATTGAATTTTCATGCCTGGCATCATGGCTTGGTTAATTGTTTCAGTTGTCATGCTTTTGCAAAATCGGGTGGAAATCCGAAGGCCGAAATCCGAAAGAATTCCAAAACCCGAAGATCGAAGCTCGAAAAACGCTATGCCGCCGGGTGCGGGCTTTCGTTTTCGGATTTTGGATTTTTTCGTCATTCGTCATTCGTCATTCGGATTTGGTTTCCAGTCTGTACCCCACGCCATGCACGGTCTTGAGCCAGCGCGGCTCGTCCGGGTCCGGCTCCAGCTTGGCGCGCAGGCTGGCGATGTGATTGTCCACCGTGCGCGTCGTCGGGAATGCCGCATAACCCCAGACTGCATCAAGAAACCGCTCGCGTGTGACCGGTTCACCTTCGGCTTCGGCCATCAGCCGCAGCATGGCAAATTCCTTGGCCGTCAGGTGAATTTGTTTTTTGCCGCGCCCGGCGGTCTGCCGGGCCAGGTCAATTTCGATTTCGCCCAGCCGCAATTTCTCCGCCGCCTTGTGCTGCCGTTGGAACCGCCGCAGCAATGCCCGCACCCGGGCGAGCAGTTCCTCGGTGCTGAAGGGTTTGACGAGGTAATCGTCCGCGCCGGCGTCCAGGCCGGCGACCCGGTCCTCGATCTGGCCCTTGGCGGTGAGCATGAGCACGGGCACGGCGTTGGCCAGGCGGCGCAGTTCGGCGCACAGCGCGAAGCCATCGAGCTTGGGCATCATGACGTCGAGCAGGATGAGGTCGGGCTTTTCGTCGAGCGCGCGTTGCAGGCCGCTCTCGCCGTCCGCCGCCGACAACGCGCGATACCCTTCCGCGGTGAGCAGGTCGGTCAGCGCCGTGCGCATGGGCGCTTCGTCTTCGATGATTAAAATGCGGGACATGTTGGGGAAAATCCGAATGACGAATGCCGAAATCCGAAAGAAGCCCGAAGCCAGAAGCCTGAAAAACGCCGCGCGACCGGGTGCGGGCCTTCGGATTTCGGTTTTCGGATTTCTTTCGTCATTCGGATTTCGGTTTTCGGAATTTGATTATTCAGGACGTTGGGTTGGCAATTCGATTATAAACCGGCTGCCCTGGCCGGCGGCGCTTTCGACGAGCACCCGCCCGCCGTGCGCCTCGACGATATGTTTCACAATGCTCAGGCCGATTCCAACACCTTGCGTCTCGCGCCGCAACTCGGAACCGCGCCGGTAAAACCGCTCGAAGATTTTTTCGTGCTCCTCCGGCGGAATGCCCGGGCCGTGGTCGCTGACGGAAAGGTTGAGGGTTGAGGGTTGAGAGTTGAGGGTTGCTTGATTTCCGAACTCCAAACTCCGAACTCCAAACTCCAATCCAACGGTCACCGTTTCGCCCTTCGGCGAATGTTTCACTGCATTGTCAATCAGATTGACCAGCGCCTGCTGAATTGCGCGGCCGTCCATTTCGACGGGTTGAGAGTTGAGAGTTGAGAGTTGAGAGTCATCCAGTTTCAACGCAAGTCGCACCTGTTTTTCAGCGATGTTGGGCTGCATCAAAGTCACGGTTTGCTTGAGCAGTGCCACTACATCGGTCGGCTCGAACTCGTATTGTTTGCGGCCTTGTTCGATGCGGGAGAAGTCGAGCACGTTTTCGATGAGCGCCGACAGCCGCCGGCATTCCTGGACGATGAAGCCAAAGTATTCCTTCTGCTTCCGAGGTTCCGGGATTTTGTCGCCCTCCAGATTTTCCGCCATGAGCCGCACGGAAGCAATGGGCGCGCGCAACTCGTGCGAGACGCTGGAAACAAAGTTGGATTTCAACTCGTTGAGCTGGCGTTGTTGCCGGAACGCCCGCCAGGCAGCCAGCAGCCCGATCAGGGCGGCCGCGGCTGAGACGGCCACGAGCGAGCCGAACCAGAACGTGCGGGTGCGCTGCCTTTGGTAGAGCTTGTCCGGACTGGTGAGATAAACATTCACTTTCAGGAGCTGTTCCGGCTGAACCGCGGATGCCAGGAGGTTGGTGGCCGGCGCGTCCAATGGCACTTTGATTTCCCTGCCGCTGGATTTGCCGCCGCCACCGTAACGAAAGGTCCACAGGTGGAGATCCGGTGCGAACGCCCTTATTTTCCTTCCAGCCACTTCGACGCCGATGCCGAAATAATCGGGAATGTGCTTTTCACCGGCCGCCAATTCCTTGATGCGAAGGCCCAGATCGGATTCGCCGTGGCAGACAAACCGTTGAACGGTCGGTGATTCATCGAAACGGACGGTGAGCCAGGATTGTTCCATGACCGCCGCCGGCAGTGCGGCGGTGAAGGCCCGGTAAACCACCGGCGCCGGCGTTTTGAACCAAAACGGATTTGAAGCTGTGCGCGCGACGCGGATTTTTCCTTCCCCGCCTTCCTCGGTCGCAACGGAAAGAAGTTGTCCGAAGGCAGCTGTCGCATTGGTCGGAATGAATTGGCGGGCGGCTGAAAATAATTCGCGCCCGGCCTGATGTTCATCCCAGACGCGCTGCCATTTTAACCCCGTTTCCGATTTCGTTTCGCAACTCAGAAAGTACGGCGTCAGCGGCCCTGGATGCCAGACGACGTTTGAGTAAAAGAAATCGAGCGAGATCAGGCGCCGGCTCTGATTTGTCAAATCCCGCTCCAGTTCAAGCAATCGGAATTGCGCCAAGGGTTGAAAGGCAAGCCCGCTTTCGCCGGCGGCGTCGGGGAATTTTTCCAGCAGCAAATCAAACGCCCGAGTCGCCGCCTCGACTTTTTTCTGCCGCGCCAGCAGCAGGCCCAAATCGTAGCACGCCGCCGCCGCGAAATTTCCCTGAGGCCCGGAGGCGATGAAGTCGTTGACGGCTTCCGTCGCGGCATCCCCGTTGGTCCCGGCAGAAATGGTTTCCTGGACTTTTTGCCAGAGCCGCGCCTGCCGGTCATCGAGTTGCGAAATATTGAACGGCTGCGGCGTCGGCAGCGGATTCCAAGCGGGCGGAAAAATCAGAGCCCCGGCCGGATCCACCACAAAAGATAATGCGGCGTTTGTCAGCGACCCCGTTGCCGTCAGTTCGGCGGAAAATATTTGAAGAAAGCCATCCGCGATGGTTTGCGCCCGCTCCCGTGCGTCGTGTTCCGCCAGAATTTTGTCCTGTCGCAGTGAGACCCAGCCGATGGCCGCCAGCACGGTCACCGGCAGCAGGATCAGCATCCCCTGCCAGAAAAAAGTCGGTTTGCGGGATGTGTGCGACACGGCCATGTGCATTCTTTATGTGCCAAGCTTACGTACCCGGCAAGCGGCAGTTGTCACGGTTTTGCAAAATTGTCCGGCTCAATTCTCTTTGTTTTTGGCAGCAAATAGCAAAGTGCCGCCGCCAGGAGCAGCGCGACACCCAAAACCCCGAACGGAACGGCGATGCCGTGCGTCCGAAATTTTAATTCGCCGACAATGGCCGGGCCGAGATAACCGCCGACGTTGCCGAGCGCATTCACCAGTCCCATGACCGCGCCGGCGGTTGCGCGCGGCATGGTTTCCGTCGGTATGGCAAAGAACGGGGCCAAGCCGGCGAACGGCCCCGGAATGGCCAGGCACAGGAAAGCATACGAGAGCCAGAAGGAATGTTCCTTGAGCAAAACGCTCGCGATGAGCGATGCGCCGCTCACGGCATAAATGAAAGCAGCGTGACCGCGCCGCTCGCCGATCCGGTCCGAATGCCGCGAGAGCAGCACCATGACGACGGCGGTAACCGCATAAGGAACGGCGAAGAGCAGGCCGGTTTGCAGGCCGGTGAAATTGTGGCCGCCGCCCCGGAGCCCTTCCGTGAGAAACGTGTTGCAGCCGTAGGACGCGGAATTGTATAAGAAACAAACCGCCAGCATGACGAAAACCGCCGGCTGCAGGCAGGCGCGCCCGAGGGAAATCTTTTTGGCCGGCTCCAGTTCCCCGGCTTCGCGTTGCAACGTGGCTTCGAGAAAATCTTTTTCCTCGCGCGAAATCCATTTTGCATCGCGCGGATGGTCGCTGATGAAATAAAGCCAGACCGGCAGCCAGAGGAAGGGCAGGGCGCCTTCCGCCATCAACATCGTCTGCCAGCCCCAGCCGCCCAGCAGCCAGCCGGAGACCGGCGCGGACGCGGCGACCGCCAGCGGCTGGCAAAGGTTCCAGTAGGCGTTCGCGCGGGCGCGTTCCGAGCGCGGGAACCAGTTCGCCAGCAGCACCAGCATGGTGGGAAACACGCCGCTCTCCGCCACGCCCAGCAGAAAACGCGTCACGGCAAATTCCCGGAAGCTGGAAACCAGTCCGCAGCCGACCGCGCAGATGCCCCAGAACACCAGGAAAAGGGAGATCAACTTTTTCGGACTCCAGCGGCTGGCGAAATAGCCGCCGGGAATCTGCAACAGCACGTAGCCAAAAAAGAAAATGCCGGCGGCCTGGCCTTTGAGCCGGTCGTCCATGAGCAGGTCCTTCATCATGGACGAAATTTTGGGGTCCAGCGCCAGCGCGACGTTCGTGCGGTCCACGTACGAAATCGTGTACATGATGAGCGCGACGGGGATAATGCGCAGCCAGCGTTGTGATTTCACGGAATTCAAGCCGGCGCGTTGTTAGCAGAAGAACCCGGCATTGAATAGCCAAAACAAAAAATTCTCGACACGGTTCTGAAATCGGCGTATTCAGCGAACAGTTGGAAATTCCGGGCTTCAAAACACCATGCAGAATATTCTTTCAGCGACTGACGGCCTTCCTGTCCGCAAAAGCGGTAAATGGGCGGAGCGCAAACACCATTATCTGAAAAACTATTGCGGCATCACGACCGTCTCGATGCGGAAAAAGTTTAATCTGGTTTATGTTGATGTCATGGCTGGACCGGGCCGCTGCAAGATTGAGAAAACAAATGAAGAATTTCCCGGCTCGCCTTTGGTTGCGTTGGACTATGATTTCGCGGAATACATTTTCGTTGAGGAGAACACTGAATTGGCAGACGCGTTGAAAAAACGAATTGCCAACCACCCCAAGGCAAACAAAGTTACAATCCTCACCGAAAACTGGATTAAGGTCGTCGAAGCACGGCGGCTGAAATTTAATAATGCTACTCTGGTTGTCGCTTTTGTTGATCCGATAGGAATTTCGGAGGTGCCGATGTCGGCGATGAAAAAGCTGGCCAACAATCCGCGAATTGATTTGCTCGTCACCATCCAATATCGCCTCGGCATTGTTCGGAACCTGCCGCAATATCTAAACGCCCAAAGCAACCAGACCGCGCTCGATAATTTTCTTGGCGATCAGAACTGGCGCGAATGGAAGACGGGCGACTTTGGTGAATTCGGCCGCCGGGCCGTCGAACAATTTTGCGATAAATTTCAAAACGAAGAGCGATTCATTGGCACACGTCACGTTTCTATTCCCGAAAGCAATCCCCTGTATCGCTTTACATTGTTCACCCGGCACGAGCGAGGCGAAGATTTCTGGAACAAAATTTTAAAAATTGATGAAAAGGGCCAGAGAGATTTGCCCTTGTAGGGCTTGGACTGCATTTGTCCTACCCTTTATGCAAAACTGAATTATTATTTGATCTCGTGAGCGACAAATCCAAAATCGAGTGGACGGATGCGACGTGGAACCCGATGCGCGGGTGCAGCAAAGTCAGCCCCGGCTGTCTGCATTGCTACGCCGAGACGTTTGCCGAACGCTTTCGCGGCGTGCCCGGCCATCCGTTTGAATACGGCTTTGATCTGCGCCTCGTGCCGGAAAAGCTGGGCGACCCGCTGCGCTGGTCAACGTCCCGGAAGATTTTCGTGAATTCCATGAGCGACCTGTTCCACGAAAAGGTGCCGGACGAATACATCGTCAAGGTGGCGCGCGTGATGAAGGCCGCCAACTGGCACACCTACCAGATTCTCACCAAGCGCGCTGGGCGGATGCAGAAATTATTGAAGGGCAAACTCCGTTTCGCCGCCGAGCAGCCGCACATCTGGTGGGGCGTGAGCGTGGAAAACCGCCAGCACGGCCTGCCGCGCATTGATTTGCTTCGCGATTCACCGGCACAGGTCCGTTTCCTCTCCATCGAACCGCTGCTGGAACATCTCGGCCCGGTCAATTTGCAGGGCATCAACTGGGTGATTGTCGGCGGCGAAAGCGGGCCGGGCGCGCGGCCGATGGATGCCGACTGGGTGCGGGACATCCGCGCGCAATGCCAGCGGGTGAAAGTGGCTTTCTTTTTCAAACAATGGGGCGGCGTCCGCAAAGCGCAAGCCGGTCGGGAATTGGATGGTGGCACCTATGATGAATTTCCCGAACGCCGGCAAAATCCGGTGCCGGATTTGGAATTCAGGCGAAATACATTGGAACAACTGGAAACGGAGTTGATTTAATTTGCTATGGCACTTTTCTCACAACGAAAGGGACTAAAACCGCTCGTTAAGTCTCTGCAAACCGACGACATGGATAACCCCGATCCGCTTCCCCGCGCTAATTCGATTGCGCGAGGACAGCCAGCGGCGAATGGAAATCCACCGGCAGCAACTTTGGCACCGTGGTCTGTTGTCTGTGGTCCGTCATCTCCCCCTTCTGCCTGCCGCTTTCCGCTTTCCACATTTTCCGCGCGCTCCCATTCCTTTTCCCAATCATCCAGCGACGGCACGGTGACTTCCGCCTTTGCCTCCAAACCGCCCGTCAGGTGAAACTTTTTACGGATGCCAACGGCGGCGCACGAGAAATGCAGCAGCGCCAACGGCCAGCAACCCCAAAGCCGAAGGTTCAGGCACGGGCTGGAAGGCCAGTCCTGCAGGATTAGACAACCCGGAGGCAAAGGTGGTTTGCGCTCCGCCCGGCGTGTATTCATAAATGTTGCCGCTGCCGTAATCCGCCTCAAACAGATCACCCGCGCTGTCAAAGGCCAGTCCAAGAGGATTAATCAACCCGGAGGCAAAGGTGCTCTGCACTCCATCCGGCGTGAATTCATAAATGTTGCCGCTGCCGTAATTCGCCACAAACAAATCGCCCGCGCTGTTAAAGGCCAGTCCCCAAGGGTCTGCCAATCCGGAAGCAAAGGTGCTCCGCACTCCGCCCGGCGTGAATTCATAGATGTTGCCGCTGCCCCAATCCGCCACAAACAGATCGCCCGCGCTGTTAAAAGCCAGTCCATTAGGATTATTCAGCCCGGAGGCAAAGGTGGTATGCGCTCCGCCCGGCGTGTATTCATAGATGCTGTTGAGCCCTGCAGACACCATAAACAAATCACCCGCGCTGTTAAAGGCCAGTCCATCAGGAGCGTTCAACCCGGAGACAAAAGTGGTTTGCACTCCGCCCGGCGTGAATTCATAAATGTTACCGCTGCCGTAATCCGACTCAAACAGATTGCCCGCACTGTTAAAGGCCAGTCCAAGAGGAGCGTTCAACCCGGAGGCAAAGGTGCTTTGCATTCCGCCCGGCGTGAATTCATAAATGTTGCCGCTACCGCGATCCGCCTCAAACAGATTCTGCGCCGGTGCGCTGGAGGAAATCAGCATCGCCGCTCCCGCACAGACCACTCCGACGAATGAATGACACACGGCACGAATGGAGAATGTGGATTTCGTTTTCATAGGGTTCCGCAGGTTTAACTTTTTCCCGACTGATTGATTGCGATAATACGCTGGCCTCCTTGAACGGGTCGTGAACGGGTCGGTTCCTAGTTTTGTAGTATTTCCCTAATTTGCGGATTTGCGGCGGAAGGCGAGCAGGCTGAAAGCGCCGACCCCAGCCAACGTCCAAGTGGATGGTTCGGGGATGGTCAGGCCGTCGAGTTGCACCAGCAGGGTTTGGTGGGCGATTTCTGGAGTGAAGCTGCTGAAAGATTCCCCATTCCACGTCGCGAGCCTGGCGACGTTAATGAGATTGCCTGCCGCTCCCGATTGCTGCATGGGGCTGGCGTCGGCAAAGCCGACGTCGATTGTGCAATAGCTGTTCGGAGCCGCTAAGTTCATCATGCAAAGCCAATAGGTTCCCGCTCCAAGGCTGATGCTGGAATCCGCCGGCGCAGACACGGCGGCCAGGTGATTAACGCCGAATTCCCAGGCCGGGATGTTGTTGGGGTTCATCGTGAACGTGCCGAAGAGGGTGTCCCCGGGAATGTTGCCAACGGCAGCACTCCGAATTTGGACGACCGGCACCGAGGGCAGGCCCGGATATTGGTCGCCGACATACACCTCGGCGGCGGTCACGTTCCAAATCCCGCTGGCTATTGTAAATTGCTGTGCCCAGCCATAGTTGGCTGGAAGTCTACCGATGACGTCGAACGGGTTTTGCAAATCGCCTGCGATGATGGTGGATTGAGCGTAAGTGTTGACGGCAATCAGCATCACCGCTCCCGCAAAGATTACACTGTTAAATAAATGATATGCAGCACGAAAGATGGATGGACACCTCGTTTTCATAGGGTTTCATAGCTTCAAGTTTTTCCGACTGATTAATCACCATCATACGCCGACCGCAATTCCTGTCCATTCAAAGTTATTCACATCCCAACGAGCATGGACGCGACGGGGAGTGAACGTGAACGGGTCGGTTCCTGGTTTTGTAGTATTTCCCTAATCCCGATCCGCTTCCCCGCGCTAGCGCTTTTTCAAAAAACATGTAGCCGCCGACATTAGTCGGCGCAAATCGATTAAGGGAGAATGATATGGCGCGAACTAACGTTCGCGGCTACGAGATTATTTAAATCGCGCTAATCCGATTGCGCGATGGCGGCCAGCGGCGACCGGAAATCCACCGGCAGCAATTTGGGTTGCGCATTGCGGTGTGAATTTTCCCGATTCCTTTTCCCAATCATCCAGCGACGGCAGGCTGACTTCCGCCTTCGTCCCACAAAGCGGAACTGCGGCGGGACAAGCCGGCGCGGCGGAACCGCTTGACCCGTCCAAGCTGTGATTTGCAGCGATTTTGTTTTAGCGCCGTCGGCGCGGTATCATTGTAGCCACCGCCCCGCAAAAAATCCCAGCTCCGTAGAGACGGCATATTTCCCGGTGGAGTTCACGCTTCGGCCGAATCCATTCAGAAAGGAGGGGTGAAATTAACGCAAAGACGCAAAGCGGATGAAGCCGGATCAATCCGGCTTGCTAAACAGTGACCGCCGCCAACCCGCCAGAGAAACTTTCTTTCCCTGCGTCTTTGCGCCTTTGCGCCTTTGCGTTGAAATCTGATTGCATCCTTGCGGCTCCAGCGTGTCCGACACCCGCACAATCCTGCAAAGGCGGGCTTGAACTCCAACCGATGATGTCGCTCCTGACGGAGCTTGAAAATCTATTGATTCGGTTTTCTAAAAATATGCCAGCCCGACGGGCTTTCAAAAAACGTTGCCCCTCCGCGTTTATCCCAATTTTTCGCTCACCCGGCGGCGGAAGTTTCCGTGCGCGGACGACTCTTGCTTCCCGCCGGAAGATTTTACTTTGCCTTCTGGAATGCTTTTAGTTGTTCAGCCAGGGCGCGTATTTGCCCGCCATCCTTGCCCTGATTCGCCGGCATTTGCGCCGCCGTTTCCGCCACGATGAGCGCGTCGGCGATCCGTTTCTGCTCCATCAGCAAATTCACATACCGGAAAATCGCCTCGGGCGAGTCCGGGCACAGCGCCCAGGCCTGGCGGAAGGCGAAATCCGCCTCGCGCACCAAGCGCTCTTTTTCCGACGCATCGGTGGCGTGCTTCAAGCGCCACGCGTAAAGCCCGCCGAGGGAACTCCGCAACTTGGAGAATATCCTGTGAGAGTAGGCGTTTTGAATGAAACGTGGATCGCCCGCGAAACTGTTGAAATCCTGTTTTCCAAAAGCTTTTTTAGCGAACGCGGCGATATCCGCGACCGATGTGTCGTCATGTAACCAATTGCCAATCATCGGCGCGACCAGTTTGGCCCAGTAATCGTGGTCCCGTTGCATAATGTCTGTAGGCAAGGTTGACTGCGGTTGCCGGTTGATTTTCATGATCAAGCCATGCGGTTCGAGATAGGGATACAGCCACTCGAACGGGAAGCTTTCCTCGATGTAAAATTCGCGGCCGGGATTTTTGTCGAAGACAACCTTGGCCAACAATCCGTTGATACCCATGACGGCAACCTGGCCGCTGACCTGAACTTTGCCATCCACCATTTTCACGTTTTCACCCGGCATGAGCTGGTGGCTTTGCATCCGGCGTTGCGCATCTTCCGTGTAATCCTGAAAACATTTCCGGGAATCCTCCAGCGTGGGAACATAAATTTTCTCCCCGTACATCGCGTGCAGATAGTCCAGATAGGTGCTGTCGGCCAGGGCGTTTTGCGTGAGGACGAAGAAAGGATCGGCGTTCACTTGTGACTTGCACATCGCCGTGACCAGGAAACGGCCGGGATCCGTGCCGCCGAAGTAGATGCTTCCCGCCGGAATGGAAGCAATGATATCGTTGCCAAAGGCGGCGGAATATTTTTCTTCGCCCTCGCCGAAAGCATCCAACGCGCCCCAGGTCTCCAACACCGCCTGCCATGCTGTGCCATGCAAACGCTCGTCGGTTTTGCCGGAGTGCTCGTATTGTCCCGCATGCTTTCGAAATTCTACGAACGTGTTGCTGACAGTCGGCCAGTCGCCTTTGTCCGCCGCCGTAAAAAACGCCTGGAACTCGGGTGGCATTGGGTTCGTCGCCGCGTTTGCCTGCGCCTCCTTTTCCGCAACGAATGATTTCAACTGGGCCACAACCTCCGGATTTTTAAGCGACTGAAACGACGTCATTTGCTTTTTGGCGCAGCCACTGATAAATAATCCACCGCCAAGAATGACCGCCCCCAGTGATTTGATTGTCGTCTTCATAGTTTTGCGTTTTGTTGCGATTCCATTGACGTCTCAACACCATTTGCCCGGCACCATCACTGAATAGACACCGCCCCCGCCGAATTTGTATAAAATATCCACATCTCCACGTTTATCCCAACTATTCCTTCACGCGATGGCTGAAACTTTCCGTGCGCGGACAAAACCGTGTAGGAGCCGAGGTGACGAGGCTCAAATTAAAAACCGGAAACCAGTCAGAGCCTCCTCACGCCGGCTCCTACAAGCGAGATATTCTTTTAGAGCCGTCGGCGCGTATTTTAGAATTATTCCAAGTATTGACAAGCTCCGGGGACGGATTTAGTTTGCCCGTGATATGAGCCGGGTGGTTAAGAACAAATTGAGCGGCGATCTGAACCAGCGCCTGACCACGGGCGGGTTCCGGTTCACGCCGCAGCGCGAGCACGTTTATAACGTGCTGCTGGAGAAGCGCGATCATCCGACGGCGGAGGAGATCTTCCTCCGCGCCAAACACGGGATGCCGGACATTTCCATGGCCACGGTCTATAATTGCCTGGATGCCCTGGTCAAGTGCGGCCTGGCGCGCCAGGTGCAGATCGACCGCGGCGCCACCCGGTTCTGCCCGAACATGCGCGAGCATGGCCATTTTTACTGCGATTCGTGCGAAACGGTGTATGATGTGGATTTGTCGGAGAAGCCGAAACCCACCATCATCCTTCCGCATGGATTCAAGGCCGAGCATTTTGAAGTCGCCATCCACGGCATCTGCCAGGATTGCGCCAAAAAGAGGAAATGACGATTGAACGATTCAACGGTTTAACGGTATAACGGTTTAACGCAGGTTTATGAAATGGAGATTTGGACTGCGGCGGCAAGCGGAGTGCGACGCCGCTTTGGGCGGGGGGCAGTGGAACAGCGCTGTCGCCGCTGCGCTCTGCCAGCGCAGTCCAAAAACTTTTTCCGAAGTTTGGCAAAAACAGGTTTTTGAGTACACTTTAACACTTTGACGATTTGAAACCATGAGCACCGCCACCGAGACCATCGAGGGCCTGGTTAAACAGGATTATAAATACGGTTTTTACACCGACGTGGAGACCGATTCCGCGCCGCCGGGCTTGAGCGAGGACACCATCCGGCTGATTTCGCGCCGGAAAAACGAGCCGGAATGGCTGACCGACTGGCGGCTCAAGGCGTTTCGCCACTGGCAGACGATGCAGGAACCGCACTGGGCCAAGGTGCATCACGAAAAAATCAATTATCAGGACATCGTTTATTATTCCGCGCCCGGGAAAAAGGGTGACGGCCCGAAAAGTCTCGAGGACGTTGACCCGAAATTGCTGGAGACCTACGAGAAGCTCGGCATCCCCCTGCGCGAACGCGAGCGGCTCGCCGGCGTGGCCGTGGACGCGGTGTTTGACAGCGTGTCGGTCGGCACCACGTTCAAGAAGCAGCTTGCCGAAAAGGGAATCATCTTCTGCTCGTTCAGCGAGGCGGTGCAGGAGCATCCCGACCTCGTCCGGAAATATCTCGGCATGGTCGTGCCCTACACGGACAATTTTTTTGCCACACTGAATTCCGCCGTTTTCACCGACGGTTCGTTTTGTTACATTCCCAAGGGCGTGCGCTGCCCGATGGAGCTTTCGACGTATTTCCGCATCAACGCGGCCAACACCGGCCAGTTCGAGCGCACGCTCATCGTGGCCGACGAAGGCGCGCACGTCAGTTATCTCGAAGGCTGCACCGCGCCGATGCGCGATGAAAACCAGCTTCACGCGGCGGTTGTCGAACTCATCGCGCTCGACAACGCGGAAATCAAATACTCGACCGTGCAGAACTGGTATCCCGGCGACGAGCACGGCAAGGGCGGCATTTTCAACTTTGTGACCAAGCGCGGCCTGTGCAAGGGGAAGAACTCGAAAATTTCCTGGACGCAGGTGGAGACCGGCTCGGCCATCACCTGGAAATATCCGAGCTGCATTTTGCAGGGCGACAACGCGGTCGGCGAATTTTATTCCGTCGCCGTGACGAACAATTATCAGCAGGCCGACACCGGCACGAAGATGGTCCACATCGGCAAGAACA
>Ga0265323_10001140_pt1 | contig 13671 bp, 9 predicted proteins | sample 41225metaG_FD_193580 | JGI IMG/M metagenome (GOLD analysis project Ga0265323, IMG submission 193580) | Rhizosphere microbial communities from Carex aquatilis grown in University of Washington, Seatle, WA, United States - 4-12-25 metaG | ecosystem: Host-associated > Plants > Roots > Rhizosphere >... | reverse complement strand
GACGGACGGAGCACCAGGGATTGCGGATCGCCGGAAGGCATGGCCTCGCTCAGCGGTCGATCTTGACGGTCAGCTTGTCCAACTCGGCGCGGTCGAGTTCGACGCCCAGACCGGGCTTGGGCGAGGCGTGGACGTAGCCGTCCTTTTCCACGCGGAACTTGTCCTTCACGAAGGGGCGGTCGCTGGAGCCCTGCGGCACGGTCATCTCGAACCACACGTTGTTGGGCATGGCCAGCTCGCAGTGGAAATGCACGGCGTGGTCGTAGGCCTCGCCCCAATTGTGCGGCGCGCATTCCATGCCGAACAGCTCCGCCATGCGCGCAATCTTCATGCCGCCGGTGATGCCGCCCACGTTGTCCACGATGAAGCGCACCACGTCCATGGCGCCGCGCCGTATGTACTCGGCGAAGTTGTAGGGCGAGAAGATGAACTCGCCGACGTGGATGGGGATATCGAGCGCCTGGTTCAACTGCACCAGACCCTCGATGTCGGTGGTGGGGATGGGGTCCTCGTAGCAGACGAAGCCCAGGTCCTGCAGGACGCGGCCCACTTTGATGGCTTCCTCGCGGGTGTAGACGCACACCGGATCGTCGAGCAGCGTGAAATCGTCGCCGGCCGCCTTGCGGACCGCCTTGGCCACTTCGATATCGAGCTTGTAGTCGTGGCCACCGTTGGGCGAGGGCGGATGGATTTTGTAAGCCGTGAAGCCCTGGGACTTGACGAGCTGGACCTCTTCGACGAACTCCTCCAGTTTGGAGTGGTGCTGCGAGCTGGCGTAGGCCTTCACCTTGTCGCGGTAGGCGCCGAGGATGCGGTAGACGGGCAGGTTTACGGCCTTGCCGAGCGCGTCCCACAGGCAGTTGTCGATGGCGCTGGCGTAGGAGAGTTGCCCCAGGCGCCGGGCCTCGGGCGTCCATTGCGCGGTGAAGGTGGGCAGGTCGAGCACGCTCTTGCCAACCAGGCGCGGCTTGGAGTATTCCAGCCAGCCGAGGTTGCTCCAGTTGGGATGCCAGTAGCGCGCGTCCAGGGTGTAGTTGCCCTCGATGCCGCCATTGGTGACGATGCCGGCCAGTTGCGAGCCGCCGCGGCCATCGGGCCGGCTGGACCGGATATTGTAGACCCGGACCTCTTTGATGGTGAGATCGGGCAGGTCGCCGGGCTTGACGCCCACTGCCTGGGCCGCGGCAACGCCGGGGCTGGCCACGGCGGCGGAAGCGGCCGAGGCGGCAAGAAATCCACGTCGAGAAAACCTGGAACCGGACATAAACCCTCCCGGCGGGCCGTGGCGCGGCCGCGTGCCGAATCCGCAGTATACTACCCGGCTGATGCTGGTGGAGGAGCGGCCCCCGGGGCCATGGGCGCGCCGCCCGGCCAGCCATCCCTCCGCCGTCGGCGGCTGCGCACCGGGTTGGGGTAACGCTCCCTCACGGTCGCGGCTCGGATCGAGCCGCAGGCTTACGGACGCACCGGGATCCGTCCGCAGGCGCCCCCGCTCCTTGGGCGCTCCGCCAGGTCCGCTCCCTCACGGTCGCGATTGCACCGGCCTGGTGCGAGGCCGGCAATGGCGGACGGATTGCGAGGCGCGCCGGGAGATCGTTTGGTTTTACAATCATTTGGTTTATAATGTATCTGGTGATCCGCCGAATGAGGTCTTCCGCATGAAACGAGCGATCCTGCTGTCGCTGATCGTCTGTGCCGCCGTGGCGGCCTGGTGGGTGGAGCGTCCGCGGCCGCAGACGCTGGTCCTGACCGGTACCGTGGATGGAAACGAAGTGGTGGTGAGCAGCAAGATTACCGGCCGCATCGTCAACCTGACGGTGGACGACGGGCAATGGGTTAAGGCCGGCGACCTGATCGCCGTGCTCGATCAGGAGGAGTTGCGCGCCGATCAGGGCGCCGCCGGGGACGCCATCGCGCAGGCCCGCGCCAGCGCGCAGCAGTCGGTGGCCCAAACCGAACTGCTGCAGAACACCCTGCCCACCAAGGTCCGCCAGGCGGAAGCGCAGGTGGCGCAGACCCAGGCCCAACTGCAGCAGGCGCAGGCGCAGGTGGCGCAGACTCAAGCCCAACTGCGGCAGGCGCAGGCGCAAGTGGCGCAAACCCGCGCGGCGGCCGCCAAGACCCAGGACAACTTCAACCGCATCCGGCCGCTGGTGGAGCGGGACATCAATCCGCCGCAGGATCTGGTGGCGGTGCAAACCGATCTCGACAGCGCCAAGGCCAACCAGCAGGCGGCCGAAGCCGCACTCGATGCCATGCGGCGCGGCGTGTCCGCGGCCGAAGCCGGCGTGGAGGCGGTGCAGCGGTCGGTGGGGGCGGCGCAGGCCGCGCTGGCGGACGCCCAGCAGCAGGAGCGGCAAGTCGGGGTGCAACAGCGGCAGACCGACGCCCTGCGCGCCGCCGAGGCGCAGGCCGAGGCCAACGCCGCCGCGGCTGCCGCGCGCTTCGGCCAGACGCGGATCTTCGCGCCGGCCAGCGGCATCGTGACGCTGCGCGCCGCGCGGCAGGGCGAGGTGGTGAATCCCGGCAGTCCCATCGTCACGCTCTTCGACCTGAGCTCCACCTGGGTGGTCGCCGACGTCGAGGAGACCTACGCCGGCCTGATCGCCATGGGGCAGACGCTGCGGGTGCGCCTGCCCTCGGGCGAGGAGATCTCCGGCCCGGTGATCTACAAAGCGGTGGAAGCCGATTTCGCCACGCAGCGCGACGTGAGCCGCACCAAGCGCGACATCAAGACCGTGGCCTTACGGGTTCGCATACCCAATCCCGAGGGCAAGCTGGCCCTCGGCATGACTGCCTGGGTGATGCTGCCGGTGCCGGTTTTGCCGCCGCATCCGGCCGTCACTGGCGCCAGGGACTAGCCGCCATGGAAGAGCCGAACCAGTCCCCCAATGGCGTGGCCATCGCCGTCGAAGGCATCAGCAAGCGCTTCGGCGCGCTTTTAGCGGTGGACAACGTCAGTTTCACGGTGCAGAGCGGCGAGATTTTCGGCCTGCTGGGGCCCAACGGCGCGGGCAAGAGCACGCTCATCCGCATGTTGACCACGCTGGTGCCGCCCTCGAGCGGCACGGCGGTGGTGGCCGGGCACGACATCATCCGCGAGCCCAACCTGGTGCGTGCCGGCATCGGCGTCATCCCGCAGAACATGACCAGCGACCCGGAGCTCACCTGCGCGGAGAACCTGGGCATACACGCCCGGCTGTACGGCATCACCGGGGCGCGGCGCCGCCAGCGCACGGCGGAACTGCTGGAAGCCGTCGGCCTGGCCGACCGCGCCGATGCCCTGGCCTCGACGCTGTCCGGCGGCATGCGGCGGCGCCTGGAGATCGCGCGCGGCCTGGTGCACGACCCGCAGCTCCTGTTCCTGGACGAGCCCACCACGGGCCTGGACCCGGCCTCCCGCATCTCGGTGTGGGACATGATCGCCCACCTGCGCGCCCAGCAGGGCCGCACGCTGTTCCTCACCACGCACTACATGGACGAGGCCGACCGGCTCTGCGACCGCGTGGCGATCGTCGACAAAGGCCGCATGGTGGCGCTGGACACGCCGGTGGCGCTGAAATCCTCGGTGCCCGGCGCCAGCCGCATCGAGTTGCAGTTCGCCCCCGATCTGCCCCACGGCGCCGCCGATCTGGAGTCCCTGCCCGCGGTCAAGAGCGTGCGCGCGCTGGGCTCGGCCACCTATCGAATTTCAAGCGACCGCGGCCCGGCTTCGGCGGAGGAGTCGATCGATCTGGCGCGCCGGCTCAAGCTCGAGTTGAAAGGCCTGTCGGTGCAATCCACCAGCCTGGACGACGTGTTCCTGCACTACACCGGCCACGGCCTGGCGGAAGCGGCCGACCCCGCGCCAGCGGCCGGGCGCGGAAAGAAAGGCGGCCCCCGATGATGCGCGCGTTCGCCCTGGTGGAGCGGGATATGCGCAAGTTCCGCCGCAGCCCGGCGTTGCTGTTCGCCTCGCTGGTGATGCCGCTGCTCCAGTTGATCATCCTGGGCAACGCCTTCGGCGGCAATATCAAGAACGTCATCCTGGGAGTGGTCAACCTGGATCGGGGACCGGAATCGGCGGATGTGCTGGAGCGCGTGCGCGCCGTCGGTGCCAACGCCCGCACCTTTCTGCCCACCGATTACGGCGACGAGGGCGCCGCCCTCAGGGACCTGCGCAAGGGCGTGCTGGGCGGGGTTCTGATCATTCCCCGGCACTATTCCCGCGACCTGCTGGAACGCCACCAGCCGCACCTGGCGCTGATCACCGACAACACCGACCGCTCGGTGGCCGGCGCGGTGGGCGCGCAGATGGCCGATCTGGTGGCCTCCATCAACACACCCGAGGTTCCGGCCCGCCAGCCGGCCCAGGCGGCGCTCGACGTGGTGGAAGTCTATCCCTACATCGACTACATGAAGTACCTGCTGCCCGGCTCGGTGGCGCTGGCCATTTTCATGACGGCCATGATCGGCGGCGGCCTGCTGTTCATCGACGACAAATCGCGCGGCCTGCACGAAGGCTACATGGTGACGCCCATCACCAAGTGGGAGCTGATCCTCGGCTTCAACCTGTCCGGCGTGATCAAGGCGATGCTGGCCGGAGAAACCGTGCTGGTGCTGGGGGCCGTGGTGGCGGGCGTCCCCAACTTTTTCCAGCCGGTGCGCCTGCTGGAGCTCACGCTGATGGTGGCGCTCACCTCGGTGGCGCTCATCGGCATGATGTTCTTCATCATGGCGCGCATCAGCGACCCGCTGGTGCCGCGCGCCATTTTCGGCGTGCTGAACACGCTGCTGTTCTTCCCCAGCGGCGCCATCTACCCGATCGCCGGATTCCCGCGCTGGCTGCGAATCATTTCGGACTGCGACCCGTTCACCTACGCCGTCCACGCCTTCCGCACGCTGCTGCTCAAGGACGTCGGGATCACCGCGATCACGGGCGACATCTTCGCCCTGGTGGTGACCTCGGCGGTGGTGCTCTCGGGCGCAACCCTGCTGTTCCGGCGGACCCTGTAGCCATGCCGCGCGCCGCCAAAACGACCGCAAGCAAGGTGACGGCGGCCTGGGAGCCGTCCGCCCCCGGATTGTGGTTTTGTAGCTGGAGGATCTGCCTGGAGGCTCGCCGGCGTCTGGACACCGCCCTGGTCCCGCTGGGGCTGCGCGCCCGGGAGTTCTGGCTGCTGGCCATCGCCGGCCGGGGCAACGTACCGCAGCACGAGATCGCCGGCCGGTGCGGCCTGGACCCCAGTTCCCTGGTGGCCGTGCTGGACGGCATGGAGCGCCGCGGCTGGCTGCGCCGCGAGCGCAACCCGCGCGACCGGCGCATGCATTGGGTGCAGCGTACCGAAGCGGGCGACCGGCTGTTCGCCCGGGCGCTGCCGCGCGCCCAACGCGCCGAAGCGCGGCAGTTGACGGCGCTGTCGGAGACCGAGCAGCGTGAGATGGTGGCCGCCATGCGCAAACTGGCGGCGATTTCAAAATGACGAGAGATGCCATGAAACCAATCGGCGGCGTTCTGCTTTTGACCGTTCTGGCGGGCGCGGGCGGCGCCCTCGCACAGTCTTCCTCCGGCGGCGGCCCCCCGGCCGTCGCCCTGCCGGCATCCGGCCGCAACAACCAGGGCGGCTCGGTGGGCGCCGCCGAACTGCCCGTGGCGGGGACCACCACCAGCGTCAACACCCTGAACCCGAGCGTGCAGATTTCCGGACCCTACAGCGGCAGCGCGTCGAGCATCAGGGCCATGCCGTTCTCCGGCAGGCTATCGCTCCAGGAGGCCCTGCAGCGCGGCGCGGCCTACAACCTGGGCGCGATAGGGCTGGCGCAATCCGCGCGCCAGACCGGCGCGCAGGTGACGGTGGCGCGCAGCGCCCTGCTGCCCAACCTCAACGGCAGCCTCGGCGAAACCCTGCAACAGTCCAACCTGGCCGCCATGGGACTGCGCGTCAGCGTGCCCGGCTTCCACTTCCCCACCGTGGTGGGCCCATTCAATTACTTCAGCCTTCAGGCCACTCTCACCGAGAACGTGGCGAACCTGACCGCGCTCCACAACTACCGCTCCGCCCAGGCCACGGCCCGCGCCAGCCAGTTCAACCTGGAGAACGCGCGCGACCTGGTCGCCCTGGCGGTGGGCGGCGCCTATCTGCAGGTGCTGGCCGCGCAGGCCCGCGTGGACGCCGCGCAGGCCCAGTTCGACACCGCCAATGCCGTCTTCCACCAATCCGGCGAACAACACCGCGAGGGCGTGCTGGCGCAGCTCAACGTGGATCAGAGCCAGGTGCGAACGCTCACCCAGCGACAGCAGATCATCACCCTGCGCAACGATCTTGCCAAGCAGAAGATCAACCTGGCGCGGCTCACCGGCCTCGCGCCCAATGACGCCTACCAGCTTACCGACAGCTTCCCCTTCAGCCCCTTGCCGGCCGGTAGCGTGGATGCCGCCGTGGCCCAGGCCGCCGGGCAGCGTGCCGACCTCAAAGCCGCCCAGTCCCAGGTGGAGGCGGCCACCAGAGCCCTGTCGGCGGCGCGCGCCGAGCGTCTGCCGTCGGTGGCCGTAAGTGGCGACTACCAGGTGATTGGCACCAACCCGTCCCAATCGCACGGAGCCTTCGCGGTGGCCGGAACGCTCAGCATTCCAATCTGGCAGGGCGGGCGAACCGCGGGCGACATCGAAGCCGCCGAAGCGGTGCTGGCGCAGCGCCGGGCCGAACTCGAAGACACCCGCGCCCAGATCGAAGCCGAAGTCCGCCAGGCGTATCTGGATCTGGAAGCCGCCGCCGGACAGGTCGAGGTGGCGCGCAAGAACCGGCAGGTTGCCCAGGAAGCCCTCGACATGACCCGGGCCCGCATGGAAGCCGGCGTCATCAACACGGTGGAGGTGGTGGTGGCGCAACAAACCGTCGCCGGCGCGCAACTGGACCTGATTGACAGCGTCTTCGCCCACAACCTGGCCAAGTTGAGCCTGGCGCGCGCACTGGGCCGCGCCACCGAGCGGATTCCCACCCTGCTGGAACCGCGAACCGCTGCACAGCCGTGAGCGTGCGGCATCCGCGGCTCCCGCGGGGCTGGTGTAACGCTCCCTTTCGCTCGCGGCTCAGGCCGCGCCGGAGCGGAGCCGCGAGCGAAAGGGCGGATTGCGGCCATCTGCTTTCGAATCCCCATGTCGCGGTGCGTGTAGTAGCCTATTGGGGATGACGCTCTGCGAACGGAAACTCCTCAGCCTGCCGGCGCTGGTGTTGCTGGCGGCGCTCCCGTCCGCGGCGCAATCGGAGCCCGTGGTGCTCCAGTCGCCTGACGGGGCCATCGGGATCTCCATTGCGGCCCGCCAGGGCCAACTGGCGTATCGCGTGGATTTCCGCGGCCGGCCGGTGCTGCAGTGGTCGAAGCTCGGGCTGGTGCTGGAGTCCTCACCGGCGATCGGGCCGGCGATGCGCATCGAATCGTCGCGGCCGTCCAGCCACGACGAGACATGGGTTCCCGTCGCGGGCAAAACCAGCTCCATACGCAACCACTACAACGCGGTTTCAGTCGAGACAGTCGAGACCGCCTCTGGCGGCCGGCGCCTGACGCTGGAAGCCCGCGCCTACGATTGCGGGGTGGCGTTCCGCTATATCGTCCCCGAGCAGCCGTCTCTGAAGGAAGTGCGCATCCGGAACGAGTCCACCGAGTTCGCCTTCGCCAAGGACGCCAGCACTTTTGCCATGATCTCGCGCGGCTTCCAGACCAGCAACGAGGACGACTACCACGAGCTCGCCATCGGCGGCCTGCACCCGGAGTACCTGGTGAATCTGCCGCTTTTGCTCGAGGTGCCCGGCGTCGCCTGGGTCGGCCTGACCGAAGCGGACCTGGAGAACTACCCGAACCTGTACGTGACCGCCTCCGGCGGCCGGACGCTGACGGCGCGCCTGGCGCCCCGCGTCGAGGATATCAATACCAGCGCCGACGTGGCTCCCTCCTTCGATCCGAAGGCCGACTCGGCGAAGGTGTCGGTGATCGCGCAAACCCCCGTGCAGTCGGGCTGGCGCGTGCTGATGATTGCCGATGCGCCGGGCCGGCTGGTGGAATCCAACCTGGTCCTCAATCTCAATCCGCCCAGCGCCGTTGCGGACACTTCATGGATCAGGGCCGGCAAATCCTCCTGGGACTGGTGGAACGCCAGCCAGGAAAAGGGCACCAGGAACCGCGGCGCCAACAACGGCAAGAACAACGAAACCGCCATGTACTGCATCGATTTCTGCGCGCGCAACAATTTCGAGTACATGCTGGTGGACGGCGGCTGGTCGAAGGTGGTGGGCACGCAGCCTGGCGACGTGGGCTACTCCTTCCGCGGGCGCATGGACCTGACCCAGTCCAACCCGGCCATCGATATGCCGATGCTGGTGGCCTACGCCAAGGCGAAGAACGTCCGCATCTGGGTGTGGGCCCATTTCCGCGACGTGAACGACCAGATGGAGACGGCCTTCGCGCAATTCGAGAAGTGGGGCGTGGCGGGGGTGAAGATCGACTTCCTGGACCGCTCCGACCAGTGGATGGTCAACTGGTACCGTACGGCCGCGCGGAAGGCCGCCGCCCACCATCTGATGCTCGACTTCCACGGCGCCTTTAAGCCCGACGGCATGGAGCGCACCTACCCCAACGTGATGACGCGTGAAGGCGTGATGGGCCTGGAGTACAACCGCTGGAGCGCGCGGATCACCCCCAGACACAACGTCACCCTGGCCTTCACGCGCATGCTGGCGGGGCCCATGGACTACACGCCCGGCGCGTTCGAGAACGTGACGCGCGAGGCCTTCGCCTCCGGCGGCGCTCTCATGGCGATGGGCACGCGCGCGCATCAGACCGCGCTGTTTGCGGTCTTCGAAAGCGAGTTCCAGATCGTCGCCGATTCCCCCGCCGCCTACGAAGACCAGAAGGAGCTCGACTTCCTGAAAGCGGTCCCGGCAAGCTGGGACGAGACGCGCGTGCTGGACGGCGTGCCGCCCAACTACATCGCCATCGCGCGGCGCCGCGGGCGGGAGTGGTTCGTGGGCGCCATCACGGATGGGGAGGCGCGCACGCTGGCCCTGCCGCTCGGCTTCCTGGGTAGCGGCGAGTACGACGCGGAGATTTTCGCCGATGGGCCCAACGCGGCGGCGCAGCCGAAGGACTCGGTGGCCGGGCGGCGCCGCGTGAACGCCCGGACAGCACTGGATTTGCACCTGGCGCCAGGCGGCGGCTGCGCCATACGGTTGGTTCCGGTTCGCTGAACCGGTGGAGACGGAAGGCATGAAACTGAGAACTCTCATCACGACGGCAATCCTGATATCGTTCGCCCCGGCGGCTGCGCTCTCGCAGACCAAGGCTTCGCCGAACATCCCTCACCTGCAACGGCAAGGGACAGCCACGCAATTGATCGTGGACGGCAAACCGTTCCTGGTTCTGGGCGCCGAATTGAACAACTCCAGCGCTTCCAGCCTGGAGTACATGCGGCCGCTCTGGGGGCGGATCGCGGCGGCCAATCTGAACACCGTGCTGGCAACGGTCTCCTGGGAGCTGATGGAGCCCGAAGAAGGCCACTTCGATTTCAGCCTGGTAGACGGCCTGATTCAGGAAGCCCGGCGGAGCAATCTGCGCCTGATCCTGCTCTGGTTCGGGAGTTGGAAGAATGGCAAGTCCACCTACCAGCCGGTGTGGGTGAAGACCAACCAGCAGCGGTTTCCGCTGATCCAGGACGAAAAGGGCAAGGGCCTGCCCACGCTGACCACGTTGAGCGACGCCAACCGGGACGCCGATGCGCGCGCCTTCGCCGCGCTGATGAAGCACCTGGGCGAGGTGGACGGCGAAGCCCACACGGTGATCATGATGCAGGTGGAAAACGAAGTGGGCGTTCTGGGCCAGTCGCGCGACCGCTCGCCGGTGGCGAACCAGGCGTTTGCCGCGTCCGTGCCGGCCGAGTTCATGGACTACCTGCAGAAGCACAAGGACACGCTCATCCCCGAACTGCGCAAGCGCTGGGAAGCCGCCGGCTTCAAGACGTCCGGAAGCTGGGAGCAGGTCTTCGGCGCCGGCCTGGAAACCGACGAGTTATTCATGGCGTGGAACTACGGCCGTTACGTGGGCCATGTGGCCGCCTCCGGCAAGGCCGAGTATCCGTTGCCCATGTTCGTGAACACCTGGCTGCGACAGGGGCCCGACAAACCCGGCGAGGACAAGCCCGGAGGGTATCCGAGCGGCGGCCCGCTGCCCTGGGTCCTGGATGCCTGGAGAGCCGGAGGGCCGGCCATCGACATTCTCTCGCCGGACGTCCACGTGCCGAACTACAGCGACTGGTGCGGCTGGTACATGCAATCCGGCAACCCGCTGTTCATCCCCGAATCCAGGGGAGACGCGCGCGGCGTGGCTTGGGCCATGGCTACGGCCGGCAGGTACGACGGCATCGGCTACTCGCCGTTTGGGATCGACCGGCTGACGGCGCCCGACGGCGAACTCGCCAAAGGCTACCAGGCGCTTTCGCAGGTGGCTCCGTTGATTCTGGAACGGCAGGGCCTGGGAAAGGTGACGGCGGCGCTACTGGACAAGGAAACGCCGAAGGCCAAGGTGCGCCTGGGCGACTACACCATCGAGGCCCGGTTCCGCGAGGGCCGCGGCCCGGGCGGCCCGGATGCCGTGACGGGCCTGTTCATCCAGGTGGGCCCGGACGACTACGTGATCGTGGGCAGAAGCATGGGCGTGTACTTCGAGCCGGCCACGGACCCGGCGCAAAGCGTGGGGCTGGCGGTGGTCGAGGAGGGCCAATACGTGGACGGCCGCTGGGTTCCCGGACGCCGGCTGAATGGCGACGAGACGCCCGAGTGGAAGGCCCTCTCCTTCGGCGGCGACCGCTACACAATTCAGAAAGTGAAGCTGTACCGCTACCGGTAGGGCGGACGCTGGTCTGGAGGCACTCGCATGACATCGCAGAACAAGCCGATGGCCGCCGCGGCGCTGGCGGCGTTGCTGGCCATGACTCCGATCGCCGGATGGCTGCGCGCGCAGCCGGCGGACGGTTTCGCCGCCGTGGCGCCGCGGATGCAGGAGTTCGTCGACAGGGGCGAAGCCGCCGGAGTGGTGACGCTGGTCGCCACGCCTGACCGCATCCTGCACCTCGGCGCGGTTGGCAGGACGGACCTGGCCGGCAGCCGCAAAATGCAGGCGGACGACATCTTCTGGATCGCCTCAATGAGCAAGCCGGTCACCTCCGTGTGCATCGCCATCCTGGCGGATGACGGCAAGCTCAGCCTGGACGACCCGCTGGCGAGGCTCTTGCCGGAGTTCGCCGGCCTGATGGTGACCCGGAACGGCGAGACCGTTAAGCCCTCGCGCGCCGTCACGCTGCGGGACGTGATGACGCACACCAGCGGGTTGGGAGAGATGCCCGCGCGCGAGCCCCATCTCACGCTCGCCGAAACCAGTGAGCGCCTGGCGCGGCAGCCCCTGCGGTTCCAGCCGGGAAGCCGCTGGGCCTATTCGACCGCGGGCATCGACATCCTCGGGCGCGTGGTGGAGGTGGCGAGCGGCATGGCATTCGACGAGTTTCTTCAGAAGCGCGTGCTGGACCCGCTGCGCATGAAGGACACCGGCTTCTGGATTGCGCCCGGAAAGGAATCGCGCTACGCGCACCCCTATCGCTGGAACGCCCCGGCCGGCAAACTGGAAGAGACGGTCATTCCGTACCTCTACAACACCGCGGTGACGGACCGCCGGCGCCCGCCGCTGGGCGGAGCGGGGCTGTTCTCGACGGCCGGGGACATGGCCAGGTTCTACCAGATGATGCTCCACCAGGGCGCTCTGGACGGCGCGCGCATCCTCAAGCCCGGGACGGTGGCGGAGATGACGCGCAAACAGACCGGCGCGCTCACGGCCCGGCCGGGGATGCCCTGGGGGCTGGGATTCTGCGTGGTGGAAGATCCCGCCGGGATGGCGGCCAACAGCGTGCTGTCGCCCAATTCGTTCGGCCATGGCGGCGCGTTCAGCACGGGAAGTTGGGCCGATCCGTCCAAGGGGCTGATCTGGATCGTGATGTTCGAGCGCGATGGACACGGGAATCCCGACAACTCCGACGTGCGCATCGCCTTTCAGGAGGCGGCATCGAAGGGGCTGCGGTAAGGCCAAAAGGGCCGATTTTGTGCGAGCGCACAAAAAGTATCGCGTAAGTCCTTTGTTTGCAGTCAACGATTTGTGCGAAGCGCACAAATTTCAAGCGAGGAGCAGACACGATATGAATTCCGGACGATGCAGAGACTGGAGCCGGCGCGCCATGCTGTGCCGCGCCGCCGTCGCCAGCGGCCTGGGCGGGATCTTCGCCATGGCCGCGCCGGGCCAGCAGTCGCCCGCCCCGCGAGTCCCCCCGGGCGGGGCGGGCGCGCCGCCACTACCGGGCAGCGGACGCGGTCCGGCGGTACATTACGCGCCCATCAACAAGTACTCCTCGCCCAGCGATCTGAAGATCACCGACATACGGGCGCTCCGGATCGCGGCCAATTTCGACTACCCGGTGATCAGGATCTTCACCAATCAGGGTGTCTACGGGTTGGGCGAAGTGCGCGATGCCGGCAACGAAAACCTGGCCCTCGGCATGAAACCGCTCCTGGTGGGAAAGAACCCGCTGGACATCTCCGGGATCCTCCAGAGCGTGCGCCCCTACGCAGGCCCCGGACGCCAGGGCGGCGGCTTCAGCGCCATCGATATCGCGCTTCACGACATCACCGGCAAGGTGTTCGGCGTGCCCGTCTGGCGCCTGCTGGGCGACAAAAAGCGCGACCGGGTGCGAATGTACTGCGACACCACCGGAACCCCCGACCCCAAAAAGTATGGGGAACGAATGGTAGCGCGCATGAAGCTGGGATTTACCTTTTTCAAAATGGACGTGACCACCAACTTCGTCGGCGTGAAGCCGGGCTATCTGGACACCGAGGGCGTCCCGACCGATAAGGGACTGGAATACGGAGGCGAGCTGATCGGCGCGGTGCGCGACGCCATCGGATGGGACAAGCCCCTGGCGGTGGACGCCGCCAGCCTACGCTGCGGCACCGTCCACGACGGCATTCGCGCCGCCAGGGCCTTCGAGAAGTACCGCCTCTCCTGGCTGGAAGATCTGTTCTACACCGGTGGCTTCTGGCGATGGAAGGAGTTTAAGGAGATCAAGGCGCAGACCACCACCCCGCTGCTCACCGGCGAGGACGCCTTCGGGCTGGAGGAGGGCTTCCAGCCGCTGATCGACAATCGCGCCATCGACATCATCCACGCTGACCACGGCACTTCCGGAGGCTGCCGCGAGACCAAGCGGATTGCCGACTACGCCTGGGACCGGGAGCGCATCCCCACGGCCATCCACATGGCCGGGTCGCCGCTGGCCACCATCGCCGCCGTGCATACGGCCGCCACGCTGGATGCCTTCGTGGCCATGGAATGCCATGCGGTGGATTTCATCTCCTGGTGGTCGCAACTGGTCACGGGCGCCGCGCAGCCCATCATCAAAGACGGCTACATAGCGGTTCCCGATTCGCCTGGGCTGGGCGTGGAACTGAACGAGCCGGTGGTGAAAGAGCATCTGCGGAAGCCCGGGTACTTCGACCCGGCCGCGAAATGGGACGACAGCATCACCGGGCGGGGCGGGAACGGACCCTGGCCGCACTTCAACGTGGACGGCGTCTGGGTGAACGAGCAGACCTCGGACTA
>Ga0265323_10001139_pt1 | contig 13682 bp, 8 predicted proteins | sample 41225metaG_FD_193580 | JGI IMG/M metagenome (GOLD analysis project Ga0265323, IMG submission 193580) | Rhizosphere microbial communities from Carex aquatilis grown in University of Washington, Seatle, WA, United States - 4-12-25 metaG | ecosystem: Host-associated > Plants > Roots > Rhizosphere >... | reverse complement strand
CACGGAGAACGCTACGATCGCCGACACCAAAGGCGGGCAGCAAGTGATCGATCTCCCCCTCAACTACCGGGGAGCGACGACCAGTCCGCTAGCCGCCTTAGCCGCAGCCCCTGGGGTGCAGCCGGACAACGGGGGGAAGATCGCCGTTGGCGGCGGTCTGCCAAGCACCGTGCAGTACTCCCTCGACGGCGTCTCCACGGACAACGTGCGGCATACCGGCGCGCTGGCGAACATGTACCCGTCTTCGGAATTGATCAGCGAGTTTCGCGTCTCGGCGGTAAACAACAACGCCGAGTTCGCCGAGGTGGGCGATGTCACCGTAACCACCAAGAGCGGGACGAATCAGTTCCACGGAAGCGCCTTCGAGTATCTGCAGAATACTGCCTTGGATGCGACCACGTACGACGCCGGGAGCAAGCCGCAGAAGGTCGCGAACACCCTCGGAGGCAGTCTGGGCGGTCCCGTGGCGATCCCCCATGTCTACAATGGGCGCAACAGGACCTTCTTCTTCGCCGACTTTGAAGGGAACCGGCTGCGGAAGGCCACGGCGGAGCAGTACTGGGTTCCCACTGCGGGCGAGCGGGCGGGCAATCTCGCCGATCTGCTGGGAGGGGAACCCCTGGTCGATCCCATCGCATCCACGGTAGGAGATCTGGTGACTTTCCCGAACGGGAGAATTCCATCGAACCGGATCAGCCCGGTCGCCCAGAAGTTGCTGCGATACTACCCGCTGCCGAATGCGGACCTTCCAAACGGGAATTACGTCGTGAACGCGCCCACGCCGATTAACACGAACGGCTACGACGTCCGCGTGGACCAGGTGCTCACTTCGAAACAGCAGCTCTTTGCCCGCTGGAGCCGGAAGTCGGTTGACAGCGCGACGGTGAACACGTTTCTTCCGACCAGCAACGTGACGGAGAACGACCGCAGCCTGGTCCTCTCCCACAACTACACGATTGCGCCGACCCTGCTCAACGAGTTCCGGTTTGGACTGAGCTGGTGGCGGAGTGTAGAGAAATTCCCGATTAACGGCGTTGCCATCGACAACGCTCTGGGCCTGACTGGTCTGGATCTCACCTCGCATCCCGAGTCCGGGGCATTCCCCTATTTCGACTTCAGCAATGGAGACAGTTTCACGCCCATCGGAAGAGCGAAGGACGGCCCCACGCAATCCACCACCTACCAATATGCGGACAATCTCTCCTGGATCAAGGGCCGCAATACGCTGAAGTTCGGCGCCGATCTTCACCAGCTCGGATACCGGGACGTGGAGCATTTCGCCCCGGCGGACGATTTTGGCACGTTCACCTTCTCCCAGGCGGGATTCACCGGGAACGCTCTCGGCGATCTGCTTCTAGGCCTCCCCAGCAGCACGTACTCCGCATTTACCGGACCGGACCTGAACAGTCACTCCACGCATTGGGGATTCTTCGCGCAGGACGAACTGCGTCTGACCCGCAAGCTCACCGTCAGTTTCGGGCTGCGCTGGGAGTTGCACCCCGCCTTCTCGGAGAACAAGGGAAACATAACCAACTTCGATTTTGCGAAAGACGCCGTGATCGTTCCGGACCGCACCTTGCAGCCGGCGCAAGGCTTCCTCGATTCCATCAACCTGTGCCCGGGCGGCCCGTATCGCTCCGGCTACTACGATCCCTCGTATCCGTGCACGGCCTTCGAGCCTGCCAGCCAGGCGCACCTGGGACAGGGGCTCGGAACCAATTACTACGGCAATTGGGATCCCCGGCTGGGCATTGCCTATCGTCCGTTAGGAGATTCCCGGACCGTCATCCGCGCGGGTATCGGCATCTTCACTGCCGGGTCGTTCGGAACCCGGTCGGCGCTGCTATCCGGGGTGCACACCGCGAACACGCAGTTCTACGGTAACTTCCAGCAACAGGGGATCGCACCGAGTTACCAGTTCCCGCAGGCTTTGGGAGGGAACGGGAATACGCCGGTGGGGATGGCTATGTTCATGTGCGGAGTGGACCCGCATCTGCGCGACCCGGAATCGGCGCAATGGAACTTCACTATCGAGCGGGAGTTGCCCAAGAACTTCACCGCGCGGGCCAGTTACATCGGGATGAACACTTATCGGCTGGAGAACATGGAAGATATCAACCAGGCGCGCCCGAGCACGCAGAAGTTCGACTCCGCAAACCGGCCGTGGACGAACTGGGACATGGTTCACATGCTGCTGAATAATGCCGGTCAGAACTACCAGTCTTTCCAAATGCAAGTGGATCGCCGGTACAGCCACGGCCTCTACTTCCAGGGAAGTTATACGTTGGCCAAGAGCCTGACAAACGCCGAGGGAACGGCACAGCTAATACCTGGCTATCCGTACGAAGCCGGGGCCACGTTCACCAATCGCTTCGACCGCAAGAACGACCGTGGCAACGATTTCGCCACGCGGCGCAACCGGCTGTTGTTTACGGCAGTGTACGATCTGCCCGTGGGCCGCGGCCACCGCCTGCTCGGCAGCGCCCGGGGGCTATCGGAGGCGGTGCTGGGGGGATGGAAGCTTAGTACCATCAGCCTGTTCCAGACCGGTCCGTTCCAGACGCCCATTTCCGCTATCAGCGACGACCCGGCAAACATCGGCGTCGAGCCGCCCGTGGCAGGCTGCCATGAAACCGCGACACGCCCCGACAGAATCGGGAACGGAAATATCTCCACGCCCACGCCAAATCAGTGGTATAGCATCAATGCATTTACGCCGGCAATCAAGATGCTGCCCGACGGCACCCACATCGGCGTGGGACGCGACGGAAGCGCGGGGATGGGGATTCTGGTGGGGCCCGGTACCGTGACGGTGGCAGCCGGGTTGGCGAAGGAGTTCTCGTTCAGTGAACGGGCGAAGCTGCGCTTTGAGGCATCTTTCACCAACCTGCTAAACCATCCCAATTTTGCTCCGCCCTCGATCGATATTTCCAATCCGCAGACTTTCGGCGTGACCAGTTCGGTGCAATCGCCCGAAAACGGCGGAAATCGAGTGGGGCAACTGGCAGTCAGGCTGTCGTTCTAAGTTACGCCTGCGAGCACCCATGGGCGACAAAGTGGCATTTGCGGTTGGCGCGGATGGAGCGGCACTCGAACATTTCGGGTACGCCGAACGATTCGTGGTGTACGAGTTCGGCCCGGAACGGCCGGTACAACGCGAGATTCGGGATGCCGCAGCGTTCTGCCGCCGCGAAGAGAAAGATGCCAAGCTTCGAGATGTCGCCGATCTGCTTGCCGATTGCCGCGCCGTAATCTGCGCGGCAATCGGACCCTGCGCACGCCTGGAGCTGTCGTTCGCCAATATCGAGGCTTTTGAGTTCGATGGCTCCATGGAAGCCGCTTTACAAGTTCTCGCGCGCCGTCCCCTGTTCGGCCGGCCCGCTCAGCAATCTAATCCAGTGACGGAGTACTCCGAGTGAGTTCCAAAATCAAACAAATCGCGATCTACGGCAAGGGTGGCATCGGGAAGTCCACCACCACGAGCAATATCTCAGCGGCGCTGGCTGCCGCCGGACACAGGGTGATGCAGGTTGGCTGCGACCCCAAGAGCGACTCGACGAATACGCTGCGTGGGGGCAGATACATTCCGACGGTCCTCGAAACGCTGCGCGAAAAGTCCAAGGTGACGGCGGAAGAAGTCGTCCACCAGGGTTTTGGCGGAGTCTATTGCGTCGAAGCCGGTGGACCCGCGCCCGGCGTGGGGTGCGCCGGGCGCGGCATCATCACCGCGGTCGAGTTACTGAAGCAGTTGCACGTCTTCGAGTCTCTCAACCTGGACGTGGTGATCTTCGATGTGCTCGGAGATGTCGTGTGCGGCGGCTTCGCCATGCCGATCCGGGAAGGCATCGCGGAGCACGTATTCACCGTGTCTTCAGCGGATTTCATGGCCATCTACGCTGCCAACAACCTGTTCAGGGGCATCCAGAAATACTCCAACAGCGGCGGGGCGTTGCTGGGCGGCGTGATCGCCAACTCCATCAACGCATCCTATCAGCGGGAGTTGGTGAATGACTTCGTGCGCCGCACCAAGACTCAAGTCGTAGAGTATGTACCCCGCTCCATCACCGTTACGCAAAGTGAACTGCAGGGCAAGACCACCATCGAGGCGGTTCCCGATAGCGAACAGGCAGCGATCTACCGCCGCTTGGCGCAGCGGATCTACGAGCATGACGTTTCCCGCGTGCCGGAACCGCTCAACGACAAAGACCTGCGGGCCTGGGCGGGACACTGGGCCGCGGATATTCTGAAGATTGAGACGGAGAGCACCTCTCTGGTGGGCGCAGGCGTGTAAACTGCGCGCTCCCGGTGAAAGATGCTGAAAGTCCTCAAACCCGAAGGCCAACCCGGAGCGGGGGCTGGCGCGTGCCCGGCTCACGGGATGCGCATGGCCCTGCCGTCATCGGTGGCGCAGTTGGAGGGGCGCCATCCGTGCTACAGCTTCACCGCCGAAGGTCACAAAAAGAGCGGACGCCTGCACATCCCCGTGAGCCCGTCGTGTAACATCCAGTGCCGGTTCTGCCGCCGCGATTTCAATCCGGTCGAGCAACGGCCTGGTGTCGCCCGCGCGCTTATTGCGCCGGAGGACGCGGTGAGCGTGGTGGAGCGGGCGCTGGCACTCTGCCCCGCCATCAACGTCGTCGGCATTGCGGGCCCCGGCGACACCTTGGCCACCAGCCACGCGATCCGCACTTTCGCGCTGGTTCACGCCCGGTTCCCCGGCCTGGTGAAGTGCCTCTCCACCAACGGACTGCTGCTTGAAGAGAAGAGCGAGCAACTGGTGGAGGCCGGCGTACGTACCGTCACCGTGACGGTGAACGCCGTGGACCCGTCCGTCCTGGTAGGCATCTGCTCCGGCATCGTGTATCACGGCGAGCGGATGAAGGGAATTGCGGCGGCCAAGACCCTGATCGCGAATCAACTGCGGGGCATTCGCCGGGTCACCCGCTTGGGTGCGGTGGTCAAGGTAAACGCCGTGCTGGTTCCCGGCGTCAACGAGGAACACATTGGGGCGGTGGCAGAGGCCACGGCAGCGGCGGGCGCCTCGCTGATCAACGTGATCCCGCTGATTCCGGCACACGAACTGGCGAACGTTGCGGCTCCCGATTTCATCCAGGTTCACGACGCGCGGGCGACGGCCGAGAAGCACCTGCCGGTCTTCACGCACTGCCGGCAATGCCGCGCCGACGCCTGCGGCATTCCGGGCGAAACCGATTTCGCCCCGCAGGTTTACGGAGAGCGCGTGGCGGCCTCCACCTTTTCTCACGGCTAGGAACGGAACGCTCTTATGGAAGCTGCCATCTGCACGGAACATAACGAAACGCGGCTGCGCCAGAGGTGCCTGGGACCGTGGGCGGTGCTGGGCCAGTCGATTGCGAACATCGGGGCCTCGGCAGCGCCACTCATCTCGATTCCGGCAGTTGCTGCGAGTGCAGGAACGGGCACGTGGCTCTCCTTTCTACTGGCGACCGCCGGAGTAATCCTCATCGCGATGAACATCAATTCGTTCGCCCGCGATTCTTCGGGAACCGGCTCGCTTTACGATTACATCGCGCGCAGCCTGGGGCCGGCTGCGGGTGTGCTCGGCGGCTGGGCGCTGGCGATCGCCTACATCGGCTGCGGCGCGGCTTGCGTTCCGCTGTTCGCCTACTACTTCAATACTTTCCTGGCCACGGCCCACATACAGGTCCCGCCGTTGCTGCTTTCGACGGTGTTTGTGGCGGCCGTGTGGTACTGCGCCTGGAAAGACATGCGCCTTTCGGCGCACCTGATGCTGGGCATCGAGTTCTCGGCCTTGGTAGTGGGGCTTGTCCTGGGACTGACCATCGTGTTCAAGCAGGGCGCCAACATCGATTGGGCGCAATTTCGCGTCCACCGCTTGGCTGGCATAGGCCAGGGCTCGGTTCTTGCGTTCATGGCGCTGGTCGGCTTCGAAAGCGCGGCCTCTCTGGGCGACGAGGCACGCAACCCATTGAAGACCATTCCTAGGGCCATCGTCGCGAGCAGCCTCATCGCGGGCAGTTACTTCGTGCTCCACGCTTATGCCATGGTTGCGGGTTTTCGCGGACTGCCCGGAGGCCTGGCAGCAAGCAGTGCGCCGGTGAAGCAAGTGGCCGCCGCGTTTGGAGTGCCGTTGCTGGCGTGGCTGCTCACGTCCGCGGGTTTGGTGGGCAGCTTCGCCATCGTGCTGGCGTGCGTCAACGCGGGCGCGCGCACGCTCTTTCTGCTGGCGCAACACGGAGTGCTGCCACCCGCATTTCGCCGCATCCACCCGGTCAACCGGACTCCCGGGTTCTCGGTGACGGTGTCCTCTCTGATCGCCTTGGCGGTTGTCATCCCGCTCAGCGTAGCGGGAATCCCGCCGCGCGATATCTGGGGTTACGTGGGCAGCGTCTGCACGTTTGGATTCCTGACGGCATACTTACTCATCACGATTGGAACGCCGGTGTATCTCTACCGGCAAGGGCATCTCAGAGGTTGGAACATAGCGGTGTCGGCTCTGGCGACGGCGGTGGTTCTCATCCCGTTTGTGGCTAGCGTTTACCCGGCACCGCCGTTCCCGGAGAACATCTTGATCTTCATCTTCGCCGGACTGATGGCGGCTGGTTTCGGCTGGTTTCTGGTCCTCAGAGCCCGCCGGCCTGAGATCGTTGGGGACATCGAAGTGCACCTCGCGGAAACGTATGAGCGCTTTGCGGCGGACCGGCAGAATGCCGCCGGATAGGAAGACGGACATATGGCTGTTATCGACCTGAGTAATTCGAATCTCCCGGTCCGCGAGCACCGGCTGGGTTCCATCATCGCCTACAACGGCGACGCCGCGGACCTGGCGCGGCAGTCGCGCGACGGTACCCTGCGCGATCGCGCCCGCTCGTTCACCCAGGCCAGTTCCTGCGCGTCATCGTGCGCCATCTGCCTGCTCTCGCTGATCCAGGACGCGGCGGTAGTCAACCACGCACCGCTCGGTTGCTCCGCGGATTTCACCATGTTCAATCTGACCAACCGCTTTGGCCAGTTCAAGCGCGGCCTCACCAAGGCCAACGCCCATATGGTGAGTTCAAACCTCACCGAATCCGACGCGGTCTTCGGCGGAGCGGCCAAGCTGGACACCGCCGTGCGGGAGGCTTACGCGCGCTTCAAACCCAAGGCCATCTTCGTTACGGCGTCCTGCGCCTCGGGAATCATCGGCGAGGACGTGGATTCGCAACTCGACCGGCTGGAAACGGAGCTGGGCATTCCGATCGCCGCCGTCCACTGCGAAGGCTTCCGGTCGAAGGTCTGGACCACCGGCTTCGACGTGGCCTATCACGCGATCCTGCGCAAGATCGTCAAGCCACCCGTAACCCGGCGTCCCGATTTGATCAACGTCATCACGTTCTGGGGCGACGATGTGTTCACCGAGTTATTCAGCAGGCTGGGCCTGCGGGCGAACCTCATCGTGCCGTTTTCGAATATCGAACAACTCAGCCGGCTCTCGGAATCCGCGGCCACGGTGCAGATGTGTTCCACGCTCGGCACCTATCTGGCCAATGGCTTGGAATCGCTCTACGGCGTGCCGGAAGTGAAGGCGCCGCCGCCTTACGGTCTGGCGGGTACGGATGCCTGGCTGCGCGCGCTGGGCAAAACCGTGGGCAAGAGCGCCGAAGTGGAAGCGCTGATCGCTTCCGAGCGGGAGGCCATCGCGGCGCCGCTCGCCGAACTGCGCAAGGAACTGGGCGGCTTGCGCGGATACGTGGCGGCGGGCGCCGTTCACGGGCACAGCATTGCCGCCGTGCTTGGCGATCTCGGCATGAAGGTAGTGGGGAGCTGCTTCTGGCATCACGATCCCAAATTCGACCACGGCTCGCCCGATGCCGACAGCCTCACGCACCTGGTGAACAATTACGGCAACATACCCGTCTCCATTTGTAACAAACAGGCCTTTGAAGTGGTGAACCGGCTGCGGCAACTCAAGCCGGATATCTTCGTGGTACGCCATCCTGGCATGGGCGTGTGGGGCGGCAAGCTTGGCATCCCGACGTTCCAGCTTGAAGACGAGCATTTCTGCCTGGGGTATCGCGGACTTCTGCGCTACGGCAGAAAGATCGCCGACACCGTCAGCAATCCCGCGTTCTTCCGCCATCTGGCGGCGCACACGAGTCTTCCCTATACGGATTGGTGGCTGGGGCAGGGCGTGGACGCGTTTCTGGGGGCGGAAGAGTGAGCACGACAATCGAACAACCAAGGCAGTTCTGCGCGCTGGGCGGGCAGCAGACGGTGGTAGCCATCGAGCGCGCCATCCCAATCGTGCACTCGGGACCGGGCTGCGCCAACAAGCTCTTCGGCGGGCTGGCCTTCTTCAACGGCTTCCAGGGATCAGGGCGCGCCGGCGGCAATGCCATCGTGGGAACGAACTCCTGCGAGCAGGAAGTCATCTTCGGCGGTGAGAACCGTCTGCGCGGCGTGATCGAGGGCGCCCTGAAGGTGATGGACGGCGACCTATTCGTGGTGCTCACGGGCTGCACCGCGGATCTGGTCGGCGACGACACCGCCACGGTGGTATCGGAGTTTCGCGATCGCGGCGTCCCCATCGTCCACGCGTCCACCGCCGGTTTCAAAGGCTACACCTATCTCGGGCACGAACTGGTGGTGAAGGCCATCATCGACCAATACCTGCAACCGGCGCCCGCAGTTATCCCCAATCTGGTAAACGTCTGGTCCGTGGTGCCGTATCAGGATACGTTCTGGGCAGGTAACCTCGAAGCCATCCGCGAGTTACTCGCGGGCATCGGCCTGGAAGCCAACATCCTGTTCGGACACGATTCCGGCGGCACCGCCGCGTGGAACAAGGTTCCCGCCGCGGCGTTCAATCTGGTGCTCTCGCCGTGGACGGGCCTTGGCATCGCGCACTGCCTGGAGGAGCGCTTCGGCACGCCCTTCCTGCACCATCCCGTGTTCCCCATCGGCGCGGTCGAGACCTCGCGGTTCCTGCGCGCGGTTGGTGAGTTCGCGAAGATCCCGCCGGCGGTTGTCGAATCCTACATTCAAAAACAGGAAGCGCACTTCTATCATTACCTGGACCGCGCCGCCGACTTCTTCCTGGAAATGCGGTGGGATCTTCCGGGCCGCTTTCTCACCATCGCCGATTCGTTCTATAGCCTCGGCATCAGCCTGTTCCTGGTTAATGAACTCGGCCTGCTGCCCGGCCGTCAGTTCGTAACCGATGAGCCGCCCGAGGACTGCCGGACCGCGCTCACGAAACAGTTCGCGGCGCTTTCGCCGGACGTATCGGCGGAGGTCACCTTCACTCACGATGGCGGCGAGATCGCCGAGCTGGTCCGGAACTCGGGCTACGAGCAGCCGCTGATCATCGGTACCAGTTGGGATCACGACCTGGCGAAAGAGGTGGGCGGATACCACCTGACCATCGCCCTTCCCATCACCGACCGCCTGGTCATGGACCGCGCCTATGTCGGCTACCGGGGCGGCCTACGCCTGATCGAGGATATCTATGCATCCGTGCTGTCGACTTATCAGTAACTCAACGCCAGAGGCTTCCCCATGCCAATCGTAAAACCCGTCGAAATCCGCGAGTCCCGCCTGGGAACCGTCATCGCCTGTGGCGGCTCCTGTCAGGATGTGGCCAAAGAGGCGAGGCAGGGCTGCCTCAAACGCGCCGAGCGCACCTTCAGCCAGGCCACCGTTTGCCAGGAATGGTACAGCATGTTCACGCTGCTGACGGTGCAGAACTCGGTGGCGATCGTCCACGCGCCAGTCGGCTGCGCGTCCAGCGGCTCCACCATGAATATCTTCAACCGCATGGGCCAGGTGGTGCGCGGCGAGACCCGCATCCGCAACGCACACTGGTTCTCCACCAACCTCACGGAGAGCGACACCATTCACGGCGGCGAGGACAAGCTTCGCGCCACAGTGCTGGCCGCCGAGGAACGCTACCACCCCGAGGCCATCTTCATCTTCACCTCCTGCGTCTCGGGAATTATCGGCGACCCGGTGGCGGAGATCGTCAGCCGCTTGCAGGACGAAGTGAAGACGCGCCTGGTTCTCAGCCAATGCGAGGGCTTCCGCAGCAGCGTCTGGCTGACCGGGTTCGACGCCTCCTTCCACGCCATCCTGAACTACGTGATCGACGCGCCGAGGAAGACCGACCCGAATCTGGTGAACGTGGTCTCGCCGCTCACCGTCGGCCGTCTGGATGAGATCGAACTCGATCGCCTGCTGAAACAGTTGAACCTGGAAGCGAACTTCGTCCCCTGCTACGCGTCTCTGGAAGGCCTGCGGCGCACGGCCGCCGCGGCTGCAACAACGGCCACGTGCCTCACTTATGGCGATTACTTCGCGCGAGAACTGACCAGGCGCTACCAGATCCCGCACACCCGCGAACTGATGCCGCTGGGCGTCGAAAGCACCGACCGCTGGCTGCTGCAGCTAGCGGAGTTGACGGGCCGGGGCGACCAGGCACGCAAGCTGATCGAAGCCGAGCACGCGCGCATCGCCCCGCGCCTGGCCGAACTCAAGGCGCAACTCAAGGGGAAACGCGTCTTCGTAAGCGCCGGACAGGCCCGGGCGTTGAGCATCTCCAACTTCGCCGACGAACTCGGCTTTGAACTGGCCGGCACCACCATCTATCAATACGATGAGGTGATTGCCGAGAGCCTCCAACGCCTTGCCGGGCGGAGGGGAGCGCAGGCAGCCACCATCAACGTCGCCAACGTGCAACCCTTCGAACAGGCCAACCTGCTGCGCCGCCTCAAGCCGGACCTCTACGTCGCCGACGAGATGACCACGGGCTTCGCCGCGCGGGCCGGCATCCCCACCGTGATGATCTACGACTACGGCATGAATTACCTGGGGTACAACGGCCTGATCGCTACCGGCGAGCGCATGGTCAATGCGCTGAAGAACCCGAGCTTCGCCGTCAAACTGGCCCGCCACCGGCGGCTCCCGTACCGCGAGGAGTGGTACCAGCAGGATCCCTTCAAGTACATCGAGTAAAGGAGCCCTATGAACTGCACGATATCGGAGAATCCGCGTTACTCCTGCGCCCTGGGCGGCGCCATACCGTCGGTGGCCGCCATCCACCGCGCCATCCCCGTGCTGCATTCCGGCCCCGGCTGCGGGATGCAACTCTTCAACGGGCAGAACTACGTGGCTGGATACCAGGGCTACGGCTACGTCGGCGGGTCGGCCCTGCCCAGCACCAACACCTATGAGAAGGAAGTGGTGTTCGGCGGCGAGAAGAGGCTGCGGCAGGTTCTGGGCGCGGCGCTCGATGTTATGGACGGCGACTTATACGTGGTGGTCACCGGCTGCACGTCGGAGATCATTGGCGACGATATCGGCGCCATCGTGGGCGAGTTCCGTCCGCAACTCGAGGCCCAGGGCCGCGCGGTTGCCTTCGCCTCGACGGGCGGGTTCAAGGGCAACACCTATTATGGATACGACCGCGTCTTCGAGGCGCTAGCCAGGCAGATCGTGGTGCCGGCGCGGCGCCGCTCGCGGAAGGTGAACCTGCTGGGCGTGGTGCCATCCCAAGACCTGTTCTGGCAGGGCAACCTGGAGGAAGTGGCGCGCCTGCTGGGCCGTCTCGGGATCGAGGTCAACACGTTCCTCACCGGTGACCGGGGCCTTGACGAGGTCCGCAAATCGTCGAGCGCCGCGCTGAATCTCATCTTTTCGCCATACCTGGCGGACTCCGCGGCCGGCATCTTCAGCGACCGCTTCGGCGTGCCATCGCTGCGCTTCAACAGCGTGCCCATCGGCCCGACAGCCACTACCGAGTTCCTCGGCCAGGTCGCCGAACAACTCAAAATCGGCGAGGCGCTCGTTCAGAAGGTCATCGCGGAGGAGACCGCGTATGCCTACGAGTACTTCGACAAATCGTCGTTGGTTGTAACTGGCTTCAGCATTCAGCACCGGTTTGCGATCATCGGAGACGCCGCCACGGTCATCGGCATCACTAAGTTCCTGGTTGGTGACTTCAGCCAATTGCCGGCCATCGCCGTGATCACGGACGAGCCGCCCGAGGAATCCCGCGAGCGGATCGTTCGCGATCTGACGACCCTGGAGTATGCCGACCCTCCACAAGTCGTTTTCGCCCCCGATCTCTGGAGCGTGCACGAAGCCGTCCGCAGAGTCAGCCCCACTCTGATCCTGGGCAGTTCGCTCGACAAGGACCTGGCACAGGAGTTAAACGTCCCGCACAAATCCGTGAGCTTTCCGGCCACGGACCGGCTTATCCTAAACCGCGCCTACGCGGGATACCGCGGCAGCGTGACTTTTGTCGAAGACCTGGTGGAAACCGGTCTGACGCCGCTCTGATGCCAGGGAACCCGCCGATGACCACCGATAGACTCATCTCAGCAGAAGAACTGACCGCCCGGCGCGAACCCGGCGTCGCCATCCGCGAGCGCCGCCTGGGCTCGATCACGGGTTACCACGGTACCGCCGAGGACCTGGTGCGCCGATCGCAGGCCGGCACCCTGCGCGACCGTGGCCGCTCGTTCACCCAGGCCGGCACGTGCAGTTCGTTCTGCGCCACGCTGCAACTTTCGCTCATTCAGGATGCCGTGGTCATCAACCATGCGCCCGCCGGTTGCGCAGCGGACTTTCCCATGTTCAACCTGTACAACCGCTACGGTCAGGTGAAGCGCCGGTTGGACGTTGCCAACGCCCGCCTCTTCACCACCAACCTGACCGAGCAGGACACCATCTTCGGCGCCACGCAGAAGCTGCTGGCGGCCATCCACGAGGCTTACCGCCGCTTCCAGCCGCGTGCCATCTTCGTCACCGCTTCCTGCGCCTCTGGCATCGTAGGCGAAGACCTGGAGAGCACCATCGAACAGGCGCAGGCCGAACTCGGCGTTCCCGTTGCATCGGTGAACTGCGAGGGCTTCCGCTCGCAGGTGTGGGCCACCGGCTGGGATGCGGCATACAACGCCATCCTGCACAAAGTGGTTCGCCCCGCCCGTGCGAAACGGCCCGAGTTAGTCAATATCATCACCTTCATCGGCGAGGATTACTTCTCGGAACTGCTGCGCCCCCTTGGCCTGGTGCCAAACCTGGTGGTTCCGTTCACGACGGTGGAGCAGTTGAAGCGGCTCTCCGAAGCGGCCGCTACCGCGCAGATGTGCTCCACGCTGGGGACGTTCCTGGCAGCGGGATTGGAGCGGGAATTCGGAGTCCCGGAAATCAAGTCGCCGCCGCCGTATGGGTTGGCGGCCACCGATGGCTGGCTGCGCGAGGTGGCACGGGTGACCGCGGCCACTGGTTCGGTGGAAGAGGTCATCGCAGCCGAGCGTCGCGCAATCGCCGTGGAGTTGGAGAGCCTCCGCGCCCGCTTCGCCGGCGTCAAAGCCTTCGTCGCGGCCGGCCCATCCCACGGACACAGCTTCATGAGCGTGCTGCAGGATCTCGGCATGCAACTGGTGGGCGGATGCATGTTGCACCACGATCCGAAGCTGGACAACGGCGACCCCGCCGCCGACACGCTGGGTCACGTGGTGAAGCACTACGGCAACGTGCGCTACGGCGTCTGCAACAAGCAGTCCTACGAAATCGTGAACCTGATCCGGCGGCTCAAGCCCGACGTGCTGGTGGTGCGCCATCCAAGCCTGGTGGTCTCTTGCGCCAAGCTTGGCATCCCGACGTTCTTCGTGGACGACGAGCACCTCGCCCTCGGTTACCGC
>Ga0265323_10001135_pt1 | contig 13718 bp, 2 predicted proteins | sample 41225metaG_FD_193580 | JGI IMG/M metagenome (GOLD analysis project Ga0265323, IMG submission 193580) | Rhizosphere microbial communities from Carex aquatilis grown in University of Washington, Seatle, WA, United States - 4-12-25 metaG | ecosystem: Host-associated > Plants > Roots > Rhizosphere >... | reverse complement strand
TGCAGTGTTTGATGCATTGTCTGTTGCCTTGAAATTTATGTTGATATCCGCTCCTGGGGTGATGCTTGTGTAGCAGTGGGTGCCATTGTATCCGTCTGCAACGTTATAGTTGGAGTTGTCTGTGGTATATTGGCAGCTTGAGGTGTTTATTCCTGATACTGAATCATTTGCTGTAACGCTTATATTGATCATTCCTTTATAATATGTTGTGGGGCCATTTGTGGATATGGTTCCATTGTGTATATTTATTGCTCCGAATATTGGTCCGCTGTAGTCTATGCTATAATTTCTTTCAGCTGTTGCGCTATTTGATAGAGTATTATTTGCAAGTATACGTACACCGCATCCATTCAACTGTTCTACGCTGCAATATCCTGTACTGTTTACGATTATTGTTGCATTCTGTAAGTTCCCGCATGTTATTGTTCCTCTGTTGGTCCATATTCCAGCGGTGCCATTACGTGTATATAATAAACATGTATCGATTAAAGCGTCTGTTGCATTGTATGTAATATTGAAATTCTTGTTCTGCCATGATCCTGCTAGAGGGGATATTATGCTGGCATTCGGAGGAATGGTATAGATTGTGATGTTTGCTGTGCTTGCATATCCTATATTATTTGCTAGATCGTATGCTGTTGCATTATAGTAGTATGTTCCGTCTGATAGTCCTGTGAAATTTGTATATACTACATTTATTCCGTATGTGACATTACTAAGTATTTGTGAACCTGTGGAATTGAATAGGTATATGGTCAGATTGGCGATATTCAATTCAGTGATGTTTATGCTGATGTAAACGTAAGTTCTGGCAACAGTCCCATTGTCTGTTGGAGAGATATAATTTAGGTTTGGCGCAATCCTGTCGATAGTGATGTTTCTGGTTGATGTGCTGTTTTTTTGTCCTATTGAATCATATGCTGTTGCGTTGAAATAATATATCCCATCGCTAGGCACAGTATAATTTATGAATAGGTTTGATTGTGTTGTTAATGTTGAATTTATTAATTGGCCTGTTGAATTATATATGGCTATTGTAAGATTGTTTAGGTCTGAATCGTTGGCGCTGACGTTCACGATTATATAACTTCTGGATATTATTCCTGAAGTGTCTGTGTTATTGTTGTATATTATGCTTGGATAATAATTGTATGCTGTGATGTTTACTGTTGAACTGTTGGTCCAGCTGCTGTTGACTCCGTTAATGTTTGCTGAGCATCCGAGTGTCCAATTCTGTCCTGCTGCTAATTGTGTTGAACTGATATTTGCTATGTTGACTTCAGTGTTTGAGCTATAATTCTGTGTCGTTGTTCCTGAAGTGTTTGAGGCGCCGTTTAGGTACCAGGCATAATTATAGTATATGTTGATTCCTGTGCTTTCTGATCCGTTGCAGTAACCTGTAAGGGTATCGATGGTTTGGGGTGTTGGTGGTGATATTCTTGCGCTGGCAATAGTTACTTTCCTGTTTGTTGCTGGTCCATAGTCTGTTCCTAAGCCGGCCCATTTTGTTGACCATGTCGTGTTGCTTAATGGATAGTCTGTTCCAACATCACCCCATCCGTCCGCGTTAGTATCATATATCTTCAATGAAGAGATATTATAGTAATAATTACCCTGCGGAACAGTTCCTGCCGATGTGTTGAACATATTTGTGCTGTTGCTGTTGTTGATATAGTATCCTGTCGTCTGCGTGAAATTATTGTAGTAAAATATATTATTTCCTGATGTCGAATCTATAAACAATAATGTTCCGCTTGCGGATTGCAGAGTATTATTGGTGAAATTATTATTGCTGGAATTTACCTGTATCAACATTCCGTTGTTGCTTCCTGATCTTCCAAGATTTTGTGTTAAGGTGTTATTATACGAATTTGATTCCAAAATTATTCCTTTTCCTGTAGTGCCTGCTGCTCCAGTATTGTTTACTAGGGTATTATTGTTTGAGCCCGTAAGGTCTATTCCCGCAGCTCCTGTTGAACTGTTCCCTATATTGTTTGTCAAGGTATTATTGTTCGAGTTTGATTGGATATATATCCCTCGACCTGTAGCGCTTAATGCGGTATTGTTCGTCAGATTATTGTTGGAACTGGTGAACAGGTTTATTCCAGCGCCTGAACTGCTTATTCCGGTATTGTTTATCAGGGTATTATTGGAATTTGAGACCAGATATATTCCTTGAGTGGCTCCTAATGATTTTCCAGTATTATTTATCAGTATATTATTGCTCGAAGCAATATACATGCCTATACTTGAAGTGCTTATAAATATATTATTCATTATCGTGGTTGAGGCTGTGTTTGCGCGTATTCCAGGGGAATTGCTTGTATTGACTGAACAATTATATATTGCTGAATTAATACTACTCCCAATAAAATAGATGCCATTCCTGTTAGCCACTCCTGTGATGTTCCCATCCACAATGTTGCAGTTCTTTATTGTCGTATTGTATTTGCTCGAATTTATCCCATAATTTAAAGATCCATTTATTGCGTATGTTATCGTATATCCTTTGCAGTCTAGTGTTATGTTCTCTGCTGTTATCGAGAAGCATGTCCCATTGGATGTGGCATTAAGAGCCAGACTATAGGTCGCTCCAGCCGTCGAGAGTGTCCCGCATAATGTTGTAGTTTTTGTCGTTGCTGGTCCATAATCCGCTCCTAGACCGCTCCATACGGAAGACCATGTTGTGGCGTTTAATGGATAATCCGCGCCATAGTCTCCCCATCCGTCTCCGTTAGTATCATATATCCTTAATGTGGAGATATTGTAATAATAATTGCCTTGGGCAGCGCCATTGACTGTCGTATTGAACATGTTCGTCTCATTATTATTATTGATATAATAACTGCTTGTAGATGTAAAATTGTTATGATAGAATTGGTTATACATTGAAGATGCCTCTAAATAAACCGGGAGAGCAGAAGGACTGATGAATGTGTTGCTGTCAAATATATTATTTGAACCTTGTATGTCTAAACCGCGATAAGTGCTCGTAGTATTTAGGGTATTATTATAGAAGATATTATTGCTATCAGTGCTAGTATCGGTAATTACCATGGAATAAGATAGCAGCTGGCTGTTTGAGAAATTATTCTGCGAACAAGCCCCGTCAAAAGATATGGTAGAGCTAAAATTAGCTATGATGTTGCATTTATTGAATTTATTTCCAGTAGAGCTAAGTATGTGAAGTCCTAAGTTGTATCCTGTGATATTTGAGTTGACAAATGAATTATTGGTGGCTCCTGAAAGATAAATCCCGTCCCAGTTTGATATGATTATGCTGTTATTAAGCAGATTATTGGCGCTAGAGCCGCCAAAACGCAAGGCAGAATCAGCAGCTGAAGTCGCTATAACGTTTGACACTATATTATTGTTGGAATTAGAATTTATATCTATGCCATTGCTGTCATTGGCTGTGAAATTGGAATTTGATATGCTGTTATTAAGACTATTCTGCAACAATACCGCATCATTGGTGGTGGATGAGGCATTGATATTAGTCATATTGGAATCATTGACATACGAGAAGAATATGGCATAATCCATATTATAGATATTGCAGTTCTTTATGATTATGGACTTAGAATTCCCGGCATATATTCCGGAAGTTCCTGGAGTATTGTTTCCAGAGATTGAATATCCGTTGCAGTCTATAGTGACATTGGATTTATTCACAGTAAGACATGTCGAGCCATTTATTGATAAATTGCCGCTCATGTTATACACGGCATTGGCGCTAAAAGTCATGCCGCAGATGGCATTCCCTAAAGCATTCAGTGTCCTTGTATCTGTCTTGCTGTTGCCTGCTGAATCTTTTGCATATCCATAATATGCATATTGCGCATTCGCGGCATAGGATTGGTTGACGTAGAACAGCCATTTTGCCGTGTCATACTTATTAAGGTTTGAATAATATGTCTCATTGATCTCTGAAGCGGAGAGTGAACGGTTATATATCCTCACTGCATCGATTATCCCATTGAATTCCATGTCGTTACTTAATCTCATGCCTATGAGCAACGGGTCTGTACTGTCAAGGGTCATTCCATCCACACTATTGTTATATCCTGCAAACACTCCATTGACATAGAATGCGACGCCGGTGCCATTATACGTCGCTGCCACCTGCTGCCATATATTAAGGTTTATCATATTATTGTTCGATGAGACTGCATGAGGTCCAGACTCATTATAATGTATTATATATAAAGCGTTGATTGTTCCAATATAAGAATCAGATATGAACAAAGCATATCCTGATGCATGACCTGAAGAATCTGACTTGTCGAATATTCGTCCATAGCCTCCCTGTCCCCATCCTCTAGGATATATCCATGCTATCAGTGTATAATTTGCTGGAAGTGTAAGTGATGGAGTGCTGGATATGTTTACATATTGCGCAGTAGCGCCGTCGAAACTTATCCCTTTGCCGTATCTTCCGGAAGTATAATTGCATACAGCGCCCATGTTAGAGCATGTGCCATTATTGCCGTACTTGGATGCGTCGTAAGAGAAGGTGTTGCTGCCCTCGCCTAATGCAGAGACATTATCGAAATCCATGGATAACACCAGATCATTATCATATATCGAATAGTTTGCGCCATTCCAGTCCCATATGAACTGCTGCAATGGAGAGCTGGAATTTACGCTGATATTGATTATTGTGGAAGTGTTTGCAGTATTTGCATTGTTTGCTGGTGTAGGACTTTCATAATTGGCGGATATGCTGCTTAATATTGTCACGTTGCTGCTGTTCATCCAGCTGCTGCTGCTTGTGCCATTGGTCACAAGGCAGCCAAGTATCCACACTTGCCCTACCAGAAGCGAAGCAGATGAGATGTTTGCCACGTTCACTTCCGTGCCTGAAGTATAATTTATTGGAGCGTTCCCTGAAGAGTTTAATGTATTATTGAGATACCAGCTGTAATTGTATGTGACATTTGATCCTGCCGTTATCGTGCCGTTGCAGAATCCTAAGATTGTATCATTCGTGTGAGGGTTTGAAGGCGATATCCTTACAGTGATCATATTAGCGCTGCTTGTTATAGCGGGACCATAGTCCGCTCCGAGGCCAGACCATTTTGTCGACCAAGTACTGCTGTTTAATGGATAGTCTGAACCTGCATCTCCCCACCCGTCGCCGTTAGTGTCAGAGATGTTCTTGCTTGAGATGTTGTAGTAAAAGTTCCCTTGCGGGACTGCTCCTATTGTGGTGTTGAACTGATTAGTCTCATTAAGATTATTGATATAATAATTGGTCGTCTGGGAGAAATTATTGTGATAGAATATATTATAGTTTGAGGCAGTCAGCAGATATACTTGAGTGTATGTTGGGCTGATAAAATTATTGCTGTCAAAAGTATTATTTGCGCCATTTATATATAAATCATAATGACTGCCTGTAGCATTTACAGTATTATTATAGAAAGTATTATTACTATTAGCAGGATTGTCGGTAATCACCATGGAATTATAGGATAGCATCAGGCTGTTTGAAAAATTATTCTGCGAAGAAGTTCCATCGAAACCTATGGCAGAACTGCCATTAGATATAATACTGCAATTAGTGAATATATTACCATTAGAACTATAAATGTGAAGTCCGCTATGATTCGCAGAAAAAATACAATTACTAAATGAATTATTGGTTGCTCCACTGAAATATACTGCATCCCACTTTGATGAGGTGAATATACTGTTATTGATTATATTATCATTGCCATATATATTCAAAGCGCTGTCTGTAACAGAAGTCGCTATCACGTTTGTTAATGTATTATTATTAGAGTTAGTGTTTATTCTTATGGCGCTAGAGTTCTCTCCGCCTGTGAAATTGGAGTTTAAGATAGTATTATTGGAGCTTTGCGACAGGTATACCACATAATTAGTGATGGATGAAGCATTAACATTATTGATAATAGAATTTCCGGCACTAGATAAGTATATGGCATATCCTGCGCCAAAGATTTTGCAGTTCTTTATCGTAGTATTATATTTGTTCGAATATATCCCGTAATATCCTGAAGACCCGTTCATAGAGTCATATATTGCATACCCTTGGCAATCCAATGTCACATTCTCGGCAGTCACAGTAAAACAAGTGCCATTAGCGCTTACATTAAGGTCTAAACTATAATTTGCTCCAGCCGTAGAGAGAGCTCCGCACATCAATGCTGTCCTTGTCGTCGCCGGTCCATAGTCTGCTCCGTAGTTTTTCCATTTTGTTGTCCATGTGGTGTTGCTTAAAGGATAATCGGTTCCTGCATCTCCCCATCCGTCTCCGTTAGTATCATATATCCTTAATGTGGAGATATTGTAATAATAATTGCCTTGGGCAGCGCCATTGACTGTCGTATTGAACATGTTCGTCTCATTATTATTATTGATATAATAACTGCTTGTAGCGGTGAAATTGTTGCGATAGAACACATTATATGCTGAAGATGTCGACAGATATACTAGGCTATTAGCTGGACTTATGAAAGTATTGCTATAAAAGACATTGCTCAAACCATCTTGCATATATATGTCATAATTGTTGCCTGTAGTATTCACGGTATTATTATAAAATATATTATTAGTGATAGTATTACTGTCAATATAGATTACACTATTGGCGTAAGATGACAATATGCTGTTTGAAAAATTATTCAGCGAGGAAGTTCCATCAAGATACACAGTATTGTCATCGCTAGATATGATATTGCAATTATTGAATATATTGCTATTAGAATTGAATATGTGAAGTCCTGCCTTATACCCTGAAATATTGCAGTTACTGAATGAATTGCTTGTCGTCCCTGAAAGAAAGATCGCATCCCAGCTTAATGATGTGATCACGCTATTACTGACGGTATTATTGTTGCCGCGCAATTCCAAAGCATTATCAGTGCTTGAAGTCAATGCTACATTTGATAATGTGTTATTGCTGGAAGTAGAGTATATATACATAGCGCTATAGTCAATGCCTGAAGCATTAGTGTTTAATATGCTATTATTGGAACTTTGATACAGGACTAGTGTATAATTAGTGGTTGACGCGGCAGTAACATCATTTATGGTGGAATTTCCGACGCTGGAGAAATATATCGCATAATCCATGCCGGAGATATTGCAGTTCTGTATAGTTATTGCATTGGAATTCGCGACGTAGATGCCGGAAGTCCCTGGAGTATTGTTTCCAGAGATTGAATAGCCGTTGCAGTCGATGGTCACATTTGATGCAGTCACGTTAAGGCAGTTCGAGCCGTTGACAGATATATTCCCTGTAAGGTTATAGTATGTGTCTGCCGTAAGCGTTGCGCCGCAACTTGATATCTCTGTAAGTCCTGTGAATGGCCCATCATAATATTCTGTCGCATTGATATCTTCTGCTGTAAGATTGTTTGTGATGTTTCCGCTTATTGCATTGTATGCGTCAAGTCTTGCAAAAGTCTGCGCGTATCTCGTGGTATTGCCTGTCGTGTCTCCCGGATAATCTATCAGATTTCCTGAATGTGCCAATAATCTCTTCAGATCGTCTGAGGAATTGAATATCATGTTTTCGCGGTTGTACTGCTCGAGAAGCGCGATTGTTCCAGAGATGAAAGGCACGCTCATGCTTGTTCCCGACGCCGTAACTTCCAAAGAGCCTATGCCTAGCGTATCTATATCGACTCCCGGAGCGAGCAATAATACATTACCATCATAATCCGTGAATGGCGCGAGAGTATCATCGATTGATGATGCGCCTACAGGAATCGCTTTACGCGCGCATGCAGGAGACTTGATGAATCCTGAAGCATTGTTTCCTGTAGCTGCAACGACGATTATTCCTTCATCATCCAATTGGTCGACATACTGCGCTACAGGATCATTGTCGCAGTAGCCGTCATATCCGCTACTTCCGATGCTCATGGAGATGATTGTCGCATTCTGCATATGACAATATTCTAGGCCTGAGAGCACTGAAGATTCAAAGCCTTGAGCGTGAGAATCAAGCACTTTAGCGACTATAAGTTTCGCTTTAGGGACGATATTATATAATATGTAGCCGACAGCGGTCCCATGGCCGTTATCATCCATGGAATCATTATTTCCCGAGATGAAATTGTACCCGACAAAATCATTCTTGACGACACTCGGGTCAATGCCTGTATCAAGTAGACATATGGTTATATTAGAGCCATCTAGGATATTTTGGGGATAAAGCTTTGTTTCAGGTATCCTTGTCCTCTCAAGAGCTTGTGCCATGAGCGATTCTACAGGTTCGTCGAGAAATACTGCTCCTATGGCAGAGTTGAATTTCAATAGGTTGATTCCTGAATAGTTCGTCTTTACAGCCTCGAAACTGCTATTGTCGATATATGACTCTTCAGATATACTGTTCACTGTCTGGCTTTGCGCATTCAAGGAGTCATACACTTCAAGGGATGCTATCTTATAGTCTATAAGTTCAAGTTCTGCATTCAATGAATCAAGTTCTAAAGATGCTGATTCCGCAGATACTGCAGACGCAGATTCGTTAGCGTTGGCTGTATATGAAGGTTCTATGACTAGATTGCCTGTTATGGGGCTTGAAGGCTTGCTGTCCTGCTGTGAAATCGCGGAATTTACTGGATTGACGGAATTTTTTGTCATCGCCGGATCTGCCGGATTGAGAGATTCTTTCGATGCCTGAATTCTCGCCATCAATTCTTCTCTTCGTGAATCGAGGGATGTTTTGTTGAAATCCTGCGGCGAGGCGCTCTTCTTCGAATCAAGCTCTGTTCGCAGATTCTTGAGATATACATCTACAGGAACATTGCCGCCATCCTTGTATGCGATTATTACACGAGGGTTTGCTGAAGGGTCCTTTGCCCAAAGACTCATAAGTTTAGGATCGAGCTTGAATGCAAATCCTTTATAATACTTATTTCTAAGATATGTCTCCATCTCTATATTGGTTGTGCGGTTGGATAGAGAACTGTTATCTAAAGTGTTCTTTCCACTAAGCGGGCTATTTATATCAATAGTCCTGTTAATCGCTACAGGCTTAAGTTTTCCTGTAGATCCATCAGCACTATTATTTTTCTTATCCTTCTCACTGACATCATCCACGCCATTCCCGCCCGATCTTGCGAAGGTTGTATTGACGACAATCCTGAAGACGTTGGAATTTATCTTGTTCTTTCCATCGCTCACATAGATGAAGGCTGTTAGGTTTAATTCAACATCCTTTGGCGCATTGAAAGTCAATATATCGCCCTGCGCGGACATCCTTATATCCGGAACATTGCTTAATGAATATGATAACTTTTCGCCTTCAGGATCGCTGAATACCGAGGAGACATCAATACTCCTGCTCATCGTCCCTATCAACAGGACATCATCCATCATCTTCGCCTGCACTGGAGGCTTATTCGGCACAGGCTGCGAATAAGTTATGTCGTCGATTGCAACAAAGCCTCCTGAAGACACATCAACAAGTACATATACATCAGAAGGATCTATGCTGATCTTGCATGTCTCGTCGCAGACATTGCGAAGTTCAATGCCTTTAGCTCCAGGATCTCCCTTGATGATGAATAGGTTTCCTGTGATGCTTATTATCTTGGAATCATATTTTCCGGAATCGAAGATGAGATATTTTTCTCCTGTACTGTTCACGACAAGATATATCCTGGCGTTGCCGCTGAAAGAACCGTTCATCTTAAGGGAGGTTATTGCAGTCTTTTCGCTTGCATTGATCGCGAAAGTGTTCTGCACCAGATCATTTCCCACAGAATAATATTTCATGTTTACAGGGATATTGAACTCCTTGATCTCGCCCTGGCTTAACCTATCCATCTCAGGAATTATCAATGCTATCAGAAGCAGTATGATGATCATCACGCCGATGCCGACTATAAGGATGTTCTTGAGCATAGGATCATTTGAACGTTCTTCTGAGGCAAGCTTTTCATTCTCAAGGATCTCTTTCTCAAGATGCCTTAAATATTCCTGTTCAGAAATGCCTCGTGTTATAGAATTGATCGTGAATTGCCTTTGATAGCGCGTGATTTCCTGAAGAGAGACCTTCCTGTCAAGAGAACCAATTAAGTTCAAGAAATGTTCCTTTTCCTCACGCAACTTTTGAAGTTTATGCCCAAAATCCCTTGACTTCATATAATACTATCAGACCCAACAAATATACGCTAGATGACAGCATACACACCACACAGACGCCCTGATATCCTCTTTTATAGCATTCACTACATAATAAAATCCAAAGCCAAAACTACCTAACCCGCATCCAATCATTACATTGTAAGTGAAGTTTATAAAGTTTTTGTCAAACTGAACATGATCTGTGCTCAAAAACGGTTGAATGGATGATATGGGCAAATATGGAAATAAACTTACAATGTAGCCCTGATATATTGAGACTGCATGCCTATAGTTCAGCGACAAATTTTCAAAATCACTTACTGTTCTGAAGTGCTGCCGCCTTAATATGAACATTGTCTAAACACTAATTAGAGAAAAAGTTATAGAATTGCAAATGGTAACTTTTTCCAACGATAACACCCTAGAAATGTGAATGGCTGCAGCACTTTGCTTCACTTCAGTAAGTGATTATAAATTTTCAAAATCTTTATAAATGATTTGCCGATTCTTTTAATCATGCCTCCTTAGCTTAGTGGTGGAGCGCGAGACTGTTAATCTTGAGGTCGGCAGTTCGATCCTGCCAGGAGGCGTTTACTTTTTTTGGCAAAATCCTAGACGAGCGAGGGCTTGAGCGAAGCGAAACCCTCAAGTTTTGACGCGACTTTTCCTAAAAGGCGCGTGGGATTCTGCCAGGAGGCGTTATTTAATTTCACCACGCATTCATTTACCAGACATATTTAGTAGTCTGAAAATATTATGAGATATATATTGGGCCTGTAGCTTAGCCTGGTGGAGCATCACACTGATACTGTGGCGGTCGCCGGTTCGAATCCGGCCGGGCCCATTTCATATTTTAGTTCTTGAAATGTATAATTGCATTTCAGCTTTTTTAATATTTTATCTAACAATGACTCTACCTTGGTGCTATCAGAAATTGTCAAGTATACTGTATGCAGATTTTTCCATCCATATTTCTGTCTGTTATCCAAATATATTCGTGGATTAGATCCTAGCTTTGTCAGGATATCAGAAGTATTTTCTGCCAGTTTCTCTGATGTGACGCTGAATCTGAACTTCTTTTTGAGATATCCGTCCGATAAACTTAATCCTAATAAACATCCTTCCAAAAATTCTTTGCTGTACATCTGAATATTTTCTTTCAAGCGTACAGAATGAGTTTTATTCAAGTCTCTATCGACATAATTATATACAAAATTGAAGATGAACTTTGATGAAAATTTTATATATGCCTGATTGGTGTTACTGATATTATGCACTACTGCTTTCTTTCCAAATAATTGAAGTATACTGTGAATAATGAATTGGTTTAATAATCTATTATTTTTATTGCTGCATATCTTGACGGTATATCCTTTGTCATAATACTGTGTTCCGTCTCCCATCCATAAGCCGATATATAGTCCTATCAATCTCTCGTTACGAGACTTTAATCTTTTCACGATATTCTGTCTATTGATTATATTAAGCTTCGAAGTGTATTTATGTGCAGTTCCGATAGATATATTTAATCTTCTACACGTCTTCCTCAATGAATGGCATTCACTGTAAACCTTGCCTATCTGCGCGATTTGTTCTTGACTTAACGATTTCATCATCCATTTACCTCCGAAGAGAATATCTTCTCAAAGACTTTTGGAAGATATTCTTGAAAGGAGTAATGGATAGGAATCTGGAAGTATTTATATACGCTGCGGCTGTCTGGCAAGTAGTGGCCAGTGAGAATGATTACGAAATTTAAAAAATATAATCAAACTATTTAAACACTCATTCATTCCCTCCCATCATCATGAAGTCCTCCAAGCCGTCAATCATTGCAATCGATGAGAGAAATTCCGACCCTTCAATAAATATCGCTTTAGATACTATCCTTATGAAGAAGCAGTGCATAATATTTGTCAATACGAAGAGGAGCGCCGAGAGTCTTGCTGAGAAACTTTCTCAGATAATATCCAAGGACAAGAAGCATGATTATAAGTCCATGATTTCCTTAGAGAGACTTTCTGACATATCTTCAGGGATATTCAAGGTCCTATCGCCTCCGACAAAGCAGTGCATGAAACTTTCCGAATGCGCAAAATTCGGCGCTGCATTCCATCATTCAGGTCTCGTCTCTGAACAGAGAAGGATTGTCGAGGAGAATTTCAAGGAAGGGAACATCAAGGTGATCGTTGCGACACCGACGCTTGCGATTGGCGTCGATCTGCCGGCATTTCGCGTCATCATACGAGACCTCAAGCGCTTCGGCAATTGGGGCATGCAATACATACCTGTCCTGGAATATGAACAGCAGGCCGGACGAGCCGGTCGTCCGAGTTATGATTCTTACGGCGAAGCGATATGTATCGCCGACGATAAATCTGAGAAGCAGGAGATATATGATACGTATATAACTGGCGTTCCCGAACCTATAGTCTCGAAGCTTGCTGTCGAGCCTATAATGCGCACATACATTTTAAGTCTGATAGCGTCAGAATTCATACGTTCAAGGGATGAACTTGAAGAATTCTTTTCGCAGACATTCTATGCGAAACATTACGGCGATACGGACAAATTGCGGCAGATAATATTCCGGATGATTGAGCAGCTTGAGGAGTGGGGATTCATAATTACAGGTGATGATAAGGCGAAAGGCGGCATTGAAGCTGATACATCGAAAGATTTCGTCTCTGCGCTGAAGGTCGCATTCAAGAAGCAAAAAGATGATGACGAAAAAGTATCGGCGACGCTTCTTGGTCATCGTGTATCAGAATTGTATCTGGATCCATATACTGCGCATAATATCATAGATTCATTGAAGATTGGCCTCAAGAAACAGCCTGAAGGACTCTTCACGAGCTATTCGATAATGCATCTCGTATGCAACTGCCTTGAACTTCGCCCTCTGCTTCGCGTGAAATCGAAGGAAGCTGATGAGATGGTCGAGATATTGAATTCAAATTCAGAGAAGATGCTGACTCCGATAGCTGAAATGTTCGACGAGAACTATGAAGAGTTCCTAAGCTCCATAAAGACTTGTGAATTCTTCATGCAATGGCTTGATGAGAAGGATGAAGAATATCTTCTTGAGAAATATGATGTCCGTCCCGGAGAATTGCATGCTAAACGTGAAAGGGCAGACTGGCTATTGTACGCGATGGAAGAATTGTCGAAACTTCTCAAGATGCATACGCTCAAAAAAGACATATCGAGATTGCGTTTCAGGCTGAAATACGGCGCGAAAGAGGAATTGATACCATTGTTGCAGCTAAAGAACATCGGGCGCGTCAGGGCGAGAAAACTATATGACAACAGGATAAAGGATATAGGCGATGTGAAGTCTGTCGATGTGACGACACTGACGCAACTCATCGGAAAGAATGTGGCCCTCGACATAAAGAAGCAGGTCGGACAGGAATTATCGGACGAGAAAGTTCAGGTGAAAGAAAACAAGAGGAAAGGACAGATCAATCTAGGGGATTATTAGAATTGTCTTGATAATTTTAAGAAAGATATTTTCTACTCCTTCACTATCCACGCCTCTCCACCGTCTATCACTACGTGTATCTTCTGGTTTATCTGCAATGTCTCTGACGGGTTCATTAATCTTGCCT
>Ga0265323_10001134_pt1 | contig 13719 bp, 9 predicted proteins | sample 41225metaG_FD_193580 | JGI IMG/M metagenome (GOLD analysis project Ga0265323, IMG submission 193580) | Rhizosphere microbial communities from Carex aquatilis grown in University of Washington, Seatle, WA, United States - 4-12-25 metaG | ecosystem: Host-associated > Plants > Roots > Rhizosphere >... | reverse complement strand
GTTTTGCCGGGAAACCGGACAACCCGTGCCGGCCGATCACGGCGCATTCATGCGCTGCATTTACGAAAGCCTCGCGTTGTCCTATCGCGCCGTCCTGCGGCGGTTGGAACGGCTCATCGGCAAAAAAATCGAGCGGTTGCACATCGTCGGGGGCGGCAGCCAGGCCATGATGCTCAATCAATTTGCCGCCAACGCGGTGAAAATCCCCGTGCTGGCCGGCCCGACCGAGTGCACCGCCACCGGCAACATTTTGATTCAGGCCGTCACGCTCGGCCATCTGCCGTCGCATGCCGCCGCGCGCGAAGTCGTGCGCAATTCCTTCGCACTGAAAACCATCACGCCGCAGGACGCCGCGCCATGGGACGCCGCCGCCGCGCGGTTTGAAAAATTGCCGGGCTGAAAATTGGTTTTGCGAAATATTTTCTGCAAATATGCCGCTCCTACGGCGCTGCCACCTCCGGCCGGCCCATTGCAATCTCAGCCGTATTCTCCGCCGCCGATTGTTTAACCAGGCCAAGGAAACGTGCGTGGCGCCAAGGCGGTCTGATTATTACCGATAATGGGCAATTGGGTGGAGAATTGGTCTAAAAATAGCTCTATTCTCGCCTAAATCATGCAATGGTGGACGTATCAACAACTGCGCGCCAGCAATGCCTCAACGCGCCTGACGACGGTCGAAAAACTTGCGCAATCGGAAAGCGCCGATTCCGTCGGGCCGCTGATTTTTGCCGTCAAGGATGAGGACACCGGCGTGCGTTGCGCGGCCGCGCGGGCGTTGGGACGCTTTCAAGACCGGCGGGCGACGGAACCTTTGATTCAGATGCTCCGCGACGCGGTGCCGCCGGCCCGGGCGGCGGCGGCGGAAGCTTTGGGGAAACTCGGGGACCCGCAGGCGGTGAACTGGCTGGTGGCCATGCTGCGGGACAATGATCCGCAGGTGCGCACCATCGCCTCCCGCAGTCTGGAAAAACTCGGCTGGCGGCCCGATACGGATTCCCAACGGGTGCTGCAAATTCTGGCGACGGGCAAACGACATCAGATTGCGGCGTTGGGGGCGGAAGCCATCGAACCGTTGTTGGAAATGCTGGATACCGGCCCGCCGAACAAACAACTCGAAGCGGTCAAAACCCTGGGTGAAATCAACGAACCGCCCGTCGTTCATGCGATGCTGCGGGCGTTGAAGAAAGGCAGCCCGGCCGTGCGCATCGCGGCGCTGGAAGCCTTGGAACAATTCGCCGACCCGTCCACTTATGCCGAAGTGGAACGGTTGTTGAGGGATTCCAACGCCAATGTTCGCAGCGCCGCCGTGGATGCCGTGGCCCGTTGCGGTGGAGCTCAGGCGGTGCCGCCGTTGTTGCGCATTTTGAAGGATTCCTCCTGGGAGGTCCGCCGGGCTGCCGCCAAGACGCTGGGACTTTTGGGCGGCGCCTCGGCGGTGGAGGGACTTTGCGAACTGGTGCGCGATCGGGACCGCGATGTGCGGGAAAGCGCCATCGTGGCCTTGGGGCAGATCTGCGATTCGCGGGCGATTTACCTGCTGGTCTTGTCGTTGCTCGATCCCGAGAGCTGCATCCGCAATGCCGCCGCCAACTCATTGCAGAACGTGGACCGGCATTGGAAGAACGCCGAAGGCGTCCGGCAGGCGCTGCCGGAGATCAAGGCGGCCTTGAATCACAGGGATTATTGGATCCGGAACAGCGCCACCAAGTTGCTGGAACAACTCCAGGTTGATCCGAATGCCGGGGAACCGGTGCCACCCGCGGTGTTACCGCCACCACCGGCCCGTGATTTATCAGCAGCGGCCCCGCCCATCCCGGCCGATTTGGCCATCGACTCTGACCGGGATTTGCGGCCGGCGGCGCCGTTGAATGATGGAAACATGAGCAGCCCGAAGCAGCGCCAGATTTTGTTCGTGGATGACGAGGATGTTTTCCAGGAAGCCGTCCGTAATTTGTTCGTCATGCTGAGCAATAACACCTGGCGGGTCCACTGCGCCGCCTCGGCCGACCAGGCCCTGGCCATCCTGAAGACGAACAAGATCGAACTCGCCATCGTGGACATCGTCATGCCGGTACTGGATGGCGCGCAATTTCTACGCATCCTCCAGCGGCGTTATCCCGATCTGAAAAAAGCCATTCTGACCGGCAATGCCACCGAGGAAAACCGTTCCGACTGCCTGGCCAACGGCGCCGACCTGTTCATTGAGAAACCCCATTCGTCGGAAGGTCTGAAATCCATCTTTGTCATGCTGGACGAACTGATCACCTGGACGCCACAGGAAGGGTTTCAGGGAGTGCTGCGCCGCGTCGGTTTGCAGGATGTCATCCAGATGGAATGCCTGGGCCGCAACTCATCCATCCTCGAAGTCCAAGACCAGCAAATGCGCGGGCGAATTTACATTGAAAATGGCAGCATCATCCACGCCGCCGCCGGCGACGGCACGGGTGAACGCGCGCTGCAACAATTGCTGGCCCTGGCCGGCGGTTCGTTTGAACTCCTGCCCTTCGAGCCGCCGCCGCAGCGCACCATCAAAGGCCAGTGGGAATCTCTGCTCATGGAAGCCGCCCGGTTGCGCGACGAAACCGCGGCGCAACAGGTTGCCAGCCAATGACGGCGCCCGGCGCCGCCCGTTTTTCCTTTTCCCTTTTTCCCTTCGCCTTCATCCTGACGGCGTGGAATTGTCCGCCGCAGAAATCCGTCAGGCCGTCCAGGCCGCCCTCGCCGAAGACATCGGCAGCGGCGACGTGACAACGCTCGCCACCGTGCCCGAAACCGCGACTGCCATGGCCGTCATGCGCGCACGCGAACCACTCGTCGTCGCCGGACTCGATTTTGCCGAGGCCGCTTTTCGCGGAGGCTTTGAATTCATTAATCGGAGGGGCGAGCTCTGCGAGCCCCAAAAATCTCAAAACGAATCAGGGCGTCGTATAACTCCGCCCTCCGAAGCAGAAATCAAAATTGAGCGCTTGGCCAAAGACGGCCAGCGCGTCAAAACGGGCGCGAACCTGCTAAGAATTTCCGGGCCGGCGCGCGCCTTTTTGAGCGCCGAGCGTGTGGCGTTGAATTTTGTGCAGCGACTTTCCGGTGTGGCGACATTGACCGCGCTATTCGTTGAGGCCATCAAAGGCACGCCGGCGCAAATTCTCGACACGCGCAAGACGACGCCCGGCTGGCGGCGGTTCGAAAAATACGCCGTCACCTGCGGCGGCGGACACAACCATCGCCTGGGCCTGTTCGACCTGGTGCTCATCAAGGACAACCACCTCGCCGCGCTGCGTGACGCACAGCCGAATGCCATCGCCGCCGCCATCCGGCGCGCGCGCGAAAAATATCCGCAACTGAAAATCGAGGCCGAGGCCGACACACTGGAGCAGGCTGAACAGGCCGCCGCCGCGGGTGCGGACATCATTCTGCTCGACAACATGAATCCCGGACAGTTGCGGCTCGCGGTGCAAAAAATCAAAGGCCGCGCGAAAACCGAGGCCAGCGGCGGCGTGAACCTGGCCGGTGTCCGGACAATTGCGAAAACCGGCGTGGATTTCATTTCCGTCGGCGCACTGACGCATTCCGCGCGGGCGGTGGACATTGGATTGGATTTTGAAAGCTAACCACGGATTAACACGGATGAACACGGATGTAACAAATCATTTGAAGGTAGGGCGCGACACTCCGTGCGCGCCGTGTTTGGCGTTTCCGCGAGCGGCGGGCAGAGGACTGCCCGCCCTACCGTTCCCTGGTTTTTTTATCCGTGTTTATCCGTGTTCATCTGTGGTTACAAACTCATGACCACGGACGCAAAAATTCTTTCGGCGTTGCGCGAAAATCCCGCCGGCGTTTCGGGTGCGGACCTTGCCGGGCAATTGGGCGTCACGCGCGCGGCGATTTGGGGGCGCATCGAGCAGTTGCGCCAGCTCGGCTACGAAATCGAGGCCGGTCCGCATTTTGGCTACCGGCTCGTCAGCGCGCCGGATGTGTTGCACGCCGACGATTTGCTCGCCCGCCTCGGCAAAACGAAGGTCATCGGCCGCGACATCCACGTGTTCGAACAGACGACCTCAACGAACGACGTGATCGAAAAACTCGCGCGCGATGGCGTCAAGGAGGGCGCGGTCGTTTTTGCCGAGTCGCAGACGAAGGGCCGGGGGCGGCTCGGGCGCAAATGGATTTCGCCCGAACGGAAGGGACTTTGGTTTTCCGTCTTGTTGCGCCCGGATTTGCGCCCGCAGGAGGCGACGCAATTGACGGTCGCTTCCGCCACGGCCCTGCGCCGCGCGATTCAATCCGAAACCGGTTTGCATCCCGAAATCAAATGGCCGAACGACATTTTGATCGGCGGGAAAAAAGTCGCGGGCATTTTGACCGAGCTGAATGCGGAACTGGACCGGGTCCGCCACGTCATCTTGGGCATCGGCGTGGACGTAAACCTGGGCGTGGGCGAGTTTCCGCCGGAGTTGCGCCGGCTGGCGACTTCGCTCAAAATCGAATCAGGCAAAACGATTTCGCGCTCCGGACTGGCGACGGCGATTATGCGCGAACTGGATTCCGATTACGCGCGGATTTGCGGTGGCGGCTTCGCGGAGGTGGCGGACGAGTGGCAGGAGCATTGCAAGACGATTGGCCGCAACGTGACGATTCAAACCGGCGAGCGCAGGATTCGCGGCCGCGCCGAGTCGCTGGATGACGATGGCGCGTTGCTGCTGCGCACCGAGCACGGGCATCTGGAGCGCGTCACCGGCGGCGATGTGACGCTCGAAAAATGAAATTGGTTGGATGAGTTAAATGAGTTAAATAAGCTGGTGGAGCGTGGCACTCGTTTAACTCATTTAACTTATTTGACCCGTTCACATGCTTTTGCTGTTCGACATCGGCAATACAAACACGCACGTCGGTTTGGCGAACCACCGGCGAGTCGTGAAGCAGACCAACATTCCCACGGCGGGCTGGTACAATGGCATGGCGGCAAAACTCGTGAGGAAATTCGTTGGCCGCGCCCGGCTCGACGGCGGGGCGCTTTGCAGCGTCGTGCCGCACGCAACGCCGCACGTATACCAAACGGCGCGCGCCCTTTGGAAATTGAACATGTTCGAACTCACGCCGAAAACCCTTCGCGGCGTGGGCATTGATTATCCGAAGCCGGACACCATCGGGCCGGATCGCCTGGCCGATGCGGTTGCCGCGCGACATCGCTTTGGCGCGCCGGTGGTGGTGCTGGATTTCGGCACGGCGGTCACGTTCGACGTGGTCAATCGCGCGGGCAATTACGCCGGCGGCATCATCGCGCCGGGGCTGGCGGCGATGACGGATTATTTGCACGAGAAAACGGCGTTGCTGCCGCGCATCAAAATCCGCGAAATCAAAACCAGTATCGGCAAAAGCACCGAGGAAGCGATGCTGGTGGGTGCGGTTCATGGTTATCGCGGGCTGGTCCGGGAATTGATCATCGAATTGAAGCGCGAGTTGAAAACGAAACGTCTGCCGGTCGTCGCCACCGGCGGTTACGCGAAGCTGATGGCGTCCAAACTGCCGGAGATTTCAGCCGTGGAACCGAATCTGACGCTGGAAGGATTACGATTGACGTGGGAAGCGTCGCGTTCCCCAGCTAGCTCCCGGTAGGAATCTGCAATCACCCAATGCTTGTCCACCAAATCGAGGCAAGACCAGGCCAAGCCGGGGAAGGTAGTTTTCTTGAACCGCCCTCACCTTTTATCCTCTCCCCGAGGAGAGGAAATAGCCGCAGTCCGGTTTTGGTTTTGCGGATGAGCGTTCAGCAAATTCAGTCTCAGGTTTTTCAGAGAGACGGCGGACAATTCTCCTTCTCCTTGGCGAGAAGGCCGGGATGAGGGAGGGCGTGGCTTGAACTTTTTTGCTTGTCGCCGGAAACTCTGCCATTGCCCCGCCGCGACTCTTTCCGCAAAATTCAATTTCTATGTCGAGCAGTCGCAGACAATATCCGTTTCATTTGATCGAACCGAAATGGCAGCAATTTTGGGGCGAACAGCAGACCTTTCGCGCCTTTAATCCGGGCGAAGTCCTTCCGGACGGGCATCCGTTTGCCCGGCGTCATCAGCTTTCCGGCAAGGTGGCCGCCGCGCAGTTGCCATCCAAATTTTACATCCTCGACATGTTTCCATATCCGTCCGGCGCGGGCTTGCACGTCGGCCATCCGGAGGGTTACACCGCCACGGATATTCTCGCGCGCTACAAACGCGCCCAGGGCCTGCACGTATTGCATCCGATGGGCTGGGACGCCTTCGGCCTGCCAGCCGAGCAGTACGCCATCAAGACCGGCCAGCATCCGCGCCAGACCACCGAGGCGAACGTCGCCAATTTCACGAAGCAGATCAAAAGCCTCGGCTTCAGCTACGACTGGTCGCGCGAACTCGCCACGACCGACCCCGATTATTTCAAGTGGACGCAATGGATTTTTCTCAAGCTCTACAACTCGTGGTTCAATCCGGAAACGAACAAAGCCGAGCCGATTGAAACATTTAATCCGATAGTCGAAAAAATTGTCACGGGCAGGGTAAGTCAACCAATTACTATCGCACCGGCGTTTGAATATGAACTAAGAACAGTTGTAAACAAACTGTTAGCGCGTGGCGCTGATATTTCAACTATCAAAAGAACCCTCGTTGATTCGCAGCGTCTCGCCTACGTTGCAAAGGGGGAATTTTGGTGGTGTGAACAACTTGGGACGGTCTTGTCAAACGAAGAAGTCGTTGACGGCAAAAGCGAAGTAGGTGAGTTTCCGGTTGAGAAAAAGTCAATGCTTCAATGGGTTCTCCGAATTACAGCTTATGCTGAACGCCTGTTCGATGATCTTGACTCAATTGACTGGAGTAATTCCCTCAAGGAAATGCAGCGGAACTGGATTGGGCGAAGTGAAGGGGCGATTGTAAAATTTCAGGTTGATGTTCCAGGGCCAAATCCCGTCTCGTTTTCCGTATTTACAACTCGGCCAGACACATTGTTCGGCGCAACTTATATGGTTGTCGCTCCCGAACATACTTTCGTTGATGGTATTGTGGCGCTTTTGGAGCAAAAGAAACGCGCGAATTATCGTGTAAATGAACAAATCACAGCACCCACGGTTCGGATTTACAGCGAGAACATTTCCGAGATTGAAGTATTAAGTTTGAATGCAGCTTTGGCTAAAGCCAAGTCGAGAGGCCTTGATTTGATTGAGACCAATCCAAGCGCAAATCCCCCAGCTTGCATCATTGAGAGCTGCGCGAAACATGTTTCTTTTGAGCAAGAAGTCTCGAAACAAATCCAACCTGTCAGAGACTATAAACAGCAAGTTGCCAAAAAATCTGATCTCGAAAGAACCGAACTCGCCAAGGAAAAGACCGGTGTGTTCACCGGTGCCCACGCCATCAATCCAGTCAACGGTCAGAGGATTCCGATTTGGATTGCAGATTATGTATTATCGAATTACGGCACGGGCGCGATCATGGCCGTGCCGGCGCACGACACGCGCGACTTTGAGTTCGCCACCAAGTTCAAGCTGCCCATCGTGCAAGTCGTCCAGCCGCCCGATCCGAAAACGGACTGGCAGGGTTATGTTGATAACGGCGTTTCGGTGAATTCAACCGGTCAGGAAATTTCCATAACCGGCCTGCCCACGCCGGAAGCCAAAATAAAAATCACCGCCTGGCTCGAAGAAAAAAAACTCGGCAAGAAGACCGTCAATTACAAATTGCGGGACTGGCTTTTCAGCCGGCAGCGTTACTGGGGCGAGCCGTTTCCGATTGTTTGGAAAAAGGATGCCGCTGGAAATCTTTATCACGAGGCGTTGCCGGAAAGCGCGTTGCCCGTGCTGCCGCCAAAGCTCGATGATTACAAGCCCACGTCCGATGGCCAGCCGCCGCTCACCCGCGCCAAGGAATGGGTGAACATGCCCGACGGCTCGGTGCGCGAGACGAATACCATGCCGCAATGGGCCGGCAGTTGCTGGTATTACCTGCGTTATCTCGATGCGAAAAATTCAAACACGTTCGTCGGCAAAGAAGCGGAATCATATTGGATGGGTAGCCGCGGACGTCAGTCCGCGCCATCTTCCTCCCCCGACAAGAATGCGCCGACTGACGTCGGCGGCTACGAAACACCAGGGGTTGACCTCTACGTGGGAGGAACTGAACATGCCGTGTTGCACCTGCTCTACGCGCGGTTCTGGCACAAGGTTTTGTTTGATCTCGGCCACGTTTCGACGCCCGAACCGTTCTTCAAGCTCGTCAACCAGGGGCTGATTCTCGGCGAGGACGGGCAGAAGATGTCCAAGTCGCGCGGCAACGTGGTGAACCCGGACGACATCCTCAAAGAATTCGGCGCGGACGCGTTCCGGCTTTACGAAATGTTCATGGGCCCGCTCGAAATGGTGAAACCGTGGAATACCAAGGGCGTTGAAGGGGTCTATCGTTTTCTGGGCCGCGTCTGGCGGTTGTTCGTGGATGAAGCAAGTGAGACGGAGTTCGAACAGGCGGAAACCACCGCCGAGACGCAGAGACGCGGAGAGTTACTTGATTTAATAAAATTAAATCCGGCAATCAAAGACATTCAACCGACACCCGCGCAGCTCAAAACGCTGCATGCCTGCATCAAAAAAGTCACCGGAGAACTCGACGGGATGCGCTTCAACACCGCCATCTCGGCGATGATGGTTTTTGTGAACGACGCGATCACGTGGGAGACGAAACCGGTTTCCGTTTTGCGCGAATTTCTGATTTTGCTCGCGCCGTTTGCGCCGCACATTGCGGAAGAACTTTGGGAAAAACTGTCCACGGTCCACAGATCACAGTCGGCAGTCCACAGCCCACAGCCAGCCCGGACGAGTGATTCGCTGTCTTACGCGTCGTGGCCGAAGTTTGACTCCGCGTTACTCGTCGAGGATACGCTGGAGATTCCGGTTCAAGTGAACGGCAAGCTGCGAGTGGTGATCCAGGTTCCCGCGAACGCCACGCAAGCCGATTTGGAAACGGCCGCGAAAAATTCCGCCGAGGTGAAACCATTCACGGATGGCAAGACGATCAGGAAAATCATTGTCGTGCCAAAAAAGCTGGTGAACATCGTGGCGGGCTGATTAACCTCAAACTTGGAACCGCACTATGAACAAAAAAATCCTCGAATACTTCACCGCCGTTGACACGGACATCAAGGGATTGGACAAGCAAATTGAAGCGTTTGTGAAGGACGACTACCAACCCTACGGCAGCCCCTATGTTGTTCCGGGTGAAACAGTTCAAATCTGCCAGGCCATCGTCATGTATGAAGAAGACTCGGCCGGCATGAATTTGTCATCGCAAAATCCCCTGTAACCGTCCCGCGGTGCGGGATCAGCCGGCGCTAAACCGATCGAGGACCGGACCGGAGACGAAATCGGCGCAGACTGACGTCCACGGCTACGCGGTTAGTTTTTCTCGCCACTCGCCAGCATGGTCTGGAAATGCGGCGGCTGGTCCTCGCGCGCCACGACGCTGATTTCGATCTTCTTGAAGCCGGCTTCGTCCAGCCAGCGATGCAAATCGCTCTCGGCAAAACCCGGCCAGCGGTCGCCGTAGAGCTGCTGTGCCTTGTCGAAATTGTGCTTGAGCAGATCGAGAATCAAAATCTGCCCGCCATTTTTCAAAATTTTATGCGCGCTGCGAATGGCCCGGGACGGCTCGTCCGCGTGATGCAATGCCTGGCTCAAAATCACCAGGTCAACGCTGCCGGCATCAATCGGCGGGTTCTGCAAATCGCCCTGCCGGAATTCCAGATTTTTCTGCCCGTTCTTTTTCGCCTTCGCCGCGCCAAACGCGACGATCTTTTCCGAATTGTCCACGGCGATGACCTTCTTGCACCGCCGCGCCAGCAGTTCGCTCAACAAACCTTCGCCCGCGCCGAGGTCGGCGACGACGAGCGGCGGCAGGATGCGCAGCAGCAAATGCCCGAAGGCCTGCCAGGAACGGCCCGGGCCATAGACACGGTCGAAGCGTCCGGCGACCTGGTTGAAATAAACCTGCGCCTGTTCGCGGCGGCGGGCAAGAATTCGCTTGAGATTGATCTGGTCGCTGCCGTGCTCGGGCAGTTCCTTCGCGCCCCGAATGGCGAGCTGGATGAATTCGCCCGCCGTGCCGTCCGTCTGCGGGTTCAGCTTGTAGAACGTCCGCTTGCCTTCGCGCCGCGCCTGCACCAGCGCGCAATCCGCGAGTAATCCAAGATGGGTTGAGATGCGCGACTGGCCGAGCCGCGTGATTTCCTGCAATTCGTTCACGGACAGCTCGTCGCGCTCCAGCAACGCCACGATGCGCAGCCGCGTCGGGTCGGACAGGGCTCGTAGCGATTTCAAGGTGGCGGACATGATTTTCTGCGCGCCAATCTTTTCACAAAAAACCATTTGACGCGCTTCAAAAAAGATATATCATCTTATCTTGATACGTCAATATGACATTTTAAACAATTAACTCATGAGCAAAAACTACATCTTTTCCTCGGAGTCCGTCGGCGAAGGCCATCCGGACAAAGTGTGCGACACCATTTCTGACGCCGTGCTGGACGCCTGCCTGGCGCAGGACAAGTTCAGCCGCGTCGCCTGCGAATGCTACGCCAAATCCAACATCGTCATCGTCGGCGGCGAAATCACCACGCGCGCGAAACTCGATTTCACCAAGATCGCCCGCGATACCATCCGCGAAATCGGCTACGTGAACAACGACGACGTGTTCCATGCCGACAAGGTGTTCGTGAACACCATCATCACGCAGCAATCGCCCGACATCTCGCAGGGCGTGGACGCCCGCAAGGCCAAGGGCAAGAAAACCGCCAAGCAGGGTGCCGGCGACCAGGGGCTCATGTTCGGCTACGCCTGCAACGAAACGCCCGAGCTCATGCCCGCGCCCATCATGTTCGCGCATCGCCTCGGCCGCGAACTTACCCGCATCCGCAAGACCGGCAAGGTGCCGTGGCTGCGACCGGACGCGAAGTCGCAGGTCTCCGTTGTTTACGTAAACGACAAACCCGTTGCTATTTCCAACGTCGTCATTTCCACGCAGCACAGCGCGGACGTGGAGCACCGCGAGATCGAAAAATTCTGCATCGAGAACATTGTCAAAAAAGTTTTGCCCAAACGGTTGCTCACGAAGAAGACTGAATTTCTCATCAACCCGACCGGGCGTTTCGTCGTCGGCGGGCCGCAGGGCGACACCGGCCTGACCGGGCGCAAGATCATCGTGGATAGTTACGGCGGCATGGGGCGTCACGGCGGCGGCGCGTTCTCCGGCAAGGACCCGACGAAGGTGGACCGCAGCGCCGCTTACATGGGCCGCTGGGTGGCCAAGAACATCGTGGCTGCAAAACTGGCTGCGAAGTGCGAAATCCAGTTCGCCTACGCCATCGGCTATCCCGACCCCGTCAGTGTCAGCGTGGACACCTTCGGCACGGCGACTGTTCCGGAGAGCAAAATCATCCGCGCCGTCAACCGCGTGTTCAGCTTCCTGCCCTCGGACATCATTGACCAGCTCAACCTGCGCCGGCCGATTTATTTGAAGACCACCAACTACGGCCACTTCGGCAAGAACGACCCGGCACTGACGTGGGAGAAGACCGACAAGATCGCCGCACTGAAAAAAGCGTTGTAACCAAAAAGCGTTGAACTGTTGAATCGTTAAACCGTTAAAACAGTTCGGCGCAAAACCGATTCAACGATTTAACCTTTTTAACGATTTAACGATTATGGCCACCATCAAATTACCTCCGTCCCGCGCCAAGGTCGCCAAGACCAATGGCAACGGTAAGACGGCGCCAGATTACAAAGTCCGCGACCTCTCGCTCGCCGAGTGGGGACGCAAGACCATCCAGGTTTCCGAGCACGAAATGCCCGGACTCATGGCCATCCGCAAAAAATACGGCCCCTTGAAACCGCTCAAGGGCGTGCGCATCACCGGTTCGCTGCATATGACCATCGAGACGGCCATCCTCATCGAGACGCTGGTCGAACTCGGCGCGTCCGTGCGCTGGGCGAGTTGCAACATTTTCTCGACGCAGGACCACGCCGCCGCCGCCGTTGCGGTTGCCGGCACACCGGTCTTCGCGCACAAGGGCGAATCACTCGAGGAATATTGGGATTTCACACTCGCCGCGCTCACGCATCCGGGCAATAAAGGCCCGCAACTCATCGTGGACGACGGCGGCGACGCCACCTTGCTCATCCACAAGGGTTACGAACTCGAAAATGGCGACAACTGGGTCAACACGCCCAGCGACAATCATGAAGTGGCCGTCATCAAGTCACTGCTCAAACGCGTGGCGAAGGAACGTCCCGGTTTCTGGCACACCGTCGTGAAGGATTGGAAAGGCGTTTCCGAGGAAACCACCACCGGCGTCCATCGCCTGTACCAGATGCTGGAACAGGGCAAGCTGCTCGTGCCCGCCATCAACGTCAACGACTCCGTCACCAAGTCCAAGTTCGACAACCTCTACGGCTGCCGCGAATCGCTCGCCGACGGCATCAAGCGCGCGACCGACGTGATGGTCGCTGGCAAGGTCGCCTGCGTTTGCGGTTACGGCGACGTCGGCAAAGGCTGTTCCCACTCGTTGCGCGGGTTCGGCGCACGCGTCATCGTCACCGAGATTGACCCCATCAATGCCTTGCAGGCCGCGATGGAAGGTTTTGAAGTCAAGACCGTCGAAGACACGCTCGGTGAGGCGGACATCTACGTTACCACCACCGGCAACTGCGACATCATCACGTTCGAACACATGGCGAAGATGAAAGACCAGGCCATCGTCTGCAACATCGGCCACTTCGACAACGAGATTCAGGTGGACCGGCTGAACAACGCCAAGGGCGTCATCAAGCTCAACATCAAGCCGCAGGTGGACAAATACACCTTTGCCGGCGGCAACAGCATTTACCTGCTCGCCGAAGGCCGGCTGGTGAACCTCGGCTGCGCCACCGGTCATCCGAGTTTTGTGATGAGCAACAGCTTCACCAACCAATGCCTCGCGCAACTGGATTTGTGGAAGAACAAGGACACCGCCAAGATCGGCGTCTATCGTCTGCCCAAGAAGCTGGACGAGGAAGTCGCCCGGCTGCACCTGGAAAAAATCGGCGTGAAGCTCACCAAGCTCACGAAGAAACAAGCCGATTACCTCGGCGTGCCGGTCGAAGGGCCGTACAAGCCAGAACACTACCGGTATTGAAAAGTTTGCCGCGCTCTTACGAGACGCGGCTACGGAACATGAAAGGCGAACGGGAAACCGTTCGCCTTTCGCTTTATGGCAAGGCGGCTGCTAAATGATATCGGAAAGGTGAATTGACGGACAATTCGCGCAAAACCGGGCGTTTCCGGGGGCGCGGAAGAATAATTTATTAAACAACACTGACGCAAAATGACCGCGCTGGCAAAAACTCAACTGCCGGGTTCGCTGCTCGCGAACTATGGCGTGAACGGATTTTTCGACGAGATGTTCGGGCGCGAGGGCGGCGTGCTGCCCCACTACGAGAAATTGCAGAGCGCGCTCTCGCGACTGGCCGCCGAGGAATTTGCCGCCAAACGCCATGCCGTTGACCTCGCGTTTTTGCGGCAGGGCGTGACGTTCAATGTTTATGGCGATTCCCGCGGCACGGAGCGCATTTTCCCCTTCGACCTCGTGCCGCGCATCATTCCCGCAAAGGAATGGGAGATGCTCGAACGCGGACTGGTCCAGCGCATCACGGCGCTCAACCTGTTCCTGCACGAC
>Ga0265323_10001131_pt1 | contig 13733 bp, 11 predicted proteins | sample 41225metaG_FD_193580 | JGI IMG/M metagenome (GOLD analysis project Ga0265323, IMG submission 193580) | Rhizosphere microbial communities from Carex aquatilis grown in University of Washington, Seatle, WA, United States - 4-12-25 metaG | ecosystem: Host-associated > Plants > Roots > Rhizosphere... | reverse complement strand
AATGAACAAAGTATAAGGAAAATTCATAATTAAATAAAGGTAGGAGAGAAGGCAGGGGAAATTCTTCTCTGGATGAACCAATCACCTAATCACACAACTACTCAATCACTCAATTCTTTATCTTTTCCTATGGTAATGAACCCTTCGTCACCATCCAGGGATGCAGTTCCACAATCAAACGGCCTGCCTGCACTGCTGGGTCTTGAATGCAAAGAGTTTGTGCTTCATCAAGCGATTCTGTCTTAAATATATATACGCCTCGGTTATCGCCGCCATCGATAAATTGTCCGACAAGAACTAATTTGCCTGCCATTGCCATGGCATTGATGTTCGCTGCTTGTCCTTCTTGAATTTTCTTTACTTCATCTGTTTCTGACGAAGTCCATTTCGGTCCTTTTTTCAGGAATCCAAAAAAATATTTGGCAAAGGCAATCGGTGAATCGGGATGCTTCATAATTCCTTTGCCTGCAAACCACTTTGTGAATTGCATGGAAAGCCGTCCCGTTTGAACTGCCGGATCATCTGATTCCCAAGTGCGTGCAAGTTCGATGGAATCAGTATTGAACACAATAATGCCTCGTATCTCTTTATTGTCCAGAAACGGTCCGGCAATTTTTGCTTTGTTTGAATCAATGAGACTGAAAATGTGTACCATATGGCTTTGTTGGAGTTTAGCTAATTCCGGAGTTTTATCCTGTGTCCAGGCCGGTCCTTTCACAAGAAATCCCATCACATACGTTGTCATCTCGGAAGTAGGATCGGATTTTGTAGAATCCTGAGAAAATGCTTTTCCAAAAAAAGTTATAAGAAGTGCATACAGAAAAAGATGTTTCATGCTATCCATCTCCCAATAATCATTAATTCACCAAGTATGAACTCACCGAATCTCACCGAATCTCACAATCACCCAATCATCAAATCTCAATATCACCAAATCGTATCATCCCTCATTTCCATCACTGTCTAAAATGACAGCCGACACTTGTTTTATTTTCCCACGCCGCAATGGTAATGATGATGGCAGCACGTACTGCATTACGCAGCCCGATGATGCCGTCCGTCAGCTTGACGGCTTGATAGAAGCGGTCGATTTCGGATTCAAGATGGCGCAGTTCGCGTAAGGCACGCTGTAAACGTTCGGTGGTGCGAATGAGTCCGGTATAATTCCACATAATGTTTTTGATAACACTCATATCCTGACTGATGAGTGCGGAATCCGGCATCTCCGTGCCGGTTTCGATCCACGGTGGAATTTCATCCAAGCGCGGCTTCGGATGTTCTTCCATGGTATGGAGAATATGTTCGGCGGCGCGATTGCCCCAAACAACACCTTCCAGCAAAGATGTGCTTGCAAGCCGATTGGCGCCATGAAGTCCTGTGCAGGCAACTTCGCCGACGGCATAGAGATGATTGAGTGTTGTTCGTCCCCAGAGATCGACCCATACGCCTCCGCAAAAATAATGCGCTGCCGGAACAACCGGGATAGGTTCGTGTGTAATATCGACACCATACTCAAGACATTTTTCGTAGATAAAAGGAAAGTGATCTCGAATTTCATTTTCCGGAAGATGCGATGCAATATCAAGAAAGACATGTGTGGTACCGCTCGTCAGCATTTCCTGATGAATGCTTCGGGCAACAACATCACGCGGTGCAAGGTCTTTCCATTTTGAATCGTATTTTTGCATGAATAAATTGCCATTGGAATCCAACAGCTTGGCGCCAGCCCCGCGCATTGCTTCAGTAATAAGGAAACACGGCGCACCTTGCTGATAGAATGCCGTTGGATGGAATTGCATAAATTCGCAATTGAGAACTCTGGCACCGGCACGGTATGCCATTGCCAATCCGTCGCCTCGCGCTCCCGCAGGATTCGTCGTTCGAAGAAAAATTTGTCCCAATCCGCCGGATGCCAAAATAGTCGTGCGTGCAAGTACCCGCTGCACATGCCCTGTTGCTTGATTGAGAAGGAACGCACCGCTGCAGGAGAGTGGATCATACACTGTCAGCCGGTTCAAAGAATGGTGAGCAGGAGTGAGCAAGTCTACAGCTGTTGTATCGGTCAATAACGTAATGTTTGCTTTTGCTTTCAACGCCTGAATTAAGTACCGTTCGATAAGGCTGCCAGTGGAATCTGCCGCATGAAGAATGCGTGCGATGCTATGTCCGCCTTCGAGTACGAGGGAGAGTTTTCCTTCGGCTGTCCGATCGAAGGGAATAGAGAGTTTTTCCAGAAGAAGGGAGCGAACGAGTTTGGGTGCTTCCTTTGCAAGAAGCTCTACTGCTTGGGGATTGCAATACCCGGCACCGGCATGCAGAATATCCTTGGTGAGAAGTTCCGGTGAATCTCCTTCTCCTTCGTACACGATTCCACCTTGTGCATAATAGGTATTGGATTCTTCAGGATTCGATGAGCGTGTCGATACAACGACATGAACACCGGCATCTGCGAGCTGCAACGCGGCAATACCGCCTGCAATCCCGCATCCGATAATAAGTACATCACATTTGATGTTTTCTTGCATGATCTATCCAATAAAAACGTATGGGAACGACAATCAAAAAATTAATCTACTGCCGATGGAATAATTTCCAACATCCGTTCGACCGCACGCAGTGCACGCACACGGATCTCTTCAGGTACTTCGACGACATACTGCGTTTGCCGGAGCGTTTCTAAGGTATCTTCTAATGTAATCTCATTCATATGCGGACATCGGACACTGCACAAGCGAAGCATATTCTTTTCCGGATTCGCAGCCATGATGTTATCGCCCATCGAACACTCCGTAAGCAAAAGATATCGCGCAGCATTTGTGCGCTGGACATAACGGATCATCTGTGTGGTACTGCCGGAATAATCCGATGCAGCAACAACTTCCGGACTGCATTCAGGATGAGAGAGAATGAGAACATCAGAAAATTGTTTGCGTATATTTTGAATATCTTCGATGGTGAATTTCTCATGCACCTCACAACGCGCCTTCCAGCCGATGATGGGTTTATCGAGAAGTGTGTCGCTTTCCGGCAAGCCTCCGCTCAATGTCGGAAAAATAATATGTCTTCTCGTCGCTTGTGCAACATTGCGGGCAAGATATTCATCCGGAAGAAAAATAACCGTTTCGCTCTTGAGCGACTGAACCACTGCCACTGCATTGCTCGATGTACAGCAAATATCCGATTCCGCTTTGACTTCCGCAGTCGTATTGATGTACATTACAACCGGAACGCCCGGATACTTTGCTTTCAACTGACGAACATCATCGGCGGTAATTCCATCGGCGAGCGAGCATCCGGCTTTTTTTGATGGAATAAGAACGGTCTTTTGCGGTGATAAGATTTTCGCCGTCTCTGCCATAAAACGCACACCGCAGAAAATGATAATATCTTTATCGGTTTTAGAGGCAATCCGGCTCAACTCAAGAGAGTCCCCGGAATAATCGGGGATGGAATGGAAGAGCGCCGGTTCCATGTAATTATGTCCAAGGATGACGGCGTTGCGCTCGATTTTGAGTTTATTGATTTCGAATGCGAGTTCGGATTTTATTCTCAGCTCAACATCCGGCACGACATCGTGTAATTTTGTTTTCAGATCTTGATAAATTTCTTCTGCAGACATCATGATTATTTTTTTAGTGACTGAATCAAAAAACTAATATCCATGGCACGTACCGAATGTGTCAGCGCACCGACGGAGATCATATCGACACCAGTTGCAGCCACTGAGGCAACATTTTTAAGTGTAATATTACCGGATGCTTCCAGAGGAACGCGTCCGGCTGTAAAACGGACTGCATCACGAAGTGTTTTGACATCCATGTTGTCGAGCAATATGCGGTCGACCTTCAGCGAAAGCGCTTCCCGCAGTTCTTCAAGATTCCTTACTTCCACTTCGATCATTCGTTTCATTGTATCCGTTGCCCAGACCTGTGTTACCGCCTGAGTGATTCCTCCAGCGGCGGCAATATGATTGTCCTTTATCAGCACCATATCAAACAATCCAAATCGATGATTAGCTCCCCCGCCAAGGAGAACCGCTTGTTTATCAAGGAATCTGTCCCCCGGCGATGTTTTACGTGTATCGAGAATGACTGTATCAGTGCCTTTGACGGCATTGACGTACGCTCGTGTGAGTATAGCAATTCCGGACATTCTCTGCAGGAAATTTAGTGCCGTTCGTTCGGCTGTGAGTAAAGCCCGTCCTTTTCCGCGTACTGTTGCAAGAACAGTTCCTTTGGAAACATACTTACCGTCGGTAACTTTCGGAGAAAATAAAACCCGCTTGTCAAGATATAGCAGCGTTTCGCGCACCACTTCCAATCCGGCTATCACTCCGGATTCTTTTGCAATGAATGTTCCCTTCAGAACGGACTTAGGCGGAACTGTGCTGAGTGTTGTGATATCGCCACTGCCAATATCTTCCTCAAGCGCACGGTGAATGATAGCGTGAAGATTTTCTAACTCTTTTTTATTCATAACCTAATATACAAAAGGATTGGAAGAATTGAGAACTGTCTGAAGGTTTCGAGGTTGAATCACAAAATCTTCGGATAATTACGTCAATCCATATTTTCTGACAGCAAAAAGTTCTTCTAACGAACTCATTTCTGACTGCAGCCAAGCAATTATTGTCCGAGTGCTTTAAGCATTTCCTTGGCGACGAGACGGTTCCCTTCATCACTCAGGTGTGCTTTATCGGCTGTCAAAATTCCTTGTTCAACATTATCAGGATTATGCAACTGGAGGTAACTCACAAAAGCGTTTCGCAAATCGCAGAGTTCAATCTTTGTTTTTTGGGCAACGCGACGGCTGATTTCAGAGTATTCATCCAATTGTGCATCAAGCTGATTTTTTCCGTCTTTTTTCTCGCCAATGACGGTTGGAGTACAGAGAATAACGCGTGCGCCCGTCTTTTGTATTTTACCGATGATTTCTTCTAATCCCGCTTCATATTTATCTTTCGACGTGCCGATCTGACCAGGTGTGATAAAATGCCAGACATCATTGATGCCGATGTAGATAACGACGATTGTAGGGTTTTTGGCTATGACGTCGGCATCGATTCTCGCTTGAAGGTCGGGCACTTTGTTTCCGCCAATACCTGCACCAATAATTTCGATGGAAGGAAACTTCTTTAAAAGCGAATCTTTGATGAGTGTAATATACCCGTTCGGCTTTACTCCCAGCAGTGTAATAGAGTCGCCAAAAAATACGATGCGGTCGCTATTACGAAGCGAGAAATAGCCGCTGGAGCATGAAACAAGGGAAATCAATGTGAATATGAAAATAGTACGCAAAATCATTTTGATTCCTTTCTGAAAAGAACAATCCGGTTGGAATTTGTGCCTTTTTCGTTGTTGTCGATGCTATAGATGTTAAGGATAGTGAATGATCTCAATCTTCTTATCGTCAATTAAGTGCAGTAAATCTTCCGAACCTTCCAATTGAACCCTGATAACCCCAGAAATTAAATCGGATAATTGAATTCCCGGATATTGTCTACTATCTACTATTTGAATTTGATTTGCTTTAATAATGGGTTGATTTTTCTTTAAGTAAGATATAAACTCATCGCTGAAAGTGGAATTCGTATTGGAATATTGATCAAAATAAAGATCTGCAGTTAGTACTGATTCAACCAAGTTTTCGAGCAAGAACCTATATGCATATTTATAAAAACTTTTTGGATATGATAATCCTTCACTCAATAAAAGTTTTTTATGAAAACATACTGACGCAAATTCGTAATCAAGAGTTGATAATTCGTTCAATATGAATTTATAATTTTGCGGTTTAAAGGCAGTAGATTTTATTTCAAAGTTATCGCCTTTATTAAATGGTTGTCTAATTAGGTCAAGTTTTCGTTGTAATAATAATTTAGATTTTTTGTCTTTTATTAATGTCCCTGTTACAATAAAATAGGGGTCATTATCTATATTATTCGAACTTGGGGTTCCTGATTCATCAAAATATATTGATGTTGCTTTTGTCGTAGGACTTTCAACTTCGTTGTCCTGAAATAATCCTTTCTTATTTGCAAGCCTAAAGAGATTACGCAGATGGTAACGTTCAGAATGAATTCTATTACTATAAAATTGAATTGTCTCGAGAGCAGCGTTTTTATCTGTTATTAGATAAAGTCCTTTATGGCCTGTTCCTATAAATACACTTTCTTCTTTTCTTAGTGGACCCAAAATTTGGTGCTGAAAAGATTGCCTACTATATGATTTTTCAAAGTGTATAGTCTTCAGGATGATATCAATACTGCATGGATTTTCTTTACCATTGCAGTGCGTTACCATATGTGTGAGGAATTTTTTCTTATCTTTTCCGTAGATATCTACCGGATCAGGTTTCCAATCCATAGCTTCTTCAAGTAACGTTTTTTTCATTCCCCTGTTTAATCCTTTCGAAATAACAAGATTCTGTTTGTGTTTGTACCAGCTTTATTGTTTTTTACTCCCCATATGTGGGCAGTTTTTGTAAAATTCTGTTTATTAATTAAAATACCTTCACATTTAAAACCTATTTGTTCTCCGATAGGAAGGATAATCTCCTCAAGTTTAATAGAGGCATTTCTTACTTCGCCCACTTCAAACGCTACCCATCCGCCGATTTTCGTAATTCTTAACAGTTCCTTAAAAACATCTTCCATCATTGCTGACCATCCTTGAACGTCTTTTGATTCTCGAATGCTGTCGCTAACTTTTATCGAGTCAATTGAATTGAACCAGCATCGTAACCAATTGTCAGCATAATAGTTGATAGTATCTAGAAAATGAGGAGAAGTAACGGTTAAATTTATAGAATTCTTTTTAATTTTATTTGTATATCGTGCATCTCCTGTATAGAACTGTGCCGTCTTTCCAATCTTACTAAGTGTTGAAATATCCTTCGCGCTTAATTTCCTAATCAAACTTTTGGATTTCTTGTAGATTAGCTCACGTATATTTCGATATTCAGGCCGTTGTCTTAATCGATTATTTATTTTCTTCTGACTTTCCTGGCTAACTGCTTGATTGGGAGGTAATGTATATACAGAGAAAAATCCTTTTGAATGACCAGTAAGACGATTTGTTGCAACCATTTTTATCCATTGATCCAAATCATCTTCTTTTCCGCTATGTCTTCGTCGTTTAAGATAATTTCTTAAAGAGACAATTTCGGATTCTGTCTGAGGATGGAAAAACATTGATAAATCGATGTCTGATTTTGCACTTGCATCAATTTTAATTCCATCAAGTCGCTTCTTCAATTCTTTTAAATTGGGTACTGATAGTCTTGGTCGAGAAAGAACTTCACTGAGGGGGTTTATATCGTTGGCAATAATTTTTCTTCCAAGAAGTGCAGCTTCGATTATTGTCGTTCCTCGTCCGGTGAACGGATCAAATACAGTATCTCCTGATTCGGTTAACCACTCAATGAAGAATCTCGGCACCTCAGCCTTGAAACATGCCCGATATGAAATTTCGTGAAGAGATGAAGATTGTCGTTGCTTAGAAGTCCAAAATTCTGCTTCGAATCTCGGTAACTCTCTGTTACCGACTTTAAACGTAAATGTAGACAATTTACTGGTAGGAGAAAAACTCTCGGGAAGTGCGGTGCCCGCCATCATTTTTGCAGATCCCATATTACATTAACCCTTCATTCTGCATACCAGAAATATACAAAAAGTAATTGAATTAGTACAGTTTTACTTTCTAAAAAGAACAATATTATCTATAGCTAAGTCCAAGTTTTCCGCTTTTTGCTTAGTTGTGGAAAAGGAACTATGATGCTCATTTTTGACTATCCCTATGCAAGAAAATCCTGCCTTTACTCCGAGCGGCACCACATGTTCATCCAATCGTATTTTATTATTTCGCACTTCGCCGACTTCGAATGCCACGAAACCGCGCGGTTTGGTTATACGATACAGTTCGCGAAGGGTTCCAAACATTACCGCCGACCAATCCTCCAGCGTTCGAGCCATGGTAATTGTTTTCGCAGCTTCTGTTACTTCGAGATCGTTAAACCAGCAGCGCAGCCAGTTGTCTTGCACATAATCGACAACATCGAGAAAGGGAGGCGAGGTTACAGTAAGTTGAATAGAGTTAGCAGCGATTGTTTTCGTTTCTCGTGCATCAGTTGTCAAGAAGCGCGCTGTTTCTCCGGCAAGTTGTAGTCTCTGATAATCGGATGTTGTCATATCACTCAGAAGTGTCTTAGATTTTTTAAATATGATGACACGAGTATCACGTTGTTCAGGAGTTTGCTGCATCTTCACATTGATTTTTCGCTGGCTATCGGCGCTCACGGCTTGATTTGGCGGCAATGTATACACAGAAAAAAATCCCTTGGAATGTCCCGTCAACCGATTGGTCGCAACCATCCGGATCCATCGATCAATATCGTCTTCTGTGCTGTTGCGGTGACGTTCGGTGAGATAATTTTTTAGAGAAACAATTTCCGCTTCGGTCTTTGGATGAAAGAACATCGAGAGATCGATTTCAGCGTCTTCGTTTTCATCCATCGGAATAATGTTCAATCGATTCATTAACTCTTCAAGCGACGGCGAGAAGAAACGTGGCTTACTGAGAAGAGCGCTCAAGGGATTGATATCGTTCGCAATGACTTTTCTGCCCATGAATCCTGCTTCTAATGCGGTTGTGCCGCGCCCGCTGAAGGGATCATACACGGTATCGCCCTCTTTCGTCAGATATTCAATGAAAAAGTTTGGAAGCTGAGGTTTGAAGCATGCTCGGTACGATACTTCATGCAGTGAATGCGCCTGCCGCTGTTTCGATGTCCAGAACTCTCCGGTGTAGCGCGGTACTGATTGACTCGCTACATCAATGTCTTCTACTCCGGATATCCGGTAACGGATTTCATCCAAAAGACGATCAAGATATGGACGTTCTTCTTTCGGTATTTTTGATTTAATCGGCGACATCTAGAGTAATCCCGAAGGCAATCGCGGTGATGAAATGAGTTTCGTGAATTCTTCCCATCGTTTTACCGGCTTGTCTTCTGTGCCGCCGTGCCGTTCAATGTACTGACGCACCAAATCCAGGCCGAAATTATAATTGATAACATAACTGCGATATTGATCGAAGAAACGCGTTCGTTGTTGTGCACGTTCCGGCGACATCAGTGCGTAGTTGACAAGCCACTGTACGGCGTCTTCGCGTGAGATTTCGGTGTTCAGATAGCGGCGTGCAGCTTCGTTGCCGGCATAACTGAGCTTTTCGGCAAGCGCTTGCACCTTGGAATAATTCTCTGCCTGATTTTTATCGAGTCCGGCCAGCGGAAAGAGCATGGAGCGTTCAAATTCCATTCGCTCTTTCCCGGGAAATGCGACTTCGATTCCGAAGTTCGCTGTTCCTTCTGCAATAAGCGACTGTGAGCTGAAAAGTGGATAGATGGTGAATTCCACCCAGCCAAATTTACGCGCAAACGCTGTCTCTAATAGACAATTATAAACGTGATGTCCCGGATACCCTTCGTGCGCCGCAAGGTCAATAGCACGTTCTAAAAAAATCGGCAGGTCGGTGTTGATTTGAATCAAGCTTTCGTTGTTTCCTTTATACCAATTGTACCCGCTCCAGGATTTGTTATGAACGTATTCCAATCGGAAGGTTTCATTCTCAGGAAGGTCGATATATTTTTTTGTTCGATGGCGGCATTCATAAATTGCTGCGTTGAATACCTTATCGATCTTGTCAGGAGTAATGATAAATTGACGTCGATAGGTTTCGACACGTTCTGGAATCGATCCGCTGCCCGGTACTAATGAGTTTAAATCACTCACAAGTTTCTGGAAATGTTCTTCGGGAAAAGAAGGCGGTTCGACATCGTAATATGCTTTCGCTTCTTCATCGAAAGAAAGCTTCTTGCCATTGAGTGCTTCAACCCGGGAGATCAGCGATGAAATTTGTTTCTGTAAATACTGATGGCGGAGATGAAGGATGTTCTCGTTTCGAGGGATGTTAATTCCATCGAGCGTTGTTTTGATCAGCAGAGCTGCTTCCTTGATGTCGTTCAGCGGTTTCTTCTCGGTTTTTGCTTCCTCAGACCATTCCTTTGGACCATAGTACGCATCGACATAATCTGCATCGTGTTGACCCACAGCGAGTACGAGTTTGACATACGGCTCAGCAATGCTGTTCAGTTCTTTATTGAGATTCTGGGGCATGGTCTTTCTTTTACTTACCGCACTGAGCAAAAAAGAATCTTATTGCAAGAATGAAAAATCGATATGATTTTATGATTTTCTCTCGATACAATGAGAATTTTTGTTATTGTGTTTTTTAAACTTGTTACAGTAAACAGCGAGATCTCGTCTGCAAGCACCGATAACATCCGGGTGTGCAAATCGTGCATACGAGCATGAAAAATCGCAAAAGAGCGGAAGGGCATTCATAGGTGATGCCGTATGTCTTTCCTTTCTATTCTTTTTCATCCTTTCTTGGCATCTCTTCTTGTTTCTTTATGAACTTCATGGGGAGCTTTGTGGAAATTTCCATCATCGGCTTCAATTCCTTTAACCACACATCTCCTTTATAATAGACGCGCTCAAGGAATAATCCTGATGGTGGAGCCGTAAGCTTCGCCGGTTCATCTGATTTAGTATGAAGAAATTTCTTTACGTCGTTCATCGGCATTTTTCCGCGTCCGACCTCTGCCAGCACACCAACGATTTGACGAATCATCTTCCAGATAAAATGTGATCCGACAATGCGCACAAGAATGAGATCGCCTGCCTGCTGAACATCGATCGAATTAATATGCACTTTGGTAGATTTTTCTTCCGGATCATCTGCGGTGAAGGATTGGAAATCCTTGAGCCCCTGGAATAACTCGGCAGTTTGCCGCATCTTTGTCACATCGAGCGGGTCTTTGACCCACCAGACGAACTTTTTCCCGAACGCCGTCCGGCGCTTCGAAATTTGATAAAGATAGCTTCGCGCCATGGCATCGTGCCGGGCATGGAAATCGGCAGAGGCTTTTTCGATTTCAATAATATTGATATCGGCGGGAAGTTCATCGTTCAGCTTCATTCGGATGATTTCCGGCGCCAGCATCGTTTTAATCTCAAGATGCGCTGCTTGCTGTAATGCATGAACACCGGCGTCTGTGCGGCCTGAACCGTAAAATTCAAAATTATGTGTGCCAAAAACTTTGCCTATAGCGGCGTTGATTTCTCCTTGAACAGTCCGGGCATTTTTTTGCACCTGCCAGCCGCTGAAACGTGTACCTTCAAATTCGATAATGAATTTAAATCGTGCCATATACTCGTAAGATACGGATTTGTTGGATGGAAGCCAAAAAAGGATGTGTGCATCGTGGTAGAGACGTTCAATTGAACGTCTACCTTATTCTCCGCCTACGTGAATGACCTTGTCCCCAAATTTCTTTCGTAATTTATCCACGGCACGGAGAATATTTTGTTTCTTCTGATCCGATGGGAAAAGGGGGAGCTTGAGCTGCTCTTCTTCATCGAAATTGGAAAGCCGTACTCCAATGAGTCGAACCGGGATTTTGCCTGTGTAGGAGGATTGAAGAAGTTCTCTTGCCACACGCGAAACGACAGTATCATCATTCGTTGGATCGATGCTCCTTGCGCGACTGATCGTCTTGAAATCGGAAGAACGAAGCTTGAGTGTCACGGTATGCGTTTTCCAGCCGTGGGCACGAAGCTGTCGGCATACATCTTCGGTCAATTCAAAAATGACCTTTTCAAGCGCATTCCGGTCTTTGATATCCTTTGCAAAGGTTTCTTCGCGAGAAATGCTCTTTGCATTCCATTCTTCTCCGATAACATCGGAGCCATGTCCATTGGCGGCATGAAAAATCCAGGATCCATGTTTACCGAGAAGAGACAACATCTCGTCTTGAGACTTAGATTGGATGTCGGCGACTTTCTGAAATCCTTTGTCTCGCAAATATTCTTCTGTCTTTTTTCCAATGCCGGGAATAACACTGATATCGAACGGTGCTAAATATTCAAATTCTTTTCCATGCGGCACAAAAATGACACCGGCGGGTTTTACCCGATTTGCTGCAATCTTTGCGATAGTGGTATTGGAAGCGAGTCCGATAGTGCAGGGAAGTTTGAATTCGTCCAGCACAAGTTTCTGAATGGTTTTCATGAAACCGGGAAGATCGTTTTTATAAAGATTTTCGCAACCGGTGAAATCCATGTTCATCTCATCGATGGAAGCGCGTTCAACGACGGGAGCCAGCTCACACATTCGTTCATAAAGTTTTTCAGAGATGCGGCCATACTCGCCATGACTTCCCCGTACAACGATGAGGTTTGGACACAGTTTCTGCGCTCGGGCAGTGGGCATGGCAGAATGGACGCCGAACTTCCGTGCTTCATACGATGCGGAAGCGACAACGCCTCGTCCGGTTGCACTGCCACCAACAACAACTGGTTTACCGATGAGATCGGAATTCTTAATACGCTCAACAGAGACGAAAAAGCAGTCAAGATCCAAATGAGCAATGTATTTTTGAGGAGCGGACATGAAGTACCGATGGCTCTCTGATTTCTATAAATCGCGTATGGATTACTTTGGAAACGCTAAATACCGCTTTACTTTGAGAGTGGTTGTTTTTTCGAATTCTTGCTCGCGGACAGTAAATTTTTTAATTTGTTTAAAACTTGAAAGCTCCGCGTTTGCTTTCTTCACTTCTTCGCCGAGTATTTTGTTGATAAGCTCAGGAGTGATCTGCACGCCGCGCGATTCGGACATCTCGATGAATGCTTCTGCGTCTACTACAATCTGTGCAGAAATGATTTCATCCAATTTTGGATCGTCTTCACCATACACGAGGCATTCCTGAACAAAAGGGCTGCGCATGAGGATGTCTTCGATTTCTTCGGGGAATACATTTTTGCCGCTGCGGGAGATGATCACGTTTTTCTTTCGTCCGCAAATATGGAGGAAGCCATCGCTATCGATGAAACCGAGATCGCCTGTTTTGAACCATCCATTCTCAAATGCCTCTTTTGTGGCTCGGTCATTTTTATAAAAGCCAATCATCACATTCGCTCCCTTTGCCAGCACTTCGCCGACACCGTCATCAGTATTCGATTCAATTCGGAGTTCTACGCCGGGCAATGGCAAGCCTGCCGATTCATCTTTGAAATTGTCGAGTTGATTGAGTGTCAGGATCGGAGATGTTTCGGTCAGACCGTACCCCTGCACGAATGTAAATCCCAAATCCCGCAGGCCCTTTGCCACCATCGGATCGGGTGCAGCGCCGCCGGCGATGAATGCACGAATATGTCCGCCGAATTTTTCGTGGATTTCTGAGAAGACAATTTTCTTTGCACTCTTCCATCCAAAACGGGCAGCAACATCGGTCAGCTTGATCAACGGCGGAACAATGATAGACGTTACACGCTTTTCTTTAATAGCATGATAAATGCGTTTGAACATTTTGTCAAATAACAGGGGCACGCCGAGCAGCATCGTGGCCTTCACCTGTTGCAGATCATCGACGACGGTCTTGAGTGAGCGTGCATAATGTGTTGATGCGCCTGAATAGAGTGGGCAAAGAAATCCACAAGTACATTCGTATGTATGGTGAATCGGCAGCACGGAAAGAAACCGATCCTGCGGATGAATCATCATCATGCTCACCATGGCAACAAGGTTTGCAGCAAGATTCTGCTGACTCAACATAACACCTTTTGCTCTGCCCAGTGTGCCTGACGTAAAAATAATGACAGCCATAGTTTT
>Ga0265323_10001130_pt1 | contig 13743 bp, 13 predicted proteins | sample 41225metaG_FD_193580 | JGI IMG/M metagenome (GOLD analysis project Ga0265323, IMG submission 193580) | Rhizosphere microbial communities from Carex aquatilis grown in University of Washington, Seatle, WA, United States - 4-12-25 metaG | ecosystem: Host-associated > Plants > Roots > Rhizosphere... | reverse complement strand
AAACACCGTGTCCACCGTCTTGATGCGCCCGAAGCCCCAACTGCGATGCATGCAGCAGCCGCTTTCCGCCAGCAACGTCAGCGGTTCCACGTGCCGCCCTTCGATTTTTCCCGCCGCCGCCAATTTCTCGAATTCTTCTCTCATAAAAGCCTTTTAACTCGCGTCCCCAAAGTCGTATGGCATTATTAAAGTTGGTGAGCGGCCAAAAACCAAGAGAAATCGCGGTGCGCGTTTTGCAACAACGACGCGCCGGAGGCAAATTCATTGAAGATTTGCTCGAAACCGCGCTATATGATGCGCAACTTTCGCCCGCCGACCGCGGCCTTTGCCAGGAAATCACGTACGGCGTCGTCCGCTGGCAGGCCACGCTCGACTGGCTCATCGCCCGGAAAACCAACGGGCGGGAACAAAAACCGGCCCTGCAAAATTTGCTGCGGCTCGGCCTCTACCAGATTTTCTGGCTCGACCGCATTCCTGACCACGCTGCCGTCAACGAAACCGTCGAACTGGCCAAGCAGAATGGTTTTGGCGCCCAGGCCGGTTTTGTAAACGCTATTTTACGCGGCTATTTGCGTGAAGCCGACGCGACCAAAAAATCGCTCGGCGAACTCAAAATCACGCAGCCCGCGCTCGGCTGGTCGCACCCCGAATGGCTCGTCTCCCGCTGGCAACAGCGCTGGGGCACTGAAAAAACCGCGTCGCTTTTGGAATGGAACAACACGCCGCCGAAAACCTTTGCGCGCGTCAACACCTTGAAATTCCGGAGGGGCGAGTTATCCGAGCCCCAAACTTCCGAAATAAAATTGGGGGCTCGTGTAACTCGCCCCTCCGAATTCAAAGACGCCGGCGACCTGCTCGCCCGCTGGCGTGACGAAAACGTCGAATACGATTTTGTCCGGCGCGACTGGCTGGAGGAAAACCTGGTCTTTGAATTGAAGTCGCATCCACCGCTGAATTCGCTGGCGAGTTTTCGGGACGGTTGGTTTTACATCCAGGACCCCGGCACACTGCTGGCCGTGTGCCAGCTCGGATCGCAGTCCGGCGAAACGATTTTGGATTTCTGTGCCGCGCCCGGCGGCAAGACGACGTTCATCGCGCAGTTGATGAACAACCAGGGCTGCATCGTTGCACAGGACGTTTCCGGGAAACGGCTGAAATGGATTCAGGAAAACTGTGCGCGGCTTGGTGTAACTTGCGTAGAGACAGTGGTTAGTGATTGGGCTCGCCCGCACCCTGACCCTCTCCCCCAGGAGAGGGAACAGCCCAGTGCGACCCGTGAAATTTCCAACCGTGTTCGTTTCGCCGACCGACTGACGACAATTCCCTCTCTCCCCGCGGGAGAGGGCCGGGGTGAGGGAAAATTGTTCGACCGTATTTTGGTGGACGCGCCTTGTTCAAACACCGGCGTGATGCGCCGCCGCGTGGATTTGCGCTGGCGGATTCAGCCGGAAGAAATCGAGCGCCTTCGCAACGCGCAACTGGATTTGCTCAAGCAAGCCGCAACCCGGGTGAAGCCCGGCGGCGTCCTGGTTTACAGCACGTGCAGCCTGGAGCCGGAGGAAAACCAGGAAGTCGTGAAGCAATTTTTAGGCGACCACGCCGATTTCAAGCTGGAGAGCGAACGTGAATTGCTGCCATTTGCGGACAACGTGGACGGCGCATTCGTAGCCGCGCTTGTCAAAGCGCGGTAATCCGCGTTCTCATCCCGCGAGGCAGGACGGCTACATCCCCATGATCTGGTAGCCGCAATCCACGTACAGCACCTGGCCGGTGATGGCTGCGGCGCCGTCGCTGGCAAGAAACACCCCGGTCGCGCCGAGTTCGTCGGGCAGCACGTTGCGCTTGAGCGGCGCGTGGACCTCGTAATGCTTGATCATTTCGTTGAAGCCGCTGATGCCGCGCGCCGCCAGTGTGTTGACCGGGCCGGCGCTGATGCAATTGACGCGGATTTTTTTCGGGCCGAGATCGTAGGCCAGGTAGCGCGTGCTGGCTTCGAGCGCGGCCTTGGCCACGCCCATGACATTGTAATGCGGCACGACTTTTTCCGCGCCATAATAGCTCATGGCGATGATGCTGCCACCGTCAGGCATGAGCGGCACAGCGGCGCGCGACAGCGCGACGAGCGAGTAGGCGCTCACGTCGTGAGCAATGCGAAACGCCTCGCGGCTGGTGTTCACGAATTCCCCTTCGAGCGCGGCCTTCGGCGCAAACGCCACCGAGTGCAGGAGCAGATGCAGCCTGCCAAATTTTTCGCCGACGGTTTTGAAGACGCCGGCGATTTCCTCGTCCTTCGTCACATCGCACGGCAGGATGAGCGTGTCCGCGCCAAACGCGCCGGCGAGTTCCGCGACGTTTTCCTTGACCCGGTCGCCCTGATACGTGAACGCGAGCTTCGCGCCCTCGCGCGCCCACGCCTGCGCAATGGCCCAGGCAATGGAGCGTTGGTTGGCGACGCCGAAGACAATTCCTAATTTCCCGTCGAGTAATGGCATAAATGAACCGTTAAATGTCAAATTGGTAAATTGGCAAAAATCTGCTTAACCAAGGAATAAGATAAATTGACCCCCGCGTCCAGCCTCGACTCATGCCGGCGCGAAAGCTAAACTGGCCGCACATGGATGCAAATTGGATTATTGAGGGTTTAATCAGCTATTTGGGACTGATCGTGCTGCTGACGTTTCACGAATTCGGCCATGCGTGGACGGCGGAAAAATGCGGGGATGACACGGCGCGATTGCAAGGCCGCTGCTCGCTCAATCCGGTGGTCCACATTGACCCGATTGGCACGGTCCTATTGCCGCTGATGATGATTTTTCTCTCGCCGGGCATCAGCCGGTTCATGATTGGCTGGGCGAAACCGGTGCCGGTGAATCCGCACAACCTGCGGAATCCGCGGGTGGATGACATCCTGGTTTCCATGGCCGGCCCGGCAATGAACCTGATCCTGGCGGTCGCGCTCATGGCCCTGGCGCGCGTGGGGCTGCTGGTCCACGCGGAGCAAATGATCGGTTTATGCGTGCAGATGGCGGCGCTGAGTTTGCTCTTGTGCTTTTTCAATCTCATCCCGATTCCGCCGCTGGACGGCTCGCACGTGCTGCGAAACCTGACCGGCATGAGCTGGGAAGCTTATGCCAAGTTCGCCCAGTTTGGTTTTATCGCGGTGATTGTCGTGCTGCAAGTTCCGCAGGTGCGCCTGGTGCTGAACATTGCCGTCCGCGGAACGCTTCTGTTGCTCGCAACAATTTTCGGCCTGTCTTGAAGCCGCTCACTTCTTGAAATAAAGCTCTTCGGCGTTCCACGTGGCATGATAATAATCCATCGCGGTGACTCGGATATTGCCGAGGTCCGTGCGCGCGGCGGCATAATAAAGTGGCACAATGGTGTAAATTTCCGGCTGTTGCTCGCCCATGATTTGCTGGACTTCGTCGAAATATTTTTTCCGCTGGTTGTAATCGAGCGTCTTGAGTTGCGCGTCCATCAACAGGTCGATGCGCGCTTCCCAATCGGTGGAAGGAGCTTTCTGGCGCGGAAACCATTGGTGTGAGAAGCCGTCGGATTTGAGAATGTTCATCGAAAAAGCCGGATCGGGGCTGCCGCCTTCGGACAGCAGAACACAATCGAAATTGTAAGTGTTGACCAGCCGGTCAATCAGCGTGTTGAATTCAATCGGCTGAAAAATGACGTGCATTCCGAGCTTTTGCAAATCCGCGGCGATGAGCAGGCATATTTTTTCGCGCTGGCCGTTGCCGGTGTTGGTATTCAGCACAAATTCAATTTTATTTCCATCGGCGTCGGTCAGAAAATCGTCGCCGTTGCGTCTTTCAATTCCAATCTCTTTTAACAATACAAGCGCCTTCGCCGGATCGTGCGGGTATTTTGGCGTGTTCGGGTTGAACCATTTTTTGTTGCCGATGGTTACAAAACCGTATTCCGGTTCGGAACGGCCGGAATAAATCGCTTTGATGATGGCATCGCGGTCAATCGCATACGCGCACGCCTGGCGGAATTTTGTGTTGCGAAACCATTTCAATTTGACCGGGTCAACGAACGGCTTTCCGTTTTTATCCGCGTTCGTGTTTTCGTTGAACATAAAAAAACCGTCGTCCGCGCCTGGGCCCGGTTCGAGCAGTTTGATTTTTCCGCCGGCCTCCGCCGCCTTGAACGTGTCGTATTCATCCGGCTTTACTTGATCCTCCACGTCGTCCTGGCCGTGCAACATTCGCAGCGACATCGCGTTCCAATCCGGCACGACGCTGTAGATGATGTTGTCGAGGTACGGCAGGCGCTGGCCGTTGCTGTCCACTTCAAAAAAATATGGATTGCGCGCCAGTAAAACATATTGCGCCGGTTTGTATTCTTTGATGAGGAACGGCCCGCTGCCGACGATGTCCTCCGGTTTCCAATTTGCACCGTAAGCGGAGGTGAAAGTTCCAGCCGCGACGGATTTTTCCAAAATGTGTTTGGGCATGATGGGCACGCCCGCGCCGAACGCCTCCAGAAACGGCGCGAAAATTTCCGGTGTCACGACTTGCACCGTCAAATCATCCAGCTTCGTCACTTTGAAATCTTTTCCATCCACGCGCACCATGTCCGCCATGACCGGATTGATGTTGGTGTTGTAAATCAAATCGTTGCAGGTGAACACCACGTCATCGGCGGTGATGGGCTGACCGTCGCTCCAGTGCAAATTTTTCCGGAGATGGAATGTCCACGTTTTGTTGTCAGGCGCGTTGGTCCACCAATCCGCGAGGCCCGGCGTGACTTCTTCCGTGTTCGGGTCATCACCGAGCAGCGGCGCAAAAAGAAGCCGGTAAATCTCCCGCGATGATTCTTCGCTGGCGGTGATCGGATTAAAAGTTTTGGGATCGGCGAACGTGGACAAGACCAGCCGTCCGCCGAGAACGCCCGGCTGGCAATCCGCCACCAGCGGCGGCTCCGGCAGGGGATAACTCGCGGCGGGTTTTGCCGGCACGGGTTCCGTTTTCTTTCCGCAACCGGACACACAAACCAGCAGCGCCGCAAAAATCGCGGCATTTTGGACAAACGAATTTTTCATGCGCATCACGCTAACATTTTCTTTGGTCTGCTAAAAGCCTCGTTTTGAAGCTGGCAGGCGGCGCTGCCGGGACGGTCTCAAAAAGCATCGGAGGGGAGTTATACGAATCCCTGACTCATGGAGTGCCTCTGAAAATGGGGGCGCGCAACTCGCCCCACCGGCGAGAAATTGTTTTGAGACAAACTCTGCTGCACTGCCAATCGAGGCTGCGCGGCAGCGCAGCCCTGCCGCGAATCATGGAATCAACCACCGGCTCGTGGCGTTGTTCGTGGGGGCTCCGGAAGTGCTTGAACCAACTGCGGATTTCAAACCATCGCCGGTAACCTGCTGCACCGAGCCGTCGGCCATGCTAATGTTGCCCACGCCGTGATGCCGGTCTTTGGTCCAGGCGATGGTGGAGCCGGTCCTGAAGTTCAAAATTCCCTGCTGAACGGGCTGGCCATCAACCAACAGGTTGTCATCACCATCGAGAATCATTTGCGGGTACATTTCAGCGGCGTCCAAACTGATGAAATAGCTGATGTTGGCGTCACTGAAACCTGGCGTCACTGAAACCGATTGAGAAATTGGTTGCAGCGATACGGCCGGTATCTGCCGGGCAATGCAGGATTTTTGGCGAGCGGAGGCCATTGGACATGGTTTGCCACAAGAGATAGGCTTTGCCGGTATTGGTCCACTCCATCGCGCCACCATTTGTCTCGGAAACCTGCATTGGGTATTTATCGTTGTGATTGTCCTCCCAAAGACGGAAACCACCGCCCATCTGTTTGAGGTTGTTGACGCAAGCAATCCTTCGAGTTTTCTGCTTGGCTGCCTCCAATGCCGGGAAAAGGAATCCGATGAGAAGAACCACCACGGCAATAACAACGAGAACCTCCACCCTCGTCAGCGCACGGTTTCGTTGATGGGAGAAGCGCGGTTGCATGGCCGCGACCGGCTTTATTTGCCGTGATTGACCGTTCCGTTATTGACCGTTATTAGCGCCATCATCAGCAGAACCACAATTATTATCCCCACAATGGCGACCCCAATCCAGAAATAGATGCCACCCCGGTTGCGCTTTTTGGAAAAATCCTTGCTGGTGTCGAAACCCGGCGGTCGTCCGCCGCCTTCCAGTTCGCTCAAACTGACGCCGCGTGGGATGACCATGGTGGCTTCCGCCGTCTTTTTGGGCGGGCTGGGAGCGGGGGCCTTGGCCGGCGCGGAGGCCGGCGCGGAAGCTGGCGTTCCAGTTTCCAATTTCAATTCAATCTGGCCGAGCCGCAGCGTCTGGCCGGGCTTCAAAACGCTCTCGTTGATTTGTTCGCCATTGATGAACGTGCCATTCGTCGAATTGAGGTCTTTGATGACGACATCACTGCCGCGCAACAACACTTCGCAATGATGGCTGGAAACGGACGGCTCGGCGATTTGAAACATGTTATCCTCGACACGGCCAATCGTGGTGCGATCCACGTTCAGCTCGTGCGCGCGGCCGTTCAGGCCCTGAGTCAGAATAACAAGTTTGGCCATGGACTTACGATAAGCCGATTATGGTCACGGCGCGTTTCAAGTCAAACCGAAATCTGCAAAAATGATTTTTTTAACCCCGTGCTTCAATCAGCGCGCGGAATTCGGCGAACAATGGCGTCGAATCGTGCGGCCCGGGCGAGGCTTCCGGATGATATTGCACGCAAAAAACCGGCCTGGTCTTGTGGCGCAGGCCCTCGACGGTCTGGTCGTTCAATTGATGCGGTTCACCGCGACGCTGGACGGCAACGATTTCGCGTCCACGGCAAAACCATGATTCTGCGCCGTGATTTCGACCTTGCCGGATTCCAAATCCTTGACCGGCTGGTTTGCACCGCGATGGCCGAACTTGAGCTTGAAGGTTTTTCCGCCCAAGGCCTGTCCGAGAATCTGGTGGCCGAGACAAATTCCAAAAATCGGAATGCCGCTGTCCACGAGCGTTTTTACCTCGCGCACAATGTAGTTGAGCGCCGCCGGGTCGCCGGGGCCGTTGGACAGAAAAATGCCCGCCGGTTTGTGCTTGAGCGCCTCGGCAGCGGCCGCCGTGGCCGGCAGCACCTGAACTCTGAAACCATGCTGCCGCAGCCGGCGCAAGATGTTGTATTTCATCCCGTAATCGAAGGCGATGATGGGAATGTCCGCTGGCGGCAGCGGCTCGCGCAATTGGCGCGCGTTGGCCGGTTCGTTGCCGATGGCCAGTTTGAAACTTGCGCTTTGCTCGTCCTTTTCGTCCCAGCGAAATGCCGCTTTATGCGTGACCTCTTTCACGTAATCCACGCCGACAAAAACGAATTCCTTCGCACGCTTGACGGCTTCCGCCTCACTCAAACCCTCGGTCGAAATAAATCCATTCAGCGCGCCGCGCACGCGGAGTTTTTTGGTCAGGGCGCGGGTGTCAATTCCCTGCATTCCCGGAACCCCGTTTTTTTTGAGATATTCCGCAAGCGGCAAATCCGCGCGCCAGTTGCTGACGACGGGCGAAAGTTCGCGGATGACAAAGCCGGCCACGTGCGGCCGCCACGATTCCACGTCCACCTCATTGACGCCGTAATTGCCGATGAGCGGATAGGTCATCGTGACGATTTGGGCTTTGTAGGACGGGTCGGTGAGGATTTCCTGGTAGCCGGTCATGGAAGTGTTGAAGCAGACTTCGCCGCACGCGGACGCGCGCGCGCCGAAACCTTGTCCGTGAAACACGGAACCATCTTCCAGTGCCAGAATCGCTTTCATCAAATCAACGGATGCTAGGTGAGCCGCGCAAAAACGGAAAGAAATTTCACCCGCGGATGGACACGGATTTCAAGGCTGAAAGCCCGAAAGAGAATAGCCCAAGGCAACGCCCTGGGTAACGAACCCCAAAAGACATTCAAACTCTGAAAGGGCGGCGTTCGTTTCACTTCGCTTGCCCTGGGCTATTTTCTTTCGGGCTTGGACTCGCTCGCGCCCGCTCGCTCGGCTCTCAGGGCCATCGGCTTTGCCGAATTCCTTTCGCCGCTTCCCAAGCGGCTCAAGTCAGCCCTGATTTGTGGTTCACGCGGCAACCGCTTCGGCCTGTTCCGACCAGACATTTTTGCCGCCGACGATGGCGGCCACCGCCCGGCCCTTGAGTTTCCAGCCAAAGAACGGGCTGTTCGACGATTTGCTCGCGGTTGCGGCACGCTCAAAAACCCATTCGCGGTCGGGATCAAAGACGGTCACATCCGCATCCGCGCCGACGGCCAGCGTGCCTTTGGGCAAATTCAGCAGCCGTGCCGGGTTGACAGTGTATTTGGCGATCAAATCGGTCAGGCTCAGTCGCTTGGCGTGGTAAAGCTGCATGAGCGAAAGCGCAAGCTCGGTTTCCAGACCGATGATGCCAAACGGCGCGTAGTCGAATTCCACTTCCTTCTCGTAGTCGCAATGCGGCGCGTGGTCGCTGCACAAAATTTCAATCGTGCCGTCGGCCAGCCCCTCCAAAATCGCCTCGCGGTCGCGCGCGGAGCGCAAGGGCGGGTTCATCTTGAAATTTGTGTCGTAAGCCGGCCATTCAGGCAAGTCGAGGGTTGAGGGTTGAGGGTTGAGGGCCTTTCCGTCGTTGGCCCAGAATTTTTCACTTCCGGACACGGCGGCGTCTGTCAGCGTAAAATGGTGCGGACAGGCTTCGCCGGAAATCGGCACGCCGCGTTTCTTTGCCTCGCGCAGCCGGGCGACGCTGCCCGCCGCGCTGAGGTGCTGGCAATGGACGCGCGTCCCGGTGAGTTCGGCGAGCAGGATGTTGCGCGCGACAATCATTTCCTCGCCTGCCGACGGCCAGCCGCGCAAGCCCAGCACGGTGCTCCAATATCCTTCGTGCATCACACCATCAGTCACGAGCGAATAATCCTGGCAATGATCCATCACCGGCAGGTCAAACATTTTCGCGTATTCCAGCGCGCGGCGCATCAGCTCGTTGTTTTGCACGCAATGGCCGTCGTCGGTGATGGCGACGACGCCGGCGCGTTTGAGCGAGCCGATGGACGCGAGTTCCTCGCCGGCGATGTTTTTGGTGATGGCGCCGGCGACGAAGACGTTCACGACGCCGCGCTGGGCGGCGCGTTCGTGGATGAGCGCGACGGTTCCGGCGTTGTCAATCGCGGGCGACGTATTGGGCATGCAAACGACCGAGGTAAAGCCGCCGCGCGCGGCGGCGGCGGTGCCGGTGGCAATATTTTCCTTTGCCGTCTGGCCAGGCTCGCGCAAATGGACGTGCAAATCAATCAAGCCGGGACAAACAATGAGGCCGCTCACGTCCATCCGCCCGGCTTCGCGCGGCGCCTGCTTCGCCGCGTCCGCGCCGACCGCCGCGATTTTGCCCGCCGAAATCAAAACATCCGCTTTGGCGTCGAGCCGGCTGGCCGGATCCACGACGCGCCCGCCGGTGAGAAGCAACGCTGCCATGCGCGCGAGGCTACACGAGCGGAATTGACAACGCAAGCACGACCCAATCCTTCTCGTCCTCGTCCTCGGAATCAGAATCGAAATGGAACCGAGGACGAGGACGATGCCTAGCTGACGCTTGAATTGACAATGCCACGGCGTTCGTTAGGATGCACGTATTGCAAGCCAAGCGGGCGTAGTTCAATGGTAGAACGGAAGCCTTCCAAGCTTCACACGTGGGTTCGATTCCCATCGCCCGCTCCAGTTTTAAAATTTCTAGTAAATGATGGCGTAGGCCGCGCGACTGGCATCGGTGACGGCCCAGAGACTCAGAGGATCAACCGATTGTGGAAATTTGATAAAACGCGCGCTGCCGTCGGCCATGGCATAATTTGAGCCGCCCGAACTGCCCGTTCCCTTGCTTTGATTGCTCGTCGCGCCGTTGTTACTGTGCCGTCCTTGTTCAGCAATGCCGGTAAAATCGTTGCCGCTGTTCTCCAATAAATCCATGTAGAAATCGCCGGCGTCATGTCTTTTTTCCCCGAGAACAATCGTGTCGCTCGGATAAACAATGGCATTCCCCTTCATGCTGTCTCCCAGGTTCAGGCCTTGCGGATCGCTCGAACTTTGAAAATAATCGTTCCAGCCGTTGATGAAATAACTGCGCGGCGAAGCATCGGCCACATTGTTCGATGGAGACGAGCCGACCGTTGCCGGGTCAGACAGAAGGGCAATGTCGGTGGGACAAAGCAGAATATTCATGTTTCTGCTGCCGTCGTCGTAAAGGTGACTGGGCCATCGGTTGGTATCCGAGCGCGGCGGGAAAAGACCCTGGCTGTCGTCCACGTACATTCGCAAGGCAAGGTTGAGTTGCCGGAGATTGTTGACGCAGGCGATGCGTCGACCGGTTTCCTTGGCGCGACTCAATACCGGCAGGAGCATGGACGCCAGAATCGCGATGATGGCAATGACGACCAGCAGTTCAATCAGCGTAAAGGCCGGAGGCGCGCAAAAACGCTTTTCACGTCTGGCAGTCCGCCGTCGGTTTGTTATATTCATGACCGTTCGATACCTTGTCGCATTTCAATAGATGATTTGACGGATGGCATGGCTGTATCGTTACAACTTTATGACCAAGAAAAGCCGAATATTCATTGGGTTTGCACTGGCGTTGGCAATCGCCTACGCGATTTTTTTCACAAACTGGTTTCAACCCGGGACCATCAAAATTTACCACGTCACACGTCCCACCGGCTTCGCCATGCAGACGCGCCGTGGCGGCCCCGCTTCTCCCCTCACATTTGGCCTCGAAGGTGACTATAAACTGACGGAAATCAAGGCCGTTCTCCTCGCCGAATGGCAGACGAACCATGATGTCCTGCCTGTCTGGCATCTGGTCTCGGACTCCGATCCCGAGCCGGTGAAATTTTTTGTTTATGGCCAGCCCATCCGCGGCATGAAACCCGCCGTGTCCGGGACGCAACCGCAACCGCTCCAGCCGAACGTTGCCTACCGCCTGTTCGTCACCGCCGGAAAAGCCCGGGGCTGGCACGATTTTAAGATTGGCGGCAGTCCGTTGGAGACGAAGTAATTGTGACAGCTAATGTTTCAACCGGAAGAACAGCGATCCGTCGGACTTTTTGAACGTGACACTATTTATCCCGCCGTTGCTGTCCATCGTTCCGGTGTAATCGCCCCAGTTGGTCGTTGTCAGATCTGTGTTGGTTTGCAACACATACCCCAATGCGGATGACGGCCACGATACGACGACGTTGTCCAGCACCGTGGGGGTCTCTGGCGGGTCGATGAGCATGAGGGACAACATCGGCGAACCGGATGAAGACGGCGGCGTGTTCGTTACCATCGGATTGAATGGTACGGCATTGGTTCCCGATGTTCCGTCAATGGTATAAGTCCCGGTGAAGAAAAACGACCGGGCGCCAATCTGCGTGGCGCAGGCGACGATGTTGCTTTGCTGGGTCGCAACACTGTCGGCTGACGTGCCATCCGGCCACCAGGCGTTGCCGGAGCCGCAGGTGACAATTTCATTGACCAATTGATCCGCCGGACCATTGGTGACATAGGTGTTCTGGCCGTTAGGACCGTAAATTATCCCCAGATAAACTGGATTGGCACCGCCGGTATTCAAACCCGAGTACGAGTAAGGAATGGGCGAATAGGTCCAATTCAGCGTGCTGCCGGAATCCGTCGAGGCCATGACGAACGACAACTGCGCGATGGAGATGAGATTCGTCCCGCCCTTGATATCCATGCCAAACGTCAGCCGGTTGCCCGACTCCTGGGCGAAGGCCGGGCCAAAGACGTTTCCGGGGTCGGCGACTCCCATCCATGACGGGAAACTGGTCACCAGGTTGTTGGTCACCGGAACCGCGTTCGTGATTTGCTGATAGAATGTCGGCGAGGATGAATCGCCATACGAGGAATCTCCGTTCAGAATGGCGGTCACGGCGTTGGAAGCCCAGGCGTTCCAACTGGGCGAGCCCCACCGGTTCGGGGCCAGGGCGGGGAAAACCGAGATCGTGATGCCTCCGCTCAATACCGGGCCGGAATTGGTCACCACCGGATTGAGCGTAACGGAATTGGAGCCGGACACCCCGCCAATCGTGTAGGTTCCCGTGAAGTTAATGGGCTGGGCGCCAACCTGCGAGGCGCAAAGAACAATGTTGCTTTGCTGGCTGGCAATGTTGCCGGACGTGTCGTACGTATCCCACGCATTGCCGGATCCGCGACCGACAATCTCATTGACCAGTTGCGTCGCCGGGCCGCTGGTGACGTAGGTCTTGGTGCCGCCGGGACCATAAATGATCCCGACATAGGACGAACTATAGTTGTAAGAACCCTGTGCGAAGGCAAAATCGAGCGTGTTGCCCAGGTCGGTGGAATGGGCGCTGAATGACAATTGTGAAATGGAAATCAGGTTGGTCCCGCCTTTGATGTCAATGCCGAACTGAAGCCGGTTGCCCAATTCCTGGGAAAAGTTCGCGCCGAAAACGTCCCCCGGATCGGCCAGGCCGTCCCACGACGGAAAACCGGTCACAATGTCATTCGTCACCGAAATCACAGCGGGCGCCTGTTGGTAATAGCTTGGTGACGACGGGTCGCCATACGAAGCATATCCGTTGGCGATGGCGGTGGTGGCGTTGGAGACCCAGGCATTCCAATTGGGCGAACCATAGACATTGGGGGCCAGGGCAGGAATGACCGTGATGGTGATTCCTTGCGCCTGCGCCGGGGAGAAACAAAGCGTCGCCAGGGTGGTCAAGAAAATGCCGCCCAAAATCAAACGTCTGGCTGAAGTTATTTGTGTCATCGGGTAAACTATTTAACAGAAACAGGCCAAAACGTAATGGATTAGGGACACATTGCTGGATTTGAGGGGTGAATTGCGCCCAGCGAGGGACAGAATTCCAGAGGAAAATGAGGCCGGAGGGCCAGTGTAAAAATGCTCAACGCTAAAGCTTATGAAAAAACAATTTTCACGTTTCACCTTTCCCTGTTTCAGCCTTCAGCCTTTTTATGCCGGCGTGGCCATGCGGAGGAGTAAGTCGTTCAGTTCCTGAATATGCGGCGGTTTGCTGACCACGGCGTCCACTGTCGAAGCGATTGCTGCGTCACCCCTCACGGTCGCACCCCAGCCGGTCAATATGATGACGGGCGTACTGGGCGATTCGGCCTTGATTGTCCGGGCCACAATGCGGCCGTCAATGTCCGGCATGGCCATATCGGTGACGACGACTTCGTAAGGCTGGTTTTTCAACTGGGCGGTGCGGAACATTTCCAACCCTTCTTTTCCGCCGGAGGCCACCATCACCCGATGACCGAGATGCGTGAGGCAATCATTCAGAAGTGCCATAACCTGCGGGTCGTCATCAATGCACAGGATGTGCAGGGAGCGTTTCGGTTTGGTTTGAGCCATGTTCGCGCCCGTCTGATTGATGGTTTGCAGATGATGCCGGGAAACCTCCGGCACATCCGAATCAGCGGCTATGGAAGACCCGTTCATTTTAAAACCGGTTTGTCGATTTGATATTACAGTTGTGTTTATGGGAGGGTGGCGCTGCGATACAAACGGCTGGGATGATTCTTCGCTGCCATATGTCAGTAAACGATCAAGCCGCTTGCGTCTGTCACATTCGTGATTACGGTGCTTGTGCGGGGGCAAAGCCGCGATAAAAGCGGCTGGGAAAACTGGTCGCATTTGAGTCCACAAACGTGAACAGGCCGTTGGCATCGGTCAGATTCGTGCTGATGGCCGTCCAGTT
>Ga0265323_10001129_pt1 | contig 13747 bp, 10 predicted proteins | sample 41225metaG_FD_193580 | JGI IMG/M metagenome (GOLD analysis project Ga0265323, IMG submission 193580) | Rhizosphere microbial communities from Carex aquatilis grown in University of Washington, Seatle, WA, United States - 4-12-25 metaG | ecosystem: Host-associated > Plants > Roots > Rhizosphere... | reverse complement strand
CCAGCAACTCGCCGCCATCCAGCGAATACTCCGCGCGATCGATGTGACTCAGCGCGTCGGCGGCGTGCCAGCGCACGTGCAGCTTCCCGCCGCCGGCCGCCGCCACCAGGCCGGTGATCCGCGGCGGCGTGTTGTCGATGGTGAACGGGTCGCTCTCCATGCGCGCCGTGAGCGCTTCGGCCGGCGGATTCGAGGGCGCATCCGATGCCGTAATGCGCAGCTTGTAATCGCCGTCCGGGAAAGCGGTCGAGTCCCAGGAACAGTACTTCTCCGCCAGCTTGTCCTTCAGCGGCTTCCACCGCGTCTCGTTCACGCCGCGTATCTCCACCGTATAGACCAGCGAGTCGCCGTTGGGATCGCCGGCCAGCCAGCGCGCGCCAATCTGCCCCTTGGCGAATTGCAAGGACGGCGTGAGGGTGACTCCCTCGGCCGGCGCCGAAGGCCCGGAGGAAGGGGTGTGCCTGCCCAGCGGAGGCAGGCTCAGCGTCTGCGGCGGAGCCGCTCCCGATGCCGGCGCCGGCCCGGACGGGGCGGGGAAGCGGTAGTTCGCCGGGGTGATCTCAATCTGGTCGACGTGCGGCTCCACATTCCGCGCCAGGTACGCCAGGTCCACGGAGTCCAGTTCGGGTGATTCGCCGCCGCCCGGGGCCGCGAGCGTCGCCTTCCACTGCACGAATCGCGCGCCCGGCGCGTCCACCCGCGCGCCCTTGGTCGAGGTGACCGGTTGCGACCACGCGCTCCAGTTCTTCCGCGGCTGGTCCAGGTTGCCGCTCCGCGCCACGATCGAGATCCCGCCGCCGTGCAGCTTGCCTTCGAACGACAGGCGTCCCCATTCCGAGTACATGCCCGCGTCGAAGACGTCGCTCTCCAGCGTGCCCTCGCGCTCGCATTCCGGCCCGATCTCGTAGACCTTGCCAACGTTTCCAGCCGCCGCGTACAGATGCCCGCCGGCGGTGCCCACCAGCGCCGTCACCTGGGTTACCGGCACTGTCAGCAGCGACGTGTAACGCGCCGGCGATTCGATGCGGTAGAGTGTGCCCTTGTTTCCCGTGCCCAGGACCGCGCGGCCCTGGGCGTCGAATGCGATAGCGTACACGATGTCCTGGGCGTGGCTCCAAACCCGGCGCGGATTGCCGTCCGGCGCGATGCGGTAGACTTCGCTGCCGCCCGTCACGCTGGCCGCCGCACCGGCCACGACCGGCGGCGTGGTGTTGGGCCGGGCCACGGCGGGCGCCGCGGTTCCGGGTTGCGCAATGACGGCAGCGGGGGCAGGTGCCGGTGCGGGCAATGAAGGCGGAGGCCCGCCGGGTGCGCCGCCGGCCGGCTGCTTGTTTCCCACGCCTGCCGCGTAGACGGCGCCATCGGGCGCCACCGCCACCGCGGTCACTTCCCGCTTTCCCATCTGGTAGAGCACGAACCCGGCGCCATCCGGCGCGATGCGCAACACCAGGCCGCCCGGATCGGTGCCGGCGATCAGATTGCCGCCCGCCTCGAACGCCAGCGAGCGCACGTGCGTTTCGTCGCTCTGGAAGAATACCTGTCCCTTGCCGTCGGGGGCGACGCGGTGGATCTCGCCGTGGTCGCCGGTGGCCACGAACAGGTCGCCTTTGGCGTCGAACGCCAGTGCCCAGATATATTTCGCCTTGGGATCGTAGAACGCCTCCGGCTTGCCGTCGGGTCCCAGGCGGTACACCTTACCGTCGGGCGAGGTGGCGAAGTACACGCGGTCCCTGGCATCCACGGCCACGGCGTGCACCTCGAGCGCGTCCATCTCCGCCAGCACTTTCCCCTTGCCGCCGGGAGGGATGGCGAACAGTTTGGCATTGGTGCCGCCGCCGGCGTAGAGCGTGCCCTTGGAATCGCGCGCCAGGCTCCACAGGTAGGGCGAGGCGCTGTCGAAGAGTTCGCGCGAGGCGGGCGCCAGGGTCACCAGACCGTCGCTGCGCAGCGAGAGATTCTTCAGGTTGCCCTTTTCGAAATCCGAATAGTCGCTCTCCGACCAGGTGCGCGTTTCGCCCGCCAGCAGCGCCAGGCAGGCCAGGGTACTCAGCAGAGCCGCCGAAAGCGGCGCGGGACGCAGTTTGATGTTCATGTCGAAATGTGTTTACTTTACGTGGATGCGCAGCGAATAGCTTCCCGTGACCACTGCGTCGAACCCGACCGACATCTGTTCCGATGCGGTTTCCGCCGTCGTGACCAGCGAGCGGCTGGTGGCGCGTCCCGCCTGGATCACGTTCAGGACCGAACTCGGCAGGCTCGGCAGCGCCTTGTCGTCGTAGTACGCCGTGGGTGCCGACTCCACCAGCGACACGTACAGCCGGTTGTTGGTGCGCTCCTGGTTGATCAGCGATACGGTTTCCGGAATGTCCAGGAAGCGGTTCATCGCCCCGGCCATATTCTGCATGCGGTTCAGCGTTTCGGCGTCGCTCAGCAGCACGCGGTGGTCGCCCCGGGCCAGGCCGGCGGGAATCCGCACCTGCACGTCGCGCTCGATCGGCTGGCCGCGGTACGGCCGCAGGAATACCCTGACGGGGACCACGTCCCCGGGCTGCACCTCGGGGTTCGCCACCCAGGCGCTCTCGATGGCCGCCACGCGCCGCTCCGGCAGCAGGTCCACGGTCACCTCGACGCGCTTCACGTCCGGTGTCTTGACGTTGTTCAGGTACAGGCGGTTGAACTTGTCGCCGAACCAGCTCGCCAGCATCATCGGAGCCGGCATGGGCACTTCGCCGGATGTCTGCATGTTGGAGAGCGTGATGCTGCGCGGGCCGCCCATCTCCACCCGGGCGCTCAGCCGGTAGGTGGTTTCGTCGGCAAACTCGTTCAGCTCCGACACCGAGTTGTACAGCGTCAGCATCATTAGAAACGGCGTCCACTTCTGGTGCACGAACACGTCGAAGTGCAGGTCCTTGCGCCGCGTGACGGCTTCCTTTTCGTCGAGTGAGCGCACCGTGACCGATACCGGGATCATGGGCGAGTGCTCGCCGAGCGACCCCTCGATCCCGTTGTGCCGGTCCTGGTGGAGCGCGCCCACCACGTCGGTGGCGTTGGCCAGCTTGTTGGGCTGGTAGGAGGATGCCAGCGTCATCAGCACTTCGCCCTTGGCCATGGGGATATCCACCGGGCCCAGGTTGAAGAACGGGTGTCCGAATGCCAGCACCTTCCGGCCGTCGTTGTAGGTGACCGTGCCCAGTCCGCTGACGCTCATGTCGCCGGTAACCAGCGCCCCCGCGACGGTCTCGCCGGGGTTCAGCGCGTGCTCCCATCCCGCCACCGGCTGGCTGGAGCGCATGGTGGCCGCCGCCCCGCCCTGCACCGCGGCGATCCCCAATTGCTGGAACCAGGGGCTAAACTCGGCCAGCGCGCCCTCGGTGAAGCCGGACAGGACCAGCGGTGCTTCAATCGGAATCAGCATGGGCATCGGCTGCGGCAGGCCGCTTCCGCCCGAGCCCAGGCCCGCCAGCGCCAGCAGGCCGCCGGGAACCGCGATTTCCCCCGCCTGCGCCCTGGCGCCCGGCGTGCGGGCCTGCTCCGGCCGGGAGGCGTCGAATTCGTCGATCTCCAGCATCAGGTCGATGGGCGTAATGCCGCATATCGCGTCGGGCGAGAACACGCTGATGCGGAACGCCACGGCGCCCATCAGCTTCCCGTCCACGTAAACCGGGCTCCCGCTCATGCCGCCCGCCACGTTGGTACGCACCGCCTGGCCGCCCATTTTCCCCAGGATGATGTCCTGCCGCGGGCCGTTGGCGTTCTTCAGCACGCCCACGATTTCCACCGGCACGGGCTCCGGCTCGGTTCCCTGAAACACGGTCCAGGCAGTAGCCTGCATTCCCGGCTTCACTTCGTTGAGGTGCAGGATCGCTACCTTGCCGGCCTTGGGGCGGGGAAGCGGTGGGTTGGCCGCGAAACCGGGCAACCCGGAAACCGCGAATCCCAGCAGGACCGCGGCGGTGGGGAAGTTCATGTGGATTACAGCTCCAGTTGGTCTCTATTGTACTATGACGCGGCGAGGCGGCTTTTCGGTTCGGCCGGCTTCCCCCTATCCGGCCGTGAGCCGGCGCGCCTTCTCAAATACCTCCAGCAGCATGGTTTCCGTCAGCCTGCCCGTCGAGGTGTTCTGCTGGCTCGGATGGTAGGAGCCGATCAAGCGGGGGTATCCCGGCGCCGTCACAAAGTCCCGGTTGTGCCCGAATGGGAACGGCGCACGGCTGGCGATGGCGCCGCGGGCTTTCAAAACGTCCAGATAGCTGTCAAAGGCGATCTTGCCAAGTGCTACCACCACGCGCACGTGGGTGAGTATGTCGAGTTCGCGCTCGAGGTATGGCCGGCAGTTGCGTATCTCCTGTGGAGTTGGCCGGTTACCGGGGGGAGCGCAGCGGGCGACGGCGGTGATATAGAGGCCCGTGAGGGTGAGTCCGTCGTGGCGGGAAATGCCGGTTGGCTGCGATGCCAGGCCGCACCGGTGCAGCACGCCGAAGAGCACGTCGCCCGAGCGGTCGCCCGTGAACATGCGGCCGGTGCGGTTGGAACCGTGGGCGCCGGGAGCCAGTCCCACCGCCAGAATCCGGGCCTGAGCGTCGCCGAAGGAAGGCACCGGCTTGCCCCAGTAGTCCCAGTCGCGGTAGGCGCGGCGCTTCACCGCGGCAATCTGGGAGCAGTGTGCGCGCAGGCGCGGACACAGTTCGCAGGCGGCGATCCGGGCTTGCAGGATTTCGAGCGGCGTGTATATGGAATTGGGCGGTTTCTGCCGATTCATAAGCTGTGGGCTCGTCTCCCAATGGTAAAATGCATTCACGTCCACTTGACTAACGACCGGCGGGTATTCCAGAATCAAGGAGTCTGGCTGCTCCGGCCGGGCCTTTCGGTTTACACTCTGGCTCAGATTAACCCGCTTTCCGCCCCGATGGATATCCCTGTATGATAGGTCTGCGTAGTTTCTCTATGGTTGGGACGCCGCGAGTTGGTTGGATGGGGCTGATTTCGTTGCTGGCTGCGGCCGGTGCCTATTCGGCGGTTGCCGTGAAGCCGAAGCCCAAACCTCATGCGCAACACGTCCCGGTTCATGCGGCTGTGACCCGAAGCCGCGCGGTGCCCGCCGCGGTCATCCAGGTGGCCTTGCCGGAGAAGCAGGCGGCGCAGGTTCCCGTGCCGGCCGCCCCGGCCGCCGGGTCAAAATCGTTGGCCGCTCCAGTGCCCGCTCCCCCGCCGCCGGTGATTCGCGGCGGCCCCTGGACGGAGCCGACCTATGCCGATTCCACCGAAGGCGACAACCTGGATTCCGAAGATCTGGATGTCCGCCGGGCTGCCGTGGCGGCGCTGGGGCCGTACAATGGCTCGGTCGTGGTGGTGGATTCGGGCTCCGGGCGGGTGCTTTCGATGGTCCACCAGAAGATCGCCTTGAGCTCCGGTTTTCAACCCTGCTCCACCATCAAGGTATCGGTGGCGCTGGCGGGATTGAGCGAGAAGATCATCGAGCCAGCTTCCAAGTTGCACCTGGACGGGCTGGGGAAGATGAACCTGACCTACGCGCTGGCGCACTCCAACAATCTCTATTTCTCCACCCTGGGCGAGCAGCTTGGCTTTCAGAAAGTCAGCTACTATTCCCACCTGTTCGGATACGGGGAGAAGGCCGGGCTGAACATCGCCGGCGAACAGCCGGGGCACTACCCTTCGGCGCCCCCCGTGAATGGCGGCGTCGGCATGCTCACCAGTTTCGGGGAGGAGATCCGCCAGACGCCTCTCGAGCTGGCGGCGCTTTTGAGCGCGGTGGCCAACGGCGGCACCCTGTACTACCTGCAGTATCCGCGCAGTGCGGCGGAGGCGGCCGGCTTTGTGCCCTACGTGAAGCGGCGCCTGGACATCGGCGCCTGGATTCCGATCATCGAGCCGGGCATGCGGGGAGCGGTGGATTTCGGCACCGCCCACAGAGCCCGCGAGGACGCTCCGATCGCGGGGAAAACCGGTACCTGCACCGACGACAAGAACACCCACCTGGGGTGGTTCGGGTCGTTCAACGAAACCGGCAAACGCAAACTGGTGGTGGTGGTGCTGCTGACCGGCGGCCGCCCCGCGATTGGCCCACTAGCGGCCGGGATCGCTGGCGATGTCTACCGCCGCCTGGAGCAGGCGAACTATTTCGCGCGCGAGGAATCCGGTGCCCCCGCAGCCCGCGTTGCGCCGGCTGCCACCCAGGCCGGGCTGCGTATGGCCTCATCGCCGATGTGCTGCGCGAAATAGGTGGCGTCACTTCGCGTCCAGACAGGCGATGAGATCCCGGTAGAATTCCGGATGACACTTCCAGGTCTGGGCGGTGATCAGTTTGCCGTCCCGGACGGACGGTTTTGACACGTAGATTCCTCCCGCGCGGTCCACCTCGATGCGCACGTGGTCGTGGCAGGTAACGGTGCGGCCCTGGATCAGGCCGGCCGCGATGAGTATTTGAATCCCGTGGCCAATCGCGCAGACGTAGCGGTCGTGTTGGACGAACTCGCGCACCAGCGAGAGCAGGCTGGGGTCGTTGCGCAGGTACTCCGGGGCGCGTCCCCCCAACAGGATCACGGCGGCGAACTCGCGCGCGGCCACCGCGGTCATCGCCACGTCGGATTCCACGGAATGGCCCTGGCGCTCGACGTAGGTTTCCCATGTCGGCTCGAAATCATGCAGGACCATGTGCAATCGCCGGCGCGCCGGCGCCGCCACCACCGGTTCCCACTGAGCTTCCCGCAAGCGCTGGGTGGCGTACAGGGCTTCGTAGCTATCTCCGCCGTCGCCCGTCACAATCAATACCCGTCTGGTCATGACCGCCTCCGTGTGCGACCCAACTGCAGCCTGTAACAATAGACAGTATGGCCGATTTCGCAACCACCGGAGAAAAAACATCGCCCGGTTGCGCCGGCGTGGCAGTCATTGGAGGCGGCGCGGCCGGGTTGATGTGCGCCATCGAAGCCGGCAAGCGCCGACGCCCGGTGGTGGTGATCGACCACAACCCGCGGGTGGGACGCAAGATTCTGATTTCCGGCGGAGGCCGCTGCAATTTCACCAACCTGCGGACAGCGCCGGAGAATTTCCTGTCCCGCAACCCGCACTTCGCCAAGTCGGCCCTGGCGCGCTACCAGCCGGGCGACTTCCTGCGCCTGGTGGAGCGTCACGGGATCCGCTTCCACGAAAAGGCATCCGGCCAGTTGTTCTGCGACGGCAGCGCACAGGAAATCGTCAACCTATTGGAAACCGAATGCGCCGCCGCCGGAGTCCGGCTGGAGACCGGCTGCGCGGTGCGCGCCGTGCGCCGCGACGGTGGCGACGGCGGGTACCTCATCGACACCGCGCTCGGCGAGTGGCGCGTCCAATCCCTGGTAATCGCCACCGGCGGACTGTCGATTCCCAGGACCGGCGCCACGGCGTTCGGCTACCAGGTGGCCCGCCAGTTCGGCTTGCAGGTAGTGGAACCCCGCCCGGCCCTAACGCCCGTGGCTTTCTCCCCCGCCGACCGGCAAGCCTTCGGCGGACTGGCCGGAGTTGCCGCCGATGCCGCGGTGACCGTGGCCGGCCACCGCTTTTGCGAGAGGATCCTGTTCACCCATCGCGGGCTCAGCGGACCGGCCATCCTGCAAGCTTCCAGCTACTGGACGGCGGGCGACGGGCTGGACATCGATCTGCTGCCGGGAACCGACCTGGTCGCGGCTTTGCGCCAGGCGCGAGCCGATGGCGACCGCCAGGCGTTGCGGACCGTCTTAAGCCGCTGGCTGCCGAAGCGCCTGGCCGAGGTCTGGCTGGACTCGCGGCCCGAACCGCCGCCGGGCAGCAAACCGCTGATGGGGCTCAGCGACCGCGAGATCCAGGCGGTCTCAGCCGCCCTGCACGCCTGGCGCATCCAACCTGCCGGCATCGAGGGTTTCGAGAAGGCGGAAGTCACCGCCGGCGGCGTGGACACCTCGGAACTCTCGTCGCGGACATTCGAGGCCGGGAAAGCCCCGGGCCTGTACTTCGTGGGCGAGGTGGTGGACGTCACCGGGCAGTTGGGCGGATTCAATTTCCAGTGGGCTTGGGCGTCGGGTCACTCGGCGGGACAGTACGTATAGCGCCGAGCTTCTTGAGGATGGCGTCCACGTACTCTTTGGTTTCCAGTATGTCCGGAAGGCCGCCCGCCTGGTCGACCGTAGAGGGCCCGGCGTTGTAGGCGCCGAGCGTTTTCGGCAGGTCGCCTTTGTACCTATCCATCAGTTGTTTCAAGTATCTGGCGCCCGCCGAAACGCTCTCTTTCGGGTCGAAGGGGTCCTTCACGCCCAGCTCCAGCGCGGTATCCGGCATCAGTTGCATAAGGCCCTGCGCGCCCTTGGAAGAGACGGCGCACGGGCGGAATCCAGATTCGCGTTCCATCACCGCCCGCAACAGATTCTGGGGAATCTCCTGTGCCTTGGCGGTGGACTCAATCAGCGGCGCCACGATGGCATCGCCCAGCGGTTCGCAACTGACTTCCGGGGCGGCGGGTTCGTTCCCCAGCGGCGGCGAAGGATCACCCGGCTTGAGCCAGACCCCCGCGCTTTCAGCCTGTTGGCGCACCGCCTTGCGCTGGTCTTCGATGGCCTTGCGCTGCTTCTCGACGGAGGCGCGCATGGCGTCGGCCGGGGAGAGCGGGGGCGCTTTGGCGGCAGGTTCGGCTGGGGGAGCGGCCTCGGCCGGGGAGAGAGGGGGCGCCTTGGCGGCAGGTTCGGCTGGGGGAGCGGCCTTGGCCGGGGAGAGCGGGGGCACCTTGGCGGCGGACTCGGCTGGGGGAGTGGCCTTGGCCGGGGAGAGCGGGGGCACCTTGGCGGCAGACTCGGCTGGGGGAGCGGCCTTGGCCGGGGCAGCGCTCAGAGGCGGAGCGGGCGGGGGCGCGGCCACCGGAGCCGGCGGTTGCGCCATGGCCGCGGAGACCGCCAGGAGACACATCCATCTCATCAGATACCTTATCGGCGAAACGGGCCCAAAACTTCAGCCCCAGCCTGCCGGCGCGCACCCGCCATTTCGGGCCGATAAGAGAGGATAGTGACAGTCTCCGGAATCTCCGGCGCCGGTTCGGGCGCCGCCTCGAGCGGCCCGGGCCCCTCCGCCTTCCGGCCGCCGGGATTGAACAAGCTGACACCCCAGCAGAAGGCCGCTGTCACCTCGTTAAAAGTCACCGACCGGCGCGTGCGGCAGCACGAGCAGGCCCACCTGGCGGCGGCGGGCCCCTACGCCAAGGGCGGCCCATCCTACTCCTACTCCATCGGGCCGGACGGCAACCTGTACGCCACCGGCGGCGAAGTTACCCTCGACGCGTCGCCCGACCCTTCCGACCCGCAGAAAACCATCGAGAAGGCCCGCACCGTCGAGGCCGCCGCCAACGCCCCGGCCGAGCCTTCCGCCCAGGACCGCAGAGTAGCCGCGCAGGCCGCCGCCATGGAGCAGGCCGCCGAGCTGCAACTGGACCAACAGAAGAAATCCTCTGCCTACGGCGATCCGGACCCCATCCCGGCCGGCCAGTTCATCTCCGAGATCCTGTGAGCGCCCGGCAGCGGAATCCGCGGCCGCCTATGCGGGCCCGGGCCCGGGCTCGGCCGGAGCGGTGAACGACTGCAGCGCCAGGTAGCTGAGGCCGAAGCGCTTGATGTTGTCCAGTTGCCGCTCGAATCCGTCCTGGTGCCCCTCTTCGTCGGCCACCAGGTGCTCGAAGAGCTGCTTGGAAACGGCGTCGGCGCCAGATCCGCAGGTCTGCGCCGCGGCGTTGTAGTCGCGCGCGCTGCCCTGTTCCATGGCGATTGCCTTGGCGAGCATCGCCGCCGGCTCGTCGATGGTTTCCACCGGCGCCGAGGCCGCCATCAGCACATCGCCCTTCAGGAAGAGAATCCGCTCGGCCAGGGCTTCCACGTGGCCCATTTCCGCAATCGCGGTGCGCTTGAACAGATTCGACAGAGGCGCAAAGCCCTGATCGTCCAGATGGAAGTGGAAGTACATGTACTGATGAACCGCCGCCAGTTCGTCGGCCACGGATTGGTTCAATAACTCGATGCTCTCTTTTCTATTCACGACAATCGCCTCCGCTTGCCATTTTAGAGCACATTCCGCCCGCGCGGGCGCCTCAGCGGATCTCGAAATCGCCTCGCAGCCGGATATCGGCGGACGAGGCCCCCACCTGCGCCTCGTACTTCCCCGGCTCCACCATCCGCTTCATCTCCCGGTTCCAGATCGCCAGCTCGGAGGCCGGAACGCGGAAGGAGACGGCGCGGGTTTCTCCGGCCTGCAGGTGAATGCGGTCGAATCCCCGCAGCGACTGCTCCCAGTTGATGGTCGAACTCACGTACTGCCGGATGTAGAGCTGCGGGATCTCGTCGCCGGAGCGTGCGCCCGTGTTGGTCAGATCGAAGGCGACCGTCAACTCGCCGGAGGGCGCGGTTTGCGGCGGCGAGATGCGCAGGTTGGCATAGGCGAACCTGGTGTAGCTCATGCCGAAACCGAAGGGCCACAGCACGCCCGTCACGCTCAGCGGCGTTCTGCCGCCGGTCTCCACGTTGGCGCCCGGCTTGGTGGGGAAGTTCATCTCCAACTGGCCCGTGGTTTTGGGAAAGGTCGCCGTGAGCTTGCCGCCGGGGTTGGTATCGCCGAAGAGCGCATCCACGATGGCCTCGCCGCCGTACATGCCGGGGAGAAACGCCTGGAGAATGGCCGCGGCCTCGCGATTGGCCAAGTTGAGCGCCACTGGGCGCCCGCTGATATCGACGACGATGACGGGCTTTCCCGCCGCCGCGACGGCGGCGATGAGGTCGTCCTGCCTGCCGGTCAGCCCGATGCCGGTGCGCGAGCCGCTCTCGCCCACCGTGCCGCGCACTCCGGGCACGCCGTTGTACTGATCGCCCACCACCACGATGGCGACGTCCGCATGGCGGGCGTTGGCGGCGGCCTCATCGATGAGTTTCTGTTCGGCGGCGGTGGGCGGATCGTGGAAAATCTCCGTGTCCGGCCACTTCTCGTCGAAGAAATCGGCGCCCTGGGAATACAGCACGCGCAGCTTGCCGGCGAAGCGCGTTTCCAGCACGTGGCGCACGGTGGCGGCGGGCATGTCGCCAGGGCCGTAGCGGCCCATCGAGTGATCGGCGTTATCGGCGTTGGGGCCGCTGACGGCGATGGAGGAGATCTTCGCCGCATCCAGCGGCAGCAGGTCGCCGCCGTTCTTCAGCAATACCAGGCTCTCGCGGGAAGCCTGCCGGGCCACCTCCAGGTGGGCCGGATTCAGCACCACGGTATCGGGCTTGTCCAGCGGGCGGTACGGGCGGTCGAACAGGCCCTCGCGCATCTTCACGCGCAATACCTCGCGCACCCGCGCGTCCAGCACGCTCATCGGCACGGCGCCCTCGCGGACCAGTTCGCGCAGCGGCAGCACATACTGATCGGGCATCTGGAAATTCGTGCGCACGTTCAGCCCGGCCAGGATCGCCTGCCGCACCGCGTCCTTCATATCGGCGGCCACGTGGTGCTTGCGGTAGAGATACTCGACGGCGTCGCTGTCGCTCACCACGTAGCCCTGGAACCCCATGCGCCCGCGCAGCACGTCCATCAGAAAGTACGGGCTGCCGGTGACCGGGATGCCGTCGTAGTCGTTGTAGGAACTCATCACGCCCAGCGGGCCCGCGGCGCGAATGATCCGCTCGTACGGCCACAGGTGCAGCATCTCCATTTCCCGGTTGGCGATCTGCGGATCGGTCCGGGCCTCGCCCTCGCGCGCGCCCTTGTTGTTGGAGTACACCGCAAAGTGCTTCATGGTGGAAACCACGCCTTCGGCTTGCAGGCCGCGGACCGCTTCGATCGCCAGCTCGGAGACCAGGAAGGGGTCCTCGCCGTAGCAATCCAGCGCGCGGCCCCAGCGCGGGTCGCGCAGCACGTCCACGATGGGCGAGTACACGTTGGCATAGCCCAGGGCGAATCCCTCACGGCCGGTGATGGCGGCCTCCTGGCGGACCAGCGCGCGGTCCCAGGTGGCGCCCATGGCCAGTTGCGTGGGGAAGGCGGTGGCGTGGAAGTGCTCCACCCCGCGAATGCCCTCGTTGGTGAACTCCGCCGGGACTCCCAGGCGGGTGTCCTCGATGAAGAACCGCTGTACCTCGTTCAGCGCCCAGGTATGTTTGGATGCCGGCCACACGAACGCCATGCCGGGCGCATCGGGAGTCAGCTTCCAGTAGGGATTGCCGTTCAGGTGCTCGTCGATGTTGGCGACGCCGTCCTTCCAAAGGTCTTTCGCCGCCCAGTCTTCGGTGGGCAGATAATCGGGCAGCACGCGTTGGTAGCCGTAGAGCGTGGCGCACTGGACGGTCTTCTCCTCCAGGGTCATCTGGGCGATGAGGTCGTCCAGGCGCTTGTCCTCGGGCTGGGCGGGGTCCTCGTAGACGTCCTTGCGGCCGTTCTTATTGAGGTCGATCCAGCCGTCGTGGTAGATTTCTTTGCGGGCGATAACGGGCTTTCCCGTCCGCATGCACTCGTCGTAAGTGGGTGGGTGGAGCAGCGGCGAGGAGGGTGCCGGCGGCGCGGTGTGTTCCTGCGCCAGTATCGACGCTCCTGCCAGGCAGACAGCCGCCAGAATCCAATACCGAAGTCTCATTGCTCGCTCCTCCCCCGGGGGGCCTAGCCGCACGGTAACATGCCGGCGGGTGAAAGGGAAATGGTCCAAGCCCGGTGGGTCGCCATCTTCCGACTTTCCGGGGGCGCCTCACTTGACGATGTTCTTGCCGAAATTGAAGCACGGGCCGAAGGAGAAGCGCACCGTCAAGCGGCCGTCCTTCAAGAGGTCGTTGAACAGGTGGTCGTACACCAGGTCCGCCTGCGTGCGGACGGCGAAGTGTCTGGACAGCAGCACGTCGAAGCCGCCGCCGAAACCGTAGAAGGCGGTCCAGTCCGTCTTATTCCCCGCGGGCGCCAGTTGGCTGGCAACCAGCTTGGCGATGGGATCTGCGGGTTTCGGCGTCGCCAGTTCATGGATGGCGCCGATGGAGGGCCGCACAAAGGCCGTGAAATGCCGCCAATGGTGCGACGCCAGTTGCGGGCCGGCGGCGAGGGTCTGCGTTCGGGAATGCGTCGGCATCACCAGTTGGTAGCTGGGCGGAATCTGGCCGGCCGCCGCCAGGCCCCCCAGTTCCTGGCCCAGTTGCTGCTGCAAGGAGGGCAACAGCAGGCCTGGAGTGATCGTCAGGTCCCCCGCTGAGATGCTGTAATCCACGCCCAGCGAGACCCAGGTCCGCGGCCGGACAGCAGCCTGAAAGTGAAATCCGTTTTCGAACAGCCCCACATGCGGGCTGTCCAGGAAGGTATAGCCCGTGAATATGTCGTAGCGGGAAATGTAGGACTGCTGACCCCACACGGGCGTCGCGGCAGTCCACAAGGATAGGGCAATCAGGATGGGTCCGGCGGAAAAGCGGGCGAGTGCGGAACGGGACATGAAACCTCTCCCTGGGTGCAAGCTTCCAACCACCAGACTGGCTCAGCGCGCCAGGCGGGCGCCCGATGCGGATTAGAGCGCTGGCGGCTGTAATCCACATGTAAGTGGTCGTTGACTAGACTGTAACCAAGTCACGTGGCGGAGTCAAGGCGGCTGACAGGCGGCTGGCACGGTGTGCGGTTGCGGCGTGGTTGCGGCGCGGCGGCTGGCGCGGTGGTGGCGCGGCGGCTGGCGCGGTGGTGGCGCGGCGGTGGCGCGGTGGTGGCGCGGTGGTGGCGCGGTGGTGGCGCGGCGGTGGCGCGG